>Ga0070698_100000147_pt1 | contig 63668 bp, 46 predicted proteins | sample KBSK1502metaG_FD_65477 | JGI IMG/M metagenome (GOLD analysis project Ga0070698, IMG submission 65477) | Corn, switchgrass and miscanthus rhizosphere microbial communities from Kellogg Biological Station, Michigan, USA - KBS K1-50-2 metaG | ecosystem: Host-associated > Plants > Roots >...
GTCGCCGTGTTCGACGTGGCCCCGGCGCCCGACTCCGTCGCGCTGATCGGCCCGGTGGTGTTGTTCTTCACACCCACCGTCGCTCCGGTCACGGTCACGGTGATCGTGCAGTTGGCGCCGGCGGCCAACGTCCCGCCGGTGAATGTCAGCGTGTCGCCCCCCGTGATGACGAGGCTTCCGCCGCACGGCGCCGTCGTTCCGTTGGGCGCGGTCAGGCCTGCCGGCAGCGTGTCATTGAACGCCACACCCGTCAGCGCCACCGTCGCGTTCGGGTTGGTGAGCAGAAAGCTCATGTTGACCAATCCACCCAGCGGAATGTTGGCCGACGCGAAGGACTTCGCGATCGTCGGCGGCGCGACGACGGTCACTGTGGCGGTGTTCGATGTCGCCCCGACGCCCGACTCATTCGAGCTGATGGGTCCGGTCGTGTTGTTCTTGACCCCGGCGGTCGCCCCCGTCACCGTGACGGTGATCGTGCAGTTGCCGCTCCCGGCCAGCGTCCCCCCGGTGAACGTCAGCGTGTCGCCGCCCGCGATCACGAGGCTTCCGCCGCACGGGGTCGTCGTCCCGTTGGGCGCCGTGAGACCGGCGGGCAGTGTGTCCGTGAAGGCCACACCGGTCATCGCCGTGCCGCCCGGGTTGGTGAGCAGGAAGCTCATGTTGACCGTGCCACCCAGCGCCACGGTCGGGGCCGCGAACGACTTCGTAATCGTCGGCGGTCCCACGACGGTGACGGTCGCGGTGTTCGAGGTCGCTCCGGCGCCCGACTCGGTCGAGCTGATCGGTCCGGTCGTGTTGTTCTTGATCCCCGCGGTCGCCCCGGTCACGGTCACCGTGATCGTGCAGTTGCCGCCGGCGGCCAGAGCCCCGCCTGTGAATGTCAGCGTGTTGCCGCCCGCGATCACGAGGCTTCCGCCGCACGGTGCCGTCGTTCCGTTCGGCGCCGTCAGGCCCGCCGGCAGCGTGTCGGCGAAGGACACACCGGTCAGCGCGACCGTCGCGTTCGGGTTGGTGAGCAGGAAGCTCATGTTGACGGTGCCGCCCAACGCCACGGTCGGGGCCGCAAACGACTTTGCGATCGTCGGCGGAACGACCACGGTCACCGTCGCGGTGTTGGATGCGGCCCCGGCGCCCGATTCCGTCGAGCTGATCGCTCCGGTCGTGTTGTTCTTGACCCCCGCGGTCGCCCCGGTCACCGTCACATTGATCGTGCAGTTGCCGCTGGCGGCCAATGTCCCGCCCGTGAACGTGAGGGTGTTGCCCCCAGCGATCACGAGACTTCCGCCGCAGGGCGAGGTCGTCCCATTGGGCGCGGTCAATCCCGCCGGCAATGTGTCGGTGAACGCCACACCCGTGAGCCCCACGGCATTCGGGTTTGTCAGCAGGAAGCTCATGTTGACCGTGCCGCCCAACGCCACGGTCGCGGAGCCAAACGACTTGGCGATCGTCGGCGGAGCGACGACGGTGACCGTCGCCGTGTTCGAGTTGGCTCCCGGCCCCGTCTCGTTCGAGCTGATCGGACCGGTCGTGTTGTTCTTGACGCCCGCCGTCGCCCCGGTCACCGTCACGGTGATCGTGCAGTTGGCACCGCCGGCCAACGTCCCACCCGAGAACGTCAGCGTGTTGCCCCCGGTGACCACGAGAGTTCCGCCGCACGGGGATGTGGTTCCGTTTGGCGCCGTCAAGCCCGCCGGCAGTGTGTCTCCGAAGGACAGGCCGGTGAGGGCCGTGGCATTCGGATTGGAGAGCAGGAAGCTCATGTTGACCGTGCTGCCCAGCGCCACGGTCGGAGACGCAAACGACTTGGCGATCGTGGGCAGTGCGGCGACCGTGACCGTCGCCGTGTTCGAGGCGGCTCCGGCGCCCGACTCCGTCGAGCTGATCGGTCCGGTCGTGTTGTTCTTGACCCCGGTCGTCGTTCCCGTCACCGTCACCGTGATCGTGCAGTTGGCTCCGGCGACCAAGGTCCCACCGGTGAACGTCAGCGTGTCGCCCCCCGTGATGACGAGGCTTCCGGCGCATGGCGTCGTCGTTCCGTTGGGCGCGGTGAGGCCTGCCGGCAGCGTGTCGGTGAATGCCACGCCGCTCAGCGCGACCGTCGCGTTCGGGTTGGTCAGCAGGAAGCTCATGTTGACCATGCCGCCCAATGGAATGTTGGGTGCCGCGAACGACTTCGCGATCGTCGGCGGCGCGACGACCGTGACGGTCGCCGTGTTCGACGTGGACCCGGGTCCTGACTCGTTCGAGCTGATCGGCCCGGTCGTGTTGTTCTTGACGCCGGCGGTCGTCCCGGTCACCGTCACCGTGATCGTGCAGTTGGCGCCGGCGGCCAGCGTGCCGCCCGAAAACGTGAGCGTGTTGCTCCCGGTGATCACGAGGGTTCCGCCGCAGGGCGTGGTTGTCCCATTGGGCGCGGTGAGGCCCGCCGGCAGAGTGTCCGTGAAGGCCACGCCAGTCATCCCCGCAGCGCTGGGGTTGGTGAGCAGGAAGCTCATATCGACCGTGCCACCCAGCGCCACCGTCGGAGCCGCGAAGGACTTGGCGATTGTCGGCGGCGCGACGACGGTGACCGTCGCCGTGTTCGAAGTCGCCCCGGTCCCTGACTCGGTCGAGCTGATCGTCCCGGTCGTGTTGTTCTTGACGCCGGCCGTCGTCCCAGTCACGGTGACCGTGATCGTGCAGTTGCCGCCGGCGGCCAAAATCCCGCCGGTAAATGTCAGCGTGTTGCCGCCCGAGATCACGAGGCTTCCGCCGCACGGGGAGGTCGTCCCGTTGGGGGCCGCCAAGCCCGCCGGCAGTGTGTCGGTGAACGCCACGCCCGTCAGCCCGACCGTCCCGTTCGGGTTGCTGAGCAGAAAGCTCATGTTGACCGTGGCGCCCAAGGCCACGGTCGGGGACGCAAACGACTTTGTAATTGTCGGCGGTGCGACGACGGTGACTGTCGCCGTGTTCGAAGTGGCTCCGGTCCCCGACTCGGTCGCGCTGATCGTCCCGGTCGTGTTGTTCTTGACGCCGGCCGTCGCCCCGGTGACCGTCAGGTTGATCGTGCAGTTGCCGCCGGGGGCCAAAGTCCCGGCCGTGAACGTCAGCGTGTTGCCGCCCGAGATCACGAGGCTCCCGCCGCACGGGGAGGTCGTCCCGTTGGGCGCGGTCAAGCCCGCCGGCAGCGTGTCGGTAAACGCCACGCCCGTCAGCCCGACGGTCCCGTTCGGATTGCTGAGCAGGAAGCTCATGTTGACCGTGCCGCCCAAGGCCACGGTTGCGGCCCCAAAGGACTTGACGATCGTGGGCGGCGCGACGACGGTCACCGTCGCGGTATTCGACGCGGCGCCGGCGCCTGTCTCGTTCGAGCTGATCGGTCCCGTCGTGTTGTTCTTGACCCCCGCCGTTGTCCCGGTCACCGTTACGGTGATCGTGCAGTTCGCCCCGGCGCCGAGCGTCCCGCCCGAAAACGTCAGCGTGTTGGTTCCCGAGATCACGAGACTCCCGCCGCAGGTTGCGGTCGTCCCATTCGGCGCAGTCAATCCCGCCGGCAACGTGTCCGTGAACGCCAGGCCCGTCAGCGCCGCCCCGCCGGGGTTGGTGAGCACGAAGCTCATGTTGACGGTGCCGCCCAACGGCACGGTCGCGGCGGCGAACGACTTCGCAATCGTCGGCGGAACGACTAGCGGGACGGTCTTGCTGACGGTCGGCGAGTTGACGCCGGCCACGGTGGCGAACGCGCTGTTCGTGACGAACGTCGCGGATACGTCCGCCGCGGTCACCGTGTACGTCGCGGTGCACGTGATGGCCTCGGACGGGTCGAGGAAGTTGTCGAAATCCCCCACGGTGGAGACCGCCGGACACGTCACGGTCGCTTTGGTGTCGGTGACCGTGACGGGGCCTAGCAGGGGCGCGAAGCCGCTGTTTGTGACGAGGTAGCTGTAGTTCAGGACGTTTCCGGCGGCCATGAAAGACGACTGGGCGACGCTCTTGACGATGGAGAGACCGGTCGTGGCGTACGAGGCGGAGGACGCGTGAGTCACCGTGGTTCCACCGCCCGTCCCGGAGGCGGTTGCCGTGTTCGGGTGCAGGCCGCTCGCCGCCACGACCGGACCCACGACGCACGTCGCGATGTGGTTGTCGTTGCCCGCCACGGCGACCGGCAGGAAGGCCGGCCAGACACAGCCCGTCACGTTGACAGTCGGATCCGTCGCGCCGACCGGGCTCAGAATCACGTCGCCGTCGTTCTCGATCGTGATCTTGTAGAAGACGTTCGTCCCGGCCGTCACCGCGAGGAACGAGGACCACGTCCCGAGGGGGTTGTTCGTGAGGCCGACCTGTTTCAAGGCGCCGATCGCCGGGCTCGGCGGTTTCACGGTCAATGAACCGGCCGCCGTGTTTCCGTTCACCGTCGCGGCGTTGATGACGAACGAGACGTTGCCGCTCGTGTTGTTGTAAGTGCCGGCGGTGGGCGCCGTGACGTTGACCGTGACCGTGCACGTGCCGCCTCCGGTGATCGTCCCGCCGGTAAACGTCACGGAGCCGGCGCCCGCCACGGGGGAGAACGTCGGCGCACCGCATCCGGAGGTGGAGGCGCTCGGCGGAGCCGCGACGACCATGGCGCCGGGAGAGACCGGAAAGGTGTCCGAGAACGCGACGGAGGAGAGTGTGTCGTTCTGATTCGGGTTCGTGATGGTGAACGTGAGGGTCGAGACGCCGAGAGCGAGAATCGGGTTCGGCGCGAACTGCTTGGAGATGACCGGGGGGAGGACGGCCGTCAGGGAGGCCGACGCGGTCCCGGACGCTCCCGAGTTGGTCCCGCCCTGTGTCGATGAGACGAATCCGCTCACGTTCACGTGCGGCCCGGCTGTCGCCGCCGTGACCGTCACGGGGATCGAGCAGGACGCCCCCGCGGCGAGCGTCCCGCCCGTGAACGTCAGGGTGTTGGTCCCCGTGATTACGAGGCTTCCGCCGCAGGTCGCCGTCGTGCCGTTTGGCGCCGTCAGACCCGCCGGCAACGTGTCGGTGAAGGAAACGCCGCTGGCCGCGATCCCCCCGTTCGGATTCGTGACCGTGAACGTCAGGGTCGAGGTCGCGCCGACCGCGACGGGATTCGGCGCGAAGGCCTTGGTGATCGTGGGCGGGAGCGCCTGGGTGCACCCCGTGAACACCATGTCGTCGTAATTGAGGGAAGCTCCGCTCGCGTCGTTGTTCGCGCCGGTCGCCGTGAGCCGGAAGACCGTATTGCCGGTCGGGTTCGTGAGGCCGGTGAGATCGACGATGTGATTCGTGAACGCGATGGGGGGGGTTGTCACCGTAAGCACGGGGGCGCCGAAGCCCCCGCCGTTGTTGACGGTGAGCGTGATCGAGGTCGGGCCGTTCGCCGGGCTCGGGTTGGCGACCCAGAAGCTCATCTGGACCGCCGTGTACTTGCTCGTGTCGATCGTGAAGTCGAGGAACTGGCCCGCCGCCTTGTAGCCGAATGTTCGCCAGGACGTCGTGTCTACGTGGCCACTCGTCGCCAGGATGTTCGCGTCCGCCGGCACATTTGCCGCGAGCGTCGCCGTGGCCACGTTGGCCGCCTTGATTGTGGGGAGGCCCCCGGCGAGGTCGGGCGGGTTGGCGACCGTCCCGTTCGGCACGCTCCAATTCGCCAGTGTGACGCCGCAGGAGGGAGGGGGCGGGGGCGGCGTGGAGTTGACCGTCAGAGTGTCGCTCGCCGAGCTCCCGGTGTCCACGGAGCCGATGAGGAGGTGGCCCGAGGTGTTCGAATACGTACCGGCTACGGGGACCGTGACGTTGACCCGGACGGTGCAACTGCTGTTCGCCGCGACGGTGCCGTTCGAGAAGGAAATCGAGGCGGCGCCTGCGACCGGAGCAAATGTCGGCGCGCCGCAGCCCGTCGTCGTCGCGGCGGGGGGCGTCGCGACGACCATGGCCCCCGGCGAGGTCGGGAACGCGTCCGAGAAGTTGAGGCCGCTCACGGACCCCGCGTTCGGGTTCGTGAGCGTGAACGTGAGAGTCGATACGCCTCCGACATTGGTCGGATTCGGGGCGAAACGCTTGGTGATCGTGACGAGAGACGGGTCGATGATCGTCGCGATGCGCGCGCCGGTCGAGAAGTCGCTGTTGTAATGGAAACTCGAGCCGGAAAAATCGTAGATCAGGCTGCTGAGCGTCTGGGACGTGCCTCCACCGCTGATGATCTTGACCGTGTAGGTCGTAATGACGGTGCCACCCGCCTTGCCGTCGACGCCGGCGCACGAGCGGTAGGTCGGGCTGTTCGGATCGTTATCCCAGAGACACGCGTCCGCGTAGAGCTTGTCGTTCGGGGACGTCACATAGATGGAGGTGTTCGCGGAATACGTCGTCGAGACCGACAGGATCTGGAAAATGGTGTTTGAGAAGTTGATGAACTCCTCGAGCTGCTCGTAACCCTGCGTCGCGGTCGCTCCGTCGAGCTCGATCGTGTAAGTGTTCCCGACGATGAGGTTCATGGACCCGCCGGCTGGGATCGAAACGCCGTTCAGCTTCACGCCCGTCGTCGAGTTGCGGTTTTGCGAGATGAGGTGCTCGACGTAGACCTCGCGCGGCGTCGGCGAGGACACGGGGCCCGAGAAGTCCGTCGCCGTGATGTGGTAGCGGCGCGTCGTGTCGTAGGCCGCGGGCACCTGCGTGACCTCGACTTCGAAGTAGGCGTCCGCGCAGGAGCCCGCCGCGATCGATGGGATCGTGATCGTGCTGAGCGATCCGGGGCGGAGGTTGATGTTCGCGTTCGCGGAATCCCACGACCACACGACCGAAACGCCGGCCGTTGCGACGTTGCTGCAGATCCGTGCCCCGACCGGGAAATGGTTCGGGCCCGCGGTCGGACTGTTGCTGTCGAGCCCCACCACGTTCCAGGTGATCGGCCCGACCGTCAGGGTCGCAGTGGCCGGCGCGGCGGCAAGGAGCATGAAACCCAAGACCGCCGCAGCCGCGGAAAGGATCTTCGGCGGTTTTTGGACCAGAATGGCCAAGCTTCTCGCCCTTCTGCGGTCGGATCGTCTTGTTGAGTGAGCGGTGGAGACCCGTCATTATAACCGCAATGTCCTCGATCCGAACAAGATACGCACGAGACCTCGCGTTATGCCGCGGCGCGGCCGCCCCCGGGCTCGACTATCGTGTGTGTCTCGGAAGCGGCATGCGCGTCGGAATCCGAGTCGCCGAACCGAGTCGGTCCTCCTCGTCTCGATCGCCGCAGTCCCCTACAGGTTTTCGGGGCCGCTCACTTGTCTGCCAGGAGCCGGTCGATCCGGATGGCCTCCCCAACCGACCAGGCCTGAAAGGGGCAACCTCGCGGCGTGTGGGGCGGGTCTCCGTCGGCGATTTCGCTGATGTGGCCGAGGCCCGCTTCCTTCAGATGGGCCAGCAGCGGCTCCAGAAATCGGGTTCGCGCCTCCCGCCGGACGGCCGGCGTGACCTCTCGCACACGCAGCCAGGCTTCGACGAAGGGCCCCGCCAGAAACGGCCAGACCGTTCCCTGGTGGTAGGCGCCGTCTCGCTCCACAACGCCCCCCGTGTAGCGGCCGACGTAGGCGGCGTCGTCGGGGGAGAGGGACCTCAGGCCGATCGGAGTCAGGAGCTTTTCCTCGACGGCGTCGACGACGCGGCGTGCGCGATCACCTTCCAGAAGCGGGAACGGAAGTCCGCCGACAGCGAAGATCTGATTGGGGCGGAAGGTCTGATCGGCCGTGCCGGGGACGTGATCGCAGTCGACTACGTCAAAGAGGCAGCCCCTCTCCTCGTTCCAGAAACGGGCGTCGAAGGAGTCACTCGCTTGCTGAGCGAGATCGTCCCAGCGGAAGGAAAAGGAGGAGGCGAGGCGCAAGGCGTTGATCCAGAGAGCCTGGATCTCCACGGGCTTACCGATGCGCGGAGTGACGACCCAGTCGCCCACTTTCGCGTCCATCCAGGTGAGCTGGACCCCGGGGACGCCGGCGGCCAGCAGGCCATCGGAGTCCGCGCGGATCCCGTAGCGGGTCCCTCGCGAATAGCCTTCGAGGATTGCGTCGACAGCGCCCGTCAACGCGCGGCGGTCCGAGACCGCCACCCGGCGTCCGACGCGATCGCAGGCCGCCAGATACTCGAGAGCGGCGACGATGTACCAGAGCGACGCGTCGACCGAGTTGTATTCCGGAGTCTGCCCCTGGTCCGGGAACCGGTTGGGCAGCATCCCTTCGGAGACTTCGCCTGACCACTCCAGCAGGATGTCTCTGGCGTCGACGAGCCGCCCCGTCGTCAGGCAAAGCCCGCGAAGCGAGATGAACGTGTCGCGCCCCCAGTCGACGAACCATGGATAGCCGGCGACGACGGTTTTGCCGCGTCCGCGCCGGACGACGTAGTCATCGGCCGCGCGATGGAGCCGGTTCGGAAAGAGCCGCCGCCGTCTTCGTTCGGCGCCGCGCAGGCGGCGGCCCAGGGCGAGCGGATCCTCCTCCGGAGCGAGCGGCCGGCAGGAGAGCAGGAGCACGGCTTCGCTCTGCGAGAGGTCGAACTGAAGGACGCCGGGGGAGGCGAGATCTTCCAGGAAGTCGAGGCCGCGGGCCCGCTCCTCTTCGTACAGGAACTGGCGGTACCAGATCGGATCGTGATCGTACGTGGCGTTGGAAGCCGCAAAGACTTCGGGAATGTCCGGATACGGATTCCAGGTCAGCAGGCTCGCCGTCCGCTTGGGCTCGAAGCGAAAGGAAGGATTCTCATGATGGAGCGAGTGATATTCGCGCCCCGAAAAGAGAAGTCTTACCGAGAGCTTCGCCTTGCAGGGACCGTCGGCGCCTCGCCACGACACGACCGTCGCGCCCGTCACCCGCGAAACGAAGATCTCCTGTTCGATCGAGAGCTCTTCATCGATCCGAAAGGTCCAGCGAGGCAAAGGATGCGGGTCGAACGATTCGACGCGGGAGGCGCCGTCGGGGAAGGTGACGTCCGGCGAGTATCTCTGAGACGAGATCGGATAGCGCCCGACGGCCGTCTCGATCCACGCCTCGAAGCCGTTGACGAGAAGAACGCGTCCGGCGGGAGGGTTCGTGGCCGTCAGCAGCAGGGCGTGGTATCGGCGCGTGCGCGGCAGGCCGACGGTTCCGGAGGCGAAGCCGCCAGCGCCGTCCGTTTCCAACCATTCCGACTCGGGCGGGTAGGCTCGCGCCGGCGTCCGCCGCAGCTGGACGACGTCGTCCGAAACCTCTTCGCTCAGTCCGTCCCCTCGCTGCGAGACGCTCACCTCGTCAGTGAGAATACGATGAGCGGCGACGCGGCGACCCCGATCAAATGCGCGACCCGCCAGGAGGCGGAGGCAAAAGAGCGGGCCCGCCGGCTCCACAGGATGCGGCGGACAAGGCTTTCGGGCATGTCTGGCGGGTCGGCCGGCTCCGCCTCCCGCGAGACCTCCCGAGCCAGGGCCACGGTCGTCCGGTAGGTCTGGAGGTAGCGGGCGCAGGAGATGCAGCGGGCCAGGTGTCGGCTGGCTGCGGGATCCCAGCCGGCCTTGCCGTCGACGAGACTGCCCAGGCGCTCGATGACGCCGCGGCAAGTCACCATGCGGGCGCGCGGCGGAATTGCGGCTCGAGCAGGGTGCGCAGCGCCTGGCGAGCTCGGTGAAGCCGAATCTTGACGGCGTTCTCGGTGATCCCGACGAGGCGGGCGGCTTCCTCGGTGGAAAGCTCCTCGATGTCCCGAAGAAGAAGGACGGCGCGGTAACTGTCGGGCAGGCGATCGATCGCTTCGCGCACCATCTCGCGCGTTTCGCGGCGCGCGAGCAGCTCTTCTGCCGATCCCTCCCACTCGGGCGTGGGATGCGCGACCTGATGGCCGTCCTCGGCAAACCGCGGGAGGAGCTCCTCGATCGATTCCTCGGGCTTTCGTTGGCGGCTGCGCAGCCGCATCAGGCAGGCGTTGACGACGATTCGGTGGAGCCAGGTCGAGATCTGAGATCCCCCCTGGAAGGTCCCAATCGACCGATAGGCGGAAAGAAAACCCTCCTGCACGGCGTCCCGCGCGTCTTCTTCGTCGCGCAGAAACCGGCGCGCCACGGAGAGGAGCCGGGGACCGAAGCTCCGAACCATGGCCTCAAATGCTTTCTCTTCACCGCGCCTTAAGGCGCCCAGCTGGCTGGCTTCGGAATCCGTGCCCCACTGGGAGCTTGCGGATCTCGCCTCGGCCATGCTTCGCGACTTCTGAACGTTCATGGCTCCCCGTCTCGGTGTGTTCGGCCTTCCTCCTCGCGACGAGCTTTGGATGCCGCCGCCGCCGAGGTTTCCCCGCCGTGCCGGCCTCTCACGCTCTGCTCCGACGCGCCGCGAGGATCGCGGTGACGAGCTCTTCCGGAACATCTTCTCCGACGGGGGCTTCCGGGTCGGTCCAGGCGTTGCGGCCGAGCGCGCTCGCGGTCTTGTAGGTCTCGATGTAATGGACGCACGAGTCGCAGACAGCGAGATGGCGGTCGAACTCGGCGCGGCGGTCGGGCGGCAGTTCCTGGTCGAGATAGAGATGCAGGAACTCGATCAGCTCACGGCAAGTGATGTACGGTCGGGTGGACATTCGATCCTTTCACCTGAAGAACGAATTAAGAGCCATCCGTACCTTGGATGCCGCCGCCGGAGAAACGTTACGTCAGGGGTTGGTCAGAGATTCGAGGGCTTCCCCACGCGCAGGATGTTTCCCTCGATCACGTATCCGCAGCCGTTGGTCCGAAGGATCAAGTCCAGGGCCTGATCCCAGGGAACATCGTGTAACCGAACCGTTACGGATCCGTGGACGTCGGGATCGATGACCATGTTGAGGCCGGTCAGCTGCGAGAAGGTGTGAAGGATGTCCCGCAGATCGGCATCCTTCACGTCGAGGGAGATCGGCTCCCCGGCCCACCGCGATTCCGCGGCGCGGGAGGCGTCGTACCGTAGGGTTGGTCTCGGCGTCGGCGTCGATTTGCGTGCGCGCCCGGAGCGGCCGCTGGAGCGGGTCTGCGCCGCGGCGGCGCTCGCCGACAACAGGAGCACCAGAGTGAGCGTGGCGGCGGTTCTCACTGCGATCATGTTAGCGCCGTTCCCTTAGCCTCAGCCTCGTCCCGGGCTGACCCGATCCGCGTCGGCCTGGCGCTCCCGGGCGGCCCAGAGGCCGAGGTGGCTGCGCCAGGCGGAGACGGAGGCCCGCGACAGCACGAACTCGACCTCGTCGCCGGCCGACCGCGTGACGCGCAGGACCTCCAGGCGAACGAGCTTGCGGCCACTCGCCATCCTGCGGCCCGTCGCGATCTTCTGGATCCGCGACGTGGCGACGACTTCGCGCTCTCCAAAGATTCCCTCGAACACGAGCGCGTCCTCCGTCAGGCCGAGGATCCCGGGCAGACGGCGGTATCTCGAGACGACCAGGTCGGCGCGCGTCAGAAGCTTCCACTCGGGCCCGCCGGCTTCCAGCCGGGACTGGGCGAGACGATCCTGCGCTCGCGTGAGCGCCCGGCGCGGCACGACAAGCAGCGCCGTGAGCAGCAGGACAGCGGCGGCGGCGACCGCCCAGAGGATCAATGCAGGAACTTCTTGCGGTTTCGGATGTAGTCGGTGAAGAGGAACTCCGCCAGGTTGTACGGAGAGGCGTAGTAGGCGCGGCCGCGGTTGATCTTCGTCAGCTTTTCGACGAAGTCGACCAGGTAGCTGTCGGTCGCGATCATGAAGGTCGTGATCGTGATTCCGTCGCGGCGGCACGCGTCCGCCTCTTCGAGCGTGCGGTTGACGATCTTCAAGTCCAATCCGAAGGGATTCTTGTAGAGATGCCCACGGTCCCAGATGGCCGAGGGCTTGCCGTCGGTGATCAGGAAGATCTGCTTGTTGGGATTCTTCTTGTGCTGAAGGATCTTGCGCGCGAGGCCGAGGCCGGCACGGGTGTTCGTGTGGAAGGGTCCGACCTGGGTCTTCGAGATCTCGGAGATGGGGACGCGCTTCGCGTCGTCGCCGAAGAGGAGGACCTCGATCGAATCCTTCGGATACTTGGACTGGATGAGCTCCACCATCGCCAGCGCGACCTTCTTGGCAGGAGTGAACCGATCCTCGCCGTAGAGGATCATGGAATGGGAGATATCGATCGCGAGAACGGTCGCGCAGGAGGTCAGGTGCTCCTCCTCGTGGACCTCGAAGTCCTCGGGGCGCAGCGCGATTTCCTCCGCATCGCGGCGAACGGCGTTGCCGATCGTGCGAGGCCCGTCGATGGCAGTCGGGTTGTCGCCGAACTCATAGGCGCGCGTCTCGGGAAGAAGCTCGCCTCCCGCACCGGCCCGGGGGACGGCGTGGTAACCCGCCCCTGCCTTCGACAGGGATGTGAAGATTTCCTCCAGGGCGGCGCGGCGGATATGCCGTTCTCCCGCGGCAGAGAGGGCGAGGGCCCCGTTGCGTTCCTCCACGATCTCGTTCTTCTGCAGCTCCTTTCGGAATTGCTCGAGGTCGATGCCGGGATCGATGATTCCGCGCTCCTGGAGATACTTCAGCCACTTCAGCGCCTCTTCGACATCGCCGCCCGTCTGGAGAACGAGCTGCAGGAAGAGCTTGACCAGCTCCTGATAAGTCAGGAGCGCCCGGAGAAGATCGACGGGATAGTCGGAGTAGCGGTATCTCACGACGAGATCATTCTAGTCGGGAGACGGCAGACGGTAGACGGTAGACGTCGGGAGGGATCGCGATTTTCGTCTTCCGTCTCTCGTCTCCCGTCTACCGGCCGAGGGCGGCCCGCCACGCGCGTGCCGACTCCAGAAAGAGCGCTCGGTCGCTCGTCGTAAAGAAGGTGTATCCGATCTCTCGAAGCCCGGGGATCTGGTCGGCGCGGCCGAGCATGATGCCGGCGGCTTTGCGGGAAGCCTGCGCCTGGCGGGCGATCTTCTCGAAGGCCTGCTTGTACCGCGGATCTGCGTACTGGCCGGGGACGCCGAGAGCTTGCGTGAGGTCGTTGGGCCCCACAAAAAGGACGTCCAGGCCGGGCTCGGATGCGATCTGGTCGACTTCCGCCAGCGCGCTGCCCGTCTCGATCTGGGCGACCATGACGGTCCGCTCGTTGGCCTCTCGCACGAACTGATCGAGCGGAATCGAGCCGTAACGGTTGGCCCGAACGCCTCCGAGGCCCCGTTTTCCAGCCGGAGGAAACTTTGCGGACTCGATCGCCGCGCGGACCATCGCGGCGCCTTCCCCTCTCGGAAAGAGGATCCCGGCGGCGCCGGCGTCGAGGCTTCGCCCGACCTCCGCCGCGAAACAGGAAGGCACGCGCACGATCGAGGGAATCCCGGCCCCGTCCGCCGCCATGACCATGCGCTCGACTGACTCGATCGAAAAAAAGCCGTGCTCCGTGTCCAGAACGAGGAAGTCGAATTGGGCGAGAGCGAGAAGCTCCGCCACGCCCGCGGTGGGCCAGGTGAGGAAACAGCCGAGGAGGGGCTCTCGCTCCAGAACTCGCTGGCGAAAGTCAGAAGTTTTCAGTTTTCAGTTCTCAGTTTTCAGTTTCCGAATCAAGGCGGTGGTCATTCTCTTGACCTCACCGACCAGGCCGGAGAGGCGCTCATGGACTTGCTCGGACAGTAACTTCAAGTCTCGAGCGAGGAGAAGTTCATATTCAAGCTCACTTGCAGAGCCCTGCGCCACTCGAAGATAGCGCCGCAGTTCGACTTGGCTGGTCCGACCGCATCCCTCGGCGATGTTGATACCGATGGAAGCCGAGGCCCGTCGCATTTGACCACGAAGGCCAAATGTTTCTTCGGCCGGGAATCCTTTCGTTGCGGAATAGATGCCGAGCGTTAACTCGTGCGCTCTCTTCCACACGATGAGCTTCTTGAAGTCTTGCATTGAAACTGAAAACTGAGAACTGACAACTAAAAACTAGTTCGTTCTCGATCGAACGAGGTTGAACTTCAGCATTTCGGCATAAGAGACTTTCGAGTCCAGATCCTGCCGCGCGATCTTCAGATGCTGCGTCAGCCCTTCCAGGACGAGCTCCATGCCGACGGCGCGCTCTTCCTGCGTGGCGGGAGCGAAGTGCTCCTCGACCGCCTTGCAGAGGCCGGGGACCCCATTGAGCGACGCGAAATGTTCCCCAAAGGGCGAGTCGTCGGAAATCGTGATCTTGTTTCCAGCCGCGAACCACTCGACGATCGGCTCGTAGAGCGGGTGAATTTTTTCCGGCGGTGTCTGAGAACGCATCCGGCGGGCGCCCGGCATCTCTTCCATCCCGTCTTCGACCTCTTCACGGCGCCGCTGGGTCGGGCGTCCGGAATCCGGAGCCGGAAACTTCGCGTCGAACAGCTTTTTGACGGCCGCGCCGATCAGCTTCTTGGCCACGACCTCGGCGCCCTGCTGCTCACCTTCGTACACCATCTCCACTTTCCCCGTGATGGCGGGAAGCGTCGCCGGCAGGTCGCAGAGGCGAGGGAGAACCCGTTTCTCGCGGTGCCTCAGGCCGCGGCGCTCCAGGTTCGAGGCGAGGATCTCGATGGCGGATATCGGCATGCGAGCGGAGACTCCGGAGGACTGATCGACGAACTCGCTCTGCCGGGCCGCGAACGCGATCTCCTCGATCAGCTCGCGGAAGAAATCGGGGATCTCGATCTGGGGTTGATCGTCCCGATCGACCCACGCCTCCTGCGCGGTGATCTTCGCCGCCACCTTCACGTCATCGGGGTAATGCGTCAGGATCTGGGACGAGATGCGGTCCTTCAACGGCGTGATGATGTTGCCGCGGTTGGTGTAGTCCTCCGGGTTCGCCGAGAAGACGAGCAGGATGTCCAGCGGAATCCGCACCGGGAAGCCGCGGATCTGCAGGTCCCGTTCTTCCAGGATGTTCAGGAGGCCGACCTGGATGCGCGGCTGCAAGTCCGGCAGCTCGTTGATCGCGAAGATTCCTCGGTTGGTCCGCGGGACGATGCCGTAGTGGATGACTTCTTCGTCTGAGTAGGAGCGGCGCTCGGTCGCCGCCTTGATCGGATCGATATCGCCGATCAGGTCCGCGATCGTCACGTCCGGCGTGGCGAGCTTCTCCCGGTAGCGCTCGGAGCGGTCGATCCAGACGATCGGGGTCGCGTCTCCTTTCTCGGCGAGAGTCCGGCGTCCGTACTTCGTGATCGGCAGGAAGGGGTCCTCGTTGAGCTCGCTTCCGGCGATCGCCGGAATCTCGGGATCGAGCAGGTTCACCAACATGCGCAGCAGCCGCGTCTTCGCCTGGCCCCGCAGGCCGAGCAGCAGCAGGTCGTGCTTGGAGAGGATGGCATTGTGCAAGGCCGGCAGGACCGTGCGCTCATAGCCGTGAATTCCTTCGAACGGGTTCTCCCCGCGCGCGAGAGCCTTGCGAAGATTGCCGCGCAGCTCTTCCTTCACTCCGCGCGGCTTGTACCCGCTCGCCTTCAGCTCACCGAATGTCGTTGGTTTGTTCATTCCCTCTTCACTTGTCACTTGTCACTTGTCACTCGTCACTCGTCACTTCTTCGGACTACCTGTCCGCGTTGCGGGATGTTCATCCGGGCTTGAACGCCGGCGCGTCGTCGGCCGGCGTAAACAGAGCGGGAGTCGGCTGCCCGGTCCGGGCCGACGCCGCTTTCGCGAACTCTTCCATCTTATGACGCTGAAAGCCAGTCGCCGTGTCCCGCACGATTCCATCGGCTCCGACCAACAGAAACGTCGGAACGATGGTCAGACCGAGCCGCTCCGACTCACTCCAGGGTTCCGGATCGTAGAGCGTGGGAATCGAGACTCCCAGCCTGTCCAGAAAGCGGCGAGTCGTTTGGAGGTCGTCCTGCGAGACACCGATCACCGCCAGGCGTCCCGCTTCACCCAGTCGCCGGACGCGATCGAGGTATGGCCAGGCGAGCGAACAGGTCGGGCAGGTGGTCTTGAAAAAAGCATAGAGCGTGTCGCCGCGGAGCGGAGGAGCGGCCTGTCCCTTCTCATCCTGGAGCGCGATCGGAGGCAACGGTGTTCCGGGGACAGGGAAGGCCACCGCGGGATTATAAGTTCGCACGCGGGTTTCTCCCTCGCAGGGACGCGGCGCCGCTGCTCATTGGAGGGATCGCGCCCATCCGAACCCGGGCATGTCGCTCGACGCCGAGGCGGCCGAAGCCCTACTCGAGCCTGTCCAAGACGCGACGCACGGCCTCCTCTTTTTGACGAAGCCTCTTCCCTTGCCGGTAGAGCAGAGGCGGCGCCGCGCGCTCGCGGCACTCGGCCGGCGTGAGCGGGCAGCGCTCGCACGTCAGGTTGACCTCCACCCGCGGAACGGCGGGATCCTGCCAGAAGCGCACGCTCTGCTTGAAGTTGTCGTCGAGCAGGAATCCGATCGAGACGCTGGAATTGGTTCCCGGGGCCAGGGCGAGCGGCCGGGCCATGGCGATGACGAAAAACTCGGCCTGCTCGTTCAAGAAAAAGGACCGTTGCGCCGCCACGAGCGGGCTCGGAGCCTTCCGAACGCGGCGCGATCCCGCGAGCTCCTTCAGGAGACGAAGAACCGGCCACCGCCGGCAGTAGGTCTCGTCCGAGCCGACGCCGTGCGGCACGGGAACGCGCGAGAGGTTGAAGACCTTCGTGAGGCGATGGTCCCGGGAGCCCGCCTCGTTGTTGAACCGGAGAAAAAAGATCTCGCGCAGCCCGAAGAACTGAGGAACGAGCTGCGTGAGCCTGTAGAAGAAGGTCTCGGGCGTCGCGTCGTACCGGCGCATGCAGGCGAGAAGAGCCGCGCCGTCCCAACGCGGCTTGCCGAAAAGAGTCTGGAGATTCTCGCGCAGGCTTTCCGCGTCGATCAAAAGCGCTCCCGCAAAGTACGACGCCTTGAAGTTGTTCAAGACCTGCTCGAAGGACTCGACCTTGATCCAGGTGGAGGTCACGGCGCGCTCGGCCAGGCCGAGATGCCGATATCCGACCTCGCGGGCGAGAACGAAGGCCTTCTGGGAAGGCATCAGGCGCCCGTTGATCATGAGCGTCGGCGGCCGCCCGTCTCGAAAGAGAGAACGCAGGCTCGCGAGCTCCGGATTCGCGGGAAGAGTCTGCTCGTCCACCGCGTAGCCGTATTCCTTCTCGAGGACGGCGCGCAGCCGCTCGAAGTTGGGCGGCTTTCGAGCGGACCACCCGTGATCCTGCCGATAGGATCGGGCCGCCTCCTCGAGCTCCTGGAAGAAGTTCGCGTGCATCTGCTGGTAGGAGCGCAGCGCAGCCAGCAGGAAGTGCTCCACGTGCACGTCATAGATCCGGCCGATCTCCAGAAACGCCCGCAGGAGCGCTCCTGCCTTGTGCGGATCCTGGGTGACAAGGTGGAACAGATCCTCCGGCGCGATGCCGAAGAGGTCAAACGGGAACTCGCGGAGAAACCCGGACGCGAAGACCGCCTTGACCGGGTCGAGGTCCTCGGCGACCTGCTGGGACACGAGGGCGTCGAAGGAGATGTCCAGGGCCCGGGCGAGCCGGATCAGCTTCTCCGGCGTCGGATACTTCTTTCCCTTTTCGATCTCCGAGAGGTAGGAGATGGAGAGGCCTGACCGCGCCGCGACCGACTTGAGAGGCGCCCCCTTCTCCTGGCGGAGGCTCTTCAACTTCAGTCCGAGCACGAATCGCAGGTGCTCGCCGGAGAGCTCGGTCGGAAGTTGCGGGGTGTCAGCCATGCTTCGTTTCGCTCCCGGCGAAAGCCTCCTTCGCTCCAGGCGAAATCTTAGCATCCCGTTCCAGCGAAATTTCGCTTGCTAGGAGAATTCGCTCAACGAAGAATGCTCCCAGCGCCGGAACGAGCGCCGAACCAGGAGGCGGACATGAGAGACCGAGACTTCGACGCCCGCAGAATCGAGCAGACCTGGGAGAGAGAGGAACGCTGGAACGGGATTCGGCGGCCCTATACCGCCGAGGACGTCCTGCGGCTGCGCAACTCCTTCCCGGTTCGGTACAGCCTGGCCGAACGCGGAGCCGGCCGGCTCTGGGATCTGCTGGGAACGGAAGACCGCGTGGCCGCGCTCGGCGCGCTGACCGGTAACCAGGCGATGCAGCAAGTCAAGGCCGGACTCAAGGCGATCTACCTCTCGGGCTGGCAGGTCGCTGCCGACGCGAACCTGGCAGGGCAGATGTATCCGGACCAGAGCCTGTATCCGTCCAACAGCGTGCCGGCCGTCGTTCGCCGCATCAACCAGACTCTCCAGCGTGCGGATCAGATCGCTCATTCGGAGGGGGACGACACGACCTACTGGATGGCGCCGATCGTCGCCGATGCCGAGGCCGGCTTCGGCGGCGTCCTTCATGCCTACGAGCTGACGAAGGCGCTGATCGAGGCCGGGGCGGCCGGAGTCCACTTCGAGGACCAGCTCGCCTCCGAGAAGAAGTGCGGGCATCTGGGCGGAAAGGTGCTCGTCCCGACGAGTCAGTTCATCGACACGCTGGTCGCCGCTCGCCTGGCCTCGGATGTTCTGGGCGTTGCGACGGTTCTGATCGCCCGCACGGACGCCGACAGCGCGAAGCTGCTGACCTCCGACGTCGACGGACGGGACCGCCCGTTCACGACGGGCGAGCGCACCCGCGAAGGCTGGCACCGTTATCGGGGCGGCCTCGATGCCGCGATCGCGCGCGCCCGAGCCTACGCCCCCTATGCCGACCTGATCTGGTGCGAGACCTCGCACCCCGACCTGGACGAGGCCCGGCGCTTCGCCGAAGGAGTCCATACGGAGTTTCCCGGCAAGATGCTCGCGTACAACTGCTCCCCGTCGTTCAACTGGGAAAAGCACCTCGATCGGGAGTCGATCGGCACGTTCCAGCGCGAGCTCGCCGCGATGGGTTACAAGTTTCAGTTCGTTACGCTCGCCGGATTCCACGCGCTGAACTTCGGCATGTTCCAGCTGGCGCGCGACTACCGGGAGCGCGGCATGCTGGCGTACTCGCAGCTTCAGCAGGCGGAGTTCGCGGCCGAGCCCCAGGGCTATACCGCGACCAAGCATCAGCGCGAGGTCGGCACCGGGTACTTCGATCTCGTACGCGAGATTGTGACGGGAGGCGAGGCGAGCACGGCGGCGATGGCCGGTTCGACGGAGGAAGCGCAATTCGTCAAAGAGACGGACCTGAGCCTGGAAGCGACGGGATAGGCCTTGATCCTGAGGAGCGGTAGCGACGGAGGGAGACCGGTATGACGAACCTGGAAGACTTCACACTGTTTCCTCGCGGACGCGAAGTGCCTTTCGGGGGCAGGATCGAGACCTGCCCCACGTGCGGACGCAACGGCGTCGAGGAGCGTCCCGAGTGTGGCAATCCGCAGTTTGTCCATCGGCAGATCTCGCGGGTCTTCGCCGATGGAATGCGGACGGACGCGCTCGAAGCCTGCGCTCTTCGGGAACATTGAAGGGAGCACGTACCGGACTCAGGACCGAGGACTCGAGAGACATTTGCCAGGCTGCTGCTTGTCGTCAGCCGATCTGGCCTGCATTCTCCACTCGATAGAATAGGGGCGTGATCCAGGACACCTTCTCACGCCCGTTGCGGAATCTGCGGCTGTCCGTCACCGACCGCTGCAATCTGCGCTGCCAGTACTGCATGCCGGAGCGGGATTACGTCTGGCTGCCGCGCCGGGACATTCTCGACTTCGAGGAGGCCGGCGCGCTGGTGGACGTCTTCGTCGACCTGGGCGTGGACAAGGTCCGTCTGACCGGAGGAGAGCCGCTCGTGCGGCGAGATCTGGAGAAGCTCATCGAGCTTCTCGCGGCCAAGCCCGGTCTCTCGGATCTCGCGATGACGACCAACGGCGTCCTGCTGGCCGAGCGGGCGGGCGATCTCCTGCGGGCCGGATTGCACCGTGTGACGGTGAGTCTCGACACCCTACGACCGGAACGCTTCGAAGCCCTGACCCGGTTCGATGACCACGCCAGGGTGCTTGCGGGTATCGAGACGGCCGCGAAGGCGGGGTTCCAATCTTTGAAGATCGACAGCGTCGTGATCCGGGGCGTCAACGATGACGAGCTCGTTGCCCTCCTCGATTACGGAAAGAGGGTGGGCGCGGAGGTCCGTTTCATCGAGTACATGGACGTGGGCGGAGCCACCCGCTGGTCCCGCGACAAAGTCGTCTCGCGGTCCGAGATTCTCGGAGTGCTCGCTCGGCATCACGGCCCCATCGCTCCGATCTCAGAAAAGAGCTCGGCTCCGGCGGAGCGTTTTAAACTGGCCGATGGGACGATCTTCGGCGTGATCGCCTCGACGACGGCCCCGTTCTGCGCCTCCTGCGACCGGAGCCGACTGACCGCCGACGGCCTCTGGTATCTCTGCCTGTACGCGAAGCACGGAGTGGATCTGCGAGGACCGCTGCGGGCCGGGGCGCCCCGCGAGGAGCTGCGCCGGCTGATCGAGTCGTCCTGGCTCGGACGCGCGGACCGTGGCGCCGAGGAGCGGCTCGCGATGCGAAACCGCGCGCCGCTGGTCGCCATCGACTCCTTGCGCCGCGATCCGCATCTGGAAATGCATACGAGAGGGGGATAGCTGTCAGATGCCAGCTATCCGTGACTGATGGAAACCGATGGTCCGAAGGAGGAATTGCCGCTCGAGGGTCTGAGCAACGCTCGCTCGATTGCCCTCGAGCGGTTTCCGATCCGGACCCGGGAGAGCTCGACGACGCTTTCCGCGTGGCGGCTCGAGATCGCGACCGACGAGGGCGAGGGCACGATCTATCTGGTCGAGATCTCGCCGGACCGGGCGATCTTTCGAGGCGGCGGCGTCCTGCTCGGGTGGTCTCAACCGCGGCTGGAAGCGGCCTATCGCGCTCTCAAGCCCGCTTCCGCGGAAACTTCCTCGGAGACCCTGCAGCTTGGCTGATCCGCGGAGCGAGTCCGAGGCGTCCATGAATCATCCCGGTTAGGGCGGCGCGACGGAATGCTCAGGTCCATCTCGATGGCCGGAGCGCTCGCGCTCACCGGTTTCCTGCTGATTCCGCCCGGCGCGGGCTCGGCGACGCTTCCCAGCCGCAAGGACACCTGGCTTCGGGTCGAGACGGCCCACTTCACCCTCTACGGCGACGCCCGCGAATCGAAGATCAAGGAGGTCGGGGAGGAGCTCGAGAAACTGCGCTCCGTGCTGCTGGTGCTCCGGCAGTCTTTGACCGCCAGCTCTCCCGTGCCGACCTCGGTCTTCGTCTTCAAGAGCGACGCGGCGCTCGAATCTTACAAGCCGCTCTTTCGAGGAAAGCCCAGCCGGGCCTCCGGCTTTTTCCAGAGCTCGCGCGAGGGCAACTTCATCGCGTTGGCGGCCGGCTGGAACACGGATCCGCGCCCGATCATCTTTCACGAATATCTGCATGACTTCCTGCACAGCAACTTTCCGCCGCAGCCGACCTGGTACGAGGAGGGCGTTGCGGATTTCTACAGCACCTTCTTCGCGTCCGAAACAGAGGCGCGCATCGGCCTTCCGGTCGAGAGCCACGTCTTGCGCCTTCGCGGCCAGGCCCTGCTCCCTTTGGAAAAGCTCTTCGCGATTCGGCACGACTCTCCGGAGTACAACGAGGAATCGCGCCAGCATCTCTTCTACGCGCAATCTTGGGCGCTCGTGCACTACCTGATGGGCGGAGAGCCGCGCCGGAGCGCCCAGCTCGGTCGGTTTCTCGTTCTGCTGCAACAGGGCCGGAACCAGGAGGAGGCGTTTCGCGAAGCGTTTCAGACCGACTACGACGGTCTTCTTCGCGATCTGTCGCGCTACGTGCGGGGAAGCCGCTTCCACTACAGCAGGATTCGATTCTCGGAGCTGAAGCTGCCGACGCAGGTGCGAACGGAGCGGATCGAATACGAGGAAGCGCTCTTTCATCTCGGTGATCTGCTGGCCCATTCGTCCCCGGATCGGATGGGCGACGCCGAGACGCACTTCCAGGCGATTCTCTCCACTGTTCCGAAGCACGGCGCGGCGTTGACGGGAATGGGCCTGCTGAGGCTGCGGCAGGAAAGGCTTCCGGAGGCAGACGAGCTCTTCCAGCGCGCGATCGCGGCCGGCTCGCGCGACTTCCGCGCCCATTTCCACCATGGCGAGCTTGCGATGCACTCGCTTTCCGGCCAGTTCTTTGCGCCAGGTCATCCGGATGCGAAGCAACGCGCGGTGATCGAGGAGGCGCGCGTTTCCTTCCGCCGTTCGATCGATTTCAACCCGGACTTTGCGGAAGCCCACGCCGCCCTGGGAAGAACCTATCTCTTCGAGGAAGGAGAGGCCGCCTCCGAAGGCATCGCGGAGCTCGAGACGGCCGTTGCGAAACTGGCATCGCGCAGGGATCTCGCGCTCCAGCTGGCCGAGCTCTACGACCGCCGCGGGGATCGGGGGAAGGCCGACGACCTCTTGCGGCGCGTTCTCGGTTCGGAAGCGGCCGCGGTTCTCGCCGCGCGCCAGAGCAAAGACCGCTTTCGCGAAGCCTTGGGGCGCGTCAACACCTTGCTGGCGGATCAAAAGGAGGACGAGGCCATCGCGCTGCTCGAAGACCTGGTGGCAGGAGCTCCGGCCGACATTGGCTCGATTCTGAGCGAGCAGCTGATCAGCTTGAAGCGGAGCGCAGTGAGAAACCGGGCGATTCGCGAGTACAACGCCGCCGTCGCCCGCTACAACACGCGAGATCTGGAAGAGGCGCTCACCGGCTTCGAGAAGGTCGCGGCCACCGCAGATGACGAGGAGCTTGCCCGGTCGGCGCGCCAGCAAGCCGACTGGGTCGCGCATCTCTTGAAACAGAAGCGAGGAAAGAAGAAGTCGGTCGTCGGTAGTCGGTAGTCGGTAGTCAGTCGTCGCCGGATACCGGCGGTGCAGGTCACCAAAAACCCTCGACAACTGAGTATCGACTATCGACTGACTCGCTTCCAGACGAGGTCGTTTCCGTCTCGCCGGTCGCGCAGCTCGATCACGCGGCCTTTCGAGTCGCGGAGGAACATCTTCCGTCCCCGATAACCTTTCAGGCTGAACACTCCTTCGACTTCCGGGAACAGCTCCTCCTCCTTGCGCCCGGTGCGCTGGCCGATCAGGCGCTCGCCGTCGCGTTTGACGACGTAGTCGACTCCGGGCGCGAGCTCGTAGGTCCCGACGTAGGTGTCGAGCTGGCCTGTCGCGAGACGGATAGCCGGAGGCTGCTTGTGGATCACGGTGACGTGGGAGGAGAGGAGACGCCAGCGCCCATCACGTTTTTCGTAGACATCGGTAGCCGGAAAGTCCGTCTTGAGAATCTGGCCGAAGATGGTCTCTTCCTCCGCCGCCACGTAGGCGAGGACGGCCAGGTTCGGCCTCAGGACGAGGCGCGGCTGTGTCACCTTGATGAATCCGCTGTATCCCTTGGGAAGGGGGCGCAACTCGTCGACGATCTCCTTTTTCGTCAGGATCCGGCCGTCTTCATCCGAATAGACGGCGTCCTCAGCTAGGATTTCGTTCCAGACTGCCTTGTCGCCGGATGGAAGCGCGTCGAGCAGCTTCTGTGAGAGAGCCGTGACCTCCATGAGCGCGCGATCCCGATCGTCTGCTTGTCCGGCACCGGGAGACGCCGGAACGAGCCCGCCGAAAAGAAAACCCGACAGGACCATGACCCAGGTCTTTGCCCCACGCATCGCCGACCTCCTCACGCAACCCACTCCGCATCGTAGTGTTCGGAACGCTCGTCGAAGCGTTCCAGCAGCCTCCTTGCCTCCTCCGGAACAACGGCATGCGAGGAGTCGGTGCCGGCGAATTCTGCGACCGCATCCATCGACTCCCAGAGCGTCAATGTGACGAACTCGACTTCGATTGCCCGTCTGCGCCGCAGCAGGTAGGCCCCTTTGTACCCAATGACTCGATGAATGCCCGGGAGGACCTTCGTCCTCAAAAGATCCTCATACGCGTCCGCCTTCTCCGGTTTGGTATAGCCGTGCCAGATTCGCACGATCATCGGGACACACTCCTTCCTCGCTGATAGGAACCCGCGCAGGTAAATTTTAGTTGCACGGCACGATTCTTGCCGTCTCTCTTGCTCGCCTCACCGTTCGAGATCATCTATTTCTTCGCCGAGGAACCGGAACCCGCAACCTTTTGGAGCGTCTCCTCGTTTGAACAAGTGGGCCACGGAGGGTGTGGTCCTCACAGGCGAGCTGGAATCGAAAGGAGGCTTTTCTGTCCAATCCCAAGAATGCGCCGGGACCGCGGCGGCGCCGGCATGGATATCGCGGCTTTGGATCTGCCTTCCGGGAAGCCTCCCAAGGGGTCGTGCACTGGGGACGCGGGTTTTCCGGCGTGGAGTTCTTCAACGCGGACAAAGGCCTCCTTCCCCCCGTCGGGGAGCTCTTGCCCGAACCGCTGCGACCTGGCTCATCGCGAAACGAATAGCTCGGCCGCGAGACTCTCTCTCCCGGTTCTTCCCGCCGCGCGAGCGGGGCCGCTTCTCAAGGAGGATTCGGATAGGCTAGCGCCCTGACCCGCGAGGTGCAGCCATGGCGCAGCTCGAAGCCGCCGGGAGAGGCCATTTCGGCGCCACGCAACGGCGAGACGCGTGGTGGGTCGAGATTCTTCCCGTCGTCGTCGTGCTCGGGCTCTTCGGTGTCTACGCCACGCTGCGCGCCTTCGAGGGGGCCTACTACGAGTGGGGGCCGTACCTCTCGCCTTTCTACTCGCCCTTGATCGACGCGAAGCATCACTGGTGGAAGTTCTCTCCGGCGCTCCTCATCCTGGGAGGGCCTCTGGGCTTTCGAGCGACCTGCTACTACTACCGGAAGGCCTACTACCGCGCCTTTTTTCTGGATCCTCCCGCTTGCGCGGTGGGGGAGGGGCGGCGCAGCTACCGCGGAGAGACCGCCTTTCCTTTCATCCTCCAGAATCTCCACCGCTACTTCCTCTTCGTGGCTCTCGTCTTCCTCGGCTTCCTGACCTATGACGCCGTTCGATCGTTTTCGTTCGACGGCCGGTTCGGCATCGGCCTCGGGTCTCTCGTCCTGACGACCAACGTCGTTCTGCTGTTTCTCTATACGTTCTCCTGCCACTCGCTGCGGCATCTGGCCGGCGGCAAGCTCGACTGCTTCTCCTGCACGGCCTTCGGGCGCGCGCGCGGCAAAACGTGGCGGTGGTCGACCGTTCTGAACGAACGCCACATGCTCTTTGCCTGGATGAGCCTCTTCTCCGTGGGTCTGGCGGATCTGTACGTCCGCTCCGTCGCCTGCGGCGCGATCCGAGACCTGCGCCTGCTGTGACGGAAAAGTACGAGACGCACGAGCACGACGTCCTCGTGATCGGCGCGGGGGGAGCGGGTCTGCGCGCCGCAATCGAGGCGCTCGCTCAGGGCGCTTCCGTCGGCGTCGTGTGCAAATCCCTGCTCGGCAAGGCGCACACGGTGATGGCCGAGGGCGGGATCGCGGCGGCTCTGGGCAACGTGGACACCGAGGACAACTGGCGGGTCCACTTCCGCGACACGATGGTGGGCGGAAAGCTCCTGAACAACTGGCGCATGGCCCAGCTCCACGCGCAGGAATCGAGCGATCGGGTGAAGGAGCTCGAGCAGTGGGGGGCTCTCTTCGACCGCACGAAGGGTGGCGACATCCTTCAGCGCGCGTTTGGCGGTCACACGTTCAAGCGCCTCTGTCACGTGGGGGACCGAACGGGGCTCGAGATGATCCGCACGCTGCAGGACAGGGGCGTGCAGCAGGGAATTGATGTCTACATGGAATGCGCGGTCACGCGCCTCCTGACGGATGGGGGCCGCGTAACGGGCGCTTTTGGCTATTGGCGGGAGAACGGGCGTTTCGTGCTCTTCAAGGCGAAATCGATCATCATCGCCACGGGGGGCATCGGAAAGGCCTGGCAGATCACCTCCAACTCCTGGGAGTACACGGGCGACGGCATGGCGCTCGCGTACGACGCGGGCGCGGATCTGATCGACATGGAGTTCGTTCAGTTTCATCCCACGGGAATGATCTGGCCTCCGGGCGTTCAGGGCATTCTCGTGACGGAGGCGGTCCGCGGCGAAGGAGGCACGCTCACCAACAAGGACGGCGAACGCTTCATGAAGCGATACGACCCGGAGAAGATGGAGCTCTCGACGCGCGACGTCGTCGCCCGCGCGATCTACACCGAGGTCAAGGAAGGGCGCGGCACGGAGCACGGAGGCGCCTATCTGGACATCTCTCAAAAGCCGGCGGACTATGTCATCCGCAAATTGCCGAGCATGTATCACCAGTTCAAGGATCTGGCGGACGTGGACATCACGAAGGGTCCGATGGAAGTCGGGCCGACCTGCCATTACATGATGGGCGGCATCCGCGTGGACGCGGAGACGGCCGAATCGACTCTGCCGGGACTCTTCGCGGCGGGGGAGGCCGCGGCCGGACTCCATGGAGCCAACCGACTGGGAGGTAACTCGCTTTCGGATCTCCTCGTCTTCGGCCGGCGGGCCGGGCTCGCCGCCGCCCAGACCGCCAAGCGCGCGAGCGCGCCGCCTCCTGACCCGGCGCAAATCGAGGAAGCCTCGCGCGAGCTGCTCGAACCCTTCGAACGGTCCGGCGGCGAAAGCCCGTACGCCGTCCACCGGGACCTGCAGGAGAAGATGCAGCGGCTGGTCGGCATCTTCCGCGTCGAGGAGGACCTGCGGCAGGCCCTGACCGAGATCGCGGCGCTCCGGCAACGCCTCGCTCGCGTCCACGTGGACGGTTCTCGTCTCTTCAATCCGGGCTGGCATCTGGCGAGGGACTTGAAGTCGATGCTGACGGTCACCGAGGCGGTCACGCGAAGCGCTCTCACGCGGCAGGAGAGCCGCGGAGCCCACAGCCGAATCGACTACCCGAAGACCGATCCGGCCTGGGGCAAGAAGAACAACGTCATCTCCCGCGATCGGGACGCCATGAAACTCGCCCAGTTTGCCGTTCCCGAAATGCCGGCGGAGCTCGAGGCGCTTCTGGAGAAACCGTCATGAGCGAGGCTGTCCTCAAAGTCTTTCGCGGCGGACCGGAGGGCGGTGAAGCGGTCGAGTACCGCGTGCCGATCGCGCCGGGCATGGTCGTCTTGGACGCCCTGCATTACGTTCAGGGGCACCAGGCGCCCGACCTCGCCGTGCGCTGGAACTGCAAGGCGGGCAAGTGCGGCTCCTGCTCGGCGGAGGTCAACGGTCGCCCGCGCCTGACCTGCAAAACGAGGCTCGACTCTCTTCCTCTGGATCAGCCCATCACAATCGTTCCCCTGAAGGCCTTCCCGGTCGTGAAGGATCTCGTCACGGACGTTTCCTGGAACTACCGGGTCAACAAGAAGATCCCGCCATTTTCTCCGCGCCCCGGAGTCGAGTGGAAGATGTACCAGGAAGACATCGATCGCGTGCAGGAGTTCCGCAAGTGCATCGAGTGCTTCCTCTGCCAGAACGTCTGTCATGTCCTGCGCGATCACGGCATGAAGGAGCAATTCGGCGGCCCGCGCTTCTTCGTCCGCGTCGCCGGCCTCGAGATGCATCCGCTGGATGGCCTCTCCCGCACGGGACTCTTGAAGGACGAGCTCGGTCTGGGTCTGTGCAATATCACCAAGTGCTGCACGGAAGTCTGCCCTGAGGACATCCACATCACCGACAATGCGATCATTCCGCTGAAGGAGCGGGTCGTCGACGATTTCTATGATCCGCTGACGCGACTGTGGCGGAAAGTCTTTAAGTCCGGTTGAGTTATCAGTAATCAGTTATCAGTTTTCAGTTCCGAGCCGCGGGGTCTAAACTGAGAACTGAAAACTGAAAACTGACAACTCGGAGTCTTATGGACCTGAAGTTGAAAACGATCTCGCGGGCCGGGATTCCCGAGGCGATTTCCAAGATCGAGCTCTACCGCCTCCTGAACGAGCCGGGCGAGGCCGAATCGATCTGCCGCGACATCCTGGCCGTCGAGCCCGACCACCAGATGGCGCTGCGGCTGCTCGGTCTCGCGATCACGGATCAGTTCGCGGGCGGGCCCGCCGACCGCCATGCCGAGGCCGAGAGCGTCTTCCAGAGTCTTCGGGACGCCTATGAGCGCCTCTACTACACGGGGATCGTGCACGAAAGGCGGGCGAAGTCGCTGCTGCGCTCGGGGGCGCGGCCCCACACGATCATCGTCCTCTTCGAGGAGGCCATGAACTGCTTCGAGCATGCGGAGAAGATCCGTCCGCCCGGCAACGACGACGCGATCCTGCGCTGGAACCGCTGTGTGCGCCTCCTGCAGAGCCGCGCGGCCTCCGAATGGACGAGCGAGCTCGAGTCGTTCGACGCGCACGACAGCCCGCCCGTGTAGCACGTCGCTTCCGCTCGTTCGGGATCTGCGCCTTCGGCGCACCGGTGCTCGGCTCGGCCAAAGGGCCTCGACCGAGCACCTGATCCCTCTCTCGCTCTCGCTCCCGCGGCGCGCGCCTCCTCCCCTCTGGGAGACTTCGCGCGCCGCGGGCTTCCTCACGACCTTCGCTTGTTAAGAGCATGGCTTGACCCTCTCGCGCCGGTGGCGGGGTGGCGAGGCGGTAGCATTGCTGTCGGTCTTGCGGGGGAGTGAGCTCATGGCGAAAGCAAAACTGCAGACGACGCTGTCGGCGCAAGAGAGCCAGGCGATCGATGCCTACTGGCGGGCGGCGAACTATCTTTCCGTTGGCCAGATCTACCTGTTGGACAACCCCCTCTTAAGAGAGCCGCTTCGGGCCGAGCACGTGAAGCCCCGGCTCCTCGGCCACTGGGGGACAACACCGGGGTTGAACTTCATCTATGCGCATATGAATCGCGCGATCCGCCTGCGGGATCTCGACGCGATCTACATCATCGGTCCCGGCCACGGGGGCCCGGCGCTGTTCGCCAATGCCTGGCTGGAAGGGACGTACAGCGAGCTCCATTCGGATATTTCGCTCGACGCCCGCGGTCTCAAGCAGCTCTTTCGGCAGTTCTCGTTCCCCGGAGGCGTCCCGAGCCACGTCGCGCCGGAGGTCCCCGGCTCGATTCACGAAGGGGGGGAGCTCGGCTATTCGCTCACGCACGCCTACGGCGCCGCGTTCGACAATCCGGATCTGCTCGTCTGCGCGGTCGTGGGGGACGGCGAGGCGGAGACGGGACCGCTGGCGGCGAGCTGGCATTCCAACAAGTTCGCCAATCCCGCTCGCGATGGGGCGGTCCTCCCGATCCTGCACCTGAACGGATACAAGATCGCGAATCCGACCGTTCTCGCTCGCGTCCCGAAAGCGGAGCTCGAGTCGCTGCTGGTCGGATATGGGTACCGGCCCTGGTTCGTCGAGGGGCGAGAACCCTTCGTCATGCACGAGAAAATGGCGGCCACTCTCGACGCCGTGCTGGACGAGATCGCGCGGATCCAACTTCTCGCGCGCGCGGGAAAGGCCGCGGACCGTTTCGCCTGGCCGATGATCGTCTTGAAATCGCCCAAAGGGTGGACGGGACCCAAGGAAGTGGACGGCCTGCCCGTCGAAGGGACGTATCGGGCCCATCAGGTTCCCTTGACCGCCGTCCGGGACAACCCGAAGCATCTCGCGATGCTCGAAGCCTGGATGCGCGGCTATCGGCCCGAAGAGCTCTTCGGGAAAGACGGAGGTCCGATTGCGGAATTGCGAGCGCTGACTCCTCGCGGCGACCGCCGGATGAGCGCGAACCCTCACGCGAACGGCGGCGCTTTGTTGAGAGACCTCGTCCTGCCCGATTTCCGCGAGTACGCGGTCGAGGTTCCGCGGCCGGGAGGCTCGACCGCCGAGGCCACCCGCGTACTGGGGGAGTTCCTGCGCGACGTCATTCGGGCAAATCCGAAGAACTTCCGGCTGTTCGGCCCGGACGAGACCGCCTCCAACCGCCTCTCGGACGTCTTCGACGCGACCGACCGGGCTTGGGTCGCGCAGCGGATCCCGACCGACGACCATCTCTCTCCCGACGGCCGGGTTCTGGAGATCCTCTCCGAGCACCTCTGCCAGGGATGGCTCGAGGGCTATCTCCTGACGGGGCGCCACGGCCTTTTCAACTGCTACGAGGCCTTCATCCACATCATCGACTCGATGTTCAATCAGCACGCCAAATGGCTGAAGGTCACCAGACGGATCCCGTGGCGGCGTCCGATCGCGTCGCTCAACTACCTGCTGACCTCGCACGTCTGGCGGCAGGACCACAACGGTTTCTCTCATCAGGATCCGGGCTTCATCGATCATGTCGTCAACAAGAAAGCCGAAGTCATTCGCGTGTATCTGCCGCCCGACGCGAACTGCCTTCTCTCGACGGCCGACCACTGTCTGCGCAGCCGGCATTACGTCAACGTCATCGTGGCGGGAAAGCAGCCGGCGCCGAACTACCTCACGATCGACGAGGCGGTGCGGCACTGCGAGCGAGGGATCGGCCTCTGGGACTTCGCCTGCAACGACGCCCCTGGGCAGCCCGACGTCGTGCTGGCCTGCGCCGGTGACGTGCCGACGCTCGAGACGCTCGCCGCCGTGGATCTGATCCGGCGACACCTTCCCGAACTGAAAGTGCGCGTGGTCAACGTCGTGGACCTCATGCGCCTTCAGCCGCCGAGCGAGCACCCGCACGGTCTGCCGGACGCCGAGTTCGACATGCTCTTCACGACCGACAAGCCGATTGTCTTCGCCTACCACGGCTATCCATGGCTCATTCATCGCCTGACCTATCGGAGGACGAACCACGGCAATCTTCACGTGCGCGGCTACAAGGAAGAAGGCACCACGACGACGCCGTTCGACATGGTGATGTTGAACGACCTCGATCGGTTTCACCTCGTAATGGACGTCATCGATCGCGTGCCGGGACTGCGCGGGAAGGCCGCCCACGTGCGGCAGTTGATGGAGGACCGGCGGATGGGAGCGCGCGCCTACACACGGGAGCACGGCGAGGACCCGCCCGAGATTCGGGACTGGACCTGGCCCGGATGACCGGCCCCGGCCGGATGCTCGTCGTCAATGCCGGGTCGAGCAGCGTCAAGCTGCGGGTTCTCGACGGCCAAGACCGCCTTCTCGCGTCGCGGGATCTGAACACTGCAGCTGGCCAGGCTCCCGATGACAAAGAGCTCGCCGGTTTCCTTTCCGAGGCCGGCGCCCTCGACGCGGTCGGCCATCGTGTCGTGCACGGAGGCAATCTTTTTTCGAAACCGGTTCTTGTCGACCCGACGGTGTTCGAGCGCTTGGAGTCGTTCGCGGATCTCGCACCGCTACACCAGGCGACGGCGCTCGCTGCCGCGCGAAACCTCGGTCAACACCTTCCCGGCGTTCCCGCAGTGGCTTGTTTCGACACGGCCTTTCACGCTTCGCTGCCCGCCGCCGCGGCCGTCTACGCTCTTCCGCTCGATCTGAGGAAACGCTTCGGCATTCGGCGGTTCGGGTTTCACGGTCTGTCACACTCCTATGCCTCTCGCCGGTGCGCGGCGCTGCTCGACAGACCGCTCGACCAGTTGCGGATCGTCACGTGCCATCTGGGCTCCGGAGCCTCGCTCGCAGCGGTCGCCGCGGGCCGATCGGTGGGCACGACGATGGGCTTTACGCCGCTGGAAGGTCTCGTCATGGCGACGCGCAGCGGGTCGATCGATCCCGGCCTCCTGCTCTGGCTGATCGATCGAAGAGGGATTGCCGCACCCGATCTCCTCGAGATCCTCGAGCGGCACTCGGGACTCCTCGGGCTCTGCGGGAAGTCCGACATGCGGGAAGTCCTGGCTGCGGCCAGAGCCGGCGATTCCGACGCGAGTCTCGCGCTCGAGGCCTACGTCCACAGCCTGCGCGCGTCGATCGCCTCGATGACGGCGGCCATGGGCGGCCTCGACGCCCTCGTCTTCACCGGCGGAGTCGGCGAGAACTCTTCGGAGGTTCGGCGGATCACCGCCGATGGGCTCGCCTTCCTCGGCGTTGGAATCGAACCCGCCGCCAACGAATCGACCGGCGACCGGGACATCAGCCAGACTGAGATTTCCGTGCGAACGGTCGTCGTCGCCGCGCGCGAGGATCTGGAGATCGCCCGTGAAGTCCGCCTGGTCTTGTCCTAGGAAGGTGTAGGAGGATTGGTTAGCGACGCTTCTAACCCTAATGGTTAACGATATATATATTGTCTTCGTGCGAGGGCGGCGAGACTACCACAAGGGGGCGCCAGTGACTCGTCGCCGGAGCTCCGCGCGGCTCGGGATGACCTCTTGCTGTACGAAGCGGGAACAACTGAGGGGCTGAACGGGATCGGACCGTCGACCTCCTGAATGCCATTCAGAGGCCCGCTTCCTTCGTCACGCGCTAGCTAACGAGCGGGGCAACGCCCTGTTTTCCCGACGCAAGACCTGCATCACGGATTCCTGTACGGGCGAGAACCGGCCATGGCGCGCAAAGTCTGGGCCCACACTGCGAGAGAATCGGTTCGGGCTGGACAGTTATTTCAGATCTAAGGCCAATCCTTGACTAGACTCCTCGTCTCGCCGGATGCCGCGGATCGTCTTGGCGTGGCTGCGGATTGGCTGAAGTCATTACCCCAGGGCGAAGAGGCGGTGATCATCGGCCCGGCGTGGGAAGCCTGCGATGACCTTCTCAGACAAGTTGTCCTCAACTCTGGGGCTCGGTTCGGAGTCAGGAGGGCCACACTTAACCGATTAGCTGCCGATCTGGCCGCTCCGGAACTGGTTCAACTCGGGCGTGTTCCGGCGAGTTCTCTTGCCCTAGCGGCTGTTACCGCCAGATCGGTGCACCGTCTGCTTTCGGCTGATCGTTTCTCTTATTTCCGCCCGGTTGCAGCCCTCCCCGGGTTCTCATGGGTCACCGCGAAGACAGTCCAGGAACTCCGCATGAACCGCGTGGAGGCCGATAGTGTGGAAGGGCTTCCGCAGCTGGGGCCGGATCTCGCAGCACTTATACACGAGACGGAGAAGCAACTTAGCGAGACGGGGCTCGCGGACCGAGCCTTCATCTTTCGAGCAGCGCTGCACGCGCTCGAGCGCGAATCGAATTCAGCTCTCTGGCGAAGCCCACTCCTCCTTCTCGATCAGCCCGTGTTGTCCTCATTCGAGGCGGCTATGATCGGGGCCCTCGGCAAGCGATCCTCAAACATGCTGATTACCGCACCAGCGGGCGACAGCCGCTCCGTCGATCAGCTCGAGCAATCACTTGCGTGCGCAGCCGAGTTTCTACCACCTCAGCGCACTCCTCACTCTCTATCCGCGCTGAAGTCTTTCCTTTTCGAGAAGTTGACGCCACCCAGAATGTCTCTCGATGACACCGTGACATTCCACTCCTGGCCAGGGGAGGCCAGGGAATGCGCGGAGATCGCGCGGCAGATTCAGATCGAGGCTGGCCGTGGCGTGCCCTTCGATCACATGGCGATCTTTCTCCGCTCACCCGCCGAGTACCAGCCGCCCCTCCAAGAGGCGCTTCGCCGAGCGGCGATTCCGGCTTTCTTTGCTAGCGGCGCGCGACGGCCCGAACCTGGTGGACGGGCTCTCCTGGCCCTGCTCAGCTGCGCGGCAGAGGGCCTGTCGGCTCGACGTTTCGCCGAATACCTCTCACTCGCACAGGTTCCCGACGCTAACGCTTCGGGGCCAAAGGAGCAGTGGGTCGCTCCCGACCATGACCTGCTGAACATTGGCTCTCAGCCCGATTCTGCCGGCAGCGCGGCGCCGGTTCCTGTAACTGCTCCAACCGCTTCAGGAACCGAGGAGACCGGAGGGACCCTGCGCGCGCCTTGGCGTTGGGAGGAACTGATCGTCGACGCCGCGGTCATCGGAGGCAAGGATCGCTGGGTACGTCGTCTCGACGGTCTCGAAGGGGAGTTGTCCTTGCGGCGCAAGAATGTAACTGATGAAGACGAAGCTCGCGCGGCATTTCTTGACCGCCAGCTTGCCGACTTACGTCACCTTCGAGCATTCGCTCTACCTTTGATCGAACGTCTTGCGGCGCTGCCAAAAAGCGCTAGCTGGGGCGAGTGGCTACGTCTACTTCGCGATCTTGCCAACGCAGCGCTCCGAGAACCAGAGCTCGCCCTGTCCACCCTTGCAGAGCTTGACCCAATGGCGCCCGTCGGTCCCGTGGATCTCGATGAAGTGCAGCTTGTTCTCACTCCTCGGCTGCGGGAATTAACCGTGCCTCCACCGAGGCGGCGCTACGGATCTGTCTTCGTCGCGCCGGCAACGTCGGCGCGCGGTCTCGTTTTCGACGTCGTTTTCATTCCCGGCCTCGCCGAGAAGCTTTTTCCACGGAAAATCGTCGAAGATCCGATCCTCGCCGACGCTCACCGCGCAAGACTAGGCGTTGCCGAACTCGAGATGCAACCCACGCGGGTGGCCGGGGAGCGATTGGCACTACGACTCGCCGTCGGCGCCGCCGGTCTAAGAGTTCACCTTTCCTATCCTCGGATCGACGTCGAGCAGGCTCGGCCGCGAGTTCCTTCCTTCTACGGGCTGGAGACCTTCCGAGCGGCCGAGGGTTCCCTGCCGGGATTCGACGAGCTGCGAAGACGTGCAGAGGCAGAGAGCAGCTCGCGCCTCGGATGGCCTGCGCCCAGCCGGGCGGAAGACGCGATCGACGAAGCCGAATTCGACCTCGCTGTTCTTTCCTCATTGAGCGGCCCCGGTTCGGCCGCAGCGGCTGGGCCGGCCAGATACCTCTTGACGGCTAATCCGCATTTGGCCCGTGCGCTTCGCGCCCGCGGCCGGCGATGGCTCCAGAGCTGGACGGTCGCCGATGGGCTCGTCAACCCTGAGGGTCTCGCCCGCCAGACGCTCGCTCAACATCAATTCTCTGCCCGCTCATTTTCGCCGACGGCGCTCCAAAACTTCGCCGTGTGCCCGTATAAGTTCTTTCTTCAGGCAGTCCATCGATTAGAGCCACGCGAGGAGCCTGTCGCGCTCGAGGCGCTCGATCCCTTGACGCGGGGCGCGCTCTTCCACGATGTCCAGTTCGAGGTTCTCTCACGCCTCAAAGCCGGAGAGTACCTACCGGTGACCGATGCGTCTCTTCCACAGGCGCTCTCGGCAGTTGATCGCACTCTCGATGCGGTTGCGGCTGACTACGCCGATAAGCTCGCGCCCGCGATTCCACGCGTCTGGGATGACGCCATCGGGTCAATCCGCGCCGACCTGCGAGAGTGGCTCCGCCGCATGGCGGTCGCCAAAGATGGTTGGGAGCCCGAGCGCTTCGAGCTTTCCTTCGGTCTCGCAGACCGAGACCGAAAGAACGTTGATCCGGCGAGCGTTCCGAACGCTGTGCCGGTTCTTGCGGCTCTGCAGCTCCGAGGTTCAGTGGACCTCGTCGAGCGGCATCCACGCGGTGTTCTCAGGGCGACCGATCACAAGACGGGGAAGGTACGAGCGGAAGAGGGAGTGACCGTGGGGGGTGGCAAGGTCCTCCAGCCGATCCTCTACGCACTGGCGTGCGAGCAGATTCTCGGTGGGACAGTCGAGGCCGGGCGCCTTTACTACTGTACGGCGGACGGCGCCTACCAAGAGCGCGTGGTTCCGCTCGATCCCGTCGGCCGCGAAGCCGCTCAAACTGTCATCGAGATCATCGGACGTTCTCTGGAAACTGGTTTCCTTCCTGCTATGCCCGAGAAGGGCGCCTGCGAGTGGTGCGATTACCGGCCTGTTTGTGGCCCTCACGAGGAACTACGCACGAGCCGAAAGCGCACTAACCGACTGGCGGACCTCGCCCGTCTCAGGGGCCTCCCATGAACGAAGCCGACAGGTCTGCGCGCGATCGGATTCGCAGCGACTTGGCCGCAACCCTCGTTGTCGAGGCAGCGGCGGGCACCGGTAAGACAACCGAGCTGATAAGGCGAATGCTCGCAGTCCTGAGGTCCGGCGTGACCCAGCTGGAAAAAATGGTGGCGCTCACGTTCACGGAATCGGCCGCCGGCGAACTAAAGCTCAGGTTGCGGAGAGAAATCGAACTGGCGAGGGCTGACCCAGCGACTCCGGAGTTGGCAAGGGGACTCCTGACAGATTCCCTCCCTAGCCTGGAAGAGGCACGCATTGGGACGATCCACGGCTTCTGCGCCGACCTCCTCCGGGAACGGCCAGTAGAGGCGCTGGTGGATCCGGGTTTTGAAGTGGCCTCAGAAGACGTTGCACGCTCGCTAAGGGATCTGGCGTTCGACCGCTGGTTCGAGCGGCAGCTCGCGAGCCCAGGCGAGGGGGTTAGGCGGATTCTGCGCCGTGGAGGTCGCAACGGCCCACGATTGCTTCTGCGCAGGGCCGCAGAGGAACTTATCGAGCGCCGCGACTTTCCTGCACCCTGGCAGCGCGATGAAGCGTTCGACCGAGTGGACTCGATCAACAGTCTCCTGGATGAAATGGCCGCGGTGGCGGAGGGCGCGACTGGCGGTGATCTGAACGATCCCTTCACCAAATCGCTACTTGAGATCGGTCGTTTCGTCAACGAAGTCAAGCGTCGAGAAGTCGTGCGAGGGCGCGATTATGACGGCCTCGAGGCAGAGCTGGTCCAGTTCAGCCGACGGAAGGAGTGGGGCTGGGCGGGATTTCGAAAATGGCCAGCCAATTATCCAAAGGAAAAGCTTCGGGAGCAACGTGCCACGGCCCACGAGCATCTCTTGGAATTCCGGGGAAGAGCGGGTGCGGAAATTGCCCCGCTCCTGCGTGAAGAACTTTGGCCTGTGGTCGAATCCTACGAGCGGCTTAAGGCCCGGGCTGGCCGGCTCGACTTTTTAGACCTATTGATCCGTGTTCGAGATCTTCTCCGGACCAATCAGCGAGTGCGGATGGAGCTGCAGGAGCGGTTCAGTCATCTCTTCATCGACGAATTCCAGGACGTGGATCCTGTGCAAATGGAAATACTGCTCCTGATGGCTTCGGGCGATCCGGCGATCACCGATTGGCGCCGGGTGCCAGTGGTTCCGGGGAAGCTCTTCCTTGTCGCCGATCCCAAGCAGTCTATCTATCGGTTTCGCAGAGCTGATGTTGCGCTCTACCGAGACGTTCAGAAGCGGCTCATAGCTGGGGGCGGCAGCCTCGTGAATCTGACCGTGAGTTTCCGGGCTGTGCCAGAGCTCCAAGAGGTTGTGAATGCCACGTTTGCCCCGATCATGCGTGGCCAGTCGATAAGCCAAGCGGAATACGTAGCCCTCGCTCCCAACAGAACGTCCCACGAGGGGCAGCCTGCCGTAATTGCTCTGCCGGTTCCGAGGCCCTACGGAGTTTACCGGAAGATCGTCAAGTGGAAGATCGAAGAATCACTTCCCGACGCAGTGGCGGCTTTCGTCCACTGGCTCGTTACCACAAGTGGCTGGACGGTGACGGAACGGGACAAGCCCGATGAGCGGGTGCCGTTAAGACCCAGGCACGTCTGTCTGCTCTTTCGCCGCTTCCGTTCATTCTTCAAGGACGTCACGCGAGACTACATTCGGGCGCTCGAAGCTCGCCGCATTCCTCATCTGCTTGTCGGTGGCGCTTCGTTCCACACGCGAGAAGAGGTCGAAGCTATCCGCAATGCTCTCTCTGCAATCGAGCGGCCATGGGACGAGCTTTCCATCTTCGCGACGCTCCGAGGTCCCCTGTTCGCGTTGAGCGACGCGCAGCTCTTGGCATTCCGGTCGAGGTACCCGAAGCTTCACCCTTTCAGCCCGGTGTCCGAGGAGCTTCCGGAAGAGCTTCAGGAGGTGGCCGACTCGCTCGAGGTTCTCCGGAATTTTCACCGGGGGCGTAATCGGCGACCAATCGCCGACACGATCGCCATGCTCCTCGAGGCCACGCGCGCCCACGCCGGGCTTGCCATCTGGCCGACCGGCGAACAGGCGCTCGCGAACGTTACGCGTCTGATGGACCTTGCCCGCCGTGCGGAGCGGAACGGAGTCGCTTCGTTCCAGGCATTTGTCGATCGCCTTGTGGACGAAGAGGCTCGCGGCGAGGCAAGTGATGCGCCGATCTTGGAGGAGGGAACCGAGGGTGTTCGCATCATGACGGTCCACAAGGCTAAAGGGCTCGAGTTTCCAGTCGTTCTCCTCGCAGATCTGACGGCCAACGAAACGCCGGAAGAACCTTCGCGTTGGGTGGATGCTGCCCGCGGGCTCTGCGCGGTGCGGCTGGCCGGATGCACTCCGCCCGAGCTTCGCGACCACGCCGCAGAAGAGATGGAGCTCGAACGCGAAGAGGCAGCAAGGCTCTTGTACGTCGCCGCGACACGGGCACGGGATCTCCTGGTCGTGCCCGTCGTTGGCGACGGTCGTCAGGGCGGCTGGCTCTCCGCGCTCAACGCCGCCTTGTACCCGCCTGATACCGCCCCGAATTCACCGGCGAACCAACATCCTCCAGGTTGCCCGCAACTTGGAATGGACACCGTCTTGCGACCGCCTAACGTTTCTCGGCCGGCGATCTCTGTGGTGCCCGGTCTTCATAAGCCCGAGGCCGGGGCGCACCACGTAGTCTGGTGGGACCCATCGTTGCTCGACCTCGACGTACGTGAATCCGCAGGCCTGAGACAACAGCAACTCCTTGAGGCCGACGAGAGCGGTCTTCGTTCACAGGAGGGCATCCGCGCTCACGCTGAGTGGCAAACCGAGCGCGCTCGCGTACGCGACCAAGGGGGAAAACCGAGTGTGACCGTGGTCACCGCCACCGAGCGGGCCGCCCTAATGCCTGCCTCAGAGGTCACTGCACTGGCTAAAATCGCCCTTGAGTCGATTCCTTCAGAACAGGCGCGCCCGGCCGGCAAGCGGTTCGGGAATCTCGTGCATGCCGTCCTGGCTGCGGTTGATCTCGATTCAAGTCTCGGAGAGGTTCAGTCGTCGGTGAGCCTGTACGCCCGCGCTCTCGGAGCGACGGAGCAAGAGGCCGACAGCGCCGTCGCTGTGGTCGTTCGCACGCTGGAGCAGCCGCTTCTCAGGAGAGCAGCAGCCGCAGCGAGAGCCGGGCGCTGTCGGCGGGAGGCCCCGATAACCACCCGGGCCGAGGACGGTACTCTGATTGAGGGCATTCTTGACATCGCGTTCCTTGAGGTGAAACCGGAGCCCATATGGACCGTAGTGGACTTCAAGACGGACACCGAGATGGCGGGGAAGCTTGAGCAGTACCGACGTCAGGTGGGCCTATACACACGGGGAGTCGCCGAGGCTACGGGCCTTCCAGCGCGGGGAGTGCTCCTTCAGATCTGAAGGCCATCGGCCCCCGCCGACGATGATTTGACTGGTTCTGTTCCAGATATTAGACTGTTCCACGTTATGAGGAACACAGCACTTTCTGGAACAGATGAGTTTGGCGCCCCGCTCCAGCTTGTAGCTCAATCCTTGCCGCCATCTTGGCGGCTCCTGAAAACACCAGGCGCAGGTGCCGTGAGCCTCCGAGCACCTGACGGGACGACCGCACGGCTCGCCGTGCTCGGGCGGCGGAAGCTGGAGCCGAAGGACGTGATGGCCCTTCGGGTCGCGTCCAAGGACGCCCTCCGAGGCACTCTTGTCACTGCCCCGTTTCTTAGCCCCCGCACTCGACAATTGCTCACGGAGGCCGGTGCCAACTATGCGGACGCATCGGGCAACGTGAGACTGGCGGTGGATCGCCCGGGAATCTTCGTCGAAAGAGAGGGCGCCCAAAAGGATCCTGAGCCTGGGCGCGGGCCGCGCCCCCTGGCGTCGCTCAAGGGCCCTGCAGCCGCCCGCGTAGTGCGAGCTCTCTGCGATTTCCGCCCGCCCTACGGCGTGCGCAGACTAGCCGAAATCGCAGAGACGGCGCCGGCGTCCGCCTCACGTGTCGTCGGTTTGCTGGAGAGAGAAGCCCTGATCGAACGCGGGCCGCAAGATGAGATCCGTGAGGTCGACTGGGCCGGGTTGCTTCAGCGCTGGATTCAGGACTACCAGTTTCTTTCGTCCAACAACGTCACGACGTTTCTTGACCCTCGGGGTCTCCCCTCTTTCCCAACGAAGCTAAGAAACGTCAAGACGCGTGCGGTGGTCACCGGCTCGCTAGCAGCTGTGCGCCGCGCGCCGGTAGCGTCGCCCCGCCTCGCCGCCGTCTATGTCGATGACCCAGAGGCCGCTGCCAAGGCTCTCGCTCTCCGTCCCGCCGAGTCGGGCGGCAACGTGGCCCTCGTCCGTCCCCTCGATCCGGTGGCCTTTGCAAGGAGCTGGGTCGACGAGGGCATCAGGTATGCGGCCCTGTCACAGGTCGCCGCCGACCTTCTCACAAGCCCTGGGCGAGGCCCCTCGGAGGGCGAGGAGCTGATAGCGTGGATGAAGAAGAACACCGATGCCTGGCGCGCCTGATTCGCTGTACATCAAGGCGCGAGAGGTATTGCTCGACGCACTCGAAGCGCTCGGCCCACATCGCTCATCGTTGGTGCTCGTCGGCGCTCAGGCGATCTACCTGCACACTGGCGAAGCGGACATCGCCGTAGCCCCCTTCACGACCGACGCCGATGTCATCATCGACCCAGACGGCCTGTCCGACCACCCGATCATTGGTGAGGCGCTCCGGGCCGCCGGTTTCTTACTCAGTGATCAACCCGGGCAATGGGTCAAGGACGATGCCCGGGTCGACCTGATGGTACCCGAGGCGGTAGCTGGCGCAGGCTCCCGTGGCGCGAGGCTCGGGCCTCACGGCAACCATGCCGCCCGCAAGGCGCGCGGCCTCGAAGGAGCCTTGGTTGACCACGAAATGCGAGAGATTGTCTCACTTCAAGAGGGTGGACGGCGATTTGAGCTCCTCGTTGCCGGCCCGGCGGCGCTGCTCGTCAGTAAACTTCACAAGCTTGCGGAGCGGATTGGGGAGCCCAGCCGAGTCAGGGACAAGGACGCTCTCGACATCCTCAGACTCCTCCGAGGCGTTTCCACTGAAGTCCTGGCCGAGCGGCTGCGCGCCTTGCGAGAAGACCCGCGCTGCGCGACAGTCACGACGGAGGCGCTACAGCACCTCGAACGCCTGTTCGCGCGCCCGGAGGCGGCAGGCTCGACTTTCGCGTCCCGCGCAGCGGCAGGACTTGAACCGGAGGACACGATCAGGGCCTCCTGCGCGGCTCTGACCGAGGAACTCCTTCGCGCCTTCGCCGCCCGCTAGCGCGCCGCGTCTTGTCGCTTCGCGCCCTTGTGCGTCCGAGCACCCCATGCTCCCAAGTCCAGGCAGGCAGAACCTAGGCTGTGGCTGCCACGAAAGCCTGCCCGTACGACGAGAGGACCGATTGGGCAGCAGTACGCAACAAGGCACGATTTCAGGACCGATCCCAAGGCGCTGGAGATCTTCCTCAGAGTAGGTCGTTTGCCGGCTTGATCGCTCGCTCGATTTCGGTCAGAGCACCCTCGGCTACCAAGGAGTCAACGGCCTCGTCTAGCGAGCGGCCAATATCCGCGCCACGCCGGGCCCAGCCAAAAAGCCGTGCGACTCGAGTGGTTAATTCTTCCCGGTCAATCGACCGCGCCTCCTGCACGAGGAGTCTGACCGCGAGTCTTATCTCCGCCGGCGGGACCTCGTCTGCGTTTCGATAGGTTCCCTCGTCTCTCGTGGGTGTTCTGACCGTCACCAATTTCTGCTCCGGCAGGGTGAGGAAGCTATTCGAGCGTCCCAAAACGCCCTTGCCTAGCAGGTAATGAAGACACCGTTCGAAGCGATCCCGGATTCTTGAACCAGCGCGTCGAACACCCCAGGCCTCCCGCAGCCGCCGGAGAACTACGGCTTCGGCCACTGGTCCCTCAACCTTGACCACTTCTTCGACCATTCTCGCCAACTCGGTAGTCGCCTCGGGCTGATGCATCTCGATCGACCTACTAAGTCTTCGAGGCTTTGACAGCGCATAGGGCACCGTCCAGCTTGGGGCCGCATCAAGATCAACCGCCTCAAAGTCCGTGTCCCGCAAGACTGGTGACGAGGGGGGCTCATATTCCGGCGGCGTCCAAGTCCGAACCGCAACCTCGATCGCGTTTCTAAGACGAGACTCTTGCTCGTCGCGGGCTCTGTACCAGGCAGGGCTCCAGATCCTGCAAAGAGTCCAGCCAAGACCCTCGAGGATTTCCTGCCGCAGCCGGTCCCGGTCACGCGCGACGACTGACGAATGGTAGCTGGCACCGTCACATTCGATGCCAAGCGCGAAGGTACCTGGATGCTCCGGATGCCTGACTCCCAGATCAACGCGGTAGCCTGCACAACCTACCTGCGGTACGACGTCGTAGCCCCACGATCTGACAACGCGAGCGACCTCGGCTTCAAACGGGCTCTCCACATCCTGGCCGGCGCCACCGATGTCAATGGCGAGCGCTCGCACCTTGTTCTCGGGCCGTGCCGCGTAATCAAGATATCGCTTCAGATGACGGATCCCTTCGCTGCCTACGTCCCCGTGGAAATCGGAGGCGCCGATCGACGACACGACCTCTATCCGCCTTCTGGCTCGCGTGATTGCTACGTTCAGCCGGCGCGCGCCGCCCTTCCCGTTTATTGGCCCCATTTGGAGGGTGAACTTTCCGTTCTCGTCCGGGCCGTAACCGACACTGAAGATTAGGACATCCCGCTCATCGCCCTGCACATTCTCAAGGTTCTTGATGAAGAAGCCACGCAACCGATCCTCGGTGACGAGGCCCCGCAGTTCTGCATGCCGTTCTTGCTGTCTCTCGAGCTCGGCTTCGATGGCGCTGGCCTGGGCTTCCGAAAAGGCTACAACACCCAACGTATGACCAGCCCGGTACTTCAAATGAAACCGGACTCGGTCAACAACCGCCGCAGCCTCCACGGGGTTGTCTCGAGCGCCAGCTCTGCGGTAGATGCCGTCGACCCGAAACAGCTCAACACCCAGGTCCGCACTCGCCTCTTGCGCGCTCGGAAAAGTTAGCAGGCGCCCTTCGTAGAATGAGTAATTAGAAAAGGTAATCAAGTCCTCGTGCTGGCTTCGATAATGCCAGCGAAGCGGCAGAGATGGGAACCCGCCTGTCCCCTTGCAAATATCGAGGACTGACTCGAAGTCTTCGAGGTCATTCTCGTCCCACTCATCATCTCCATCAATCGCGATTTTGTCGAAGAAGCTCGTCGGAGGCAGCTGCTTTTGGTCGCCCGCTACGATTAGCTGTGCCCCTCGATAGATGCAGTTCGCAGCGTCACAGGGCCTGACCTGCGACGCTTCGTCGAAGACTACGGCGTCGAACCTCATTTCGGTTGGAAGAAACTGACTTACTGTCAACGGGCTCATCATGAAGCACGGAAGCAGGGCCTGCACCACCTCATGGGTTCGGGCAAGGAGTTCCCGAGTCGGCATGTGTTTCCGTTGCTTTTCGCCCTCCCGTCGGATAATGCCGGCTGAGCCGGCACCCGTTTGAGGCCTGCGACTGTTGCACGAGGCAATCACGCGACTGGAGGCAGCGCTGATTAGCTCGCGGTCGAGCAATCTAAACTCTTGAACGTTGTGATCCCTATCCTCGGCGCGGAGAGCCTTCAGGCGTGCGTCCTTGCGGAAGACCGAGTCGGCCCACTGCTCCAGCACCGCTCGCTCGATTACCCTTGGGGCCTCGTCCGCCGAAACGCGATTCTGAACGCAAAAAGCCACTGGCGCTCCTACCCGGAGATCGAGGAGATTGCGCTTGGCTTCAGCGAATGCCTGCCACGTCACGATGTCGTCGATTGTGGCGATGAGCTTCCGAAGAACAGAGCCGCATTTGTCGAGGTCTACGTCCAACGCGTTCGCCATTCGCGCCCTGTGCGGGTCCGCAAAGAGCTCGAGAACGAGCCCACGGCTCGTTTGCCAGGCGTCCAAGGCGTCCGAAAGAGCCCGCTCCGCGGGCCACGGCTGCAGCACCTGCTGCGCCACGCCTTCAGCAACGGGCCCCTCCAGCAGTGCGCGCACGTTGTCAGCCCAATCAAGACAAGCCGCCAAATCGTCCCAATCCGTATCCAAGCCCTTGTATACGGAGCCGAAGAGGGCCTGATCCGAACCCGCGGAGCTCAGAACCGTTTGCCGACCGACGTCGACGCGACGGCGCAATTCGGTGCACTCTTGAACATCGGCCAGGTCGAGCTCCCTATGGCATGCCGCGATGGAGCGACCAACGCTCTCGGCGATGCGGGCAACCGATGGCGCTGCGGCAGCGCAGCACTGCGCAAGGGTCACAAGTGGCTGCGACTGAAGACGCCCAACGTCTTCCTCCGGAAGCGAGCGGGCGGCGTGAGCACGCCACCAACCGATTGCGGCACCAAGAGATGTTCCAGCCTCCACGACCGTCGACCCCACTGTGTCGTTACCGGCGAGATACCGCTGCAGTCTCTCCGTACCAACAGATTCAAGACGGGATGAAAGAGCAAGAGCGAGATCAGCTCTGGCCAAGCCGGCGTGGATCTGCGCGAAATCGGACCGGCTGCCACGGTAGGAAGAGCCGAGCACACCCGCGTGTGACTCTTCAGCAGAAGTCAGCCGTTCAGCGGCCATTTGCCAACTTAGGGCGTCACGAAGCTTCGTGCGGCAGTCAGAGGTAAAACGGCCGGCTACACTGTTCGCCGCTAACGCCCGCCTATCGCGCCAGAACTGCCCACGCGTCCAAGCGAAGAGCCCCCGATGGATGGTCTCGAATCGAACGCACATACCTCTCAGATCGAGAGTCAGAATCTCGTCACGGAACAACTCAGAAAGGGCCTCCCGTCGGCTCGTAAGTTCTCGGACCGCTTGTTCGAGAACGCCTACTGCCGTGTGCGCAGCCGCATTTAGCGAAGGCTCGAGCCAGCTTGCCTCAGGTCTGGGACGCGCGCTTGCCAGCTGACCCAGCTGCGCAAGGGCAGCCGCAGACCCCAGATCAAGACGGTCGACAGATATGCCGAAGGCGTCACCGAGCTCCACCAAGGAAGCATTTACGGAACCTAGGCGAGCGGGCGCTTCGTTGAGGAAGTTCGCAAAGGCTTGCAAGTCGCCGAAGGAAGCCTTGGGGTTCACGGAGAATGGCACCGCCTGGCCGCGAAGGGCTTTGATTGCGGAAGCGATCGTCTCGCCTAACGAGACCTCGAGCTGATCCCACCCCGCCCCAACACGTGAGTGCAGCGTTCGCACCATTTCGCTGTCTGCCATCGCAAGCTCCGCCAGCTCAGTGGCGCGTCTGCGAAGCGACGCAGTTGATGGGCAAGAAAGCCACGTGGCGCTTGCGTATGGCCGCCGGTTCACGAGCGAGCGGAGCTTCCGCAATCTCTCGCCAGTTGCCGACGACGGTGACCAGCTCAGTCCAACGGATGCGAGCACTCGGGTGAGGACACTATGCAGGCTTGTGGACGTCACGAAGGATCGCTCGAGCAAGTCGATGAGGTTCCTGCGGGTCACGGCTCCAAAATCTTGGGGTGCCAAGTCGCGCCAAAGGAAAGTCTCGCCCTTTGATACCGGCGTCCACGCCCTGCGAAGCGACTCGGCTTCCGCGGCGATCTGGCTTAGTGCTTGAGCTGTCAGCTCCGTTCCAATGGCGGTCGGGTGAGCCCCCTGAGGAACAGCTTGAAGTTTCGCCACACGCCCAAGGACTTGGTGAAGCGTTTTGCCGAGCGGTAGCCTGATCTCATTGAGGGCTCTCGCGTAATCCGAGAGTTCCCGCCGCGAAGCAGCCAACCGAGCGGTTCGGATCGGGTCCAGGCCCGCAGGCGGCACGGGCTTTTCTTGAAGCGCGCGAGCCAACGCTCTCGCCACCTCTCTGCGAGTGGCCTTGTAGCTGTGAAGTGCCAGGATAAAGCTGCCCAGGCCTGCATGATCGAGACGTGCCTGCACGACCTCTAACGCGGCTGCCTTTTCGCTCACGAAAAGTACGCTCTTGCCGGCCGCGATCAGTTCACTGATTAGGTTGGCGATTGTCTGACTCTTTCCAGAACCAGGAGGTCCGTCCATAACGAAACTGCGTCCTTGGGCTGCCGCGGCCATACACTGCCGCTGGCTCGAGTCTGCATCCAGAATGGCCACGCTCCTCTCTGGCGGTACCGTCTCGTCCAGATCCGCCTCCGGGACAGGATCGAAGTCCAGAGAAGTTTCTGGCGCAGTACCAAGAGAAAGCGTCTTGATGAGGGGGTGATTCGCGACCTTGGCCTCATTGGTCATCAAGTCCCGATACATGACCTCCTTGTGAAATGAGAACGAGGCTAGATAGACGTTCGACTCGACTCGCCAGTCGGGCTGCTCGGTGATAACAGCTCGCACGCGATCGAAGAAGGCTTCGGGATCGGCCTCGTCCGCGTCGTCGATATCAGGCAAGACGATTCCAAATTCCTGCTCTAGCTTCACGGCGAGGGCGGGATTCGTGGCGGAGTCCTGCTCGGCCCTCGTTAGCTCAAAGGGCGCCTTGGGGCTTTCCCGCCGGAGATCCACAGGAATCAGCAGCAGGGGACTAACGATCCGCTCGGTCTCGTCCTGGGGATCGACCCAGGAAAGGGCGCCAACTGCGAGATACAAGACCCAGAGGCCTTTGTCGACGAACTCCTGGCTCTTCCGACGTTCGAGATTGCGCAGAATTCGCTTTAGTAGGTCGCGGTCCTTAACGGAGGTTCGGAGTTCGTCTGATGCGGGTTCGCGAGCCCACTTCGACCCGGGGCTCTCGGCAGCTGACCCCGAGTCGGCGCCGGTGAGATCGTCATGGGGAGAGATGGCATCGGGATCTGACGGCACAAGCGGCGGCTCGAAGAACCGAAACACAGGCTTCCGAGAAGGTTTACGCGATTCAGACGAGGAGTCGTCTCGGGGAGCCAGATACCTGAGCAGATCGCCCGGGCCGGGGCTAATAATCTCCAAAGTTGAAGCCCGGGTCGAACGAAAATAGAGAAGACGGTTGTTCCGTGTAAGGCTAATAAGATCCTGACGCCACCGCTTGATCTGTTCGAGAACTCGTTCGGTAGGCGTCATCGTCGAGCTTGCCCCGTTGCGCGAGAGTCGCGCCGCTTGAATCAGTTGGGTCGAATTTCAACATTTTATCAAGGGCGTCCGATGGAGCGCCGTCCCTCTCCAACTTCAGATTGTGAAGGTCGAAGAGGCAACCCCGCCGGTGGCAAGCGCGGATGTCGACAAGGGGTCCGATTTCGTGCCCTGCCGCGGGCCGCAGCCGTGGCCCGCGCAGGTGCACTCCCTGGGCTCCTGTTTTCCATTCAGGCGTCCGCCTGGGTCGCCCCGCAGCAACCGAATGACGATACCCCGACTTGGCTTGACCGGAATGGTTCTGCTGCAATCGCTTACGAGTCACCGGCACAGCAAATCACTCGGACTGACAGCGGAGGTGCCTGGGGTTGCTAGGGCTCGCCCGCATCCAAAATCTCTCGGACTTGCGGGGGAAGGTCGGGCGTCAACGGTCTTTTGAAGGAAGCGGGCCCTTCCGCCACCAGTCCAATGCCGCACGACCGCGGCGGCTCGGGCGGCGACGCTTCAGCAAATCCGACGTTGCGGCGCCGGCGCCAGTAATTCTCGGGATTCTTTGCGCGCGGAGCCAGGCCGCTTCCTCACGGAGCTTGTGACAGGTCCGGATTCGGCTGCCGCGTGCTTCTGATCCAGATTCATCAGAGAGCTCGCTCCGGTCGCGGCGATAGACTGACCTTCCATGTCGGGAATTACCCTCCTACTCTTTTGCCTGACCTGAGCGCGCCCCGCAAGTCCGCCCTCGCCGGGCTCGCCGACGGACACCGGCGGCAGATTTTTCCGAGCGCGCCGACGAGATCGCGAAGTTCGAAAGGCTGAAGCCGCGGCTCACCCAGCTGTGGAACGCTCTGACAGCCCGCGCGGAAGAGTCGTACACGTCCGTCGTCTCCCGTCGATGACGCTCGACTCCCGCGAGCTGGCGAAGCTGGAAGGAGCGAGCTTCTACGAGGAGCGCCTCCTTTTCCTCCTGATTCGGCTGCGAAACCCCCAGGCGCGGATGGTCTACGTCACATCCCAGCCGGTCCATCCGCTGATCCTGGAGTACTACCTGCAGCTGCTGGCGGGAATTCCGGCCAGCCATGCCCGGGCGCGGCTCTCTCTTTTTTCCGTACACGACGCGTCGCCGCGTCCTTTGACCGAAAAGATTCTCGAGAGGCCCCGCCTGATCGACCGGACGCGACAATCCATCCCCGACCGGGACCGCGCTTACCTGACGGTCTTCTCGTCGAGCCCGCTCGAACGGCGTCTCGCGGTCCTACGGCGGCGCCATCCTGAGCCCCCTCTCCGAGCGATAACAATATATATATTGTGCCTCGCGGATCGGATCTAACGCGGCCAGAGCCAGCCGAAGATCGCGGCGGTCAGAAGCGCATAGATGAGACCGTCGAACGTCGACTTCAGCGTCGTCACGACCGGCCGCCAATACCAGATCGTGTTCTGCCAAAGCCCGAGCGCGTAGCCGGCGAATGCCGTGACGCCTGCGAAACGGAAGACCGCGCCAAAAGGCGCGCCGGCGGTCAGGGCCCGTGCCGCGACCCAGGCGGCGAAGACCCCGACGACGACGCAGTAGAGGAACCAGAAGGCAAGTGGCTTTCCCATCGACGGCGTTATGCCCGGTCGGACGGTCAGGAAGCCGATCGGCCCCTTCTTCATCCTCTCCTGGAAGGCGGGATCCTTCATCTCTTTTGGGCTTGCCGGTTTAGGAAAAATGTAATCGCCGGGAGGGACCTGGAACTTGCGAAGCGCGTCCATGACGTCGTCTTCGGCGGGCAACTTCTTGAAGTCGGATCGGTGATAGGTCAGGACCATGTGAATGATCGAGCTGGCGACGAAGACGGCGACGGCCGAAAGAAGGATTGGGAGCCAGAGTGAGACGATCGGAACCATCGGAAACCTCCCTCTCTAAAAGTCGTGCGTCCGAGCATATCCCGACCTCCACCATGAGGAGCCGACGGTGATCGGCTCGAAGAGCCAGAACTCAAAGGAGTTCGCGCTCGACTGCATTCGACGGCACGCAGCTCGCAAGGCTTAAGCGGGGATGTTTCGTCGGATCCTCGTCCCGGTCGATTTCAGTCCGCGGAGCCTTCGGGCGGCGCGGGCGGCCGCGCGTGTGGCGGCGAGCACGGGCGGGAAGACCACGCTTTTGCATGTCATCGAGCGTATCGACGACGACTCCGGCGGGCTGGCCGGCTTCTACCGGAAGCTGGAAAGGGGAGCGCGGGAGAAGATGAAACGCTTTTCTCTTCCCTTTGCGAAAAGGCAGCTGCCGGTGAAGGCCGAAATCCTCTATGGCAAGCCGGTCAACGAGATTCTGCACTTCGCCGACTCGCATCGCACCGACCTGATCGTGATGAGCTCACACAAGCTTCCTCTGCGGCGCGGAGGAGCGAATTGGGGAACCATCAGCTACAAGGTTGGGATCCTGTCTCGCTGTCCCGTGCTTCTGGTCAAGTGACCGAGGCCGACTACTTCGGCGGCGGCGAGGAGGTTGCTAGGGCAGCTTCACGTTGGCGAGGGTGAAGGGAACTTCGCCGAAAGACTTCGGGTCTTCAGGCGGACCTGGAGCGTCACGGTCGGCGGGAGCGGCTCGGATGGCCGATTTGACAGCGGTAGACCCGGGTTACTACAGTCCTCGGCATTCTGGCTGAAAAGGAGGAGCGACCGAGCGCGGACTTGCCGCGGCAGACCGGCGTTTCCGCTCTGTTTCTGCCCAAGGCCTTCACGGTTCTGCGTCGCTACACGCTCCGCCAGCTCTCCGCCGACCTTCAGGCGGGTCTGATCGTCGGGATCGTCGCGATCCCGCTCGCGCTCGCGTTCGCAATCGCCTCGGGGGTCCCGCCCGAGAAGGGTCTGATCACGGCCTTCGTCGCGGGTTTTCTGATCTCGCTGCTCGGGGGAAGCCGCGTCCAGATCGGAGGTCCGACCGGAGCCTTCGTCGTCATCGTCTACGGGATCGTCCAGAAACACGGCATCGACGGGCTGGCGATCTGCACTCTGATGGCGGGCGTTCTTCTGATCGGGATGGGACTGGCCCGATTCGGCGGCGCGATCAAGTTCATCCCGTACCCGGTCGTGACGGGGTTCACGAGCGGCATCGCGATCATCATCTTTTCTTCGGAGGTGAAGGATCTGCTGGGCCTGAAGATGGGACCGGTGCCGGCGCACTTCCTGGACAAGTGGGCGGCTCTTGCGAGGGCATTCGGCTCGATCTCGCCTGCCGCGGTCGGCCTTTCCGCGGGGTCGCTGGCGATCTTGATGCTGTGGCCGAAGATTTTCCGAAGGATTCCCGCTCCGCTCGTCGCGATTCTGCTCGCGACCGCCGTCGTGGCGTTCTTTCATCTTCCCGTCGAGACGATCGGTTCGCGTTTCGTGACTTTCCACGCGGCTCTTCCTCCGCCTCGCCTGCCGGCCCTTTCCCTGGAGCGTCTGCGCGAGCTCTTCTCGCCTGCGATGACCGTGGCGCTGCTTTGCGGCATCGAGTCCCTCCTTTCGGCCGTCGTCGCCGACGGCATGATCGGGAGCCGGCACAAGTCCAACGTCGAGTTGGTGGGCCAGGGCGTGGCCAACATTGCGTCCGCTCTCTTCGGCGGGATTCCCGCCACGGGAGCCATCGCGCGAACGGCCACGAACGTCAAGAATGGAGGGCGCACGCCCGTTGCCGGGATGACGCACGCCGTGACGGTCTTTCTGGTGCTTCTCTTCCTCGGCCGGTGGGTCTCGCTCGTCCCGCTCGCTGCGCTCGGGGCCATTCTCGCCGTCGTCGCGTACCACATGAGCGAGTGGCACTCGTTCGCCGCCCTCCTTCGCGGTCCCCGAAGCGACGTGGCCGTTCTGTTGACGACGTTTCTCCTGACTGTGCTCGTCGACCTGACGGTGGCCGTCCAGGTCGGCGTTGTGCTGGCGGCGTTCCTCTTCATCCGCCGGATGGCAGAGGTGACCAACGTCGAGATGGTGTCACGCGAGTTTCGGGAGGCGCCGGACGGAACGATGCTCGGAGATCCGGAGAGCGTAGCCCGGCGCGAGATCCCCCCGGGAGTCGAGGTCTACGAGATCAACGGCCCCTTCTTCTTCGCGGCCGCCGAGAAGGTCAAGGAGACGCTGTCTTTCGTGGCCAGGAGGCCGAAAGTGTTCATTCTTCGGATGCGAAACGTTCCGGCGATCGACGCTACGGGGATCCGTGTTCTGGACGACCTGCACGATAGCTCGATCCGGCACGGAGTCCCGTTTCTGATCGCCGGTCTTCACGCGCAGCCCTATCTTGCGCTCGACCGTGCGGGCCGGCTCGACCGGTGGGGCCGGGACAATCTTGCCGGGGATCTGGACGAGGCTCTCGTGAGAGCGCGGCAGATCCTCGCCCGAGCGGCGGCGACGACCTAGGCTCGACCGCACGAACAGAGGCTCTGGTGCGAACGCATCATGGAGCCGCGGGCGCAACCTGTTATTCCTTTTCCGGGCCTTGGCGGAGAATCTCAAGGATGATGCAACGGCATCGGGAGACTTCGCGACGAATGTTCTACAAAGAAATCGATGAAACGCGACCTCTCGAAAAGGCGGGTGCGCGAATCGGAGACCTCCGCGACGGGCGGTCGCCTGACAAAACGGGAGCTGGAAATCCTGCGCCTCTTCGCCCACGGTCTCGGCGGCAAGGCAATCGCCGATCGCCTTTCGATCTCGTATACGACTGCGCGCAACCACGCGCAGCGGATCCTGGTGAAGCTCGGTGTCCACAACCGGGCGGCCGCGGTGGCCCGCGGCTACGAACGAGGCATCCTTTCGCCGGGGCCGGAGAAGGAAAAGAAGGGACGCGGTCAGCTCCCCGGCCCGAAGCGGCGCGGACGAGGATGATGCAATTACATCATGGTCTTTTCGGCTCCGCGGTCCTTAGAATCGGAGTAGCATTGCGGCAAACGACGGGAACGGGAGTCGCGATCTCTCGAAGCTCGCAACAGATCAGGGGATTCCTTCGGTAGAGGAGGGTCCGTCATGTTTGGCAAACGCGGTCTTCTGACAGCGATGGCGGCCGGGATTCTTTCCCTGATGGGTGGGCGCAACGCACCGACCGTCGTGGCGCCGCGAGGTCCGGCAGGAACGCCTTCGCCGCAGGCCATCTACTCGCGCGAGTCCAAGGAGCACTACCTCACGTCCGAGCAGGCCGACTTTGCGCGCCCCGGATATCACATCAAAATCAACAGCGTGACGATCGGGGCGGACCGAAAGCCGGTCATCGACGTCAGCTTGACCGACGACCTCGGCGCGCCGCTCGATCGCAACGGCGTCCAGACGCCCGGCATTTGCACAACGAGCTTCGTCCTCTCCTGGTACAACCCGGCCAACCGCAACTACACCTCTTACGCGACCCGCAAGCAGACGAGCACGATCACGGGCCAATCGGCCATTCAGCCGACCTCCGACTCGGGAGGCGTCCTCAAGGACCTCGACATCGGCCATTTCACCTATACCTTCGGGACGGTCCTACCAGCCGACTACGACAATACCAAGACCCACACGATCGCCGGCTACGGGCGGCGCACGATGCCGGCCGACATCATGAACGGGAAGGTCTATATCGACAACGACGAGCTCGACTTCCGGCCCGACGGCCAGACGGTTACGGCGAAATGGGACGAGATACAGGAGAAGAACGCCTGTAACCAGTGCCACGACCCGCTGGCGGCCCACGGCGACGTGAGGCACGCCAAGCTCTGCGTGCTCTGCCACTCGCCTCAGAACACGGATCCCGACACGGGCAACCTCCTCGACATAAAGGTCTTCATCCACAAGATCCACCGCGGCAGCTTCCTGCCGAGCGTCCAGTCGGGCAAGCCGTACCAGATCACCGGCTTCGACAATGCCGTCTCCGACTTTTCGACGGTCGTCTTCCCGCAGGACATCCGCAACTGCCAGAACTGCCACGAGGGAAGGAACCCGGCGCAGAAGCCTTCGCAGTCCGACGTCTGGTACACCAAGCCGGCGCGCGCTCCGTGCGGCGCCTGCCACGATGACATCGACTTCGTCACGGGCGCTCATCACCCCGGCGGCCCCCAGGCCGACGACAGCGCCTGCGCGAGCTGCCATGCCCCGCAGGGAGACAAAGAGTACGACGCGGGAATCCGGACCGCGCACACACCGCCGTATCGGTCGAAGCAGCTGAAGGGCCTGAACGCGACGATCGTCGCGGTGGACAACGTCGGACCCGGCAAGAAGCCGGTCGTGAGCTTCAACTTGACCGAGAACGACGGAACCGTGCTGGATCCCAAGACCTTCGGCTCGAACCTGAACATCCTGCTGGGCGGACCGACGACCGACTACGGCACCGGCCAGGCAGCGCCGGCGCAGCCTTTGCGCGAGAGGGCGGACGGCGCGACTTTCAGCGGCGGCACCGCGGTCTATACGTTCACCAATGCCATCCCCGCGACCGCCAAAGGCTCCTGGGCCGTTGCGATCGAGGCTCGGCGCACGATTACGTTGAATCCGGCTCCCCACGAGGGGCCAGCCACCTACACCGAAGGAGCGCTTAATCCGGTTAAGTACATCGCTGTGACGGACTCGCAGGCCGTCCCGCGGCGCAACGTGGTCGTCCTGGAAAACTGCAACAAGTGCCACGATCGCCTCGCCACGACCTTCTCCCACGGCGGCCAGCGCATCAAGATCGAAGAGTGCGACATCTGCCACAACCCGAACGCGGACGATTCGGGTGGACGGCCGGCGACGGCGGGCAAGCCCGAGTCGATCGCCTTGAAGCGGATGATCCACCGCATTCACTCGGGCGAGAACCTCACTCAGGACTTCACGATCTTCGGCTTCGGTGGCAATCCGACCAACTTCAACGACGTCCGGTATCCGGGCAACCGGAAAGATTGCGTGCAGTGCCACACGAGCACCACCACCTACAATCTCCCGCTTCCGAATGGACAGATCCCCGTAGTCACTCAGCGCGACTTCTTCTCACCGCAGGGTCCGGCTACCGCCGCCTGCCTCGGCTGCCACGACAACATCGATGTGGCGGCACACGCGTTCTTGAACACCACGACGTTTCCCGGGACGACGGCTCCGGCGGAGGCATGCGCAACCTGTCACGGCGACGGAAAGGACTGGGACGTCGTCAAGATCCACGCCCGGTAGATGGCACGGCGGGCGGCGGCGAACAATCCGCCGCCTCCTCCCACGCACGCGAGGGCCAATGAGACGCCTCAAGAAAACGCTCCGGGCCGCTGGCGGCGTGGCCCTCCTCGGCGTCCTTTCTCTCGGCTTCGCGAAGGGGCAGACCGCTCCCAGCCCCGCGCCGGCGCCGGAGAAGCCGGCGCCGGAGAAGAAGGAAGCACCACCTCTCTGCGTCGACTGCCACGAAGACGAAGGCAAGTCGTTCCGCGGAAACGCGCACACGAGAATTCCCGGCGTGAGCTGGGGAAAGTCGAACGCGGACAACAAGGCTTGCGAGTCCTGCCACGACTCTGGAGCCAAGCACATGGAGTCGAGCGGTGAAGACAACAGCGACATCCGCGTTTTCCATGGGCTCCCTGGAGCCGACTTCTGCCTGACCTGCCACACGAGCTTGAGCGCGCACGCCTCCTTCAAGGCCGGGCCGCCTGAAGGAATCAACTGCCTCACCTGCCACTCGGTCCACAAATCGGAGCCCCGGACCGCGCACTTGCTTCAGAACAAGCCGACGGCGCTGTGCGCCTCCTGCCACCCGCCCCGCGGCGCGGCCTTCCACGACAAACCGTTCGCCCATCGGCTTGGCCGCGGAGGGATGGAGTGCACCTCCTGCCACGATCCGCACGGCCTTCCCGAAAATCACGGCCTGCGCCTGACGCGCACCGGAGAGCTGCCCTGTCTGTCCTGCCATACCGAGAAGAGGGGACCCTTCGTCTTCGAGCACGGCGCATCCTTCGTCGGAAACTGCCTCTCATGCCACGAGCCGCACGGCTCTTCCAACCACAAGATGCTCATCCGCGCCCGGGTGGACCAGCTCTGCCTGGAATGCCATTCGACGCTGAACCTGACGACGCTCGGCTCGCAGCCGCCGGCGACCCACAACGTCACACTCCCGCGGTGGCGCAATTGCACGACCTGCCACACCGCGATACACGGCTCCAACCTCTCACCGCGTTTGTTCAAGTAGGAGCCGAGATGAGAACAATATATAAATTGTTGTTGCTGCAGGGTGTTCTCCTCATGGCGGCCCCGCTTTCCGGGCAGACGGTTCCCCTGGACGTCGAGGTCGGCTTTCGCGTCGTCCGCGTCTCCGGCAACTCGGACGAATACCGAACTCAGATCAACGAGCGGCCCGGCTTCTTGCTGCGCAACGTCACCTTCGCCACGTCGGACTTCGACGGACGGACAAATCTCGTCGACCACCTCCGAGTAGACGGAAGCGACCTCGGCGCCGGGCCAGCCGGCGCGCTGCGTCTCGAGGCGGGACGCGCGCGCCTCTGGAGCCTGCGCTTCTCCTACCGCCATGCCGACTTCTTCTCCGCGCTTCCAGACTTCGCCAACCCGCTCTTCCCGACCGTGATTCCGGGTCAGCACACGATCGACCGCGTGCGAGACCTCTACGACGCCGAGATCGAGCTCCTTCCCGGACATGTCATCACGCCTCTGATCGGCTACACGCGTAACACCTATTCCGGCCCCGGCCGCACGACCTACCACGTGGGCAACGACGAGTTCCGCCTCGCCTCCAACCTCGACGACGTCGACCAGGAGGTCCGCGTCGGAGCCAACTTCGCCGCGGGGCCCGTGTCCGGGCGGATCGTTCAGGGATGGCGCCAGTTCCGCGAGACAGAGAGCCTCGCGCTCGCGCCGGGAGAGAAGAACGGGAACAACCCCGATCCGGTTCTGGGGCTTCCGCAGAACCTGACGAACTTGAACCGCCAGACCTCGGTCAAGACCAACACCCCCTCGACGACGGCGCTTGTGACCGGACGGATCGGTCCGCGCCTGCGCTTGATCGGTTCGTACCAGCGCGCGAGCGCCGAGGCCGACACCAACGAAACGGAGACCCTCGCCGGCAGCCTCGTCTCCTTCGAGATCAGCCGTTTCTTCGCGGGCCTGACCGAGACCGCCTCAACCCGTTCGAAGGCCACCTTCTGGCGTGGGAGCGGTCGCGCCGAGCTGACGGTCGCCGACGGCGTCGATTTCACGGTGGGCTTTGCGCGCCGGCACCGGTATCTCGACGGGTTCGCCCTCGTCTCGACTCTCTACCTCAACACCGTGACCTTCGCCGGCGCCGATCCGAAGGACCTCTTGAAGCTTCTGCAGGCGCAGAACGCGATGGATCGGATCGACAACCACTTCGAGACCCGGCTGTCGGCGCACGGAATTGGTCCCTGGAGCGCGCACGTGAGCTGGGCCGAGACTCGCGAAGACGTGGTGGTGACGCCGGACCTCTCCGAGATCGTCGTTCCGGGCGGCCAGGGGGGCGACTTCGGCCGCCGGGTCGCAGAATGGAGCGCCGGCATGGGCTTTACCCGCTCCGGCTTCACGTTCGGCGCGGACTGGATCGGAGAGCGCGCAAACGATCCGATCGTCCGAACGGATTTCCTGGACCGAGACCGGTATCGGCTGCGGCTCTCCTGGACGGACGTGCCGACGCATCTGCGGGTGTCAGCGACGGGTGCGCAGATCGACGCCTCGAACGACCGGCCCGGGATCGGCTACGACGGCCGCATTCGAGAGTACGGCGGGGAGATCGAGCTCACGCCGGTCAAGCCGTTGCGCGCGCGCTTCTCGGCCAGCAAGTACCAGGCCGACAGCCGGCTGCTCTACAGGGTCCCGGAGGACTTCACGACGGCTGTCTCGGACCATCGCGAGCGCGGGGCCTCGGTTCAGGGGGACGTCACGCTCACGCTCAAGTGGTTTTCGCTCGACGGCTCCTACGGGCGCCTTCAGAATAAAGGGTCGTACCCGTTCACGATCGATCGTGCGCGCGCGAGCGCCGAGATCCCGGTGCGCGCTGGTGTCAGCCTGATCGCGGAGTGGATGCGGGACAAGTACAACGACGCCGCGCAAGACACGGGAAACCTCGCGAAGTTCGCCGCCAACCGGTATGGTCTCTATCTTCGATGGCAACCTCGAGCCACGGAGTAAACGTCTGATCAGCAGGCGGGAATGGAAAGAAAGGGTTCCAAATTCGGGCGGTCGATCGGTCTCTTGTTCTGGGCGGCGTGGATGCCGGTTCCGAGCGCGACCACGGCAAATCTGAAATTGCTGAAGCTGCACAACGGGAGCCTATGAGCATCCCATCAAGATCGCGCATCCCTTTCCCAACTGGCGCTGCCTGAGCTGCCATGGAGCATCGCAGAAGTTCCTCGATCCAGAAAAGCATTCGAAAGAGGACCTGGCCGACATGATCGCGGGCAAGACATCCTGTCTCGAATGCCACGGGCCGGCGCATCCGCCGCAGAGCAAAGGCGTGCCGGAGAAGGCCCCCGTCCCGAACGCCGAGAAGAGCGCCTCCCGATGAATGAAAATTCCCCCGTTGCCATGAAGGAAGCGCCAAGAGTTCCGACTCTGGTTCGTCTTTCTTTGCCGGCGGCGATGCTTGGAACTTTCGTGTGTCTGCCCCTGCTCATCAAAGAGACCCCGTATACCTTCGTCGCATTCATGTTTCTTGGGCAGCCGCTTCTCTTGATCGCGTTCGTACTGTTCGCGTGGAAGGTCTTCCAGGACCTGAGAGGCAAGCAGCTGATTTAGCTAGGGCAGCTTCACGTTGGCGAGGGCGAACGGAACTTCGCCGAAAGACTTCGGGGTCTTCAGGCGCACCTGGAGGGTCGCGGTCGGCGGGATCGGCTCGAGCATTCTCACGATGCGGTAAGGCTCCATGTCCATCGTGCCGTAGGACTGGATCGGCTTTCCGTCGGCGGCCACCAGGTCGAAGGAGAAGATCTTTTTTCCCGGGTCGGAGACCTTCAGGATCAGGTCGTTGTCGCCGGCGCTCAAGAAGAGGCGCTCCAGGCTGGCAGCGAGCATCTCGCCCATGGCCTCGCCCATCTGCTCGAGGCCCCCTTCTTCGCCTTTCTTTCCCTTCTTCTTCGCGGCCTGTGCTTTCTTCTTCGCCTCAGCCTGTTTCTTCTCGTTTTCCATGCCGGCCTTAGACAGGACCTGTAGCGAAATCTTCTGCGCGGCGAGCGCGGGCACGGCGAGCGGCTTGTCTTTCTTCGTCATGACTCCGGCGATCTTCACGGTTCCCGAGGGATCTCGCGAGGGAAGGTAGGTCTCGACCACGCCCTCGACCGTGGTCAAGGTCTTCGCCTTTCGGACGGGGCTCGCGAGATCGACTTTCGGTGTGGGGGGCTTCCCATCGCTTGCCTCCTGCCAGCGGTCCGACCCTTGCATCCGGTCGGCTTCGCTCTGGAGGAGACTCTTGCCCGTGTCGTCCGTTGCCTTCATCACGCGAGCCCGGGAAGATTGGACAGCACCCGCGTCCTCGCCCTCCAGCTTGAACGTGATCGAGAGCTCGGAGCGCGGAAAGTCGCGGGTCGTCCGTCGGTCCAGAATCGTGTCCACCGAGACCTGCACCTTCGGAGGCGCCGCCTGCGCCGGTGCGGGCGGCGCGCTTTTCTTGCCCGGCTTCCTGGATTGCGCGAAGGACGGAGCCGTGGCGAGCAAAGCGAGCAGGAGCAGCAGAAGAAGGCGGCGGGCGGCGCGGCGGTGTCTGTCGATCACGGTCACGGTAAGGAGACCCCTTTCAGGTTGAGCGGAACGGTCACGAGAGACTTCGCCGTCCGCAGGGTGACGAGAAGCGCCGCGTCGGTGGGCGGCTTCTCCGCGAGGTCGATTTTCACCATCTTGGAATCGCGCCCGCCCGAGCTCCCTCGGCTCGGAGCGCGGAGCTCGCTGCCGTCTGCTTTGACGACGTCGACCGAGATGATCTTTCCCTCCGGATCCTTCGTCTCGATCAGGATGCTGTTCTCGGACGGTTCCTCACCGCCGAGAGCCGCCAGAGCGTCCATCAGCCCAAGAGCCTGCTGAATCTCGGCGTCGGTCGCTCCGTGCTTCTTACCCTCCGCCATGATCTCTTCCTTCGAAGGCCGGTTCTTCTTCTGGCGGGCCGTGTACTCCTTAGCGGAGAGCGGCGTGATCTCCACTTTGGCCGACTTCAGGGCCGAGTTCGAGATCGGCTTGTCCAGCCGGCCCAGGAATTGGTCGAACCTCTGTTTCGTGGCCGGGTCCCGCGTCGGCAGGAAGAGCTCGACTTCTCCCGTCACCTCGACGCTCGAGGCGTCCCGGCTCGGGCTGGAGAGGCCGACGTGAGGGCCCGGCTGCCGGTCCGTCGAGAACTCTTCGAAGTCCTTCGGCTTCTCGTCCTTCCCCGGTTTGTAGAGGACCGTGCCGACGTCGTCCTTGGCGGACTTGACCTTGACGCGCACGGCTTTGACTTCCGCCACGCTGCTGCCCTTCAGGAGGAGCTCGATCGAGAGTCCGCCGAAGCGATCGTCCGAGAACCGCTGGTCCTCGACGGCTCCCGCCGTCACTTTGACGTCCTCGGCGGCGAAGAGGGGCGAGACGAGAAGAAGAAGCAGCGGTGCGAGAAGACGCGGGATTCGCAGCAACGACGACACGGCTCACCTCCGGGGGATGTTGCAGGGAATGTAACACGACCGAACGCAGCGAGAACGCCGGGAACGCAGCGAGAACGCCGGGAAGTAAAGTGCGAAGCGAGAACAAAGGGAACGCGACGAATACTTTAGAGGCACAGCACGAGGCCGGGAAATGAAACTTCACCCGTTCCCACTTCACTTCCGACTTCTCGTTGCGTTCCCGTGCGTTCCCGTTGCGTTCTTCTAGGGGGGCGGCGCCGCGGCGGCGAGGGTCCGAATCTCCTCCTCGTTGAGGAGCGGCGCCGCTGCAGGGTAGTAGACCTTCTCCATCTCCGACTCGTGCGCGGAGAGGCGGCGCTCCAGGTTTTCGGACAGGCCGAGGACGTCGGCGAGCGGTGCTCGCTCGGTCACCTGCGAAAGCAGGTAGCGCGCCAGCTCGCGAACCTGAACCCACTCCAGACGCAGCTCCCTCCCTGGATCGCGGCCGTCGATCGAGGCGCGGAGGATCGCCGGGAGCAGCGCCCCTTCCTCGGCCTGTGTCCACTGGACGAGGCACCGGTGAAAGTCGGTCAGCGCGAGGCGATACGCCTCTTCGTCGCGGCGCTCGAGCGCGCCGCGGAAGTCGTCGAAGCGGGAGCGAAGCGAGCGTTGGGCCGAGACTAAATCGCGCAATATCCCGGCTTCGGTGCGCCCCTCACCCCGCCCCTCTCCCGGAGGGAGAGGGGGTCCTTCAGTCTTCACTTCTCGGCGTTCTCGCTGCGTTCCCGGCGTTCGCTAGATTCCCGCCAGCCCCGGCTCGATCCGCGTATACCCTTGGTCGACCGCCCACAGATCCATCGAGAGCGAAACGAGGTCGTCCACCTCCGGAATCGGCCGTGCGTCCTCGGACAGGTCGATCGACTTGACGTAACGGTGGCACGTCTCGCACGCTTCGATGCGGACGGCCTTGTGCTTCTCGTTCTGGAACGAGGGAAGCTTGTGGGGATCCCCCTCGGAGCAGGAGGGACAGAGAATTCGCCCGAACAGCCACTCGCCTCCGCAGAGCGCGCAGCCGAGCATTCTCCGCGCTCCTTCCATGAGGGACCCTTCCCGCCGAGCGGAAATCCACGGGGCGCCGCCGCAGAAAGGGCATTCCCCTCTGCGGTGAACGCGATCGGGCGCGAGGTTGATCGAGCGCAGGAACTCGACGTAGGGCCGAAGGATCGAGCGGGAAAGATAGTCCTCGATGGAAGGCCGGTCGCCGCTCCAGTAGACGATCAGGCGCGCGCGCGAAGTGGAAGGAAGATCCTGTTGACGAGATCGCGCCTCGGCGGCGAGAACCTCAGGACCTTCTTCGGCGGCGTAGCGGAGGATCCAGGAGACCTGGCCGAGGAAGCGGTCGACGTCCTCCTCGAGATGTCCGCTCCAAGCGTCCTGCCCATGCGCGGCCTCGAGGACGGCCGCGATTCGGCCCTGCACCCGGTAGAGTCCCGCCGCAAATTGAAGGGGCTCGCGCGCGATCTCGGTTTGGCGCGCCAGCAGCTCCGCGCGAGCGGCGCGGCGCTCGAACTCCGAGACGATCTTCGACGTGACTGCGCTTTTCTTCGGGATCACGATTTCGGCGGAGCTCGTAGGGGAGAGGGTTTGCGGCGGGCGGACCCGTCGCATGTCGCGCCCCTCGGCCGCTGTCGCGGCCGACGACGCTCGGTTGGGCCCCGCCCGAGGGCGGCTACTCGTGCTACGTGGCGAAGGCTGCTTCGCAGAGTAGGACGAGGGGCCGCCCCTACGGGAACCGGACTAAGCCTTGCGACGCGGCTCTTCACCCGTCACTTCGCGGTACCAGCGCGGGTGATGGAGGCGCGCCCAGGCCCGCGTCACCGTGCCGCGGACCATCGACCGAAACGTTCCCGGCTCGGCCGCGGTGCCGAGATAGATGTGGAAGACAAGCGACACGGCGAACAGGATGAACGTGATGTCGTGGATGAGAAAGGCGAGCTCGAGAACGACGCGGGGAAAGGCGCGCGGGAACCACATCAGCAGACCCGAGAGCAGGAGACCCACCGCGCCCAGACTCACCGCCCAGAAGTAGAGCTTCTGGCCGCCGTTGTACTTGCCGACGTTGGAGTCGTCGGTCTGGTAGCGCATGTACTGAAGCGCTTTTGGTCCGAGCCAGTCTTTCTCGTCGGGCTCCAGACGCATGTCGGACACCCACTGGACGAACATCACGGCGGCCGCGATGAAGAATGCGACGCCGGTCCAGGGGTGAATCACGCGGCAGACCGACAAGCCCCCGAAGAGGTGTGCCATCCAGCCGAACACCGGCGTCCAGATGGGCATGCCCGTCAGGAGGGAGATGAGGAAGGTGACCGCAACCGTCCAGTGGATCAGCCGCGAGGCTCGATTGTGGCGGACGATCTCGTTGCCGATGACCAGGTCTTCACGGTCACGAGCCGCGATCACGGCGGCGTCCAGAGGACGATGCGGAGCGACGGTGCTCATCGCGGCCTCCTATCCCTGCGGAAGGTTGGCGTTTCGGTCGTCCGCTCCGCGGACCTCCTTTGGGCCGAACTTCGTGTAGTGAGCGAAGGCGCCGATGACCGCCCCGAAGATCGCGATGACACCCAACGGCCGCACGATCTTCTTCCAGAACTTCACGCCCCAGGGAACGTGCGGATTTGCGGGCAGGCCGTACCAGTCCGGATGATCACCGTGCGCGAGCACCGTGACGACGGCAGTGCCGCCGACGCCATCCGGATTGTAGAGAGCGGCCTGCGCGAATCCGTTGGCCTGCAACTGCGCGACGCGCGCGTTGCCCATCGCCACCATGTCATCCTTCGTTCCGAACTGGAGACACCCGGTCGGACAGGCCTTGATGCAGGCCGGCTCGAGTCCCACATCCACGCGGTCGACACAGAGCGTGCACTTGGCCATCTTGCCCGTCGTCTGGTGGAAGCGCGGCACGTCGAACGGGCAGCCGGTCTCGCAGTAGCCGCAGCCGATGCAGTTCTCCGGGTTCACGTCCACGATGCCGTTGGCGTACTGGACAATGGCGCCGGGCGCCGGACAGGCGGCGAGGCAGCCCGGCTCCTCGCAGTGCATGCATTGATCCTTGCGCATCAGCCAGGCGATGCCGCCGTCGACCTCACGTTCGTTGAAGCGGATCAGGTTCCAGAACTGGGCGTGGAGCGTTGGAAGCGTTTGGTAGGTTCCCGTCTGAACCGTCTGGACCCGGCCGGTCTCGTTCCATTCCACGCAAGCGGCCTCGCACGCCTTGCAGCCGATGCAGGTGGTCGTGTCGATGTACTTGGAGACCGTGGGCACCGTGCGCATTCCCGAGAGGCTCCCCCAGACTGAGGCGGAGGAGCGTCGAATCTCGAGGCTCTGAGATGTCATCGCGCTTCTCCTCTCAGGCCTTCTCGAGCTTGACCAGGAAGGCCTTGAACTCCGGAGTCCAGGTGTTCGCGTCCATCGCCGAAGGCGTCAAAAGGTTGGCGAGTGGGCCGGTGTGGTTGCGGTCCCCGGCATAGCCCCAGTGGATCGGGAAGCCGATCTGCCACATCTCCTTTCCGTCGACCTTCATCGGGTAGAGGCGCTTGGTCACCATCGCCGTGCCCTCGATCGAGCCGCGCGCCGAGGTGACCTTCACCTTCGAGCCGTTGGCGATCCCCTTCTGTTTTGCCAGCTCCTCCGGGATCTCGACGAAGAAGCCGGGCTGCAGCTCGTTCAATACACCATTGTGTTGGTGCTGCGTCCAATAGTGGAAGTGCTCCGTCAAGCGATAGGTCGTGCAGACGATCGGGAAGTCCTCTTTCTTACCGTAGACGTCCTTGTCCGAGGAGAACTTCTTGGAAGCCGGGTTGGAGCTCACCTTCGGGTGCAGCGGATTGTCCACCGGCGCTTCGATCGCCTCGTAGTGCTCGGGGAAGGGGCCGTCGTTCAAGCCGGCCGCGAAGAGCTTCCCGAGCCCTTCCGCGTTCATGATGAAGGCGCCGTACTCGCCGGGAGGCGAGTCCGGTTTGAAGTCGGGGACATCGCCGACCCACTTTTCGCCATTCCAGACAATGCCTGGCCGCTTGGGGTCCCACGGCTTGCCTTCCGCGTCGGCCGAGGCGCGGTTGTACATGATGCGGCGGTTGGCCGGCCACGAAAAGGCCCAGTTGTGGTACATGCCCAGGCCGGTGGGATCCGCCGTCGAGCGCCGCTGTGCGTTGTTGCCGGCCTCGGTGTAGACACCTGAGTGGAGCCAGTTGCCGCACATCGTCGAGCCGTCTGCCTGGAGCTGCCCGAAGCCATCGATCTGCTGGCCGGCGGTTTTGAGCGTCTTGGTCTTGTCTTTCGGATCGGGGATGTCGGCCAGAGCCTTGCCGTTGATCTCCTTCAAGGCTTCGCCCAGGTCGGGTTCCACCGGGTTGGTATAGGCCCAGGAGAGATTGGTCACGGCTTCGGGCAGTGCGCCCCCGTT
>Ga0070698_100000148_pt1 | contig 63449 bp, 51 predicted proteins | sample KBSK1502metaG_FD_65477 | JGI IMG/M metagenome (GOLD analysis project Ga0070698, IMG submission 65477) | Corn, switchgrass and miscanthus rhizosphere microbial communities from Kellogg Biological Station, Michigan, USA - KBS K1-50-2 metaG | ecosystem: Host-associated > Plants > Roots >...
TGTCCTTCCCTTTTACCGTCCTCCGTGTACTGTCGTGTACTTTCGCGTCCTCTGTTGTTTCCCACTTTTGCATTTTTCCGCACTACGCATGCAATTCCTCTTATGGTTACCATCAATGTTTTTAATGGGCTTTTAATGGGCCGAATGTACTCTCATGGAATCTAATAGGCATATGAGCGATAAACCTTTGAAACACTATATTTTCGCCAGTGATTTCGATCAGACTCTTACCTTCAACGATTCCGGCTACGTTCTCAGTGAATTGGTGGGAATTCCTACCGAGGAATTTGAGCGCAAAGCGCAGGGGATGGCGAAACTCAATCTGGTGCAGCAAGGCGCGGAGCTGGCTTACCTGTTGTTGCACGATCCTGAATTTCGTTCGCGCGTGCGGAAAGAGCACCTGTACGAAGTGGGCAAGCGCATCCGACTGAAGAAAAATATCGAGCTGCTCTATCAGATTCTCGAGAACAAAATTGATGGCTATCAGTTCGACTTTTATGTTCTCTCCGCGGCGCCGGTCGAGGTCATTCAGTCCGCGCTGGAAGGCATTGTTCCCAAGGATCATATTTACGGCACAGAATTCCTTTACACCGTGGACGGGGAGATCGACACCATCACTCGCACTACGGCGGGTTACGGCAAAGTAGCAGTTCTCGATCAGTTGCAGACGCAGCTAAAGGTCGGGCCGGATCACATCGTCTATACGGGCGATGGCAGCTCTGACCTTCATGTGATGCTGCACGTCAACGAGCGCGACGGTTTCACCATCGCGGTTTCCGAGGCTAAACATGTCTCCCAGATTGCTAAGCGGACCGTGCTCAGCAGCAATGCGCTGGCCGTTCTCGCGCCCATCCTGGAAGATATTGTGGGCTGGAAACGGCTTAAGATTCGCCAGTTCTTCGAGTCCTATGGAATGCTGATCCAGGAATGGGACAGTGTTCGCACCGATTGGCTCACTTTGCGGCCGGTCCTCAGCGACTGGCCGGAGTCCGAGGCCATGACTGCAGGGGTTTGATAGTCTGCGGTTTGATAAGCTAGGCGCGCAACCCTCGCGCCCCAAGGCCGCATGCTTCGTGATAAAAATCTCGTCCCACTTTCCCGGCAGCATCAGCACGCGCTGGCTCTGTGTGTCCGTCTGGATCGTGCCTTGCAGGCGGGCGATGTCGATGGCGAAGCATGGTCGGAGGAGATTCGGCAGATTTTTGCGCTGGAAGTCGCCACCCACTTTGCGGCGGAAGAGAAAGTCGTGTTTCCTGCCGCGGCTGTCTTTCTCAACCTGCATCCTCTGGTAGAGGAACTCCTCGCCGAGCACGTTAACTTGCGTGACTTATTCACCCGCGCTACTACCACAACTTTGGACATCAACAGTTTGCGGAGCTTTGTGGACCAGCTTTCATCCCACATCCGGAAAGAAGAACGCCGACTGTTTGAAGGATTGCAACAGGTGATGACTCCGGCTGAATTCACTCGTGTCGGCAAAGCATTGGAAGAAGCGTTGGCGGATGCTTCGACTGCCTGCATCTTGCCAAACGAAGCGACGCGACTACGCCCTCGAACCTGAAGTAGTCCCCTGAATCCAGTTCCCCGTCAAATTCATCTAGCAGCTATGACTTCAGAATGGGTTGTTGCGTCTCCACTCGCGGATTCTGCCGAGCGGCCCGATTATTCGGAGCCAATCGTCGAGGCTGGTGCTGCCGGCTTGCACGATGCGGCTTTGCTGGATGCTTACTCTCAAGCCGTGGTCGGGGCCGCGGAAAAGATTAGTCCGTCGGTGGTCAAGATTGACGTCACTCAAGCCGACCGCCGTCGCTCCGGGCAGCCACGAGAGCGTCAAGGCGGCGGCTCCGGATTTGTGTTCACGCCCGATGGGTTGATTCTCACTAACAGTCACGTAGTGCACGAGGCGAGTCGAATCGGCGTCTCGCTCGCGGATGGCCGGCGCTTCCCTGCTCACACCATTGGCGACGATCCCGCAACCGACCTGGCTGTGATTCGTCTCGATACGCACAATAACGACTCGCCCCATCTGGTGGCAGCTCCGCTCGGCGATTCGCAGAAGCTTCAGGTGGGACAGTTGGCGATCGCCATCGGCAATCCCTACGGCTTCCAATACACCGTCACTGCTGGTGTAGTCAGCGCGCTCGGACGTTCACTTCGCTCCTACTCAGGACGATTGATTGACGACGTCATTCAGACCGATGCTTCGCTCAATCCCGGCAATTCTGGCGGCCCTCTGGTGAGTTCCGATGGCAAAGTCATTGGCGTGAACACGGCTATGATTCCGATGGCGCAAGGTTTGTGCTTCGCCATTGGAATCAACACCGCGAAATTTGTTGCGTCACGCCTGTTGCGGGATGGAAGAATCCGGCGCAGCTACATCGGAGTCGAAGCCCAGAGCACTCCGTTGCATCGGCGGCTGGTGCGCTTTTATGACCTTCCTCAAGAAAGCGGAGTCGTTGTGGTGTCGGTCGAGGAGGGTAGCCCGGCGCAGAGGACAGGACTTCGCGAAGGCGACGTGATTGTCAGTCTCGATGGCAAGCCCGTAGCCGGCGTGGATGATCTCCATCGGCTGCTCACCGACGCGCGTGTCGGGATCAGTAGTTCATTAACCGTGTTGCGATACACAGAGAAGCTAGTGCTCAATGTCGTGCCGGAGGAATCGCCAGGCAGTTAGGCTGTCCGACACCCGAGACCTGAGACCTGAGTCCGAAATGCACGCACATCTCGAAAATCAAAAACTGAAAGGAGATAAGCAATGCCAAAAATGAAAGTTGCACAGGTACCCAAGGCAGGAGCCGACTTCGAGATTGTGGAGCGGGAAATCCCGCAGCCGGGACCGGGCCAAGTCCGGATTCGCGTGCAGGCTTGCGGAGTCTGTCACAGCGATATGTTGACCAAGGAAGGCGCCTGGCCGGGCATTGTGTATCCGCGCGTGCCGGGACACGAAGTGGCAGGCGTAATTGACGCAGCCGGCTCGGGCGTAACCCAGTGGACGAAGGGCCAGCGAGTGGGAGTTGGCTGGCACGGCGGGCAGGACGGCACCTGTCTGGCTTGCCGGCGCGGCGACTTCGCTAACTGCGCAAACCTCAAGGTTTCCGGAATCAGTTACGACGGCGGGTATCAGGAATATATGGTGGCGCCCGTGGAAGCACTGGCGCGGATGCCGGAGTCGCTCGATGCTGCCGAAGCCGCACCGCTGATGTGTGCGGGGATTACCACCTTCAATGCGCTGCGCCATAGCGGCGCGATGCCCAGCGACCTGGTGGCGGTCCAGGGAATTGGCGGACTCGGACATCTGGGAATTCAGTTCGCGCAGAAGTTCGGCTACAAAGTCGCAGCCATTGGACGCGGGCCGGAGAACAGTGTCTTGGCCAAGAAGCTGGGAGCAAGCGTGTACATTGATAGCGCCGCAGAAAACCCAGCTGAAGAGTTGAAGAAACTCGGCGGCGCCCGCGTTATCCTCGCTACCGCGCCCAATTCGAAATCCATGTCCGCGCTGATCGACGGTCTCGGTGACAACGGCACGCTGGTCGTTGTCGGCGCCGCGTTCGACCCAATCGAAGTCTCACCTATCCAGCTCATCCAAGACAAGAAGAACATCCAGGGCTGGGCGTCAGGAATCCCTACCGACTCCGAAGACACGCTCCGCTTCGCCGAGTTGACCGGCGTGCGCCCCATGATTGAAAAGTATCCGCTCGCGAAAGCCGGGGAAGCCTACGCTCGTATGATGAGCGGGCGTGCTCAATTCCGCGTCGTGCTCACGATGTGAGCGGCGAACGCATGAAAGCCGGGGCCGACCGAGCGGCAGTTCTACGAGCGTCGAAACAAGCAAGGCCATTTGAAACAAAGGCTTACAAAATACCACAGACGTCCTTCCAAAAAGCGTAGCCTTACGCGGTCAGATTTCCTATAATTGGGCGAAGTAGTTCCGTTGACGCTACTTAAGAGCACCCTCATGCACCCAGGCGTGGCCCCGAACGTGCACAACTCAGACGGGAGGAGGCTATCCCTCCGGCCTTTGTCGGCGCCGCGGCCCATGAACCGGGACTTTCAAATTCGATTCACCGCCATTCTGCTGGCAATAGTTACCGCTGCGGCCGCAACCCTCGCGTGGATTAATTTTCAAAAAGAGAGCGAATTCCAGATTCCCTACGACGGTGTCTGGTGGATTGAGCGCAACGGGAACCTGACCGCCGACCGTGTGGAACCCGATGGGCCAGCAGACAAGGCCGGCATCAGGAATGGCGACAGACTGCTGGCGGTAAATCAGCACGAGGTGAACAGCGCAGCAGGACTGATCCATCAACTGTACCGGACTGGACCGTGGTCGAAGGCTACATACTCGCTGCAGCGGCAATCCATTCCGCTGGATAGCGTGGTCATTCTGGTTCCGGTAGAGCGTTCACTGAACCAGTGGTTGCGGCTGATCGCGCTGATTTATCTGGGCATTGGAGTGTACGTCCTGCTGCGGCGCTGGACCGCGCCTGGGTCCACACATTTTTACATCTTCTGCCTGGTCTCATTCGTCTTCTATGCGTTCAAGTACACGGGAAAATTTAATCCGTTCGATTGGACAATTTATTGGGGCAACGTCATCGCATGGCTCCTCCAACCTGCATTGTTCTTGCATTTCGTGCTGACCTTTCCGGAAGAACGGGGATTCATCCGAAAGAACCGCTGGGCATTACCCCTTATCTACCTGCCCGCGGCGTTGTTACTCGGAGTTCAGATCTTTGCGATCAGCTTCCTGAGGGCAAGCGAAAGGTTACGTTGGAACCTTGAGCGGCTCCAGATGGGATATCTGGCGGTATTCTTCGTCGCCGCTGCCGGAGTTCTTTGGTACAGCTATCGGCGCGCCAGCACGCCAATCCTGAGGCAACAGTTAAAGTGGGTGACTCGCGGCACTATTCTTGCCATCACGCCATTCACTCTTTTCTACGTGATCCCTTATCTGTCCGGGGCATTGCCTACCACCGCGATGAAGGTTTCCGTATTATCGCTCGGTCTGCTGCCTCTGACTTTCGGTTATGCCATTTTCCGCTACCGGTTGATGGACGTTGATCTCATCTTCAAACGAGGGATGGTATACACGCTCGCGGCTGCTGCTATTGCAGGCGCGTATTTTGCAGTGGTGGCCGGTGTCGCAGATTTGGTGCACACGCGATTGCCGAGCTCCGGACCGGCGGGACTGATCATCGCGATCGTAGTCACGGCACTGTTGTTCGATCCGCTGCGCAAATGGATACAAGAGCGCGTCGATCAGTTCTTCTATCGCACGCGTTACGACTATCGCAAAACCCTGATCGAGTTCGGACGCGAACTCAGCGCAGAAACCGACTTGGACAAGATGCTGAGCTCGGTGGTCGACCGTTTGTCGCGCACGCTGCTGGTGGATCGGATGGCTATTTTCATGTCCACCGGAGAAACGTCGAACCGGTTCTTGCTGGCAAAGTCTTTTGGTATGACTCAGACCAGCGGCGTGGATTTGGCCTTCCTTGGTTCTTCGCGGCCAGAAATGGAAGCTGGTGGGCACCTGTTCTTCGATAACACGCATATGGTTCCCCGCGAAGCTCCGGCGGCACAGGAGACGATCGCGAAATTGGATCTCAACTACTACATCCCCTGTCGCGCCCAGCAACGGACGATCGCTTTCCTGGGTTTGGGCAAAACGGTGGATGGTGATTTCCTCACCAGTGAAGACGTCGAGTTGTCTGAAACTCTAGCGGGCTATATCGGCATTGCCATTCAGAATGCGCGCCTGTATGCGTCGTTAGAGCAGAAGGTAGCGGAGTATGAGCGGCTGAAGGATTTCAACGAGAACATCGTGGAGTCCATCAACGTGGGCGTGATGGCAGTCGATCTGGCCGACCGTATTGAATCCTGGAACTCGCAGATGGAAGTGATGTACGCCCTACCTCGCTGGCGGGCGCTCACTCGTCCGCTGAGCGAGGTTTTTCCGGCGGCATTTGTGGAAGAGTTCTATCGAGTGCGGCAGAATCCGGGAATCCACAATCTGTACAAGTTCCGGCTAAGCACGCCCACCGGAGAGAGCCGCATTCTGAACGTGGCGATCGCACCGCTGGTCACTAAGAAGTTCAACGTGATCGGACGGCTGATCATAATGGATGACATCACCGAACGAATGGAGCTGGAATCACAGCTCTCGCAAGCCGACAAACTATCTTCCATTGGGTTACTCGCGGCCGGAGTCGCCCACGAAGTCAATACGCCCCTTGCCGTCATTTCGTCGTACGCGCAGATGCTCGCAAAACAATTACAAGGAGATCCGCAGAAGGGCGCTCTGCTGGAGAAGATTACCCGTCAGACCTTCCGCGCTTCTGAAATCGTCAACAACCTGCTCAATTTCTCGCGCACCAGCGGGACCGAGTTTAGCGAAGTGGATGTGAATAAAGTGATTGCCGACACGCTGGCGCTGCTGGAACATCAATTCAAGACCACCAAGATTCAAGTGCAGGATGAACTGGCTGGGCACCTGCCCCTTATCAGTGGCAACGCCGGGCGGCTGCAACAGGTGTTTTTGAATTTGTTTCTAAATGCGAGAGATGCGATGCCCAGCGGTGGAACTCTTCGCGTTGCGACCTCCAATGGCGAAGGGGTCAGCGTTGTGGTTTCTGATACCGGCAGCGGAATCGCCCAGGAACACATTCAGCGGATTTACGATCCGTTCTTTACCACCAAGACCGCGCCTCGCGAAGGCCAGCAGGCCCGGGGCACGGGATTGGGCTTATCGGTCACGTATGGCATCATCCAGGAGCATGCCGGACAAATCCGCGTGGAGAGTCGCCCGGGATCGGGCACGACGTTCTATGTCGATTTTCCGATGAGCAGGAAGGCTGTCAATGTCTGAAGCTGCCGTAATCGCGCGCCGGAATCTGATCGAAATGCCGTCTTCGGCCACAGGCTCGATATTGATCATCGACGATGAAGCGGGAATCCGCGAGTCGCTGCAGACCTTGCTGGAATTAGAAGGCTATGACGTGGAAACTGCAGCCAACGGCGAACAGGGCATCGCACGCCTTGGCGATCGGTCTTTTGACCTGGTGCTGCTCGATCTTGCATTGCCGGATCGTAATGGGATCGATCTTCTGGCTGAGATTCGGGCCCATGCACCGCAGCTCTCCGTAATCATGATCACTGCCTACGGAACCGTGGAAAATGCGGTGAAAGCGATGCAGGCGGGGGCGGCAAATTTTGTCCAAAAGCCGTGGGACAACGAAAAACTACTGGCCGATGTGCGCGCGGCCGTGGCCCGCCACCGGGCCGAAGAAGAAAACGTGCAGCTTAAGCGCGCCCTTAAGCAGCGCTACAACTTCGAGAACATCGTGGGCAAAAGCGAGCCCATGTTGAAGATTTTCGACCTCGTCGCTCAAGTGGCGCCCAGCCGTTCCACCGTGCTTTTGCAAGGAGAGAGTGGGACGGGCAAAGAACTGATCGCCAAAGCTATCCACCTGAATTCGCCCCGTCGCGACCGCCTCTTCGTCCCGGTCAATACGGGTTCAATGCCGGCTGACTTGTTGGAGTCCACTCTGTTTGGCCACGTGAAAGGCGCGTTTACCAGCGCCATCGCTTCGAAAAAAGGACTGTTTGAAATCGCCGATCGCGGCACGCTGTTTCTAGACGAGATCGGCACCATGGGCATGGACACGCAGAGCAAGATCTTGCGTGTATTGCAGGACCGGAAATTCATGCACCTGGGCGGCGTACATGAAATTCAGGTGGATGTGCGCATCATTGCCGCCACCAATGTGGATCTGAAACAGCAAGTTCGCGAAGGTAAGTTTCGGGAAGACTTGTTCTATCGCCTGAATGTGATTAGCGTTGACCTTCCCCCGCTGCGGCAGCGTCGTGAAGATATTCCTTTATTGGTGGATTTCTTCCTTACCCGCTACTCAGAAGAAAACGAGCGTAACCCGCGACGCATCACTCCGGAAGCGCTTCGCCCCTTGCTGGGCTACTCCTGGCCGGGTAATGTTCGCGAGCTGGAGAATGTGATCGAGCGCGCGGTCGTGCTCTCGTCCGGCGTGGAGATCGGTTCCGAACTGCTTCCTGACCAGATCGCCGGCCGTGGCAGTCTATTCCCACTGCTGGAGGACCGGATGGACGCTTCCCTCTTCGATATCATGGAAGATTGCGAGCGGCACATCATCGTAGACATGCTGGAGAAGTGTAATTGGAATCAGACCGATGCCGCTGAGCGCTTCCACGTGCCGTTATCCACCTTGAATCAAAAAATCAAGCGGCTGAATATCGAGATCAAGAAGAAGGGGCGGGAATAACGCTCGCGCTTTCGCTGATGCGTGTGATGTACATACGTGTGTCGTAGTACAGCTGAAAGCTTTATCCACCTCTGCTATAGTTCCGCAGTCTGCTTCTGATGGAACTAACTTCGCCCACCGAATTCGCGCTGGAGACAGTTGCGGCCGTCCAGGAATACTCCATACTGGCGGCACGTGCCATTGGGGGACTATTCCGGCGTCCCCGGTATTTTGCTGACATCGTCTATCAAGCCGATCTCATCGGCTTCGGATCGCTGCCCATTGTCGTATTAACCGGATTGTTTACCGGCGCGGTGCTGGCATTGAACAGCGCACACACCTTGCAGAGATTCGGGTCCCTGTCACTAATCGGTCAATTGGTCTCCGTAGGAATGGTCACCGAACTCGGGCCGGTGCTCACCGGACTGATGGTCGCGGGGCGGAATTCTTCCGGCATGGCCAGTGAACTCGGTTCTATGGTCGTAACCGAGCAAATTGACGCCATGCGAGCCTTGGGCACGGATCCAATGAAGAAACTGGTGACACCGCGCGTGGTGGCAACCATCTTCATGCTTTTTTTTCTGACCATCATTTCCGATCTGCTGGGACTGATCGGCGGCGGCATTGTTTCCACGATCATCTTCGGAATGGACTCGCACCAATACTGGAGTTCTGCCTGGCAGGCTCTGGTATTCCAGGATGTGTTCACCGGCCTGACCAAGCCCCTGCTTTTTGGCTTCATCATTGCCACCGTGGGCTGTTACTACGGACTCTCGGCGCGCGGAGGAACCCAAGGGGTGGGCCGGGCAACCACCCAGGCGGTGGTCGCGTCTTCAGTTTTCATTTTGCTGGTGGACTTCTTCGCGACAAAATTCTTGATGGCAGTTTTCGGTTACCGCTGATCGTAGGATCAAGCCATGTCTTCGCCTCCCACACCGGTCGAAGAACGAACTAGCCGCACTCAGGGATCTCAGTCTCCGGTAATCGTCTTTGAAGATGTATCCATTGCGTTCCAGGAAAAACAAGTGCTCGACGGAATCTCGGTCCGCCTACCTCGCGGGGAAACCAAAGCTATTTTTGGGGTTGCGGGTTCCGGCAAGAGCACGATTCTGAAAATGGCGATCGGCCTGTTGAAGCCGGACGCAGGACGCATTTACCTCCTGGGAGAAGAGGTCACGCAAAAGCCGGAAGAAGAGCTTTTCGAGCTACGCAGCAAAGTGGGGATCGTATTCCAGGAGAGCGCTCTTTTCGATTCGCTTACGGTGCGGGAGAATGTGGCTTTCCGGCTGATGGAAAAGCATGATTTGTCGGAAGAGGAGATCGAGCGTCGGGTACGAGAGGCACTAAGTTTCGTGGAACTCGAAAACACGATTGACATGTTTCCATCCGAACTCTCCGGCGGAATGCGGCGGCGGGTTGCGATCGCACGCGCCATCATCACCCAGCCCGAAGTCTTGCTCTACGACTCGCCCACGGGAGGGCTGGATCCGATCACTTCCACAACAATTGTTGAGCTGATCGTAAAGCAGCGTGACGTGTACAAAACCAGTTCGCTGCTGGTCACACATCGGCTGCAGGATGCGTTCATCATGGCCACACACTACTTTGATCGCAAAGCGAACCAGATGCGGCCGCTGCCGCCCGGCGAACACGGCGAAGTCCCCATGAGCTTTTTAATCCTGCGGGATGGCAAAGTGATTCTGGACGGCGACGCCGCTGAGTTGGCCCATTCGAAAGACGAATATATCCGGGAATTCATCTCGTGAAAGCGGAGCGGCATAAGGCAGTAAAAATAGTCTCTAGTTTCTAGTTTCTAGTCTCTAGTTTCTGGTTTCTAGAAACTGGACACCAGAAACTAGAAACGAGCATTTAGCTGGCTTTGGCCGCTGCCGCCTCCATCATCAGCTTGCGACGGGCGGCAAGTCTGACCTCAAATTGCTTGAGACGCTCGCGTCCCTTTTTTGAACCGTTGATGAGGGTTTCGATGTTCGCCAATAGCTCTGGATTTCCGATCTTCTCCCGCAACTCTTTTAAGAAGGGCCTGACTTTCGCAAAGACGGTAAACATTTCTCCGCTGAAACTCGGGACCAGAAATAGCTCCTGGTTCACGGCGCCTTGAACCGCAAGGGCGGCGGCCATATCCCAATATCCCGCCACTTGTCGAAGCCAGGCGTTCTCTGGCGTGCCCACCGCGTTCATTACCTTCATGAAATCGTCGGCACCCTGCGGCCAGAACGACCCGAACCACCAACTGCGCGCTTTACGCATCTCCGCCTCGCGGCGCAAGTCGTAAAGCTGAAGGATCACTTGGGCATCGGCAGTGGTCGGACTCTTTGGCATAAGAACTCCTAAGTTGGAATTGAGAAATTCGGCGAAACAGGGATTTGGATTACGCCACCGGGGCTGCTTCTACCGGACGTTCATAGTCGCATTCTTTGTTAGGACACGCAACCACCGGGCCGGCCTTCAGCGTCTTCTCGACCAGGTATTCATTGCCGCAGCTTGGACACTTCTCAGGCAACGGTTTGTTTGCGGAAGTAAATTTGCATTTGGGATAGTTCCCGCAGCCATAGAAAGTATTGCCCTTGCGGGCCCTCTTCTCTACCAACTCACCCTCTTTGCATAGCGGGCACTTCACCCCGATAAAATTCTGTTTGACGTACTTGCATTCTGGATAGCCGCTGCATGTGGTGAATTCTCCATAGCGTCCGTGGCGGATCATCATATTCCGGCCACACTTGGGACACAGTTCATCCAAAGGAATGTCGGGCACTTTCTTGCCCTGGTCGAGGCGGCGCGTGGTCTTGCAGTCCGGATACCCCGTACAAGCCATAAACTGGCCGAAGCGCCCGCGCTTCAAAACCATGATCCGGCCGCAGTTCTCGCAATATTCTTCCTGTGTGGTCTCCTGCACATCGGCTGAATCCAGATCGGGCAAATTGATCGGATTCTCTTTGGTGAAGGTGCAGCTCTTCGGATCTTCCTTGTCGTAGGAACTGCAAGCGTAGAAGGAACCGTGCTTTCCCCACTTGATAACCAGCGGCGACTTACAGAGCTCGCACTTCTCGTCGGTGGGCTTCTCCATTCGCTTGATATTTTCCATGTGCTTTTGCGCGTAACGGAGATCTTTCTCGAACTTCTTGTAGAAGTCGGCCAGTGCATCGGTCCATTTTTCTTTGCCTTCTTCGATCTCGTCCAACTCCTCTTCGAGGCGAGCCGTGTATTGAACGTCGAAGATATCGGGGAAGTTCGCTACCAGCAGATCGGTAACTACCAAGCCAATCTCCGTGGGTGTAAACTTCCCGCCCAACTTTTGCACGTACTGCCGCTCCTGAATGGTGCTGAGGATGGCCGAATATGTCGAAGGCCGACCGATTCCGCGCTCTTCCAGTTCCTTCACCAGCGAAGCTTCGTTGTAACGCGGCGGAGGTTCGGTGAAATGCTGCTCCGGATTCAGGCTCTTGAGGGTTAACTTCTGTCCAGGCTCTAGTGGCGGCAGCTTGTGCTTGAGTTCTTCATCCTCTTCATCTAAGCCTTCCTTTGACTCTTCGTAAACCTTGAGGAAACCATCGAACTTCCGCACTGAGCCAGTCACGTGGAACCAAAACTTCTCCGATCCAGACTGCGCGTCTATGTCCACGCTAGTCTGATCGAAAACTGCAGGAGTAATCTGCGAGGCTACAAAGCGTTGCCAGATCAGTTTGTAAACTTTGTACTCATCTTCTTTTAGATACTGTTTGATCTGGTCGGGATGACGCAAGGCGGAACTGGGGCGGATGGCTTCGTGCGCCGCTTGCGCCGCCTTCTTCTCCTTATATGTATTCGGCGTTTCCGGAAGATATGGTGCGCCGTATTGAGAAGTGATGTACTCCCGGACTTCGGTCAGCGCCTCATTGGAAACTCGAGTCGAGTCGGTACGCATGTAGGTGATAAGACCGACGAGACCTTCTTCGCCCAGTTCGACACCTTCATAGAGCCGCTGCGCGATCATCATGGTGCGCTTCACGCTGAAGCGCAGCTTGCGGGAAGAATCCTGTTGCAGCTTGCTGGTGGTGAAGGGCGGAGTCGCATTTCGGCGACGCTCCTTACGATCGACGGTACGAACCAACCAATCGGCATTCTCTAACGCCGCGCGAAGTTTCTCCGCTTCCTCGGCATTCGGAACGTCGACCTTCTCTTCGCCTTTGCCTACAAAACGCGCATCGAAAGCGGGAGGCTTGGCTGCGGAGAGATGAGCATCGATGGTCCAGTACTCGACCTTGTCGAACGCTTTAATTTCACGTTCGCGCTCGACGATCAGCCGCAATGCGACGGTTTGCACCCGGCCTGCGGATAAACCGCGACGTACCTTGTCCCAGAGCAGCGGCGAGACTTGATATCCCACCAGGCGGTCAAGCACGCGTCGGGCCTGCTGCGCGTCTACCAGGTGGCGGTCGATATCACGCGGATGCTCGAACGCCTCTCGAACTGCGCGTTGCGTAATTTCATTGAAAGTGACACGACGGATTCGACCGTTTGCTTCAGTCTTCTTCTTTTTCTTTTTGCTACCAGCTCCATTTCCGCCCAGTTCTTCCGCCAGGTGGGACGCGATGGCCTCACCCTCACGGTCAGGGTCGGGGGCCAGGTAGATAGTTTCCGCACCGTCTGCCAATTTCTTTAACCTGGCGACAACTTTTTCCTTGCCAGGAATGACAATGTAATCAGTTTCGAAATCGTTGTTGACGTCGACGCCAAGAGTGCTTTTAGGCAGATCTTTGACGTGGCCTAGCGAGGCCTCGACCGTGTAGCCCTTTCCTAGATATTTCTGGATGGTCTTCGCCTTGGCGGGCGACTCAACGATGACTAAACCTTTGGCCAATGTGTCCTCAGTTGTAGGGGTTCTTTCCCGAAGCTAGCACGAATGCGGTCGCGTCAACAAGTTTCGACCTTGTCGTATACCGCACTCTTACTAATCCTGATAACGGAAACCTGCCCAGAAACTCTTCACAAAATTCTTTCCCGGCATCTGCTTGATTTTGCCTGCCAGCTCGAGTTCGAACAGCGCTGCAAAGATCTCAGAAGACGAAATTGCCGGCTCTAGTCTTTCCACCAGCTCATCGATGTGCGTGGCTTCGTCTGCCTTGAGCAGCGCAAGAACTTTTTTTCGTGAGGCGGAAGATCACCTTCCTGGAATAGAGATGCAGTTTGTCCGGCTTCCGATTCAGGGCTGGCTGTGGGTTCCAGCGCAAGCCGCACATCTGGCGGGAGTTCTTCCCAAACATCTTCCCAGGTTGCCACCAGCTTGGCGCCTTGTTTAATGAGCGTATTGGGACCCCAGGAATTTTTGTTAGTCACGTTCCCCGGCACCGCAAATACCTCGCGATTTTGCTCCAGCGCGCAACGCGCGGTAATCCGCGTGCCACTGTATTCGGCAGCCTCCACGACCAGGACGCCAATGGATAGGCCGCTGATGATTCGATTGCGTATGGGAGAGTTCTGCGGCCGAAGCTGCTTAATGGGAACTCAGATACCAGGGCGCCGCCAAAAGATAGAATCTGTTCCGCGAGGCGGGTGTTCTCTTTGGGATAGATGATGTCTATTCCCGTGCCAAACACTGCCACCGTTTTTCCCTTGGCCACAATCGCGCCGCGATGACCTGCTGTGTCCACACGCCAGACGTTCCGCCATCGCCATGCCGTAAGGCGTGGGGTGACGAGTACCCACAAGGGCGATGCCGGGGAGCGAAACCGCTGCCGCATTCCCGCGTACATATAGGACCAGCGGCGGATCATAAATCTGTTTCAGTTGTGCAGGATAAGCCGGATCATCAGGAACGAGTAGGGTTACACCTGCAGTAGCGGCGCGTGCCAGCTCTTCCTGGGCCAGTTCCATGGAGCGGCCAGTCCCCAGAGACTGTGCCGAAACTGTCTGGATGCCAGTTGCTTCCAGTTCGGTCAGAGATGCCCGAAAAACCTCTTGCACGCTGCCGAAATGTTCCACCAGACGGCGCGCCTTGGTGGTGCCTAGGCCAGCTGTGAGCGATAGCGCCAGCCACTCCACTGCGTGGGTATCGGTCGACTGAATTGGGAACACTGCGCCCGCCACGGCAAACCTCCTGAATGTTCCGACAGGCGGACTCTGACAGTTCGGAAAAATGCTGTCAAGGTTGGATGACACACAGGTTTGTTAAAATCAAACAAAGGCTGCATGAGACGACTCCGAGTTTCCGCCATCTCGTACCTTAATACTGCGCCGCTGATGTGGGACTTCGAGCACGTCGGCTCCGGCTCAGATTTCGATGTCTCCTATACATTGCCCTCCAGCTGCGCCGCGGCTGTTCAAAATGGGTCGGCGGACATCGGCATCATTCCGGCTGCGGCCTACGCCACAATTGGGGACCTGCTAATCTTGCCGGGAGTAGCCATCGCTTCAAAACAGGCGGTGCGTTCCATTCTGCTGGTCAGCAAGGTTCCGGTTGAAAGAATCCAGACGGTAGCTGTGGATTCTTCCTCTCTGACTTCAGTCGCGTTGCTGCAGATCCTGTTCACGAAGTGGTGGGGCGGCCGCAGACCTTTCACTACGATGGCTCCGGATGTCGAACGGATGTTCAAACAGCATGATGCCGGGTTGGTCATTGGCGATCCCGCATTGAAGGTGGACCGCTCGCGCTACTTCACTTACGATCTGGCCGAAGAGTGGATTCGCTTGACTGGGCGGCCATTTGTTTTCGCCTTTTGGGCCGTGCGACAGGCTGCCTTGAAAGATCTATCTCCGACGCTCGATCTGGCATCAATATTTCAGGAGTCTCGTGATCATGGAGTGCAGGCAGAAAATCTGGAGCGGATCGCTAAGGAGTGGGCACCGCGGATGGACCTCAGCGAGTCTGATATCAAAAGCTATCTCAGTCAGAATATCCATTATTATCTCGATTCTGCGTGCCTCGATGGAATGCAGCTTTTTTTTCGCTATGCTGAAGAATGCGGCATTCTGCCCGCTGCCCCGCGTCTGAACTTCGTAAATGTCGCAAAAACGCTCATTGCCTAGTGATTCGCGGCTTCTGGTAGCACTCATTGGTGAAAGACTGCTTCTAAGGAACTGAATGTCGGCTGTCCTCTTATTTTTCAAGGTCACGCGACTGTGGCGATGGTTGCGCCATCTGGGCGGCCCCGGATTAATCCTTTTGGGAATCGCCGATAATTCGGTGGTACCTCTGCCGGGAAGTATGGACGTGCTGACCATCTGGCTGGCGGCCCATCAACGATCGTGGTGGCTGTACTACGCGGCTATGGCGACCGTCGGAGCCTTGATCGGCGGCTATATAACATACGGATTGGCTCGAAAAGGCGGCAAGGAGGCTTTCGAAAGGAAGCTGCCCAAGAAAAAAGCTGAGAAAGTTTATGAGCGCTTTGAGCGCTGGGGATTTTGGGCTGTGGCCATGCCCGCCATACTGCCGCCGCCATTCCCCATCGTGCCCTTCCTGTTGGCTGCGGGGGCATTGCAATATTCTAAAAAGAAGTTTCTGGGCGCACTCGCGCTGGGACGCGGGATACGTTTCACTATCGTTGCTGGCCTGGGAGCGCATTACGGGAGTCACATAGTCCGTTTCTTTGCGAAGTACTACGAACCAGCTCTATACACCCTGATTGGATTGGCCGTGGTTGCCGGGATATTCACTTTGGTCGGATACTTGCGGTATCGCAGGAAGACGGCGGAGGAAAGTTCGAGCGACGTTGCCGTTCGAAGAATCGCCTGAAATTCAAGCCGCGTTTTGAATAAGCGCGCCGCCTCCGCTAGAATCGTGCTAGAGATCATGTCCTTAACCAAACAAGAAGCTCTCGACCTGTTTCGATCAGACGATCTGATCGGACTGGGCATGGAAGCCGACGCGCAACGCCGCAAGCTGCACCCCGAGGGTGTGGTCACGTACATCATCGACCGCAACATTAATTACACGAACTTTTGCACGGAATACTGCACCTTTTGCGCCTTCTACCGGCCTTTGAAAGGACCGAAAGCGAAAGAGGGATACATCCTCGACTTCGACACTATCTTCGACAAGATAGAAGAGACGGTAGAACTTGGTGGCACTGGAGTGCTGATGCAAGGCGGCTTGCATCCCGATCTCAAGATCGATTGGCACGAAAAGATGTTGCGTGGCATCAAACAGCGTTTTCCCAAGGTTCATCTGCACTGCTACTCAGCGTCGGAGATTATTGCCATCGCGGAGTACAGCGAATTGAGCATCCACGACACCATCGCGAAATTGAGAGATGCCGGTCTGGATTCCATTCCGGGCGGCGGTGCTGAAATCTTGGATGACGAAGTTCGATATCGGATCGCCCGTCTGAAGTGTCTTACCGAGGATTGGCTGAACGTCCACCGTACGGCTCATCACTTGGGCATGAAGACTACCGCTACGATGATGTTCGGAGTCGGCGAAACCTTCGAGCACCGCGTCAATCATTTTCAGCGGCTCTATGATCTTCAGCAAGAAACTGGCGGGTTCACGGCATTTATTCCGTGGAGTTTTCAGCCCGCCAACACCGCGCTCGGGGGACGTCACTGGGACGAGGCTACTGCCGTCGAGTATTTGAAAGTGTTGGCGATCTCCAGACTTTTCCTGTCGAACTTCAAGAATGTGCAGTCAAGCTGGGTTACGCAAGGATTGAAGGTCTGCCAACTCGGCCTGCGATTTGGTGGCAATGATGTTGGTTCCGTCATGCTAGAAGAGAACGTTGTGCGCGCCGCCGGGGTCACCAACTGCACCACCGAAGAAGAACTGCGACACATTATCCGCGACGCCGGTTTCAAACCGGTGCAGCGCGATACCCTGTATCGAACCTATTTTCTGAATTAAGTCCTACCTGCAACTTCTTCTATGAACAGGTGCTTACGTGTCTCTGCCGACAAGTCGGCACTCGGCTTTCAGGTACAATAAAGGTTTCTGGTTGGCTTGTCCGACCTGACTGACGAGGATTCCCCCCTGATCAGCCTGCCCATTTCGTTTTCCGCTCTGGCCCTGATTGCAGTTACGCGAGGTCTTGGGCAATACATTCGACAGCATTTCTTCGACAAAACTTTTCAGGGTTTGTATCACGCCAACTCTTTCGACATGGCGTTGTTGATTCCCTATTTCATTGTGCTGACATTATTGGCGTCGTATGGCGTGCATCGCTATGTGCTGGTCTATCTTTACTACAAGAATAGGAAAAACCGCACCGTAGATCCGTCGGGGCATTTTTCTGGGCTTCCACGGGTCACCGTCCAGCTTCCCATTTTCAATGAGCAGTTCGTGGTGGAACGGCTCCTCGAAGCAATATGCCGGTTGAATTATCCCTTGGACAAACTGGACATCCAGGTGCTGGATGACTCGACCGACGAGACGGTCGCCGTGGCCCGCGGTTTGGTCGAGCACTATGCGGGTCGTGGGTATCCGATCACCTATCACCATCGGGTTAATCGCGAGGGCTTCAAGGCAGGCGCTCTCGCGGAAGGGATGAAAGTTGCCCAAGGCGAATTCATCACCATTTTTGACGCCGACTTCGTGCCGCCGGAAAATTTTCTGCTTCGCACGATTCACCATTTCACCGATCCAAAGATTGGCATGGTGCAGACGCGATGGAGTCATATCAATCGCCATTATTCCTTCCTCACGGAAGTTGAAGCGATTCTGCTCGACGGCCATTTTGTGTTGGAACATTCCGGGCGCGCTCGAAGCAATGTTTTTTTTAACTTCAATGGAACCGCTGGAGTCTGGCGCCGCCGCGCCATCGAGGAAGCGGGAGGGTGGCAGCACGATACGCTCACCGAGGACACCGATCTCTCTTATCGAGCGCAGCTCAAAGGTTGGAAATTCATTTACCTGCAGGACGTGGAGTGTCCGGCTGAGCTTCCTATTGAGATGACAGCGTTCAAGACCCAGCAAGCGCGGTGGGCCAAGGGCCTGATCCAGACGGGCAAGAAGATTCTGCCTCAGGTACTGAAGAGCAATCAGCCTTTCCGGGTGAAACTTGAGGCTTGGTATCATCTGACGGCAAATCTCAGCTATCCCTTGATGATTGTGCTGTCGGTACTGCTGCTGCCGGCTATGGTCATCCGCTTCTACCAGGGATGGTTCCAGATGCTCTATATCGATCTGCCATTATTTCTGGCGTCAACCTTCTCCATTTCGAGTTTCTACCTGGTCTCTCAAAGGGAACTTTTTCCGAAAACGTGGCCTCGGGCTTTACTCTATTTGCCCTTTCTTATGGCATTGGGAATCGGATTGAGTATCACCAACACCCGCGCGGTGCTGGAGGCGCTCTTGGGTAAGCAAACCGAGTTTGCCCGTACTCCAAAATATCGTGTGGAATCGAAAATCGACCGCATGCGAGCCAAAAAATACCGGCGCCGCTTGGGCTGGGTGCCCTGGTTGGAGCTTCTGATTGGCGGCTACTTCGCTCTGACGGTCTACTATGCTGTGGTCAATGAGAACTACATTACCGTACCTTTCCTGATCTTGTTCGTCCTCGGCTACTGGTACACGGGACTCATGTCTTTGTTGCAAGGACGCTTCGCCGGTTTCTCTTTGAGCACGGAAACTCACACCAAGCCATTCCCGGTTGGGGTGTAGATTTTCGTCGCCTTGCTGCTTCCCATCGATTTCTTTCTTTTGTTTCGGCCTGGGTTTAGAATGCGTACCGCCTTGGCGTCCCGACGCAGGATGCTCGCGTCGGTCGCTCTCAGGAGGATCCAATGAACAAGTCCAAGCTCGTTGCCTTGTTCCTTTTCAGCATCCTGCTTCTCCCTCTATTAAGTTGCGGATCGCGCCACGATGCTGATGAAAAGTATTACCTCATCTCCGCCAACCTTCAGGTGCCGTATTGGAAGACGGCGGGAGCAGGTTTTATGCAGGCCGCTTCCCAACTCAAGGTGCGGGCCGAGTTCGCGGGTCCGGACAGCTATGATGCCAAAGCCCAGCAGCAATCTTTTCAGCAAGCCGTACAGCAAAAGGCGACCGGCATCCTGATTTCGGTGGCTGATCCCAAGTTGATGAAGGATGACATTGACCGCGCCATCGGCGCTGGAATCCCGGTCGTTACGATGGATTCCGATGCGCCCTTGAGTAAGCGGCTGTTCTTCATCGGAACCAACAACTACCAGGCAGGATTGATGGGAGGACAGCGCCTTGTCCAGGAACTGAAGAACAAGGGCAACGTAGTGGTATTTACAATGCCTAGCCAGGCCAATATGGAAGAGCGTTTGCGCGGATATCGCGACGGCCTGGAAAAGAATACACAAATCAAAATCGTGCGGGTGGTCGATATCCAGGGCGATCCGCGAATTGCGTTCGATACGGCAACCACGATTATTGGAAAGGAAAAAGACAAAGTGGACGCATTCGTCTGTCTGGAGGCGCAGGCTGGCAAAGAAATAGCCACTGTGCTCAGCAATAACAGTGTGAAGAACAAAATCATTATGGCCTTCGACACTGATCCCGATACGCTGGATTGGATTCAGAAAGGCGTAATTGCCGCTACGATCTCGCAGAAGCCTTACACAATGTCCTTCGTTGGCCTGAAAATGTTGGATGACCTCTACCACCACAAACTGAAGACTCTGGATGTGGATTGGTCGAAAGACAGCTTTGCCCCCATTCCGGCTTTTGTGGATACCGGATCTTCGCTGGTGGACAAAAGCAATGTGGATGCATTCCTTCAAGCGAGTAAGTCGGTCACTGGCAATCAGAAATGAAACAATCTAGCGCTGGTGTGGCTGAGAGCTGGAGATCAACTCCTAGTCATGTTGTTCATGGTGATTGAGCGTTTCAAGCAACAGGATGCGAGACCAATAGGACAGCGTTTCAGCCGGAACGGCCGAATGTTGCCGGAGGACTTTTCTTACCACGCGAGCTGGGTTGATTCGGAAGGCGCTCGCTGTTTCCAACTGATGGAAGCTCCACATCCGGAACTACTGAAAGTCCGGGTGGCCCGCTGGAGCGACTTGATCGACTTTGAAATCGTTCCCGTCATAACTTCCGGCGAATTTTGGTCAAAGCAGCAGCTCGAATAGATCAAGCCGGCCTGCCCGATCCGGCACGCCTCGCCTCCTTTTGATATCCTAGGCTTCGTGCGGATGATGTGGTGGTTTCTGATTCTGGCCTCCAGCAGCGGTGCGGTGCTGTTGGCGGGCATAGTTCTTTATCTGCGTGTGCGCCGCCATATGAAGAAGGAGGCATCGCTCGAGGTGGAGCGCGAACGCGAAGCCGGTGGGCTGTAGATCTCTGCCTCTTTAGTCGATTGGGAGAATAATTAAATGCAGAAAACGGCTACTCAAATCCTGAGCCGTCATGATCGCGGCTTCGAGTGGGCGCTGCAAATCGCGGTGGTCGCTGGCGCGAGCTTGTTCGTCGCCTTATGCGCACGCCTTACTCTGCCATTGCCGTTCACTCCTGTGCCTTTGACCCTGCAGAATTTTGGTGTCTTGCTGGTGGGGCTGACGTTGGGAAGCCGGCGCGGCTTCGCCGCGCTGGCGCTTTATCTGGTTGAAGGAGCGGTTGGCATGCCGGTATTCAATCCCGCTGGCCTCGGCGGGGTAGCTCAACTTCTGGGTCCCACGGGCGGATACCTGCTGGCATATCCATTGGTAGCGGCTCTAGCAGGTTGGGTGATGGAGCGGGGCAAGAAAACTTTCACGCGTGCTGCTGTAGCTGGTTTGCTGGCCGAAGTTGTGCTATTTGCCAGCGGAATTTCCTGGCTAGTTACATTCACTCATTCATTTGCACAGGCAGTACGTTTTGGACTTTACTGGTTTGTTTTTGCTGAAGTGATCAAGATTATGGCGGCCGCCGCCATAGCTACCGGCTGGCAACGAGCTCACAAGGCTCACTCATGACGACAATTGGGGCATCCCCGGAAAAAATAGCGCAGCAATTTCCTGCGGACACCACATCCAGGCCGATCCGCGAAATTACGGTTGCGCACAGTCCCGACTCCGACGATGCTTTTATGTTCTACGGGCTGGCGACCAACAAGGTCCGAGCGCCCGGACTACATTTCCAGCACACCCTGTGTGATATCGAGAGCCTCAATCGAAAAGCAATGGAAGGTGAGGGCGTATACGACGTCACTGCTATTTCGTTCCACGCATACCCTTATATCCAAAACAATTATGCTCTGTTGCCCAGTGGAGGCAGTGTAGGCGAAGGCTACGGCCCCATGATTGTCGCTAACCGCGCCTACTCACCCAGCGATATCAAAGGCAAACGTATCGCGATTCCTGGGACGCTGACTACCGCTTATCTGGCTCTTCGACTTTTTGCGCCGGGAGTCGAGACCGAGGTGGTCAACTTCGATCAGATCATTCCGCAGATACTCGACGGCAAGTACGACGCCGGCCTCATTATTCACGAGGGACAGCTGACCTATTCAAAGTCTGGGCTCTATCGCATCGTGGACCTGGGCAGGTGGTGGCTGAAGGTAACAGGACTGCCGTTGCCGCTAGGAGGAAACGCCATTCGCCGCAGTCTAGGGCCGGCCTTGACGTCCAGGGTAGCCGCAGCGCTACGCGAAAGTATTCAATACGCGCTCGATCATCGCGAAGAGGCTCTGGCCTATGCCATGCAGTTTGCTCGCGATCTCGATACTCATCTCGCCGACCAGTTTGTGGGTATGTATGTGAACGAACGCACTCTCGATTACGGCCGCGATGGCCGTGAAGCTGTGCGCCGGCTGCTGGACATGGGACACAAATCAGGGATCATCCCCCATGCTGCCCGAGTGGATTTTGTAGATTGAATCGCGAGGCTGATACTTGCCTCTATCTGACCCTCTCGGGGAACGAGAAAACCGGATCAATATCAACCGGCGTGGTTGCCGCGGATTTTAACGACGATTGCAGCTCCGGTGTCATGACCGCATACTTCTTAAACCACCTTTCTGCACGCTCACGATCCCCGGTGGCTTCAATTTCCAGAAGTTCTTTCGCCAAGTCTGCCAGGGCTTGCGGCATGCGCGCGTAATCGATCGAATATCGTCCCGACGATTCGCGTTGGATGGCACCACGCTCAGAGAGATAATTGAACTCCATCAGCTCGGCCTGGCTGTGAGCTTCCGCTGCGCCAAAACGGACAGTGCGGAAAATTCCTCCAACATATGACGCGTAGTACTCTTCGAGCTTCTCTTTAGGCAATACATCGTGGTCCACTAGCCACTTCAAGCCGAACATTCCTACCACATCGGCCTTGGCCTCCTCCAAACCTCCGAAGACCGGGCCAATCGCCTCACGAATATCTGTTTTGCCGGCTGCCGCGCGCGCGAACGCAGGTCCAAGTCCGTGCGCCATCTCATGCAAAATCGTTGCCAGGAGGTAACCCTCTCCGGAAACCTTCGCCGCTTGTTCCGGCCTCAACATCCGCTTGGCCACTGGCAGGATCACAAAATTGACGCGGGCATTCATGAAGTTCTTAAAAAATATTTTCTTACTGCCTTTCTGTTCATGCACACGCGGATCATTGGGCAAATTGTCGGCGACTGCCTGATACCCATGCCGCAGGTCACCGGCGCGGTAGGGAGCGTCCATCACTTCCATAGGGGTTTCCAGGCCACGCTTGGACGGCCGATCCTCCGGAGCAAGAGGCAAAGTGTCTTGAATATCGGCTACGTACTTTTGAAACAGCGCCAGTTTTTGGCTCTCTTGTGGGTTGCGGATCAGCACTGCGGCGCCGTAGGAAGCCTTCACACCAAGCAGGCCATCTTCATAGGTTTCGTAAGGAGCAAAAATTATGTCGAACTTCGGGTCTTTCAGGTCCAGCCAAGCCAGGTCGCTTTTGAGATAGTCATCGCTGAGCAGCGCGTCTGCCCTCAGCCGCAAGAAGTTCGCAAAAGCCGGATCGGCACTCAATGTTGCTGCTTCGCGCAAATCCCGGGCTGCCGGCTCCAGGAATGACCGATAAGCAATGTGGTAAGGCAGCCCCTCAAGCTGATCGCCATGCCACCGAACGAGAGTGGTGGGACTGTAGATTTCTGCCTTCTTTTCCGGATGATCTTTTACGTACTGCTCGATCTGTTCGCGAGTAAGCCCCTGAGGGTAGAAGCCTCGCCCAGGTGGCATCGATGCAGTGCCGACGAAAGGCTTATTTTGGTCAAGCAGGTCGAATCGCGAAGCATTGATCCACAGGTAGCGCCGCAATTTTTGATCTCTCGGGCTTTTGCTGCCGGCCAAAGATTGATAAAGGGTCAAAGCTTCCGGATCGACCTGACGCCAGAAAATTTCCTCGAGATAGCGTGACGCGTGCACCAGCTTATTGACTAATTTCTGCTCACGCGCATTGAGCCCTGCAAATTGGAACGGCATCCGCACCCTGCGGAAGCGGGCCAACCGCTGGTCGAGATCAGGCGCGACCTGCATTCCGGCCGATGCCGCGCCCTTGGCCGCGGAGCCAGTCATCACTCGAGGGGTCTGCGGTTTGGAAATCTTCTGTGCGGAAGCCGAAACCATTGTGAGAGAAAAAATCAGCAGAGGAACTACCGAGCCTGGGATCGTCATGAACAGTTAGATTCTAACAGAGCAATCTCCGTGTCCATCTTCTCCGCATCTTGCCAATTAACACTAGACATTTATGATGTTTCAGGATGGCACTGCCGACAAAATTGAACAGCGCGCAAACCCTGCTCATTGACGCCGATGACACGCTGTGGGAAAACAACATCTATTTCGAACGCGCCATCACTAGTTTCATATCTTTTTTGAACCACCACGAATATTCTCCGGAACAGGTTCGCGCGGTTCTGGACGATGTGGAGCGTGAGTGCATAATCAGCCATGGATATGGGTTGCACAGCTTCGCTCATGCCTTGGCGCAAACCTTCGAACGTTTAGCGGTCGAGCCACTCACACCTGCTTTACACAAAACCGTCGCGGGGTTCGCTCATGCCATCGCAGAGCATCCGGTCGAGATTATGCCGGAAGTGCCAGAAACGCTGCGGTACCTTTCTGGACGGCATCGATTGATCTTGATGACCAAGGGCGCGATCGCTGAACAGTCCGGCAAAGTTGAGCGCTCGGGACTGAGAGAACATTTTTCTGCCGTCGAGATAGTCGCGGAGAAGAATGCTGCAACGTATCGAGAAGTAGTTTCCCAATATGCCTTGCCTCCCGATTCTACGTGGATGATTGGAAACAGTCCCAAGTCCGACATCAATCCCGCGCTTGCGGCAGGCCTCAACGCCGTATTCGTGCCCCACGGCGACACTTGGATTCTGGAGCACGAAGAACTTGTGACGGCGGAAGCACCGAGCCGCTTGCTGGTAGTGGAGACTTTCGCCAATCTCAGGGAACATTTCTAGCTACTAGGCTCGTTGTCACTAGCACTTAACCAGCGTGTTACTCTCTTTCTGCTCTGGTTTTCTGCTCCCACAACTGGTGGCAGTGCAGAAAGACAATTTTCGAAGGCTCTTGCGGACCGTAGAAGCGTTGTCTGATCTCGGCCCGCAGATGACGGCCGAGCGCGACTTTCCGCAGAGCGCGCGCGCCATGCTCTCCGCCGTGCTGCAAGCGGGCGGGGCGCGGGAAGCTGCGCTCTTTACTTATGGTGACCGGCCTTCCCTTCTCACCTCCATTGCTTCGGATGGGTTCGCCCTGATGCCGGAGCCGGCGGTCATTCCGCTGTTACCGAGACACTTCCACGCTCTGCAATCCGCACGCGGGCCAATCATCCTGAACGCGGGCGTCTCTGACGTCTATCTTAGTTCCAATGGCAACGTTGCTCCCGAGCTTTTCAAGTGCATTGCTCCATTGAAAATCGCGGGCAAACTTGTCGGGATGGTGGCATTGGGCCGTCGCGATGGCGACGCTGTTTACGACATCGACGAGCTTGAGGCTCTCGATTTGTTGTGTCACTACATAGCATTGGCGATTCACAATCATGCGCTCACTCAAACGTTGGCTCAGCGGGTTTCGGAGAATCTCCGGCTGCTGGGATCTCTCCATGGGTTCTACGACACGGCACTGGAAGCTTTCGCCACCGCCATCGACATCAAGCACGTAGACATTCACGGTCACTCATTACGCGTTGGACGCTACGCCTCGGGAATAGGCGAAGCCATGGGCCTGGAACCGGGCGACATTGCCGCGCTTCGCTCCGCGGGATATTTGCACGACATCGGCAAAGTTGCGGTAGATAAGCACCTCTTCGGCAAGCCCACTGCGCTTGACCCGGAAGAATTCCGTGAGATGGCGGATCACACGGTCGTCGGTCATCAGATTGTGAGTGGGGTACAGTTCCCCTGGCCGCGCATCCCGGAAATCGTGCGTTCGCATCACGAGCGCGGAGATGGCTCGGGTTATCCCGACGGACTCGTCATGGACGACGTTCCCATGCCGGTACGAATCATCGCTCTAGCGGATACCTTTGACGCCATGACCAGTCCACGTCCTTATCGCGAACCTATTTCCATCGGCGCCACGCTCAGTGAAATCGTTCGCATAACGCCAGAAAAATTCGATCCGAACGCAGTGCATGCCTTGCTCGTCCAAGTGCGTCGCGACGCCGTAGGCAGTAACCGCACTCCTTTCTTCGACGATCGCATGGCGTCCAATATCTCGCCCGTAGACGTCGACCATCTCGCCGCCTCCCTGCAACATAAAATTACCCATGGAAGGCTATACCTGACGTAGCAGGTCGTTGGCGATCGTGAGTACCGCTGCGGTTCCGGTTTTCTGACGCCAATATCCTCAGGTAAAGAAAGGTGTCGTAGCGCCGGCGTCCCGCCGGCTCTCGCTGATCTTGTTCCTCCGCAGGCAGCCGGCGGGACGCCGGCGCTACGACGTTCGATCCAGTCCATCGACACTTCAGACTTCGATCATCACGTCGCCGTTTTCGATTTTGCGCGGGTAGATGGACAGCTTTGCCGCCGGATTATGCGCCGCTTGCCCAGTCCTGGGATCCCATTGCCAACCATGCCAAGGGCATACCAGCTTATCGCCTTCAATCGTCCCTTGCCCCAAGGGACCGCCCCGATGCAGGCAGACGTTGTCTATGGCCGAAATCACACCATTTACATTGGCTACGCAGATTATTTTGTCTCCACAGGCGAATTCTTTGGCTTCACCCTCGGGAGGCAATTCGGATTGGGAGGCAAGCCTTACGAACGGCATAAAAGCGGCACTTGGCATTTAGCACTTAGCACTTAGCACTTAGCCAATCCCGAGCACTGGCCTGTCATGGCTAATTGCTAAATGCCAAATGCTGATTTCTATTTCGGCTGCAAGGTTTGCGCGATCATCACCTGGCGCTTGAAGTTCTCGACCATTCTTTCATCCAACCGAACTTCCGTTGGACGCTTGGCCAGCGACATCTGATCAATCTTGTCTTGCAGCTTGAGCAAAGCGTAGAAGAGATTTTCAGGGCGTGGCGGGCAGCCAATCACGTACACATCGGTGGGAACAATCTTGTCGACACCCTGAAGCACGGCGTAGGTATTGAACGGCCCTCCGACGGAAGAACATGCGCCCATGGAGATCACCCATTTGGGATCGGGCATCTGATCATAAATACGCTTCACCACCGGCGCCATTTTCAAAGTTACAGTTCCGGCTACGATCATCAGATCGCTTTGCCGCGGGCTGGGTCGGAATACCTCCGAACCGAAACGCGCGATATCGAAACGCGCCGTCGAGGACGCAATCATTTCGATCGCACAGCAGGCCAAACCAAACGTCATAGGCCACACCGCGGACTTGCGGGCCCAGTTGAATACATAATCCACTGTGGTGATCATGAAATTCTTTTCAAACTTATTCTGGAGCCAACCCATTGAGTCTCCTCGAAGCTTGCAACATCTATCGTAAAGCCCGATGGCGCAACAGTTCAGTTTAGGTGTGGGTGCCAGGGGTGTCAATTCGCGCGCGGGGTACTCTACTAGCCGGGAAAAATAGGACCACCCCGCGCGAGACCGGGAGGGGGTTGGGATTGGACAGCGACGGGCAGCATGCGTGTGCGGGCGAGGGAGCGGGGGCGTGCGGCGTGGGCGTGGGAGCTTTTGACCGGGACGGGACCGAAGGGAAGCGTCAGAAGCGCTGTGCGCATGAGCAGGGTTTGTGAGCGAGCGGGCGTGGCGTGGCGTGGGAGCGAGCGGGTGTGGGCGGGCGGGGGTGCGGGCTAACAAATTTAGCGCATAAGTAAGATTGTTGAGATTCGATAAGTCAGAAGTCTGAGCGACGTTGATAGTTACGTTTCGGGCGTTTGTTGGATTGTTGTTATGGAATGAAAAACACACGCCGGTTTCTGGAGATATTGTTATCGAAAAGATAACCGGCACCTAAACCGCCCGCGAAGTTAGACCACACTCGCCCACGATCCAAGACAGTATAGCGAGCATTGCCAGTAACGCGAGTAGTAGCGGCGAAGGCTGCAGTGGTAATAGGCGCGAAGATTTCAAAAGTTGAAAGAATGTTTCTCATGTCAGTAGCTCCTTTTCCTTCCACCGCCGCCAAAAGTGGCGACGTTCCCGGTGGTCCCACAAGATCCAGAGTCAGTCGCGTCAGAAAAAACCAGATCACCGAGAACTTTCCAATTCTTCGACCTCAATGGCCTAGATTAGGGAAGTGAATATGGCCCAGCGCGCGGACGGAAGCATCTCGCCGCTGGCGGTTTCAATCAGCCAGTCCTCGCCGAGCGCAGCCTCCCTGAAATTCCTGGGATTGCATACTGCGATCGCAAACCGTCGAGGGCTCTTCAGAAATGATTTGCGGATGTTATGAATGACGCCCTTCATGGTGTCACCATAGAACGGGTTGAAGAAAAAGAATAGGCTGGCATCCGCCGGGGGATCGTACGTCGCGGCGTCAGCACAACTAATCTCCGCGCGTCGTGCGCGAACATGCTCCAGGTTGTTCATACTATCACGGCATAACTCAGGGCTGATCTCCACGCCCACTACTCGCGGGAAACCGTAGTAGACAGCCGCAAGAACCATTGCTCGCCCCCTTCCCGCTCCATAATCCACAAAGGTGCCGCTAAGCAGATCGCGGGGGACATGCTTCATCATATGAAAAAACACTCGGAACGGGACGGGACTGTACTGCACAGAGTCGCTTTTGCAACTGAGCCGCTCGGGGGAAATACACCCTCGAGTGTTGATGCCCAGACGCCACTCCCAGCATCGTTCTGAAATTCGGTGAACCAGCCGGATCATCCCTGATGGCACGACCGGATATCTGCTTGCGTCCGTAGACTTGGCACGAGCGTTGAACATTTCCAGCCTAGGGTGGTCCGCTATCCTACTTTTCGCAATACCTGCCGGATAGCTTTCTTAACTGGCATCGGTAAAGTGCGAGTGATTGCGGCAATACTCTCTTTCACGTCATAGCGGTGAAGGAAAGTGCGGTCCAGCCGATAACGATAGATCGGAACCACGGTTCCGCCCGATTTCCTCAGGAATGGGTGTGCCCCGCCGAGTGAGTATTTTGTGAATCCCTCCTTGCACGCCCACTGTATGGTCGTCCAGATCAGAAGATCGTTTGGTCGCAGGTAGAGAAACTCATCGAGCGAGCAGTTGTTAGCATATTCAATCAGACCCCCAGGAAAAAACCGAACCCCCGTCGCGGCGATCACTTTGCCCTCCCAACGAGCCAAGAAACGTCGGTGATTTCCACGCATGCTGTGGACCTTTTCCAGCGCGGCAAAACTGCGGTTGTGATGGATGGTCTTGCGGTTCGTGTTCCGCCACGCAGAATAGACATTCCAGTAAGCAGCGAAGTCCTCGGCCGTTGTCTCTTCCGACACTTCGATTCCATTCCGAACAGCGGCCCGGATGTTCCTCTTACGGTTGTCGTGGAATTCTGCAAACAGCGCTTCTGCACCTCGGCGAAGGTCGAGTACAACGTTCCCCTCTAACTTTCGCACCAGAAAACCCCGCGTCTCGAAGGCTGGCAATGGGGTTGAGCTCCAACTGTAGACACTTATCAACTTGGCGCGGCCGGCAGCATAGAGAAGACCTTGTACCAAGGTGTCGGTAGCTTCAAGTGCGCCGCTGTTTTTGTCGATGCTGATTTGCGGTCGGGACGAGTCACCGCAGACAACACGCTCCCCAGCATGGAGCCCGGTAACAACTCCAACCACCCTGTTGTGACTCAGAGCGAGGATTGCAAACGGATGCTGACCTTCCCAATATGGCTCCAGAAAAAACTCGGGTGCGTCGTAATGGGCTGGACGGTCAACTCGGTCGGCGTACTCTCGCCAAAGTGCCTCCAGCCCTGCCGATGGGAAAGCTTGCAACACGACAAACTGCCTTTCATCAATAGAGCAACCTGCTGGCAGTGTATTGTAATCAGTGTCTAAATAAGAAATCGTTCGACCAGACCCATGTATCAATCCTACTGATACTCGTTTACCTAAATCCAAATTGGGAGCAGACATAAGAACCTCCCGCAAGGCGTGCTTTAACATAAGACTTGGCACGGCGGAGGTGATACCTATGGAGAGAACCACTACAGAATATACCCAATCCAAGCAATTGCAAGTCCGCTTTGAGAAAGCACTCCATCGTCCAGGAAAGCGAATGGTGCGAGCGGCGTCCTTCTATGCTTTGGATGTTTCATGTTATTTCTCCCACCTGTCTTAGAAGGTATTTAGTAACGTCTTGGTACTTTTTCGTTTTCACCAATCCTCTCCCCCTCAGTGAACACCCAAAAGCGGCCATACAAGAACACCTGAAAAGCGGCCATACTTTCAGAAGAAACGTCCAGGACATTGACAGCAGCGGGAGGGTAAGTAGCCTCTCGCAACATGGCGAATGTCTTGAAGGACGAAAAGAAACAGCAAATCATAACCTTGGGACGACTGGGATGGTCTCTGCGAAAAACCCTGCTCCCGCTGCCGGTGGAACCGTTCCGCTATTACCAGTACGGCGAACGGGTGGTGCATCTGGATGGCTGTGTCGAAGTCGAAGCCGCCTATTACGGTCTACCGCCAGGCTGGATTGACCGAGGAAATTGAGTTGTGTGACGCCCAACGCATACCTGTGCCTAAGCCGCAGTAAGCGTACTGACTCCCTCCCAGAGCCGAGCGCACTTTTGGCGGAACGCTGTCTTAACCCTTTTTATATTCAGAGTGCATAACGATTTCGCTGTGCTATAACGTGCGTGAGGTACGCTGGTTAAGACGTGGCAGAAACTCGCAGAACTAGCTGCACACGAACGTGACCCTGATAAGCTGCGTGCGCTCGTTCGGGAACTCACCGAAACGCTAGACCAGCAGAAAAAGGGCGTTACCCCGCAACATCTCAGCAAGCGGCTTCTCTTTGTGGATGACGAGGAAGGTATTCGCCTCACTCTGCCCCTCCTCTTAGAGGCACGTGGTTTTGATGTACGAGTTGCAGCCAACGTAGCTGAAGCACTTTCCGAAATGAGAACTCACAAGTTCGATGTCCTGCTGTCCGACCTCAACATTGGCAAGGACGACGATGGATTCACCGTCGTGCAGGCGATGCGAAAGGCTCATCCGAATTGCGTAAATATTCTGCTGACAGGGTATCCCGCCTTTGAGAGTGCATTGCAAGCCCTACACGACGAGGTAGACGATTATTTCGTGAAGCCTGCCGACCTTGATTCTCTGATTAGTACTATCGAACGTAAACTCCGCACTCGGCAATCTCACACCTAATTTGAATTCAGGTCGTACTTCATCCCGCCCAGCAACGCATTTGCAGCTTCTAGAATCGACGAACGACGCCTGCGGTGATGTGGTTTCGTCTTTGTCTTCGTCATTTCTCTTTCCGCCCTCCTGCGAGCCAACAACGATACTGAGGTAGGCCGCGAAGTTGCCATACATAAGCATCTTCAGGATGGAGAGGAATTTACTGTTCCTCTAAAAAAGCTCCTCAAATTCGGGCAGAAGCTTTTCACAGCCAACTTCACCATCCAGGAGGGTGCCGGCCGCCCCTTGTCAAAGGGTACGGGCGAGCCACTGTCTGATCTTTCTGACCCCCTGGTTTTTCCGCGCAACTTCAACCGCCTCTCCGGTAGAGATGCCAACTCTTGTGCCGGTTGTCATAACACGCCGTATACAGGAGGAGGGGGTGACCGCGTAACCAACGTCTTTGTTTTGGCGCAAAGATTTGATTTCGCCACGTTGGACCACAAGGATTTTGTTCCGACCAAAGGCGCGATGGACGAGCGCGGACTCTTTGTGACTCACAATGGCCTCCCGGTCGCTAGCTCCAACGATCTCGCTGATGAGCGCAAGACCACCGGGATGTTTGGCTCTGGCTTTATCGAAATGATAGCGCGGCAGATGACAGCCGATCTCGAGGCTATCCGGGACACTACGCGCCCCGGCAGTTCCAGCCTCCTTGTGACCAAGGGTGTCTCGTTCGGATCAATCATCCATAATCGGGACGGCACGTGGGACACGTCGATGGTTCGAGGATTACCGGCGCCGAGTCTTGTCTCCAGCCCCAAGTCTCCACCCAGTTTAATCATCTGTGCCTTCCACCAAGCTGGTGTGGTGGCGTCCCTGCGTCAATTCACCAACAATGCGTACAACCAGCATCATGGCATGCAAGCGGAAGAACGCTTCGTGTCTGGAATTGATTCGGATGGAGATGGGATCGCCAACGAACTCACCACAGCGGACATCACAGCAGCCACGCTCTATCAGGCGACATTGCCTGTTCCGGGACGCGTACTTTCGGGAGATCTAAAGATCCGGCAGGCGGAATCTAAAGGCGAAAAACTCTTTCAGACAATCGGATGCACGAATTGCCACGTTCCTGCGTTGCCGCTCGAGCAGCGAGGTTGGGTCTACACCGAACCAAATCCTTACAATCCTCCGGCAAATTTGCAACCAAACGCGCGTGGTTATCCGATCAAGGTAGATTTGACCAGTGACGAACTTCCCGCACCCCGCCTGCGCCCCGCGAACGGGGTGGTTATGGTGCCCGCATTTACCGACATGCAGCTGCATGACATCACGACCGGACCTAATGATCCTAATGCCGAAGCACTCGATCAGAATCAGCCTGTCGGCAGCCGCGGTTTTTTTGCGGGGAACACGAGGCTCCTCACCAGAAAATTATGGGGATCTGCGAATTCTGGACGGTTCATGCACCACGGCAAGTTCACCACGATCCGCGAGTCAATTGTGGCGCACTCTGGAGAGGCATTATTTTCGCGGCTGGGGTTCCAGTCCCTGCCTGCGTACGACCAATGTTGCGTGATCGAGTTTCTGAAGATATTGCAGGTGTTGCCGCCCAGCACGAAAGATTTAGAGGTCACTGCCGGCGCAGAAGACGAAGACTAGCAAATCGTACGCTGGAACTTATTAAGAACACGGCACCCCGCGCCGGGCGTACACTGGCAGACAAATCCGATGACGAGTTGCGGACTTTTGTAAGGCAGTTAAGCAACGGTAAGATTAAGTAACAGTAGTCGCCGCGCACGCGCGCGCGCCGCCCCTTCGTCCGTAATTCGTCATACGTGTAAGGTGCAATATCCCCACTGTTTACTATGGCGAGACGCATGTCGTGTGCGTTCTAGCTGATGTTTATGCTTGTGCGAGATAGTACGAGTGATGAGAGTGCTGGCATTTGCTGCACGCTCCCATTATCCCCGTCAATTCGCGCGCGGGGGCGCGAATCGATCTGCAATTTGTAAGAGCTCTCTGGGACGGGCCTATATGCGGCCAAGAAAGCGAATGCGCGTGGTGAAAGCGCGTCGCTCAAAATCACTGAAGCGTGGCGAATTTACATCACCGTTCACGAATGCGGGATTTTTGTGGTCCGTGATGTCGTTAAAACCGGCCCGGATCGCCCAAGAGAATCCGAACAAGTGGAAACGTTTTTCCAGATGCAGGTTCAAGGCAAAATACGTAGGAAAGCGACGCAAATCCCCCGGCTGACCTGGTTGTAAAGTGTTCAGCACGGAGAACGGGAAGCCGCTACGTAGTTCTGTGGAATAAGCCACATCGAGACCTTTTTTGAGCGGGAGTAGACCCCAAGATAGGAAGCGGTTGGGCGCGTCCCAGGGATAAAGTCCCGCGACTTGCGGCCCAAAAAACGGATTATCTACACTAAAATCCACTACCTGATTCGAGCGTGTTCGGGACCGGATATAGGAGGCCATCACCGTGTAGTTCTCGCGAAAATGTTTTCTCAAGTCCAGCTGAACCGCATCGTATCGATCTTTACGGGTGTTCTGCAGGAAGTAGGTGCCAGCCGGTGCTCCGCTCGCAAGGTTGTAGACGAACCCATCCTTGCCTCGCTTTTGAAGGAATTCTGTTCTTAGGTAAACAGATGCCGGCAGCTTTTTCTCTAAGCCGATGCTCCAGTTCACAACACGCGGAGCGGTAAGCAGTTTTTTATCCACCACGAACGTTGTCAGCAGCGGTGGGCCAGAGAGCTGGCCGTTTGCATCGAAAAAATAATCCAGCCTCTCGCCCTCGGAAGGGCGCGCGATCAAGAATAGACTTGTCGCGTCGTAGAGGATACCTATTCCCGCTGAGAACTTGGTAGTTGCCTGATTGTTGAGGACGTACGTCGCCGCCAGCCGTGGCGAAAGCAGCTTGCGACGCAAAATCTCATCCCAATCGAAACGCAGGCTAGGCTCAAGCAGTAACCGGTTCGTCATGAGCCAGCGGTCCTGGATGAAACCGCTTGCCTCCAAATTATAGGTAGCAGAATTGCCGCCTCCCGGGAACACTGAGTATCGGGAACAGGGAGCAGGGCTCACGGTGAGACAATTGCCATTCGCAGGCAGCGATTGGGCTTCTCGAAGAACAGAAATCGGCTGGCGGAGAAAGAATGAACGATAGAGCGGGCGATCCAAATCAATGCCGAGCTTCACTTCGTGACGGCCGAACCACTGTTGAGCCGGGAGGTGCAAGTTCATCAGGCCTTGCCATCTTCGAGCGATAGTATGCGACGAAAGATAATAGCTTCCCCCGGTCGTGTTCGTGGAAATGAAATAGGGCGAGTCGCCGACTGGAGTTTGTGTCATGCCATACTGAACGAATCCGAATCCCGTCTCGAGAAGTTCTCCGCCGGGAAAATAATATTGATCTTTGACTGTAGCCACTTCGGCGGACTCCGCGTCGACCGGTGTAGCCGGCTGCGGGTTAAAGGGTGATAGTCCAGCGTGCGGGTCATGGAAATGATTAATCAGGAAACTCGTGGTAAGAATGTTGCGACGAGTGAAGTTCATCTGCAGCTTGGCCAGGTTTCCGATTCGCCATACCCTGTCTTGATCGCTGCCGCTTGGCAATTCGGTCACGACAATGTTGTCGTACTCGCCGTCGATTGCATCAAAGAACCACATCTTTCCTTTGCGAAAAGGACCCGAAACCGTAAACCGGGGATCCACTTTATCCAAACGTAGTCCCTTCTTGCCCTGTAACGAAGGGATGAAATTTGTAGCGGAGAACCGAAAATGATCTTCGCCAATTCCAGTGTTCAAACTGAGCACTCCTCCTGATCCCTTGCCGTATTCGGCCGAGTAGCGGCTCCGTTCGACATCTACCGATCGCAAAGCATCCGTGCTCACCCGCGCTACCAACAGTCCATTAGCGGGCTGCGTGATATTGAACCCATCAAGTAGCGTCAAAGTCAGATAAGTCTCGGCGCCATCGATGTGCGGCTGGCCGGCGTTATCTTGCACCACGCCGGGAATGAAACGGAGCGCATTGCGGTAGTCGCGCGTGGTCGGGTATGGGATGTTGAGGATGTCTAATCCGCTGAGCTGCTCTTCTGACGACGTCTGCTCGGGGTCAATAGCAGGCGGCGACTCCACCACATTCACAACCTCGCGCACCTCACGCTGATGGGACAATGTCACTTCGACGCTGGCAGAGACTTCCACTTGCACTGACCGCAATACCGAGGCATAGAAGCCTTCCTTCTCCACTCGAAGTTGGTAAACCTCTTGTGGACGAAGATTGTCGAATTCACAGTGGCCTGCAAAATCAGTCTCACAACGCAGTGAAATATTTTGTCGGGAAGCTTGCAAAAAGACGTGCGCAGCGGCGACGGAGACCCCATTTTCGTCGCTTACAGTGATCTCCAACTTTTGCGCCGAACCTGCCGATGGGCTTTGTGGAACCGGCCCAGCAACAGAGAATGTTGCGAGAAGAACGCCCACAAATAATGACCACGCAATCATGGGCTCTGCTCCAGACCTGAAGATTGCTCCCTATCCTCTCCTCAGCCACTGTGATGCATCCAGGCGAGCATTATGCTGCCGCGCTTGCGCGAAGATAGGTTTACCGACACTACTAGAATCGCCCTGACCGGAAATACATCCTAATTCAGTTCGTGTGCTTTTCAAGGCGAGACCACAGGGCATCGCGGAAGTTCGCAGGAGACCTTTTGGTTGTTGCAGTGGAGAGGCCAAACACTGGCTTTTCGTCTGAAGTAAATCGCAGCGACAAGTTTGTCGCCAAGCTACCACAATGGCTTTGGCCTATGATACGGATTCCGTATTACATCTTTTCGGCTTGCCTCTTGCTGCTGACTGCTATCGGGTTAGTGATGACAATTCTTCGTCGCACCGGTTGATTTGCTGACAACAACGCGCCGTGCGCAGAACTAAATTAAGAGTGCAAACTGTGAGAAATAAGGAGGTGCAGGCTTCTGCACCTCCGTTTCTATCGTGATTAATTAGTGTCGCGAGGCGGCATCTGGGGAGGCGATGCGATCGAAAGGAACATTCCAAGGAATGTTGTTTCGCGCCATGATTTCCTGCATGCGGGCCACGTCCTTGGCAACATCATCCTGATCGTTCTTGCGCGTGTGTTCCAGCCACTCGGCGTAGTAGTGGTCGAACTCTCGCTGGTCATTGACTGAGAGTCGCTGAACATAGGCCGGGGAAGAGCCACTGGAGTACCCGGCCGAGCTCGCAATTTGGTCAAAGGGAACGCTGGCAGGGATGTTGTTGCGCGCCATGATCTCCTGCATGTATCCCGCATCCCTGCTGACGGCGTCCCGGCCGTTCTGGCGCGTGTCGTCTACCCACTTTGAATAGTAGCGGTCAAAGTCGCGCTGGTCGTCGGGAGAAAGCCGGCTTTGCCATTGGCTGTTTGCCGGATAGGCGGTTGCGGGATAACCATTCCCGGGATAGCCGGTGCTGGCAATCTGCTCGAACGGCACGTTCGCGGGAATGTTGTTGCGCGCCATGATCTCCTGCATGCGTCCGACATCTTTAGCGACGTCATCGCGGTCATTCTTGCGCGTGTCATTCACCCATTTGGTGTAGTACTTATCGAACTCGCGCTGGTCATCCGCCGAAAGCCGGCTCTGATATACGCGAACTCCGCTTCCGGTGCTGGCGATCTGGTCGTAGGGCACATTCGCCGGAATGTTGTACTTGGCCATGATCTCCTGCATCTCGTGCACATCTTTGGCGATGTCGTCCCGGTCGTTCTTGCGGGTATCGTTCACCCACTTTGAGTAGTGATTATCAAATTTTTTCTGATCCTCCGCTGAAAGCCGGACTTGTCCTTGGGCAAAGCCGGGCAGCGTAAATGCAAACAGCAACGTCAGTGTTGCAAGAAACTTTTTCATTGAAAATGACCTCCTGGAGGAAATGGACAAACCAGACCAAGCGGCTGGACTTACTCGTTTCTACTACTTTTGGCCCATGTTTGAGACGACATTAACCCCGCCCTAGTTGGCCGAACTCGGCGATAAATTGAGGGCTAACATTCAACAGCTCTGCTAAACGCTTTATTTTCAGCGCTGAGTCCGAGAAGAAGCGGGCGGCGCGGCGCCGATAGAACCCAATTTTGAAGCTACAAATGAGCTCATCCCGCGCTAATCTGATTGCTATGGCTGGTGTTGCCAGTACGACTCCCCTCTCGAAAATCCGGGCTGTCAATGTTTATCGTCGCTATTGGGCGCAAATTCGAACATCTTTTTTTTGGATGGTGGTCATCTCCTTTGCGCTGCGATTGGGATACATGATGATCGCTCACAGCTATAGGTTCAAAGCCATCGGGGATAATTTCAGCTTTGGTTTCGAGATGGGACGCATCGGGCGCTCTCTCGCCACGGGCGGAGGATTTGGCAATCCCTTTAACGGATACACCGGACCGACAGCCTGGGAGCCGCCACTATATCCGTTGCTCATCGCCGGCGTGTTCCAGCTGTTCGGGATTTATAGCCAGGCGTCCGCCTTCATTTTATTGACCCTTAACAGCATTTTTTCCGCACTCACCTGCATTCTGATTTTTTTGATTGCGAAACGATGTTTCAGCGAACGAGTAGCGGTCTGGAGTGCCTGGGCATGGGCCCTTCTTCCGTCGGTAATGTATTGGTCCACGCGGTGGGTGTGGGAGACCAGCCTCGCCGCTCTCCTGCTTGCGGTGCTTTTCTGGCTGACGCTGGTGATGGAAGAAAGAGAGGGTCTAAAGCCGTGGCTGACGTTCTCACTGATCTGGGGCATTGCGGCGCTCACCAATCCGTCATTACTGGCCTTTCTGCCCGCTTCAGGGTTGTGGATTTGGTATCACCGCTGGAAGCTCGGCAAACGCTCTCTGGCTGGGGTCGTTCTGGCCTCCGGTGTATTCCTGGGTTGCATTGCCCCCTGGCTGATTCGCAATTACCGTACCTTCGGACAGCCTGTTTTTCTGCGTTCGAATTTTGGTGCTGAACTCCGCATTGGTAATGGACCGGGAGCGAATGGAACGTGGATGGAATATCTCCACCCCACGCAGAACGTTTTTGAGATGGAACGTTATCGCCGCCTTGGGGAGATGGCTTACGTGAAGGAGCGCAAACAGGAGGCAATCGATTTCATTCGCCAGGACTATGGGCGTTTTCTAGGCCTTAGTCAAAAGCGCTTCATATATTACTGGGGCGGCGTGCCTCGTCAGGAAAAAATTGCCTGGCTCGCGCCGATGAAAAATGCGATCTTTTTGCTTTCCTCGGCACTTGCGTTCTGGGGGCTAGCACGTGCGCGGCGAAGACATCGACCGGGGGCGTGGCTTTTTTTTGGGCTGTTCCTTTGTTATCCCGCAGTCTATTACTTCGTTTTCCCTCATCCCCGATACCGCCATCCCATTGAACCAGAGCTCCTGATCCTACTGCTCTACGTGATTTCTGAAGCGGAACGAAAACAACCTCGTCTCGGGTCGATACCCTCGTAAGAGCAAGGCGGCTCGCATTCAACTATTTCCTAATGTTTCGTCACTCACGATTTCACACTTGCCCCGTCTAAGCTGAGTCGAGAGGGAAAGGCTATGAAGCGTCAACGCGAACTTGCTACTTGGGTGGGTGCAATTCTAGGCAGCCTTTGTGCCCTTCTATTTGCCGTGGCGCAAAGCCATGCTGCTGAAAACAGGGGACAATTCACCCAAGAGTTCCATCAAACCTATGCGCTCGCCGCAGGTGGGCGGGTGGCGCTTGCCAACATCAACGGCAGCGTTCATATCTCCGGATGGGATCGCAACGAGGTTAAGGTGGACGCAGTCAAGTATGCACGCAGCAAGGACCGGCTGGATGAAGCCAAGATTGTGGTCGATGCTTCGACGGACAGCGTCTCAATCCGCACCGAGTATCCAGACCACAACCTTACTTTCAGCGACGATGATCGGGACAATCCCGCCAGCGTTGAATACACATTATCTGTCCCGCGAAACGCCCGGCTGGACGGCATAAAGCTTATTAATGGTGCGCTGGATGTCCAGGGGATCGCCGGCGAAGTGCGGGCCTCTTGTATTAACGGCCATTTAAAGGCAAGTGGTCTGGGCGGGCCCGTTAAGCTCTCCACCATCAATAATCGTGTGGAGGCACAGTTCGATCGTTTAGGCGCCTCTTCTGTTGAGCTTGCTTCTGTCAACGGCAGCGTGTTGCTGACCATGCCCTCGGAGTCCAAAGCGGAACTTGAAGCTTCCACCGTACACGGCGGTATCAGCAATGACTTTGGCTTACGCGTGCGCAACCATCGCATTGTGGGACATGATCTGCACGGAGAGCTGGCTGGCGGAGGAGCTCGGATCAAACTCTCCAATGTGAATGGCACAATTGAGATTCATCATGCCAGCGATAACCGTACGCTTAGCCCAGTGAAGGATTTCAATCGTGGCTCGGATAGCGACCGGGACGAGGATGACGACAACCAGATCTAAACAATATCGCCGCGCACTGAGACACCTTCTATACCGTTGCCAGCGGCGCCACTTCCTGTAATGCCGCCTCGAAGGCTTTCAAGGCTCGATCAATCTGCTGCCGCGTGATGACCAGAGGCGGCTGGAAGCGGATCACGTTTCCATAAACTCCTCCTACCCCCACGAGAACCCCCTGACGCAATAACGCCTCGCGCAAGGCTTCGGCTTCTGTTGTAGCCGGAGTAAGTTTTTCGTCCTTCACCAGCTCCACTCCAATCATCAGCCCCAGTCCCCGCACTTCCCCGATCAGCGAATTCTGTTTGTGCAGTCCCCTGAGCTTCGACATGGCGTAATCGCCGATCTCAGTAGCGCGAGCCGGAAGATTTTCTTTCTCCATGAATTCGATGTTGGCGAGTGCGGCAGCGCATGAAACTGGATTGCCGCCAAAGGTGGAGAGATGATCCCCGGGCTTGAATGCGGCTGCAATCTCCGGTCGTGTGGTAAACGCACTCAGCGGAAAACCGTCGGCAATGCCCTTCGCGGTTACTAGAATGTCGGGCTCGACACCGTAGTGCTCGATGGCAAACATCTTTCCGGTGCGAGCAAATCCGGACTGGACTTCGTCGGCGATAAAAAGGATTCCGTGGTGGTCGAGAACCTTCTTTACTTCTTTGAAATAGTTTCGCGGAGGGACGATGATGCCGCCCTCGCCCATGACCGGTTCGACAATGAACGCGGCGACGTCGTCCGAAGTAGTGAAGCGGATCACGTCTTCGATGGCCCGGGCACACTGCCGGCCACATTCTTCGGGATCGCTCGGCCACTGCGAACGGTAGGCATACGGAGCGGGAGCAAAGGTGACGCCCGGAGCGTAAGGGCCGCCCCGCCTTTTGCGTCCCACGTTGCCGGTGACGCTGAGCGTCCCCCAGCTGCGCCCGTGAAAACTGGCATGTAGAGAGATCAATTCATGTTTGCCCGTGTAGAGGCGAGCCAGCTTCATGGCTCCTTCGACGGCTTCCGCTCCACCGTTGCCAAAGAAAGTCTTGGTTAGTCCGCGCGGTGCGATATGAGCAATCTTTTCGGCGAGGTCCGCCACCGGCGCCACGTGGTAAATGTAAGAAGCGCAGTGCACCACCTTTTCCATTTGTGTCTTGGCCGCGGCGAGGACTTGAGGATTATTGTGGCCCGCGCTGACCACGGAAATACCCGCGAAGCAGTCCAGGTATTCCCGGCCGTTGACATCAGTGACGATCGAGCCGCTGGCTTTATCGATCACAATGGGCACAACCGACTTCATAAAGCCGGTCATCACATAATCTTTGTATTTCTGGATTGTGTCGGACATAAAATTCCCTCAAAACTTTCGCGAGTGATCCTTTGCCCAGCGCTCAATCACGACTTTCTTCTCAGTGTAGAACTCGACCGCATCGCGACCCTGCCCGTGCAGCACTCCACAGAAACTATCTTTCCATCCGCTGAAAGGGAAATACGCCATCGGGGCCGCAACCCCGATGTTGATGCCGATGTTGCCGGCAGGCGCTTCGTAACGGAACCGTCGCGCCGCCGACCCGCTGGAGGTAAATAGCGAAGCCTGGTTTCCATAGGGGCTGCGTTCAAGGAAGGTAAGCGCTTCATCCAGGCTGTCGGCGTGGACCAGGCTTAGCACCGGACCGAAAATTTCAATATCCGCCAGGTCGCTTGTGACCGGTAGGTCATCGAGGATTGTCGGATTGACAAAGTTTCCAGCTTCATATTTCGGGATTTTCGAATTGCGACCGTCCAGCAGAACTTTGGCTCCCTGTTTCTCACCCATCGCGATCAGAGACTCCACACGTGATTTGCTCTGCGCCGTGATGACAGGCCCCATTTGAACGCCTTCATCCAAACCATTGCCCACCCGCAAGGAAGTTGCGGCATTTGTGATGGCATCCCGAAAGCTGGTTTGCGCCTCGCCGACTGTGACCGCCACCGATACTGCGAGACAGCGTTGTCCTGCACAGCCAAAAGCGCTATCACCGATAATCTGTGTGGCCATAGCCATATCGGCGTCGGGAAGGACGATCACATGGTTTTTGGCGCCGCCCTGGCATTGCGCCCGTTTGCCGTTCGCGCCTGCTCGCGCATAGACATATTTCGCTACCGGGGTCGAGCCGACAAAGCTGAGAGCGCGCACTTTGGGATGGTCGAGAAGGGCGTCCACAGCCGCTTTCCCGCCATTCAGAAGGTTGACGACGCCAGGAGGGAGGCCGATTTGATCGAGCAACTCAAAGGCCCGCCGCATGGTGAGCGGCACACGTTCCGACGGCTTCAGGATAAAGGTATTGCCGCAAGCGATTGCATACGGCAAAAACCAGAACGGGATCATTGCCGGGAAATTGAATGGCGTGATCGCTGCCACAACCCCAAGCGGCTGGCGGATCATCATTTCGTCGATGCCGCGAGCCACATCTTCCAGGTTATAGCCCTGCATCATCATCGGAATGCCGCAGGCAACCTCAAGGTTTTCGATGGCACGGCGCAGTTCTCCCTTAGCTTCAGAAAGAGTCTTGCCGTTTTCCTGGGTGATGATGCGTCCCAGTTCATCAATGTGCTCTTCCAAAAGTTGCTTCAGTTTGAATAACGGCTGAATGCGGTCTTCTGGCGGTGTACGACGCCATTCCGGGTAGGCAGCAGCCGCAGCATCCACTGCAGCGGTCACGTCGGCGTCAGTGGAGATGGGAACCTGGGCGATCAGTTCACCAGTAGCAGGATTGCTGACATCCAGCCACTCGGTCGTGGTGGCTTGTTGCCAACGACCATTGATGTAGTTGGGCAGCTTGGTCAGAGTTGGAGTAGCAACCGTCATAAGTGTCAGGTTCTAGACCGGCTGAGCTGCAGCTTCCTTTCTTTCGCAGACTGTTTGCAATGCCGACTCCAGCACCACCAGTGCTTCATCCATTTGAGCGTCCGTGATCACCAGTGGCATCAGTGCGCGGATTACGTTGGAGTACGATCCAGCCGACAAAATTATCAGACCATGCTCGTAACAATCTTGCACAATTTGTTTAGTCTCATCCGCAGCCGGCAGCCGCGTGTCTGCGGATTGCACCAGCTCCATCGCCTGCATCGCGCCCAGGCCCCGCACATCACCAATCACCGGCCATCGCCGTTGCCAGTCCAGTGCTCGTCGTTGAAACCGGTTTCCTAGTTCATTTGCGCGGGCTGAGAGGCTTTCGTTTTCATTTTCAAAGGCATCGAGCACCGCTAACGCCGCTGCACAGGATAGTGGATTACCGCCGAAAGTGCCGCCGAGACCACCTGGTTGAGGAGCATCCATGATCTCTGCCCGGCCAGTTATAGCCGCGAGCGGCAGTCCTCCACCGAGCGACTTGGCGGTCACAAAGATATCCGGCTCAATTCCGTAGTGCTCGCTGGCAAACAGAGCGCCCGTGCGGCCGAAACCCGTCTGCACTTCGTCCGCGATGAATAACACGCCATGCTTGTGGCAAATATCAATCAGAACCCGGAAATAATCTGGAGGCGGCGCCACGAAGCCGCCCTCTCCCAGCACCGGTTCCGCGATCACGGCGGCAACATCTTCCGAAGCAACTACTCGTTTAAAGGTATCTTCGAGATGGCGCGCGCAAAACAAATCGCAGGATGGATACGTGAGTGAATACGAGCAGCGATAGCAGTACGCGTATGGAATGCGATAAACATCGCCCGGGAAGGGCGCGAATCCGGCTTTGTAGGGATGAGTCTTGCTGGTCAGCGCTAAAGTCATCATAGTGCGACCGTGGAAGGCATCTTCGAAGGCGATGATCCCGGAGCGTCCGGTATGGGCATGGGCGATCTTCACCGCGTTCTCGATTGCTTCGGCGCCGCTGTTCACAAACAGAGTTTTCTTGGGAAATTTTCCGGGCGTAAGTTCATTCATCCGCTCGGCAAGGCGAACATAGCTCTCGTAAGGCGTGACCTGCGCGCAAGTGTGAAGAAAGCGATCCAGTTGTTCGCGGATAGCAGACAGAACCGAAGGCCGTCGATGCCCTACATTGTTGCAACCGATGCCGCCAGCAAAATCTATATAGCGGTTCCCGTCCACATCCTCCAGGACCGCATCTTCGGCCTTCGCCACATACACAGGCGTGGCATGAGCCAGCCCACGTGGCACCGCTCGCAGGCGGCGATCCGCCAGTGTTGTCGACTTGGGGCCTGGAATACTAGTACGTAATTGAATAGTCGCCATCTCAGTACCATCCGATGGGCTGTTCGTTCAGATTGATATGGACTTGCTTGGTTTCCAGATACTCTTCTATTCCCCACGGCCCCAGTTCTCTTCCGAAGCCGGACTGCTTGTAGCCTCCCCATGGTGCTTCCACATAGGTGGGCTGCATGTGATTCACCCATACGACGCCGGCGCGCAGCGATTTCACAGCCCGGAAAGCTTTGAAAATGTCTCGCGTCCACACAGCTGCGGCCAGGCCGTAAGGCGAATCGTTCGCAATCCTGACCGCATCCTTCTCATCTTCAAAAGGAATCACAGTTGCGACGGGACCGAAGATCTCTTCTCGCGCAATTCGCGCATTATTATCGACGTCATAAAAGATTGTCGGTTCGACGTAGTAGCCTTTCGCAAACTTCTCCGCACGACCGCCGCCGCTGGCCAGCTTGGCTTCCTTCTTGCCGACTTCCTGATAGGACCGCACCCGGTCATATTGCTCTTTACTCACGAGCGGACCCATTTTCGTATCGCGGTCCAAAGGCGCGCCCAGCTTGATCTTCTTCGCCTTTTCTGTCATAGCATCGACAAATTTCTTGTAAATCGGTTTCTGTACCAGGATTCGGCTTCCGGCGGAGCAGACTTCACCCTGATTGATGAAGACCCCAAAAAGCGCACCGTCTATGGCAGCCTCGAAATCCGCGTCAGCAAAGAAAATATTGGGTGACTTGCCACCCAGTTCGAGTGTGACTCGCTTCACTGTATCCGCCGCCATTTTTACGATCATCTTGCCAACGGCAGCGCTCCCTGTGAATGCGATCTTGTTGACATCGGGATGCTGAACCAGCGGTGCGCCGCAGCTTTCGCCGAAACCCGTGATCACATTCACCACGCCCGCAGGCAAACCGACGTCCGCCAGCCAGTTCGCCATCTCCAAAGCAGTGAGGGGCGTCTGCTCTGCGGGCTTGAGCACGCAAGTGCAGCCTGCAGCGAGCGCCGGCGCGAGCTTCCAAGCGGCCATCAAGAGAGGATAGTTCCAAGGAATGATCTGTCCGGCGACGCCGATCGGTTCTTTCAATGTAAGACTCACAGCATTGTCCGGAACCGGGTTGACGTATCCGAGAATTTTGGTCGCCAGTCCCCCGTAATACTCGAAGCAGGTAGCAACGTCGGCGATATCGAATTCCGCTTCGACAATGGGTTTGCCACAGTTGCGAGCCTCGATTTCGGCCAGCAGAGTGGCGTTTTGACGAATCTTCTCAGCCAGGCGGAATAAGACTCGGCCCCGCTCTTGTGCAGTGGTCTGTGCCCAGGGACCTTCCTCAAAAGCAGCCTTGGCTGCGGCCACGGCGCGGTTCACATCTTCAGCATTGGAATCCGGAACTTGCGCAATAATTTCTTCGCTGGCGGGATCGTATACCGGAAATGTCTTGTTCGACTTGCTGGCGACCCATTCGCCATTGATATACATCTGATAAGTGCGGACTTCAGTTTTCACTCCGCCTGGCATAAGTACCTCCGGCTATGCTTCCAACTCCGCGTGAGCTGCCATTTGTTGGTTTTTGCGACGGCCGTATACAAAAAAGAAGAACGCGGCCATGCCAACGAAAAACATTGTGCCTCCGAACATCCAAATTTCATAAGACCAAAGCGAGCTAATCTGTTGGGCAGGGAAAAACACCAGCACAATTCCCAGGATCGTGGTTAGCAGTCCACTCACGCCCGCAAAGATCAACGTGACTTTACGATAACGTCCCCTCACGAAACCCTTGCCCATCGCAAGTTTGAGCAGCGCGGCGAACATGTAAAGAAACGGAACCAACTGCAAGACAACAGCCAATGATAAAAGCTTCTGAAAGGTTTCCTGCACACCGCCACGAGCAAAATTCATTATCACCAGAAACATTGAAACCGTCGCATGCACAATGAGGGCGGCATACGGAGTCGCGTATCGAGGATGAACCTTCGCCATCCATGATGGCATGTAGGAGTCCAGTCCAGCGACGAACGGTATACGCGCCGATCCTGCCAGCCAGGCCGAGCCAATGCCGGCGATGGAGATGCTGAGCATAAATGCGAAAGGCACGATGATCCAGGCCATGCCAACCCTGACAGCCATTTGGCTTACGGCTTGCACGATGCCTTGCAGCACGCTGATATCGTTTTTCGGTATCGCTACTAACAAAGTAAGAGTTGCTCCGATGTAAAGCAGACCGGAAAGTACGCCGCCCCAAGCGACCGCGTTTGGCAAGGTTCGTTGTGGATCTCGAATTTCGTCGCCCATGACGGAAGCCAATTCCAGCCCCACCAAACCAAAACAGATCACACCAAAAGAGTTGAGCACGAAGCGCGGATTCGCGGGAATCTGGAAATCGGCAGCAGTCACGGTCGTCCCAAATCTCAACCAGACCACCACTCCGAGACCGATCAGCCCAGTAGCGGCAATTCCAGTTCCGAAACCGCCCAGATTATTAATCCACTTTCCGACTCCGAGACCAACAATATTCAAGACCACCAACACGATCAGCAGTGAAACCGACGCGGCCAGGGCGAAAGTCTTGTTGTCAGCCAGCGCGTGATGAGCTGGCCCGAGCACAAACACGGAGACGCCCACGAAGTACAGCATGACCGTCGGAACATAGAGCATGTTGTTAGTCCAATAGCACCAACCGGAAAGAAATCCGTGGAAATCACCGAAGACTTCTTTGGCCCACAGGTAAACTCCACCTTCTCCGGGATAACGGTGGGCCAGTTCGATCACAGCAATGGCTTGTGGCCAGAAGAAAAGCGCGAGAGAGATGATCCACAACCACAGCGTCACTCCGCCGTTGGCTGCGATCGACGGCACCACATTGAGGTTGAACACCGCCACCACAAACAGCAACACCAGATCCAAGCGGCCGAGAACCCGCTTCAGATGAGGCTTTTCGACCTCATTATCCTGGACGGGCGAAACCTGATGTCGTGGCTCACGTTCTGACAACCCCACTCCTTGGCCTCTTCTAGTGGACGGCCACTGCTGCGGTACGCTCCTGTTGAGCTTTCGCGAGCGCTGGCGCGACATCTTCGAAGGCCGCGAGGTGCTTGTCGATATCGGCTTCGGTGTGCTGCACAGAAATCGTCCACTGCTCGTCCCACCAGTAAGGCTGGGCCATCAAGCCGCGGTTGACCATGCCAAACCAATAGTGGCGCCAGAGATCAATATCGATCGTCAGCCAATCTCGATAATTGCGGATCTCTTGGGGATATAGCATCAAGGCACCATTGGCGCCGGCACTCGCGATGTAGGCCTGCAAGCCAGACTTGTTCACGATCTTGCGATAACCGTCGGTCAACTTTCGGCTGAGTTTCTCGACGTGCGTATAGTTTTCGCGAGTAAGTACTTCCTTGAAAGTCGCCAGGCCCGCAGCCATCGAAACCGGATTGGTGTTATATGTTCCACCATGGAACACCTTGTGCTGAGAGATGAGATCCATCACTGACTTGTGTGCGCCGAACGCCGCCAAGGGCAGTCCACCGCCGATGGATTTCGCCAGGCAAATCATGTCGGGAGGAACGCCGAAGTACTCTGACGCTCCGCCCCAACCAAGTTTCGCTCCGGTCTTTACTTCGTCGTAGATCAGCAGCGCTCCATTCTTTGTCGCAATATCGCGCAGCGCTTCCAGGAAACCCGGCTGCGGCAGGCACAAGCCGACATTCATGAGAATCGGCTCGAGAATGATCGCGGCGATCTCTCCCCTGTTCTGTTTGAAGCGAAGCTCAACGCTGGCGATATCGTTGAAAGTCGCTACGGGCACGTTAGCAATCGAAGCCTTGGGGACACCGAGTCCACCAGGAACCGAGTTGGGCGCATTGACATCGCCGAATTCCGGCGCATGGGGCTTCACGCTGACCAGTGCGGAATCATGCAGTCCGTGATACCCACCCTCGAACTTTAGGATCTTGTCTCGTCCGGTGGCAGCGCGGGCCAGGCGAATGGCGTGCATAGTAGCTTCGGTGCCGCTATTGCCAAAACGAAGCATCTCAACCGGAAAACGCTCACAGATTTCTTCAGCCAGCTCCCACTCCATGTTGTGCGGCATGCCAAACATGGTGCCAGTCGAAAGACGCTTTTCGACTGCTTTCATCACGGCCGGATGGCAATGCCCGGCCATGAGAGCGCCGAAGCACAGGTTGTGATCGATGTATTCGTTTCCGTCGAGGTCGCGAAACCGGCTGCCCTGTGCCTCCTTCACAAAGATGGGATAGGGGTCGTAAGCGCGATAGTTGCTCGCTACCCCGAGAGGGATACGTTTGAGATTGCGCTTGTGCGCCTCAGCCGATTTTGGCGTGCGGCGCAGGAAGAGTTCGAGCTCGTGCTGAAGTGCTGGGTACATTATTTATCCAAGAGTCTCAAGGCGCAACGCGGCCATTAGATTATGCTCAAGCAGATTAAACCGTGCTTAAGCCGTGCCAGAAATTAAAAGAACAACTTCGCCGCGAATTCAATCAGCCTTGGTTCTTTTGCCCGGGAAATGCGTCCGAAGTCTGATCCATCAGAGATATTCCCGTCCGGCTGGAAGAATTGCGAGTGGTTTGCAATATTGAAGAATTCGGCGCGGAATTCCATCCGCATTCTTTCGCTAAACTGCGTGCTTTTGATCAGCGAGACATCGAAATTATTGATCCCTGGTCCGCAACAGATGGTCCGTGGCGCATTGCCCAGAGTACCCAGAGCTTGTGGCGCAAAAGCATTAGGGTCGAAATACTGGTTAGGAACCTGATCAGCAGGCGAACATGAGGTACCGGTACCAGCCACGCACCCGGTGGTATGAGGGTCGCGAGTGGTGAACTTGCCCACAAGGTCCGGACGTCCAGGCAATTCGAAATCAAAACTGTTCATGAGCTCGTTATCATCCGAGGAAAGGATACGAATCGGAAAACCACTTTGGAAAGTGGTAATCCCTGAAAGCGCCCATCCATTCAAGAGCTTTCCCGCGAAACCCTCTTTCTTGGGTATAGGGAGTTCCCAGTAATAGCTAAGCACGAAACGATGCCGAGAATCGAACAGCGATAACGAACGGCTATGTCTGAAATCAAGAGGATCTAAAATATTCTCGAAACTAGAAGCATTGTCGATTGATTTGCTGAAAGTATAAGCAAGCTGCAACTGCAGTCCTTCGCCAAAACGCTTCTCGAGGCTCGTCTGTAACGAGTTGTAGTTGGAATTTGCCACCGTGTCTTGGGCAAATACGCTGGAAAAAACAGGGATGCCATCGGGCGGACAGCCGGCTCCGGTGGTCGGCTCACACGATGGCGAACTGTAGCGGCGTAAGCCCACCAGGGTGATGTCAGTTGGATTAGGACCAGTTACGGTCGGGACTGAGCCGTACGGCAAGTGAAGAGTGACACCCATAGGAATCTCGCCAGCAGGGATGAAGTAGGAGCTATCGGCGAAAAATTGGCCGCATGCCAGGTTCGGGTCTAGGGTCTGATCAGAAATATTTTGCAGATCGAGACAAGTCTGTGCATTGCCGTAATTCAAATCGTGTGTGGCCAGTAAGCGATGTCCCTGTGAACCGACGTAGCCGATTTGGAACACCGTACCTTTGCCGATCTCGCGCTGGATTGAAAGGTTGTACTGCGCGGAATATTGCGTGCGCAGATTGGGTTGAAACTGGCCGAACAGCAGAATGGGACGGAAGGTTGACCAGTCGATCGGCTGGCCCCGCGGCGGATCAAGAATCCCGTTGAACGGATTAGGATTTACCGTAGCCCCGTCCTGCCCTAAGAACGGTGTGTTGAATAGAGTGTTGGAAACAAACGAACTTCCGCCGAAGGGTGGCTCGGCGCTGAACTGCTCGAGTACCAGTTGTTCGATCGGGTTGTAGAACAATCCCCAGCCGGCGCGAATGCTGGTTTTTCCAGAATCCCCTGGACTCCATGCGATACCGATCCGGGGTGCGAAGGCCTTGTAGTAAGTCTGAGTCAATCCTGCAGGAACTCCCGTATCTCCGGGAACAACCAGGCCAGTTGGTACGACACCCGTGTTGTTGCAGTCCGGATTAGCAATCCCAAGACCCTGGAAGTTTGCAACGCTATTGGCCGAGAGCTGGCAAGGGTAAATGGCGGAATTCTGTCCCGGCCGGAACGTCTGGACGCGATGGCCGATGTCGGTAAGCGGCGTCTGAAGCTCCCATCGTAATCCATAGTTCAAAGTTACATTCCGCCTAATCTTCCAGCTGTCCTGGCCGAACAAGGCGAAGATAGTGCTGCGGACGTTCTCGGTCTGTGCGGAACCTTGCAAATAGGAATCGGGGAAACCAAGCAAATAGTTGGGGAATAGATTTGCGTATCCAGGATCATTTGGTCCGCCACCGAAATACGAGTAATCGCCATTGATGTCAAAGTACAGAGTTTGGTCGAAGCGCTGCCGGCGCAAATCTGCACCGAACTTCATGGTGTGGCCGCCCTTAACCTTGGTCAGATTATCTGTCCATTGAAACGTGTTTCCGATCTGAGGCAATTCTCCCTCAAAGTTATTACCGAGAGAAGGACCGCCGGAAATTGCTATGAAGGGCACACCCTCGCGATTGGGTCCGAGGTTCGGCGTGATCCCGAACCGGGGATTGTTAGGATCGGCGAAGCAGGTTCCCGCCGGCACCGCCGACGTGCAAGAGTCAGTAACCAAATTAGTGTGCTGCGGGTGAAGAAAGGTTCCCTGGGCCTGGCGAAAATAAGTGAAGCGGAATTCGTTGACCAGAGTGTTGCTTGCCGCCCAATTGTGACTCAGGTTCCATTGCTGGTAACGGTCGAGGCTCTGATCGCCGAATCCAGGCACATTGGCGCCCCCGGCTTGGAATCTCGCGAATGGTTTCCCCAAATTATCGTCGTTGAAATAGTAGTACGCGCTCAACTGCTGTTTATTGTTGAGGTGGTGATCGAAGCGGAAAGTGAATTGGTCGTTGCGCAATCGCTGGACCGGAACCGAAGAAAAAAGATCCGTCCCGACGTTAGCGTGTGGGATGAACTGATTCATTAGGTCCACGGCGGTTGGGTCCATGCACTCGATTGGAATCTGGTTACCGGGAAATAGGTCTGAATATAGCATCCCATCTACGATCGGTTGACCCACGGCTGCCGCGCAGCCAGGCCGTTGATTCAGAGCGAACGAATTCGACAGTGTGCCGGCAAAGGGGTCTCCGGCCGAGAAATCACCCAAGCGCTCCGCTTCGGTGGGGACAGTAATTGTTCCCGACGAAATCCCTTTGCGTTGGCGTTCTCCTTCATACGACACAAAGAAAAAAGTGCGATCCTTGATGACGGGTCCACCGAAGGTCCCACCAAACTCGTTCTGAATAAAGGTGGGCTTCTCAGAGTCGAAATAGCCTTTTGCGTTCAGTGATTTATTGCGGAAGAATTCGTAAACATTCCCGTGAAATTCGTTGGTGCCTGATTTCGTGACCACGTTGACAATGGCCCCCGAATTACGCCCATATTCCGCATCGAAGGTGTTAGTCAACACCCGGAATTCCTGAATGCTGTCGGGAGTAGGCTGGACGGCAGGCAAGTTGGCGAATTGATCGTTGGCATCTCCGCCGTTGACGCTGAAGTTGTTGGAACGACCACGGCCGCCATTTACCGAAACTACACCTGCCCGATCGGAACCGTAGAACAAATCGCCGCCCGTAGTCGATTGCACGCCGGGCTGCAAGCTTAGGAACTGATAAGTATTGCGCTCAGCGAGAGGAAGGAGCGAGACGGACCGATCATTGACCACCGCGCCGAGCTGCGTGCTGGTAGTGTCAACCAGCGGCGCTTCGGAAGTGACTTCTATCGTCTCTTGCGCAGCACCTACCTGCAAAGTTGAATTCAGCGTGACCACACCATTGACTTCAACCGTCACTTCTTTCTGGACATTCTTCTTGAAGCCCGTCTGCTCGAACTCCACGCGATAGTTTCCAGGCGGAACTTCCACGAAAACGTAGTCGCCACTGGAATTGGTTTGCGCTGAACGACTGACTCCCGTCGCCTCGTTGGTCAATGTCACTTTTACTCCGGCCAAAACGGCACCACTTGGGTCCGCAACCCGTCCGACTACCCTGCCCCCCGTACTTTGGGCAAGCATGACGGTCGAACCCATCAGACAAAAGAGGACAAGCAGAACGCGCGTCGCCCAGAGCATTGTCGAGGATCGCATGAAGACCTCCAAATTTACCGCTGAAAGTTTAGGTTGAAAAATGACGTATTGCGTCCAACGCAAACCTTGCTATAATCGCGTAAGGTTAGAGAACCTGGTATCACACTGTCAAGGGAAAAATTGTTCTTCGTGACCATCTTTCGATGGTATGGAGAATGCCAGTTCCAAAAATGAAGTCCGCCGATCCGCATCCCTGTTTGAAAATCGGAGACGTGGCTCGCCTGGTTGGCGTTTCTCCGTCGGCAATCCGTTCCTGGGAGAAGCTGGGACTCACTCGCCCTCGGCGCACTGCGAGCAAATATCGTCTCTACACGGGGGCAGATGTAAAACTGCTCAAGCGGGCCCGTTTCCTGCGCCAAGTCAGAGGATTGAACGCTCCCGCCATTGTGCAGATGCTTAAGCAGGCTGGCCTGGTGCGTCCCGCGTCAAACGGCGCTGCCAACGCGATCGGCATTCGTCTACGTCAATTGCGCAAGAATCGAAAACTTTCTCTGGCCCGCGTGGCAAAGGCTGCCGGCATCTCGGTGGGGTTTCTTAGCGCACTTGAACGCTCCCATATGAGCGCGTCCGTGAGCACGCTGCGCAAGCTGGCGCGTTTTTACAAGACCAATATTCTTGATTTTTATGATCCCACGGAATCCAATAGTCGCCTGGTTTCTCCCGAACAGCGGAAGGTGTTGGAGGCAGGTCCGGGAGTTCGCATGGAACTGCTGGCGTGGGGAAACACGGTAATGGAGCCGCATTTATTTCGTCTCGCCCCGAGAGCGGGCAGTGGCGAGTCATATGCTCACGAAGGCGAAGAGTTTCTTTACGTACTGCGCGGTGAGTTGCACATTGAGCTCGAAGAAGAAAAATATCGTCTCAAACCAGGGGATAGTTTCTATTTCGAGAGTGCCACGCCGCATAGCTGGAAGAATCCGGGGCGCAGCGAAACTTGGCTGCTGTGGGTAAATACTCCGCCAACCTTCTAACGGAATAGTCCGTCGAGCGGACACGGGAGAGTGGCTTGTCGAACACAATGCGTCTTCTTTTAAGGCTTTGGAGCTTACTTTTAATTTCTGCGATTCTTTCTGCGGGCGCGAGCGCAGCACAGACGCCCCAACCGCATGTCGCGAACACGATATTACTCAACGGGCGTATCTATACTCTCGACTCGCGCCAGCCTTGGGCCGAGGCTGTGGCTATCAGCGGCGGCAAGATCCTCGCCGTAGGCAGGGTGAAGGACATCAGTTCATATCGCGATTCCTCCACCAAAGTCATCGATCTCGGCGGACGACTGGTGCTGCCCGGCTTCACCGATTGCCACATTCACTTCATGGACGGTTCACTGGGACTGACGCAAGTAATTCTTAACGGTGCCACGACTGTTGCAGAAATTCAGAAGCGGGTGAAGGAGTACGCGGCAGCGCATCCGAACGAAACCTGGATTACTGGCATGGGCTGGACGTATCCAACCTTTGCTCCCACTGCGCTCCCGGACAAGAAATTTCTGGACGAAGTTGTTTCCGACCGACCGGTTTACCTGGTTGCGTTCGATGGTCACAGTTCCTGGGCCAATAGCAAAGCCTTGGCGATCGCGGGCATTAAACGCGACACACCCGATCCTCCGAATGGGAAGATCGTACGAGACAACAACGGCGAAGCCACCGGCGCGCTTAAAGAGTCGGCCGGAGATTTAGTCGCGAAATTCCTTCCCAAGCCAACGCGTGAAGAACGGCTATCGGCGCTGCGTTTAGGCATGCATGAAGCCAATAAGGTTGGGCTGGTGCGAGTGCACAGTGCAGGCCAGGATTTCGAATGGCTCGACCTTTACGATGAATTGCGGCGCAAGGGCGACCTCACAGTCCGGTTTTACATCGCATACTTCCTCGACCCGCCCGAACTGACCGGCGATGCCATCCAGAAGATCGAGGCGGCGCGCCGTACATATAATGACGAGTGGATTTCGGCCGGCGTGGTGAAAACCATGCTGGATGGCGTGGTCGAAGCGCACACCGCCGCCATGCTGACTCCCTATAGTGATGATCCTACTCAGATTGGAAAACTATTCTGGGAGCCGGCGAAATATAAGCAGGCCATCAAGGAATTAGATCATCGTGGACTGCAGATCTTTACTCATGCCATCGGCGACCGTGCGGTACGCCTGTCCCTGGATGCGTACGAGGAAGCCGAGAAAAGCAATCAGACGCACGATGCGCGGCCACGCATTGAACACATTGAGACTATCAGTGCGCAAGATATTCCACGCTTCGGCAAGCTTGGCATCGTGGCGAGCTTTCAGCCTCTGCACGCTTATCCGGATGACGACACATTAAAAATCTGGGCACGCAACGTTGGGCCAGAACGTGCTCAGCGCGCGTGGGTGTGGCGCGGCATCGAGAGCACCGGGGGACTTCTCGCCTTCGGCAGCGATTGGCCCGTCGTGACCCTGAATCCCTGGCCAGGCGTTCAGAACGCAGTAACAAGGCAGACAACTGAAGGCGATCCGCCCGAAGGTTTCGTACCTAGAGAGCGCATAAGCCTTGAAGACACAATCGAGGCCTACACTCTAGGCGCAGCCTTGGCGGGACGACGAGAAAAAACGGAAGGCTCGATTGAGCCGGGCAAACTCGCAGATCTGATCGTGCTTTCCCAGGATCTATTCAAGATTCCACCAACTGAAATTGTGAAGACGGAAGTGCTCTTAACCTTCGTCGGCGGGAAAGTTGTCTATCAATCGCCGAAGTGGAGCTCAATACCCACCCCCTCCAAGAAGGAGTCGAATTGGTGATTCGGCGGTTCGCCCTCCCACTTCTATTCGCGATAGCTGCTCTGCCTCTTGGCTCCTGTGGCAAGAAGACGCCCACTCTTAATTTGTTGGTGTGGGAAGGGTATGCCGATCCTTCTTTCGTCCACGCCTTTGAAGAGCAGTGCCACTGCAAAGTGTCCGCTTCGTACATGGGATCGAGTGACGAACTGGTCGCCAAGTTGCGCGGCGGAAGCGCCGGCAATTATGACGTGATCTCGCCATCCAGCGATGTAGCGACCATGATCGCATCCGCGGGATTGGCGGCGCCGCTTGATCTCTCAAAAATTCCCAGCTATACACGGCTATCACCACAGCTCACTTCCCTCCCCCTGGTGCGCATGAATTCACAAGTGTACGGCGTGCCTTTCATGTGGGGCCCTAATCCTTTGATCTACGACGCCACAACTTTCAGGCATGCGCCCGAAAGCTGGAACGTGCTCTGGGACCCGAAGTACCGTGGCAAGATTTCAGTGTGGGATGATCTTTCGACCGTGTACATGGCGGCGCAGATCCTGGGGTATGACAAACCTGAGCCCGCCCAGCTCTACAATCTCAGCGACGAACAACTGGAAGCGGTCAAGAAGAAACTCTTGGAACTGAAACCGAACATCCGCAAGATGTGGGCCACTGGCGGCGAACTGACTAATCTGTTCCAGAATCACGAGGTGGTCGCGGCCATGGGTTGGCCACTGATGACCAACCAACTTCGCAAGATCAATTTTCCTGTGGGAGAAACGATTCCCAAAGAAAACACCACGGGATGGATTGATCACCTGATGATCACCGCCGGGAGCGAGCAGAAGGAATTAGCGCACAAATTCCTCGAGTACATGGTGGACGCAAGAACTCAGAAAAAAGTCACAGATGTAACTGGCTATACTCCGGCGAACCCAACTGCGGCGCAGTTTATGTCAGCGGACGAGATCAAAAGTCTTCATCTCGATGATGTGGACAACTATCAAAAACGAATTTATTTTTGGCAAAATGTGCCCCGTCGCGCCAAATACAACGAGATTTGGAATGAAGTGAAGGCCGCGCAGTAGTCTTTTCTCCCGGCAAACATGGCATGGTGTTGATCAACTCCGAATCCGCGAGTAGTAGCCCTCCGAAGCTCGGCACCCAACCCCTTCTCTCCATCCGCAACGTGGCTAAGTCCTTCGGGCGCAATCCTGTGCTACGAGATATTTCGCTCCAGGTAGCGGAAGGCGAGTTTCTCACCGTGCTGGGTGAAAGCGGCTCAGGCAAAACCACATTGCTGCGGATCATTGCGGGCTTTGAGACTGCGGATTCTGGCGAAATTTGGATGGAAGCCCAGCGACTCGATGCTCTGCCTCCTTATCATCGCCGCGTGAACACCGTATTTCAACACTACGCGCTCTTTCCGCACCTGACTGTCGAAGAAAATGTCGGCTACGGTTTAAAGGTGGCAAAGTTGCCGAAGGAACAGAGTGTGTCTCGAGTAGAGCAGGCTCTGGCAATGGTCAAAATGACTGCGTACGCCGAGTTTAAGCCCGGAAAAATCAGTGGAGGACAGCAACAGCGAGTCGCACTGGCGAGGGCACTAGTGAATCGGCCTCGTCTGCTTTTGTTGGATGAACCACTCTCCGCGCTGGATGCGAACCTTCGCCGCCAAATGCAGGTGGAATTGAAATCGCTTCAACGGGAAGTAGGCATCTCGTTTGTTTTTGTCACGCATGACCAGGAAGAAGCGATGGTCATGTCGGATCGTATCGCGCTCCTGCGACGCGGTGAACTGGAGCAGGTCGCCTCACCGCGGGAGATTTATAGCCATCCTGCAACAGCCTACGCGGCACAGTTTATCGGCCACACGAACCTTCTTACAGCCGAGGTTGGCAGAGGCATCGCCCGATGCAAGTCGCTTAGTTGGCCGGTTAAGTTGCCTGACGGGGTCGCACTTTTTTCATTGCGTCCGGAAAACATCCGCGTCGCTGCCGGAAACACAGATTCGGACCGCATCGGTTTTCGCGGCAAAGTCATCCGGCAGGCCTTCCATGGAGCTACAGAACTGCTGCAAATCGAATGCATCGACGGCCTGTTGCTCTCGATGAGAGCGGCTAGCGGGCAGAACTCTCGGGGAAATCTCTGGCTGGAATTTTCTCCTGAAGATGCGATACCGGTTCGTAAATCTCAAGAAGCGGAAAAGGGCCTCTGATGTTCTCCCGAGCTTACCGAACTGCGATCACTCTGCCACCTCTAGTGTGGGTTCTTGTCTTTCTGCTGATTCCGTACGCGCTGCTGTTCTGTTTCAGCTTCTGGTCAGTTTCTCCGGCGCAGAGCATCGTCCACTCCTGGACTTTCGATAACTACCGCGAACTGCTGCGGGTGAACGTGTATCTTCAAACTTTGTTTCGTTCCATGTGGATCGCAGCTCGCGTGATGCTCTTTTCGTTGCTGCTTGGTTATCCACTCGCGTACTACCTTTCATTCCACGCCGGCAGGAGAAAAGATTTGTTTTATCAGCTGGTGATCATTCCGTTGTGGGTGAGTTATCTGGTTCGCGCCTATGCCTGGAAGACTATCCTGGGCAGCGACGGCGTTCTCAACACACTGTTGCAATACGTTCATCTCACTCAGCATCCCTTGGATTTTCTGCTGTACAGCCCATTTGCCGTCGTGTTGACGCTTACTCACATCTACACGCCGTTTGCTTTTTTGCCCATTTACGCATCGCTCGAACACATACCGCGTCCTTTGGTTGAGGCATCGCACGACCTGGGTGCATCGCCGTTTCAGACTTTTTGGAGAGTGGTTTTTCCTCTCTCGATTGCAGGTGTGGTGGCTGGCGCCACTTTTGCCTTCGTGCTGAGCCTGGGGGATTTTCTAGCGCCGTTGTTGCTCGGTGGCCCTAGCGGCATCATGATCTCCAACATTGTTGTGAGCCTGTTTGGTGCAGCTTACAACTGGCCTCTAGGCGCTGCCATTTCGTTTTGCATGATGGTGCTGGTGGTTGCTCTGCTTTTCATGTCGGAAAAACTGGAAAAGAAATGGAGCTTTCGATGAGGACGGAGCAAAACCTGTTCACCTCCTCGCGATGGCTGCCCTGGCATGCCGCATTGGTCTTGGGATTTCTCTATCTCCCCATCGTCACGCTGATCGTTTACTCGTTCAACGGCTCGGGGGTTGGCGGATTTCCACCTCGTGACCTGACTCTGGCTTGGTACCGTTTGCTTTTCGCCGATGAAGCTATCTGGACGTCCGTCCTGAACAGCCTGTTGGTGGCGATTGCCGCAGTGATTATCTCGCTCGGGTTCGGCATCCCCGCAGCGCTGGCGCTGGATCGCGCTAACTTCCCCGGCAAAGCTCTGTTTCGCCGGCTTGTGCTGCTGCCTCTCATTCTCCCAGGAATTATTACCGGGCTCTCGCTCCTTATGTTGTTTCGAGAAGCCGATATTAAGCTCAGCCTGCTGACTATTGCTCTGGGTCACGGCACAGCGCTCATCTCAGTGGCCACCACTGAGGTGTTCGCGGGTTTGCAGAAATTGGACCGCTCTCAGGAGGAAGCTTCCCTCGACTTGGGAGCAAATTACTGGCAGACTTTCCGGCACGTAACTCTTCCCAACCTGCGGTTATCTATCATCGGGGCTGCACTGCTCATCTTCACCCTGTCCATGGACGAGATCGCCGTCAGTTTCTTCCTGATCGGACGCGACAATACGTTGCCGCTGGAAATCTGGGGCAGGTTGCGACGTGGGATCACGCCGGAAATTAATGCCATCTCCAGTATCATCTTCGTTTTTTCGTTGTTTGCCATTTTGATCTGGTACCGGCTGCGTGTGGCTTCGGAAGTCCAGCCGGAAATCGCCGCCGAGTTGCTGGAAAGTCCGGCGCAAGGGGACTAACGCATGAGCCCGAATCGCAGAGATTTCATCAAGTTTGTCGTCAGTGGCGCGGTTGCCGCCGGATGTCCCATCGATCTCTCAGTTCTGGCTGCCGAACAGCCAAGCGCTCCGCCGGCGGTTGAGGGCGAAGATAATCTGATTTGTCATCAGGTGCGGGATGGCAAAATCTTCAGTCGACCGCCTGCTTCGGCCCGACATGATGTTGTCATCGTCGGCGGCGGGGTGAGCGGACTGACGGCGGCCTATCTTCTGCGCCAACGGGATTTCCTGCTTCTGGAAAAGGAGCCACACTGGGGCGGGAATTCCTACTTGATGGATTATCAAGGAAATGCGTACGCCACTGGAGGTGCTTTTCTGGAAAAGAGCGAGATCGCCTACGAATTTGCCCAGCAAATTGGACTGCAGCCTCTGCCCATCAACAATTGGGACGGCAGCATCATTAAAGGTGAGTTCGTTCCTGATACTTGGGGAGAGGGTTTGGCCAAACTACCTTATTCGGCCAGTGTCCGCGAAGGTTTCAAGAAATTTAGAAAGGCCATCCTTGCGATCAACGTTGAAAGACGCTCCAAAGAGCTCTATGGAGTTCCATTCACTGATTTCATGAAGGGATATCCCGACGAAATCAAGCAATGGTGGGACACTTATGGTCCTTCCAATTGGGGCGCAGTAAGCGAGGAAACAGCTGCGGCCTTAGGAATCTCCACCCTGCAAGAAATGGCGATAGAGAATCGTCAGGATGAACGCTACACCTGGCCTGGAGGCTTGGGCGCAATTTCTAAAACATTATCAGAACTTCTTCACTCGGAGTTTGCCGACCGCATGCACAACGGCGCCACTACCATTGCCGTGGTTCCGGCTAGAAACGGCGTCCAGGTGACCTACATGCAAGGTAACGAACTGAAGTCAGTGGCGGCGAAGGCGGTGATCATGGCCACCCCTAAATTCATCACTCGGCGCATTGTAGAAGGCTTGTCGGAAAAACAAAGCGAGGCCATGCGACAAATGCGTTACATTCCTTATCCCGTGGTCAACCTCATCTTCGACAAGCCAGTGTTCAAGCAAGGATATGACACCTGGTGTCCGGGGAACAGCTTCACGGATTTCATCGTGGCCGACTGGGTGGTACAGAAGCAACCTGGCTACCAGCAGAAAGCCAACATCCTCACCTGCTACACCCCGATGCGTGAAGCTGAGCGTGGATACCTGCTCACCGAATCGAGCGCGCGTGAAGTTGCAGTCAAAGTTTTGACTGATTTTCAGAAACTGTTTCCGGGATCGGATGTCGCACCCCTGGAGGTACACATTTACCGGCGCGGACATCCTATGTTCATGTCCACTCCACGGTTATTCACCGAGGTGCAGCCGTTGGCACGACGAGCTATGGATCGCGTCTTCTTTGCCAACACAGATTCTGAAGGACCGCTATCTACCACCGCAGGGGGCATAGCCGCAGCCCGGCGCGCTGTGAAGCAGGCCGAACGCCGGTTGGCGGGAAAACCGGCGTTGAAAGAAACGGCAGTGGTTGCCTGATCCGCCTAATTGTCATCAATCTTTGTTGTCCGCGCACGAAAGTTCATACAAACTCCCTCCCCAGCGGAACACATAGTAAAGTGGTAAGAGCACGTGTCGCGGTCCATCTGGAAGGATAGTCACAATTTGAATTCAGCTATTCGTAATATCGCCATCATTGCGCACGTTGACCACGGTAAGACCACGCTAGTGGATGCCATGCTACGTCAGAGTGGCACATTCCGATCCAACGAGACTCTCGTTGAACGGGTGATGGACTCCAACGAACTGGAGCGCGAGCGCGGCATCACCATTTTGGCGAAGAACACGGCGATTCTCTATCACGACGTAAAGATCAATATCGTGGATACGCCCGGACACAGCGATTTTGGCGGCGAGGTAGAACGTGCGCTCAAGATGGTAGACGGAGTCATGCTGCTGGTGGACGCGAGCGAGGGCCCTCTACCGCAGACACGCTACGTCCTGGGAAAGGCTTTAGAGGCACAGCTTCCTCCCATCCTGGTGATCAACAAAATCGATCGCTCCGACGCGCGCCCGCAGGAAGTTCTGAACGAGGTTTACGATCTCTTCATTGATCTTGACGCGAAAGAAGAGCAGCTCGACTTCCCTGTTCTTTACACCAATGCCAAATCTGGCACCGCTTCATCTGACATCAAGGGTGGCGGGGAGAATCTGAAGCCGCTGTTCGACGCCATCGTCAACACCATCCCCGCGCCTCAGGGCGATGCCGCCGGCCCGCTGCAAATCCTGGTGGCAAATCTCGACTACAGCGACTATTTGGGTCGCCTGGCTATTGCACGTGTATTCAATGGGACCATGCGCACCGGCGAAGAGGTTGCTATCGCCAAGCTGGACGGATCATTCCTGAAAACGAAGATCACAAAACTGTTTTCATTCTCCGGGCTGAAGCGAACCGATACCACCGAGACAACCTTAGGTGACATCATCGCCGTAGCTGGAGTAGAAGGCATCACTATCGGCGAGACTATTACGGATGCCGAGAATCCGGCGCCGCTGCCGCACATCACGATTGATGAACCTACCATCGCGATGCAATTCACGGTGAACACTTCTCCGTTTGCCGGACGGGAAGGCACATACGTTACCTCTCGTAATCTGCGTGAGCGCCTGCAGAAAGAACTGCTGACCAACGTTTCGTTGCGCGTGGACGAAACCGATAACACCGACTCGTTCAAGGTAATGGGCCGCGGTGAACTACAACTTTCAATCCTGATCGAAATGATGCGGCGCGAGGGATATGAGCTCATGGTTGGCAAGCCGGAGATTGTCACCAAACGCATGGATGGCAAGCTCATGGAGCCGGTAGAACGTTTGACCATTGACGTCCCGGAAGAATTTGTCGGCGTAGTTATGGAGCAACTAGGCGCTCGTAAGAGCGAAGTGGTCAACATGCACAATCATGGCTATGGCCGGGTGCGAATCGAATTTCGAGTGCCCAGTCGAGGACTGATCGGCCTGCGTAGCCAATTACTCACCGATACTCGCGGCACCATCGTCATGAATTCCCTATTTGATGGATACATGGAGTGGCAAGGCGAGATTCCCCACCGTCCTACTGGCGCCCTGGTTTCAGATCGTGGCGGGGTTTCTACTGCTTATGCGCTTTGGAACCTGCAAGAGCGAGGTGAATTGTTCGTTGGGCCTGGAATCGACGTCTACGAAGGGATGATCATCGGCGAAAACGCCAAAGATACCGATCTAGATGTGAACGTGGTGCGCGAGAAAAAGTTGACCAACATGCGCGCTTCCACTGCGGATGAGGCGATCCGCCTGGTGCCGTTCCGGCAATTGAACCTGGAACAGGCTATTGAGTTCATCGCCGATGATGAGTTTGTCGAAGTCACCCCCAAATCATTGCGGCTACGAAAGCGCGCACTTCAGGCGAACAAACGCAAGAGAAGCTCCATGGCGACCGTGGAACAAAGTCAGTAGTCATCCGGCAGGGAACGTGGCGAGTTCTGCGTTCCCCATCGCACACAACTACCCTTAAGGCAGAATAGCTTCCCAGAACATACAGACCTGCTATACTTGCCCCGCATTTGACTGTTCGCCAACTCCGGCTTGAGGGTCGGCCCACTGCTTTTCCGCCGAAGTAAGCTGCATTCAGATAGCTCACTGAGAGGCAATTCGCTTGAAGAACATTTTCGTTGGGAACCTGGACTTCAATACTTCAGAAGATGAACTGCGTACGATGTTCGAGGCGTACGGGCAGGTGGACCGGGTCAGCATCATGACCGACCGCGATACCGGGCGTTCGCGCGGTTTCGGCTTTGTGGAGATGACCAACGCCGAAGATGGAGAGAAGGCCATCGCCGCCCTCAACGGCAGCCAACTTGGAGGCCGCACGCTGAACGTGAACGAAGCACGCCCCAAGGTGGAGCGAAGTGGTGGCGGCGGCAAAGACCGGGGTGGCCGTGGTGGCGGCGGCGGCGGTGGCCGGGGTCGCTGGTAGATATCAGATATCGCGACTGGCAAGCAGATGTCGAATCACGTCAGACGGCAACGTTTCGTGTTGATGAACCCGAAAACTGCGACCGTCGCTAATATCTCCTCTCAAGCCCCCTCATTGATGGGGCAAACCTCTGGATGTACACTTAGCAGAAGTTGATCGCGCCCGTAGCTCAGCTGGATAGAGCGATTGCCTCCGGAGACTTGCCGCACGAGGAATCAGCGACTTGGAGGGAGCGCTACCTAGCGCGACCCGATGCCACAGATCGCACGCCTTCAAGAACTTCCAGTGTTGCCGTGTCACTCAGTCTCACTCAGTAAGGTTAGGTGGTGGGCACAAAAATGGGCACAACCCTCGTGCGGCTTCATCCTGCCCGGTAATCAAAAAGTTTAAGTTTCAGAATTTTTTATTTAACGGGGTGCTCATGGTGAAGAGGCTGAATCCCGTCGTACTGGCAATATTGTTTCTCACAAGTGGCATCAGCTTTGCCGCCGAAAAGTGCGACCTATTAGAGAACGCTTCGCTGGATCGACTAGTTTCCTACCTCGATGGAATGGTGCGGGGTACCGTGCGCGGCCGAGAGATGGTGGAATGCATTGTCTTCGCCATAAAGAAGCTGGGCAATCAACATTATGAACCAGGGATCCCCGCTGTAACTAGGTTTTTGGATTTTCACTGGCTATTAAGCCTAGAGGAAAGGTTGAAGCGACAAAGACTGTATTACGTGGCTGAACAACGGCGGGCCGAGTCATACCCAGCCTCCACTGCTCTGGTGGAAATTGGCGTCAAGTCGCTGCCCAATGTCCTGGAAACAATTAAGGCGGACTCGACCCTACCCATAGCACGAGAAATGGCTGTCACTGCGAAGGGTTCTAAGTCCAATGACAAGAGTGCAGGCTTACGGGAGCGATGCCTGTCTTCATCATCCGTCCAATGCAATGCTGGGGGATGATCCAAAGAAAGAAGGCTTGAGCCACCAACGGCAACTTGTGATTTTCTACCGCTGTAATGGAGCGGGTTGGACATCCCTCTCGCAGTCGGAACGGGAGGAGTTCGGCAGTTCTTGCCGGTCGCCTCGGTTTACATTGCTGGAC
>Ga0070698_100000149_pt1 | contig 63230 bp, 89 predicted proteins | sample KBSK1502metaG_FD_65477 | JGI IMG/M metagenome (GOLD analysis project Ga0070698, IMG submission 65477) | Corn, switchgrass and miscanthus rhizosphere microbial communities from Kellogg Biological Station, Michigan, USA - KBS K1-50-2 metaG | ecosystem: Host-associated > Plants > Roots >...
TGATCGATGGAGCGGGGGGCCGGGACAGGGAGCCTGATCAATGAAACAGGACACCTTGAGTCCTGGCATAGGGAGGGGTAGGGTGGGGGGATGGTCTCCTTCGTTGCAGGGTTCCTGACGACAGCGTTCGGCTTCATCGTCGGCGCCCTCCTGGCCCGGATGAAGTACAAGGACCAGGCCCCCAGGGAACGCTGGGCGCAGGGCTTCGCCTCCGGGCAGGTGTACGCGCTCAAGGAGGCCGAGGACGCCATGTGGGCGTACTCCATGCGACTGCGGGAGAGCCAGGCGCACATCCCCCGGCCCCAGGAATGGTTCCTCGGGTTTGAGATGTGTTGCGCCAAAATGTCCGAATATGTGGAGAAGGTGACAACGGAGGATGACACATCAGAAGTGGCAGTCCCTAGAACAACCGACTGATCCCAGCGCCATCCGGGAGACGGTCGCCTACACCCGTGGCTACATCCTGGCCCTGGAGGACGTGCTCGGAGACCTGAACCAAATGACCGAAGAAGCCCCCAAGGTCCCCTACGACACCCACACCCTGATGTTTGCCAAGGCCAGAGTTCATAGAGACCTGGACTCAGCCCACCGCACCCTGGCCTCCTTGGAGGAGAAGCTCAATGATCCCAATGATCAAGATGGACCGGGAGACACTCCGGACCATGCTCGCGGACAAGATCCGAGCAGCCTGCCCCAGTGAAGAGGAATGCCTGAAGGATGAGGACGCCTGCTTCAAGATCCATCCTGTTCACCCGGCTGAGTGGCATGACGGCACCATCATCATGGTCTACGCCGACGTGAACGGGCTCGTCAACCTGATCCTGGAGGCACTGTGGCCGACACCGTAGACCTTATAGTCCAGGCCGCCCTGGAGTGCGCAGAAGCCTGGAAGAGGCTCCCGGACAGCTCCAGTGATCCCTGGGACTACCAGCAGGAATATCTAGCCGTGGAGCAGGCCCGGGACAAGCTCTACAAGATCATCGACCGCTACTGGGAGGAGAAGACCGATGGTGAATAAGGAACGCGTGGAGCTGTTCGCCGCCGCCCTGGAATCAGGGAACTACGAGCAGTGCAAGGGCACCCTGCGACGGAGCAGCGTGACCCACGGAAAGGGCACCACTGTCCAGCGGATCGAGAGGTTCTGCGCCCTGGGGGTGGCGACCGAGGTCGCCCTGCAGAACGGGCTACAGCTCCGCAAGGATGGGGATCCTTGGCTTACGAGTGCCCTGCACCCGGAGGTGGCCCGGTGGTACGGCTGGACCATTGATGGCTATGGTCCAATCGTTGATCCAACGATCAGGCGTGATGACGGCTACTCGGACTCCATCGCCATGTTCAATGACGATGGTGTCCCCTTCTGGGACCTGGCCCAGATGATCCGCCGCGAGTGGCTGAAGGACGAGTGATGGAAACCGGACGCGCACCCGGTTCACGCAGCCGGGTAGCTCTACTCAGGCGAGAGATAGCCGATTTGCGGCAAGAGGTGACGGCCTGGAGAGAGAGGTGCGTCGCACTAGATCAATTGTTGATCTGCTACCGCCTCGGTCGCGATCCCAGCGAAAGGCTGCACCGGGAGCTGGAACGCACCCGGGAAGCTGTTCACGGGCTACAGCGGAAGGACGAAGGATGACCGGCGGGCAGCAGCTTCTCGGCTGGATCTGCCTTCTGCTCACCTTCCTTGCCGGCTGGTTCATGTACCTGTACATGGTCTATGAGCACGACTTCAAGAAGGACAAGAAGCTATGAGGCTCCTCGTCACCGGGTCCCGGGACTGGGAGGGCGTCTACGCCACCCAGCGGATCCACACCATCCTCAACATGGTCCTCGCTCTCGCCGACATCCTCGGCCAGAAGCTCACCGTCGTCCACGGCAACTGCCCCACCGGGGCTGATCGGGTCATTGACGCCTGGGCACTGCGCCGGGAAGATGCCGGTGTCAGCGTGGAACGACACCCCGCCGACTGGCGCCTGCACGGCAAAGCCGCCGGCCCCCGACGCAACGAGGCCATGGTCGACCTGGGAGCGGACATGTGTATCGGGTTCCTGAAGGACAACTCGTCCGGCACCCGACACACCCTCGCCCTGGCCCGGAACAAGGGGATCTCCACCTTCACCGTCCACTGGGAGATCATCACTTAAGGAGAGTCTTGACCTCGCCATTTGACCCCACCCGGGTGCTGTCCGCCTGTATGGACGCCACCCGGGTGCTTGTTCTGCAACACGTACAGGACGACACGTACGTCATAATTGAGGAAGGGGAGGTATCCCTCTCCAGCGGTGAGACACTGCGGGAGATGATCAAAGACCTATCCGGAAGGAGTACACGATGAACTGGCAGGAGGCGCTGTGGGCTGAACTGGACGCCATGGACGATATCGAACAGATCAAGATGTCAGCCGCCTGGATCGAGGAGCTGACCCACGTCATCTCCCCCGCCCTGGCCATCCGTCGCCGGCAGAAGATCCATGCCAAGCTCCAGGAGGATGACATGGACGCCACCACCCTGGCCGAGATGATCGGCACCCGGCGGGCCGCGATCAAGAGACTGGATGATGAACATCGTGCCAACCAGCGAGAACAAGACCGTCGGGTCGCCTGACACCGGCGGCAAGTTGACCCTGCTCCGCGCCCTGGCCACTCGGAACCATGAGATCGCCAAGATCAGAAATGGGATCCTCACCCTGCACCTGATGGTGGGCCCGGAACCAATCTGTGTCCAATGTGGATGCTACTGGCCGTGCCCCACCGTCCGGGTCGTCTCCCCCGACTTGCCGAACCCCTCCCCTCCCCTGTAGGCTTCACGGAGGTGCTCAGCTCGACGGAGTACCACACGGCTGCGCCCGGCGGGTTGACCCCCAGATCCCCGCCGGGCACAGAGACAGGGAGTCTACGTGTCCGACCAGCAGACCAATGAGCAGAAGGCCCGTCGGCATCTTGAGCGGGCCGAGAAGCGCAATGCCTTCATCGACCGGCTCGAAGACGACGCCAGGCAGAAGGTTGCACGGATCTATGGTCCCGAGCTAACCGCCGCGGAACCAGGTGCCAGGGAACGGATCCTGGCCTACCGGATGAAGAAGGAGCTGGAAGGCGACGAACTGTACAAGCAACGCGGAGCCACCCGGAACTATCACATCGCCATGGCCACCGCCTACGGGATCATGGCCCTGCTCGATCGGATGGATCAGCCGGAGCCCACATCATGAAGACCGTGCTCATCCTGGACACCGAGACGTACGAACGAGTCACCAGGGTCCTGGCCGCCGCCCGGTGGCGTGGAGTGTCAGCCCCCGCCCTCCTCAACCAGGAGGGCCTGCTGTGGACCCCCGACCGGGAGAAGCAGATCAGAGCGGACACGATCAAGTTCATCATCAACGAGATGGACACCTGGTCCCCAGCACAGTTCCTCCGCCGTAAGACCAAAAGCGTCAACGGAGGCACACCGGGAGACATGTACATGTGCATACGTGAATGGCTGCAGGATCACTTCGACCACGCTCAGACATCATGACGTCTCCAATCGGTTCAACTCCAGCCCGACGCCTCGCATCCCTTCACATCGACGAGCCATGTCTATTCGCTCCATACCGACGAGTCATCTCGCTGCCACCCGCTTCATACCGACGAATCAGGTCACTTCGCTTCCATATCGACGGATCAGATCACCCTCAGCCCGCCCCGCCTCGACACATCTAGTCAGTTCGCTTCATACCGACGAATCAGTTCAGCGCAAATCGCCTCCCCTCGCACCGACAGCTCCGCCCGTATCGCACCCGAGCGACTAGCCTAGTCACTCCGTATCTAGACCGACAAAGAGGACGAAAGATGAGGATAGCAATACGACGGGACCCGGTCAGAGAAGTCCGTAAATACGTGGATGATGTCCTTGACCGGGCCGGTGACACCTACATCGTCGGAACCCTCGCCGCTCAAGTCGTAGAACAGCTACGCCGCGACGACCCAGGTCTCCTGACCGAGTTCCTCGACGCCCATGCCGCCTCGATCATCGCCAAGATGCTCGGCGACGTGATCCGCATCGAACGGACCCGCGTCAAGCAACAGTCCGCCCACCGGGTGTTCAACGAGGCAGCTCAGCGGTTCGAAAACGGTGACACCACGGCCCTGTCCTCCTGGCTCGATGTGCTGTACGTCGTCAACACCGACGAACAGCGCAAACGGCTACGGGACATGGACAGGGACGACCTGGAGTTCGCGATCTCCGACTACACCGCCCGCGCCCGAGGAAACGCCCTCCAGGCGGCCTTCCTCCGCGCCCTGGCGGTGAAGGTGGGGGCCAGGAACGTGGGGGACGTGTTCACCGACGATGAGATCACCCGCATGTGGCAGAGCGTGCAGTAACGACACTCCCGCTCAGCTCCGACCCTCTGCGACACTCCCACCCCGATCCACCCCACCCCCACGACTACCCCGCACACGCCAGTGCATCCCGCTACGACAGCCCAACCCCCTCCACTGCTCACCCGTTTACCAAAGGAACATCATCGTGACTGCGTCAGTGTTCGAAGGCATCAAGGATGCCTCATTCCCCTATAGGTACTACGGCACCATCGAAGTCGACACCCTCATCGGCGGCATCCCCAGCGACCCGAACGTGGCCCGAGGCTGGATCGAGTCGAAGGCCGGGATCACCACAGAGGACCAGATCAACCGCATGGTCGCCGAAACCATGGTCGACCGGAAGGTTGGTGCCGACGAGGCCCTGGAGATCGTCAACAAGCTGAAGAACCTCAACGGGTTCATCCGCACCCCGGACGGCCAGTTCGTCTACCCGGCCCGGTGCTTGAAGGCGGCCATGAAGGAAGCTGTATCCGTGGCCGTGTCCTCCGGCAAGATCGAACAGCGGGGCTGGGGCAACACCAAGAAGTGGATCGGCGGCTTCTTCCCTGAGCACGTCTTCGTGGAAGAGGTCAACCTGCCCCTGTACGTCCGGATCCCGGGCCAGGAACCCGGCAGCGTCGACCTGGTGCCCGTGGAGAAGGAATCCGAGGTCAAGCAGCAGTTCGTCCACACCCGGTTCGGCTCCAGCATCCAGTACCAGGAAGCCGTACACGGGGCCGTGTTCGATTTCACCGTGGTCAGCGACTTCCCCTTCACCGACGACTTTTGGGGGATGCTGTGGACCACCGGGCAGATGAACGGCCTCGGGGCCAGCCGCTCCCAGGGCTACGGCACCTACCGGGTCACCCGGTGGGACAAGGAAACCGCCGGCATCATCAAGGCCGCCACCGTTCAGAACCCGGACGAGCTGCCCAGCGTCCGCACCCGGAGCCGGAGCAAGGCGGCATGAACAGGTACCTACCAGTTGTATCCCTGGCCATCCTGGGTGGCATAGCCACCTATGTGTTGCCTCATTTATCCGGATCAGGAGTCACGGTAGGAGTCATCGTCACGGTATTAATTTCCTATTTCCTTGGTATCTGGAGAGGGGCAACCGATGAGACCTAGCTTCGTGTGCAAGGACTGCAAGACCGGCGACCATGGTAAGTGTCCCGGTGGGACCTGGTGTGACTGTCTTCATCGACCAGTCAACTCTTGTCGGCTCTGATCACAGCGACCAGTCAAGTCTCCTCCACCTCGGGTCACATCTGACTACCCGACCCTACGCAAGACTCCTACAAGCCCGACCATTCGACCCGACACGCATCCATCCGACTCATCATCGCGACTCAGACCTGTTCCAACCGTCTCGACTAATCATCCCTTCTCACTTCACCTCTCACCAAATAGGTAGATACATGAATCTCTACTGTGACCGGTTCTCCTCGTGCAACTCCATGATCCTCGACCGGGGCCCTGACACCGAGAACGTGGCCAGGGCCAAGGGCTGGCACCTGTGGAAGGGAACGACCATGGGCGGCCAGGAACAGGAGGTCACCTTGTGTGACAAGTGCGTGGAGTCCGGGCGCAGGGTGACCAGGCCGAAGGTGGAGTTGCTCCCGGATCAGTACCCGATCCCCGAGCTGAGGATCATTCAACCGGGGGAGTGACTTGCCTTGCCAAGACGCGTCTACGCTGAGCCCCTCACCCCCGACACGCCAGCCCAAGTCCTCTCCATCCCCGTCGACGAGCCAGGTCTATTCAAGCCTTCCCCGTTCGACCAGTCACGTCAGTCCTCCTCCCCTCGCCCCATCGACACGTCACCTCAAGTCCGATCCGACACGTCCACTCGTCCCCAGGTCATAGCGACATCTCCGGAGGAGTGGGGCCGGGCACAGGCTGCCTTGGCCCCACCCTGGTCAGATCGACTGTGGCAGGAGGCTTTGGCCTGTCTGGGGCTAACGACTAGCCAAGCCAGATCACCTCACTCCGCACCTGATCCAGTTGCTTCAGAGGGAGGGGAGGGGTAGCATCGAGTCATGATTCAAACAAGGCGTCAGCGGACCACGGTCCCTGACGCCTTTTTCATGCCTAGTGACTTGTCGTGCCGGCTCTACTCATGTCGACATCTCGTTTCTACTCCTTACGTCCCGCACCGACTACCCGTACCTGCACGCCTCACGCCGACTCGTCGGATCACTGCCACACGGCTCAGTTCTTATCGACATCTCATCGCCTCACGTCCCGGATCCCTGCGACATCTCGCCTCTGATCTTCTCCTCGATCGACACGTCAACACGTCTCCAACGCGTCTCTGCCCGACTGTTCGGATCGTTTCGTCTCAACCCGACACCTCATCCCTTGCCTACCCACGACCGACGAGCCGAGTCAGCCCGTGGCACATCCCCCCAAGCCCGACATGCCACGTCTACTCTCCCCTGATCCGACACCTCCTGCCCCTACTGCTCCTACCCATGCCGACATGTCAACTGCAGCCCGCCGCCGCTACGCATCAGCCCACGTCGACAGTTCAGCTCGTTCCTCTTCAGCTCAGGAGTGCACATGACCGACGTTGACCTACGGATCCCCGACCTGGCCCCGGTGAACACCACCAGCGCCCAGGACATCGCCGCCCTCGGCGCCCTGCTCACCAGTGCGGGGATGACCAAGCTGCAGGTCCAGGCGCTGATCGCCCGGATCCGTACCGTGGCCGAGACCGTGGCCATGGTGACGCTCAATGACACCCTGGAGGAGATCCGCAAGATCCAGGAGTCACGGATGTACCGGCTCGTCGGCATGGTTCAGGCCCTGCAAGCCATGGGCGGGTACGTCAACCGCAACTCCGTGCTCATGGCCATCAACACGGTCATGACCGAAACCCCGAGGCAGTAGCCATGTTGTGGTGGATCATTCCCCTGGTGTACGTGGCCGGGATCCTGGGAACGTTCAGGATCCAGTACCCCGTCATGATTGAAGAGATACAGAGAATGATTGAAGAGAATAAGGAGAAAAGCAGTTACGAACGCATGAGTCAACCAGAGCTTAAGAGCCTAGAACGCTTTAACAAGTTCATCCTGGTGCTATTCGTGATGTTCTGGCCCCTGGTCGTTGTGGGCTTCTCCGCGTACCGCCTGGCCAAAGGCACCGGCAAGCTCACCATGAAGCTCCTGTTCCCTCGCGGCATAGTCACCAAGTTCGACCTGGAACAACGTGAGCTGGCACAGAAGAAAGAATATGAGACTGCCAGGAGAGCCCTGGAGGCTGAAGGAATCAAAGTTGAACTGGAGGAGTAGTGAATAAGAAGTTCATCAGTGCCACAGCAGTCACCGTGATCGTGATAGGCGGAGTCATCTACTACCGGCACGTACTCCTGGAGAAACTGGAGCGCCTGCGTCAGGCACTCGACGACCTGGACGAGGCCCTGGTGGAAGAGGAAGAGGAACCCGATGCCCCTGCCTGACAAGCACGCTGGGGAGTCCACGGTCGAAGTGGACCGGGACATCCTCAAGCAGTATGAGGAAGCCCTGGCCAGCGTGAAAGCCTGGCAGGAGGAGGCTGATCGACTCAAGGCACGGATGCTGGAGCAGCTTGGGGATGCGTACGCCGGAACGGTGGACGGGAAGAAGGTCGTCGCCCACCGGCCCAAGGACCAGTACGCCATCTCCCGGCTCCGTCAGGACAACCCCGATCTGACCGAACACTTCCTGCGGTGGCAGACCACCGAAGTGTTCGACCTGGACCGGTTCCGGGAGGCGCACCCCGATATCCTGGAGCCGTACCACGTCCGGGCATTCGTCGTGTTGGAGTGACCATGGCCAAGGTTCTGTTCGCTGGTGCGCACCCTGACGATGAGGTCTTGATGGCCTGCGTCGCCATCGTGGAGCATGTGCTCGCCGGGCACGATGTTCACATCGTCACCCTGAGCCGCTCCCTCAGCTCCGTCGTGTTCGACTACCTGAACGGAACCGACCCGGGACCAGGGCATTCCTCGATCTCCACCTGGTGGGGGGTGCCCCATGCCCCGGCTGATGAGGGCTACGAGATCCTGACCCCGGACGAGTTCGGTGCGGCCAGGATCCACGAGCGGGACACGGCGATCAATTGTCTCCGCAGCGGTATCGGGACAATCACCACGCATGAGACCCCAGACCTCCTGGGCGGGTTCACCACGCAGCAGGTCACCGACGCTCTCCTCGTTGTGTGTGATCAGATCAATCCGGGGGGTCCGGTCTGGTTGAAGTCGCACTCACACCTTGTTGATGATCACCCGGAGCATGTGGCCGTGGGTCAAGCCATCGAAGCGTTGAAATCTTCCGATGTGTCCAGATTCGGCAATGTGCGCCATTACGTCCTGCCCCGGTACTGGAACGACTCACGCCTGACCCAGGTGACGGAATCCTGGGACTGGCCCACCAACGCCTCAGTGGCCGCCAGAGCGGTCAACGCCCTGCGGGCCTATGGAGCCTGGGATCCGCCTATCTCGTACGCCATCGGCTATCACAGCGTGTACTCAGACATGTTCGCCCCCATGCTCACAGCACCAGGCGTGCGGAACATGTATCACCCGTAGGAGGAACAGTGCAGATCGCCTATGAGGAGCTGGTTCAGTACCTGGGCTTCCGCGACGATGTGATCAGGGCGGCCGTGGCCTGGGTCAATGAGTGTCGATCCTGGCGAGACGTTGACGTAGACGTAACCCTGATCCAGGCTGTGGATGCTCTACGCTCCTGGGATGCGGATCGTGGTCTACGGGGACCCGGCGCCACAGGGGAGCAAAAGGTTCGTGAGAGCCCTGCCCAACGGGCGGGGGATCATGAAGGAGCAGAGCGCCAAGGTTGACCCCTGGCGCCAGGATGTACGGCAGGCTGCACAGGCCGCCCTGTTTGACGCAGGGTGGCCTGAGCCGTTTCAAGGGGCCGTTGTGGTGCGCATGGTGTTCACGTTCAATAGACCGGCCACGGTGAAGCGGTCCAAGCGTCCCTGGCCCTCGGTGTCCCCTGACCTGTCGAAACTGGCCCGGAGCACTGAGGATGCGCTGACGGGGGCAGGGGTGTGGCGCGATGATGCGCTGGTGGTCGAGTACACCAGGCTGGCGAAGGTGTACGCCGGGGAGGACGAGGAGGCTCTGGACCGTCCGGGTGTCCTGATCTTGGTGGGCGAACTGATAGACTTGGTTCCTGTAGAGGGAGGGATCCCTGGGAGGAATCTTGACTAGTCTGATCTTGACTCAGTATCAAGGAACCCTGATCGGCCTCCTGGTCGGGATCACTGCCGGCTGGGCCCTGTGGCGCTACCCCGTCCTCCGAGCCCGCCGGCTACGCCGCATGGCCGAAGACATACGACGGATCAGAAGCGGTTACACGGGCCTCCACCGGGTCCCGGTCCCCAACCTCCGAGAACTCATGATCGCCAGGGTTCCCTACCGGATGCGGATCACGGAAGCCTGGGAGCAGTTCAAACGTGACACCACCCCACGCACACCCGAAGAGGTGGCATTGAAAGTTCAACACGAGGAGATGGAGAATGCGCGTACGAAGAAGCAGCCGCGCCCTCGGCTGGTGCGCAGCCTGCCGAAAACTGCTCTACCCCAGCCGGAAGGCAGCCCGGAAGGTGGCCCGGGAGCACCGGGACCACAAGAACGAGTACCCGTGCCCTGTTAACTCGGCCATGTTCCATGTCGGCGGCCTCCCCGAATCCGTGATCCGGGGGGAGGTCACCCGGGGAGAGTACTACCGGCAGAGCGCCTGATTGACAAGTCCCCTCCCGTCAGCCCAACTCAACTAGACTGATCAGAACCCCTTCACCGGGATCCCCAGGGACCGTGCCGCCTTCCCCCGAGTTTGCACGGTCCCTGGTCCTATACTCAGAGGCTGTGACCTGGACCAGAAGCAGCAAGTGTGACAGTAGTCAATTTGTGGAGGTTCTGTTGTTTCACAAGTCCAGCTTCAGTGCCGGCAACGGTGCCTGTGTCCAGGTGGCCTACAACAAGTCCAGCTTCAGCGGCCCCGATGGCTGTTGCGTAGAGGTCGGATTCCACAAGGCCGCCGCCAGCTCCAGCAACAACGGCTGCGTGGAGACACGGATCTGCGACTGCGACGAGATCCTGGTCCGTGACTCCAAGAACCCTAGCGGCCCGGTGCTGTCGTTCACCCGCAACGAGTGGGCCGCGTTCCTGGCCGGAGTGAAGGCCGAGGAGTTCGAGCTACCGGTTGCCTGATCCCCCAGGGGAGGGGTACGATGGGGTCCTGTTCCCATACAGGACCCCTCAACTGAACAGCGGTGCGGGATAGTGGAGCAGTACCATGCTGGGCTCATAACCCAGAGACCCCAGTGCGAATCTGGGTCCCGCCACGAAGGGCACTAGAGGGGTGTCCGGCTCTCTTGTGTGGCCACATGGGAGGCTAAGCCTGGGATACTTCGCCTGATCAGCGACTCAGGCACCCTCTGCTCGGTAAGGGAGTGCGGATAGCTGCACACCAGGGGGCTGGGATCTCTCCTGGAGGCGCAGGTGCAACTCCTGCCCTTACCACGGTGCGCATGAAACGACTGGTGCCGTGATGGAGCACAGACTATGGCTGCTGCGCCGGCTCGATAGTCATGAGGCAGCCGGGTGGCTGCCGACATGCCTGTAGTTGCCAGACTTGTCAGGAAGTAAAGCCCGATGGGGGTTAACTGGCCAAACCACCGGGCACCACCCACCCCTCCCCTGGTACCATGGGGGAGTGCCCTACAAGGACCTCGACAGTCAACGCCAATACCAGCTCGAATGGATGTGGCGTCGCCGGCTGACCTGGATCCTTGAGAACGGGCCCTGCCGCTGGTGCGGCTCCTGCAACAACCTCAGCGTCAGCTTCCGCAACCCGTCCAAGAAGACGGTCAAGGTCGCCAGCATCTGGGGACGCTCCGATGAGAGACGGGCTGAGATCCTCGCCGACTGTGAAGTCCTGTGCGAACACTGCCACAAAGTCAAAATGGCCATCTGGAGCGCCGTCAGAACACACGTAAAAGGAGATTCCATGAGATCCCCAGGTCCATCCTCCCCACACCCACCGAACCCACGGCCAACCGGACCAACGAGTCCGGCGCCGCATCCGTATCCACGATGAGAGACACACTCAGGCCGGAGGGACCGGCTGGGGTGCGACCTCAAGGTCCACCGCCACCTAGTCCAGATCTCCGGCAACATGTGATCATTGTGATCAAAGACCGGACAGAACCCCGATAACAAAGAAGGCCCCTGACATCGCGTCAGGGGCCTTCTTTGTGTCTACTGTCCCTTGCCCCCACCACAGGGCAGCGCCATGGAGCTGACCGGCTGATAGTTGCTGTCGATGGCCCCCATGTGCCCGTTGCTGTACGCCACCACGGCACAGTCCACCGCCATGGCCCCATACACCGCTGAACCGGCCACGTAGAAGTAGTTGTCCACGCTGCCCGGGATCGCGTCCGTCAACGCGAACCCGCCGCCCTTGAGCAGCAGCCGCTTGACGTTCACTGGACCACCGGCCGCCTCACCCGAGGGGGCGAAGAATGCCGTGGTCCCGGCCACGGTCACGGCCCAGTCCACCGTGAGCCCGTCCACCGTCAGCCCGGCCCCGTCGTAGACCTGCACCCCGTCACAGTGGCAGTCATCGCCACGGATCAACGCGAACGAATCCCGGATGGTCACCGGACCACAGCCCACACTGCCCCCACCGGCCCGGAAGCCCTCCGTCAGGTTCTTCACCTTCACCCGGGTGGCCGTGTACCCCCCAGGGGTCACGGCACCGTTGGTCGCGTCGAAGGGCGCGTTACCGGACGAGCGGATGGTCACCTGGTCCAGGGCTGTTCCGTGCCGGCAGCCGCTGGCTGTCTCCGTGTTCACCACCCCATCGATCACCTCAACCCGCAGCAGGCTGACGTTGTCCACAGCCACATGGATCCCACCAGTGACCCGGACGTCTGTGTAGACGCCAGGAGCGGTGATGGTCCAGCCTCCGGTACGGATCGTGGCCGGCACCCAACCGGCGGGGACTCCAGTGGTGGCCTGGTTCGGGAACCCGGCCACCGGTGGCGGTGTCGTAGGGGGTGGAGTGGCAGTGGGTTGAAAGGTCACTGAGGGGTGTGCGGAGCTGGCAAGAGCTGTCGTTGTGGTCTGAGTCGTTTGGAGCGGAGATGTCGACATGGCGCTGACACAGTCCCTCAACCAGGTTCTCAGTCTAGCTGCAGGGGGAGGGTTGGTGTCCAAACGCCCCTGGCAGACATCCCGCAGGTCCCCGGCACTGAGCCCGTCCGGGCTGCCGGAGACCGGCGCCATGGTCGTGAACGCCAGGACAATCCCCACAATCCCGGCCACAGCGGACCCTACAACAAGTGCGCGGCGATTTGTCATGGTACCTCCGCCTTACCCGATCTCCCGTACCCCCGGTTGGTGTGAGGAGGCAACGGTTCCCAGATCGGTTCTGGGACATCGGCCTCCCTCATGCCTAGTGCATAGAAGCAGTCCAACGCCAGTCGCATGGCTCGATGGTGGGTGAACCACTTGTCCCGGGCGGAGGCCGTGAACGAGAAGGACAGCCGGTTGTACGGCTGCCCTTCCACGCGAGGGTCCCGGAACCACCAGTACTGGTTGCAGGCGGTCTGGAGGATCTGCAGGACTACATCGTGCCCTCCGTGGGGCAGCGGGTATACGAAGCTGTATCTACGATGCGTTGTCAATCGATTCGTCCTTGGGGACATGTACTCCCGCCCGTTGAAGGGCTTTGATCAGACTGTCCTGATACGTCACCAGGTCGGTGTGCTGCTGATTGACGATCTCATGAACTGCCTGCACATCTTCCCGGAGAGTTGCCTTAGTCTCTTCAACCTGTCCCTTTATGGCATCTACCTGACGTAAAGTCTTCACTGCTCCGGCAATAGAGGTGGTCAATATGCCCACCGCTCCGAGGATGATGGCGATGTCTGTTGCTGTCATGATCTCTCCAGATGTAAGGGGTGCTACCTCCAGTTTCCCGTACACCCCTGACATCTGAGATCACCCGGATGGCGTTACAGGACCCGTGCTCCCGGACAGCTCATGAACATGCTCCCCAGTCCCCCCGGTGCAGTTGCACACCAGCTCAGGGAACAGCGGGCCGGCCACCGAATCCAGGTAGTTGCCCCAGGTATCCGCGCCCCGCAGCGCATCCGTCAACAGGACCTCGGTAGCCCCGGCCCTGGCCGGAGTCTGGATACTGCCAGGACTACGCAGCTTGCGGCGATGAATACGGTTGCTGACGAACACCTGCCCGTTCCAGGCGACGTCGGTGCTCTGCACCCGATAGAAGACATCGGCCATGTAACCCTCCCCTAGTGCGAGTACGGATTGCCAATCCGCACCATTCTCATCATCGGTGGAGTACCCGGACACATGAACATGGTTGGTGTGCGGATCCACGCCGGTGTAATCATCTGCCCGGAACCCGGTGGACCGCTTATAGATCTTATGGTTGTAGATGACGTAGTACAGCCTGAACCGGTCCACACCCGTGATCAGCGCCTGCACCAGGGCTACTGCGTCGGAGACCCTGAACCGAGTCCCGATCATGAAGTCCAGGGCACGGACCTCGGGGTCGGAGTCAGCGTCAACCAGCTCGGCCCGGACCCGGGGGTAGTCGTCCGGATTGTGCCCGGATACCTCACCCTGGTGGCCCAGGTCGCCGATCCACCCGATCGTCATCCCTGGCCACACGGTCAGCCCGTTGTGGTACAGGGCGTTCATGCTCGCTGACCTGTGTGGCTGCACCATGACCTCAGGATCTCCTACCAGCGGTCAGGGCGTCCAGAGCTGTTGGCGCCATGGTGATGCCAGATCCACGTCTTCTGCGGCACGTGCTTGAACCTGGCGCCCTGGTCCAGGAGGCCCAGGTAGAAGCCCCAGTCGTCGTACTCTGAGCCAGGAGGAGCCTGGAAGGAGGACAGCTTGGCCAGGTGCGTGCGCACGAGGGACGTCACCGGCAGGTAACTCTTCTTCCGCAGCAGGTTCTCACTGAACGGCTTCCCGTACCGGCCCCACTCCTCGTGGTAGCCCAGATCCTGGCCCTGGGGCCCGATCACCGTGCACCCGGTGTAGATCACATCCGCATCGGAGGAGTTCTGCAACAGGACCAGCAGATGGTTCGGCAGCAGCTCATCGTCATCGTCGAGGAACGCCACCCAGTCTGTCGACACCCACGGCAGCATCCGGTTCCGGTTCTTGGCTGCCCCCAACCGTTCGTTGTCCACCCCCACCATGACCATGTCCGGCAAGTGGTGCTGGGTCATCACCGACAGTAGGGCCCGCCCCAGCATCTCCCTACGGGGCGGGATGGTGGGGACCAGGACGGTGACCGTGGCCCCTACCATCGTGGCCTGCCGCTGGTGTTGCTCCCGTGCACGTAGTAGGTCCACGTCACCTCCGGGGACCCGGCGAACAGGGTGGTAGTCACCTCATCCCCGAACTCCTCCCGCAGGAGTTCAATGCACCGCAGCTCATGCCACCAGTCCTCGCCAGCCCACTCGGGTGGGGCTTCCGGGTGCGGCATGAACCCGGCCCGCAGCGACAGCTCCCGTTTGACCATGATGCCCATCGTGGTGTGGTGAGGATCATCGATGTTCATCTGTCGGCCCCGGTGCATCGGGAACGGGTTGTTCCCATCGAACCACGACCACACATACCAGGCACCTCTGTCCTCGGCCAGGTTCCACAGGGTCTCCAGGTGATGCGGGTGCCAGGCGTCGTCATCGTCCAGGTAGGCCACCCACTCGGTATCCGCCGCCCGGAGTGCCTTCTCCCGGGTCGCGGCCGCACCCTGCCGTTCCGTGTCCAGGACACAGTTGATCGCGGCCGGCTGCAGCGTCTGCTCCCGGATGCCTCGGAGGGCCCGGTCCAGCATCCCGTTGCCCACCCGGGGCGGGATGACGGGCAGGCACACGGTCACCGGGATGATGCGCCGCCCGATGTGGTCCACGATCACAGGACCCTCCTTGCACTGATGGCGCACTGCCACTGTGGCCGGCGGTCAGCCACCGGCCACATCATCGGAACACTGTTGATGCCCACGTTGGTCACATCAGACCACCCGGTGCGCTCCAGCAGGATCCGGATATCCAACTGTGAGCATGCCCAGCGGTGCTCGTCCCCTGGCCACCTGGACGCTCCATACTTCAGCGAGTCCAGGGTGACGTCCAGGGTGCCGGCGAAGGCCATACCTTCAGCCACCACACAGTCCGGACCCACAACCATCAGCTCCCCACCCGGGGCCATGCACTGCAGCAGCCGCTCCAGGAGCACGATGGCGTTGCCCACCCGCAGATGCTCCAACAGGTGCCCGGCATAGGCGTACTGAACATCGGTCCAGGGCAAGTAGTCCCGCAGGTCGTGCGCTTCATCCTTGGCGTGGGGACAGTCAGCCCGGTCCACGTTGTGCCAGCCGGGAGCGTACCGGTCACCGCAGCCAAGGTTCAGTCGCATGATTTCCCCCATCTCACCCGGGCTGCAGCAAGACCCCCCTTACGCGCATTGATGCGCCCTGGTGCATGGTTCATCTTGTTTGTAACCAGTGTCATGTGGAGGGGGTTACAACAGGCTCTGTGAGGACAGTCTTCTCCCTTGTTACATGAGAGAGGATCATGACAGGTATGATCAACATGAAGCCCTGGAGGAATTGGGCCATGTTCAAACTCGTACGCTTGACGGTGAGACCTGGTCACGCATTGCTTGCCATATAGGTCAATGAACCTAAATTGACCATAGCCACGCCACATCTTACTAGCGAGCCAAGGCCAGCATCGTTCCTGATTCATTAGGTCCCAGTCAACATTTGCCCAGAACCTGGACTCAAGTTCCATTCGATTGGTCACATTATCATCGGACTAGGTATTGGAATGATCCATCTTCCCTCAAAGCTTTTTTCCTTTCTAAGGATCTCAGGCAAGTAATTATGCGCCAGGAGCAGGTATGTGTCGGGCATCTGTTTGTACGTAGATGTAGCTTCATGTACATGCCCCATGCCGCGTGGATACGGATCAGTACAAAGAGGGGCCCTGATCTGCGCCACCGTGCCCGGAATGTAGCGCCCCTGCTTGGCCGGCGTCGTGTCCACTACATGGTCCAGGACCGTGCCCATGCGGCAGTAGTTCAGCAGCGTGGTCGCCTTGGCCGGGGCCCCGTACCCGGCGATCATCCGGTCCCCCTCGGCCGCCACCAGGTCCCACAGCCGCTCCCGGATCCGCTCCACCCGACCCTGGAACCCTTCATAGGGGCCCATGGTCTGCAGCCAGCGTTCCGTGTGGGTGACCGTGGCCCCGATGTAGTTGTTCTCCACCGGGTGCCCCTTGGTGAAGGTGGCCCGCAGGGAGCCGCCCTGGCGGGAGGTGAACCGAACATCGATGAGGTGCAGACCGTGCCGCAGGGCGGCGGATTCCAGGCTGGTCAGGGAGAAGAAGTTCCGGTGCTCGTGGTACACCAGGTCGAAAGCATTGTTAACCAATAGGTCAGGTAGGTATTGCACCTCGATCAGGGCCACACCGTCCCAGTCCAGCATGATCGAGATCCCGGCCAGCATGTCCGATACATCCTCCACATGGGCCAGGACATGGTTGGCGATGATCAGTGTGGCGGGGCCCTGAGCGTCATACAGGTCCTTGGCGAACGTCCTACCGAACGGCCGGACCCGAACGTCCAGGCCACGGTCCCGGGCCACGGCCACCGGGCCCGCCGCCGGGTCTATGCCCACCGTCACGCACCCGGCTGCGTTCAGGTGCCGCAGCAGGTCCCCGTCATTGCACCCGATCTCCAGGGTGTACCTCCTGGCCTCCATCGGATACCGGGCCAGAATCTCCCGGGCGTACTGCTCGTGGTAGCGGGACAGGGGTGGGGAGGCGGAGGTATAGAACGAGTATCCGGTACCGAACAGCAGTTCCCCCGGCAGAACCTCCAGCAACTGCGCCAGGTAACACCGGGCGCACACGGCCACCGACAGTGAGTACCGGTCCAGGTTCATGGATTCTTCGGGCGTGGCGGCGTAGGCGTCAGCCACCGGGGAGGTCCCCAGGTCCAGGAACTTAACCAGGATGTCATGACCACAGGCGCTGCAGTGTTCACGGATCATAGCCACTTCTCCCGGAACCTCTTGTCGGCTTGGAGCCACTCATGCTCACTGGCCACCGAGTCGAAGCCGACCTTGGTGTGGTGGTGTGTGTCCAGGTCGATGACCAGGCACCGTTTGCCTTTGAACTTGACCTGCATGCTGATCTCGTCGTAGCCGTGGAACCCGGGGAATCCTGTATCGAACCTCATCCATTGAATGGCCCATGGGGAGAAGGCCAGGAAGCTGCCCTCCAGGGAATCCACGTAGCCAGTCCGGGGCCCGAAATCGATGTTCATCGAATCGGTGAGCTGGTGCCCGACCGGGTCCACGTTCCACCACGCCAGGCCCTGAGCTGAACCACCACCAGCCACCCCCACCAGGGCCACATCCGGGTCCTGGAACGCCTCCAGGATCTTCTCCTCGGCGTAGAGGTCGGTGATCTCCAGGTCGTCATGCTGCAGGATCAGGGCGCTAGGCAGGGGACGCATGGGGCTGGCGTAGGCGGCCAGGATCTTGTTGTAGGCCACCGCGATCGACGGCTGCCCGTACAGAGCCACGATCTCGCTGTCGTAGGTATGCGGCACCACGTTGGCCTGGAACCTGTCCCAGGAGCCGACGCACACGCCATAGGCCACTACCACGGGCGCCCTCCGTACTTAGCGGCGAACGTCAGCCCGTCCATGCCTGACTGATGGTTCAGGAACGAGTTACGCATGGTCCAGTCATTCGGGTGAATGTTGTGGGCCACCGGTCCGGGGCAGATGACCATGCCCCCGTTGGCCCGTGCCTGCCAGTCGATGGCCGTGTCACACCACCACCAGAGCAGGTCCTCATCCGCCCTGATCCCCTTCTCCCCGGCCAGGATGAACGCCCACCCACACATGCGCCCATTCAGGTCCTGGTCGGGTGCCTGCTTCAGGGTGGGCTGGTCCACCGGATGCCACTGGTGCGTGCTCCCAGCAGCGGCACCATGGGCCCGCATGCAGGAGCTGACCGCCTCGTACCAGCCGTCCGGGACCACGACGTCATCACACAGGATGGCTACATCCCATTCGGGACTCTGGTTCATGACACCACTGATGTAGTCAAGCCCACGGTTCCATAGGTAGCTGAGGTTGGTGGGCTGAAGATCATCCTGGACCAGGCCGACAGGGTTACCCTCGGGGGAAAAGCTGTCCAGGGCGACCGGAGGATTGGAGGCGTTGTCGATCACGATGGTCAGGTCGGCCTGCGCCCTGATCGCCTTGACACAGTCGGCCAGGAGTTCCGGACGGTCGTGCGTGAGAACGATGCTGTAGCGGGGGATGGTCATCAGTCCTCCGGGGCAACGTGCCGATCAATGCTGATCACGTTGGTCAAGTGCACTGAGCGGAGCACGTTCCCGTGCCGCGCAGTCCGGACGAAGATCGTTGCCTTCCGGCGCTTCAACTGAACCGTGATGTAGGGACCGGTGATCACCGGGTAGTTCTGTACAATGTCATTGACCAGATAGACAACATTGACCCTGGCGCCCTGCTTATCAGCCACGTTCAATCTCCAGGGCTCGGGTCCAAGCTTCCGCCCACCGCCACGCGTTGACCTGGAGCGTCTGATCTTTCATGTACTCCCTGCCCGCCTCGGCCTGCTCCTTGCGCAGGACGTCATCGGTCATGAGCCGCTTGAGCTGCATGGCCCACTCCTTCGGGGTATCGGCCATAAGCCCGCACCCGGACTCACGGTGCAGGCGACGATACTCTTCACGAGGGGAGCCTACCCAGGGGACCCCTACCGCCATGTACTCGATCGGTTTCAGCCTGGACTTCGACATGTTGAACGCCGTCGCAGCCAACGGAGCCATGCCCACATCCAACCGTTCCCCGATCGTCTTGGCCCACTCCACCAGGGGCACGGACCCGGTGCACTCGGGTGGTTCAGGTAGCCGCAGCGCCTCCTTCACGCTGGACTTGCCGCCAACCACCTGAAACCTGAACCCTTCAGCCTGAAGCTGTTGAACAGCGCGCCCGGTCACCTGAAGATCGTTGGGATGGGACTTGGTGGTGCCGGCCCACCCGAACGTTCCCGCCTCCGGCTTGTCGAATCTCAGGTACGCCTCCGGCACGTAGTTATCCAGAACCTGCCCCCGCCCATGCTTGGCGTACACCCGCAGAAGCTGCTTCGTGGACGCGGTAACCAAGGTGGCCAGTTTGCAGGACTCCGTGGCCCATTTCCAGGACAGCGGGGTCCCGGTGTTGTGCCGGTAGGTCTGGAAGGCGATGTTGTCCGGGTGGATGGATGACATGTCATCGTCCATGTCCACCACAACCGCGATCCGGTTAGCCCGTAAGGCTTGGATCAACTGGGGCTGCAGCTCATGCGCCGGGCGCTGCACCACGATCACGTCAGCATCCTCCGGGACACTGGCCCCCACCAGCGTCTTACTGCCGTCCGGGTTGTCGCGGATCTTCACCATGAACCCGGAGTCCCGCTTCGGTGGCAGGATCACCACATCCATGCCCTGCTGCTTCAACAGGCTGCCTGGCCAGATGAGCCGGTAGTGTCCGCACCCCATGGCGTCGGAGGGGATGACGTACACCTTCATGGCCACCTCAGATCCCGGAGAATGCGCCCCACTGGACAGGAACAGCCACCCAGGTAGCCGCTGTAGCGCTGGTCACCCACAGGGTGAACCCGGTGGTGCTGACGCCGAAGGCACGAGACCACCACTGGGACACGGCACCAGCGGAACTGTCAACGTTCGTGAACACCACAGGGGTTGAGGCGAAAGGAGTAGCAAAGGTTACCGCCTGCGTCACCGAGGTCTGGGTGGTGAATGACAGGGTGACGGTTCCGGTTTCCCCGTAGAAGACCTGATGCTCGTAGCTGACCCAGCCCACCGCGAAGTTGCCCGAGGGCGGGATGCTGATCACGTACACACGCTTCGTAGCCGGCACCAGGCCGATCATCGACACGATGGTGATCGAGGTGTCATCCCCGTCCAACTGGACCAGTAGCTGGTTACCACTGATCGCATCAACCACTGTGGCCAGACGCAACTGCCAGGTCAGCCCAAGACGCTTGGCATTGTCGATGAGTGCCTGGGCCCCTAGCCCAATGAGGCTGGCAGCGGGATCGTTGGTGGGTAGCGGTTCGGTCATGGCGTGTACGTCTTCCGGAGCACATGGGCCATCGCCCCACCGGCGGTCAGGGTCAGGCTCCAGCCCAGCTCCAGCCAGATGTCCCCGCGCCAACGGATGATGTTGTAGGAGTCATGGCGAGGATCCGGGGGGGTGCTCAACGTAATCCGTTCGAAGATATTGAACCGCTCCATCAGTCCCTGCGCCACCGCCTGAACCTGCGTGCTGGTCCCCACCTGAAGGTCGAAGGTTCGAGGTAGCCGGAAGCCCCGGTTGGCGATCGAATGGGGAGCGGTGGCAGGGACCTCCGCCCGGCCCACATTCTCCACATCGGGATCCTCGGAGGCATTGGACACCACAATGAACACGTTGGGTGCGGTGAGCAGGTCGTCGGTCTCCACGATCGGGTCCCTGATGACTTTCATGTTGGCGTCGAAGTCGAAGTCAGGGATCAGGCCGAACGGGTTGAACGTGCGGATGCAGTGGAACTTGTTGTCGTTGCCGAACCAGGGAGAGAAGTAGTCCCCTTCCACCGCCAGGGACTCCAAAATGGACCCTCGGGTGGTTCCGATGGTCCAGGAACCCTGAGAAAGGTATGGGGTAGGGTCGATCTCCAGGTCCAGGGCGAAGTCTTCCAGGACCTCCCGCATGACCACCGAGACGTTCTTGTTAGTGCCATCGATCCCGGCCTCAATCTCCTGGTCCACCATGAACATCTCATCGGACAGCGTCATGCTGCCCAGGCCACCGGCCGTGTGTGGGCCCGGGATCCCGGAGGTGAACACCTGGCGCGAGGCGTCGGTGAACATGTAGCGTCCCAGGGGGTATTCCACGCCCGAGGGGAAGGTCATGAACACACTGACCCGATGAGTCAGAGCGTCTACAATGGACGTATCGAAGACCCCTAGGTCCAAGGTCAACTGACGTTTGATCGTTCTTGTGGTGTCATGGGACAGTGTGGCGGTACGGAACGGGGTAATGTCCCCCAAGTTCTCCCCGGTAGCCCCATCAGTCAGCGCAAACCGGTACGACGCCTGGCGCTGACCCACCCACGGGTCCAGATCCAGAATCGGATCATGGGGGAAGTTGGTGATCAGTTGGTGGCTCACGGGTCCACCTCACTGGGAGTGTCAGTCACCTCGATGATGTTCACCGGAGCCATGTACAGGCGCCGGTCCCGCAACACCCGACCGCTCGGAACAAGCACAGTCGTGAACCAGCGGTTACCGTCCTCATCCCGGACACAGATGTAGGACACGTTGGACCAGGCCATGTCCCGCAGACCGGTGAAGTCCGCCAGGCTCTGCGGAGAGATCGCCGCTGCCTGGACCAGCACCGTGCGGCTGAACTGCTCCCCGCCCCGCTCCGTGGGCCGGAACGCGGTGAAGAAGTCACGGTTGTACATGGCCTGCATCTCAACGAAGCTGGCCTCCGGGAAGCTGAACGCCTCCTCAACGTTGCCCTCCCACACCGACGAGTAGGCCAGGTTGATCGACCCGTCCTGCTCCTCGTTGGACGTGAAGATGAGCAGGTGCCCGCCCGTGCACCCGATGGTCACACCGGGGCTAGGAACAGTAGCGGTCACCGTGGCCGACCAGGGTCCGGCGAAGTCGTAGGCGTCCACCGACCGGATCCGGTAGGAGGACAGCACCCCCACCCGAGCCTCGAAGTCGTTGAACCCGGTAGTGGCCGGGTTGGTCGCTGCCATGATGGTTTGCCAGTCGGTGGTGACCGTGTCCATCCGCTGCAGCTCGTAGTGCCCGAACCAGTACTGCGGTGGAGTGATCAGTAGGTTGTCGAAGGCGACCACGTTGTTGACACCGGCCGACTCGTCCCGGGCCATGGCCCCCGCCCGGGAGCCTGTAGTCAGGGCGGAGTCGGTTGTTTCAATGTCCCAGTAGGCTGGCTCCGGGTACCCGGTCCGCCATGCTTTCGCCTTCAGGAACTGCCCAAACGCAGTGAGACGCACAGTGATCGTGGCATCAGGGCCACCGGCCAATGGGCCCAGGGCTACGGTGCCCAGGGTGGTGGCGACTCCAGCTACCCGTTTCTCCATGCGCAGGGTGACGGCGCCGGTGGGGCCCACGTCGGCGGTAGCCGAGTAGTTGTTGAGTTGGTCGGTGTATCGACCGGTTACTCCACCTCGTAGGAGGTTGCTGGTGACAAGATTCCGGAATTGGATGTCCGCCTGGATATCGAAGTCGATGGATCCAGTGTTGGCCGTGGCAAAGTGTGTAGTCCCACCAGCACTCAGGGTGATAAGTCCCTGGTGCCCGTCCACAGAGAAGTCTGTAGCCGTGCCCACAAGGGTGTACCCGACACCACCCCATGACCCAGCCGCCACCGTCCGCTCAAAGTCATCCGTGAGCGCCCCCGTGTTCGGCGGCAGGCCCCAGGTGAGCCTGGTGTACTTGATGGCGCTGGGAACGCAGCACGGGTTGACCCCGCAGTCCAGGCCAATGCCCACCACCGTCTGAGAGGCGTTGGCCGAGGCGAACCCGGTGATCGTAGGCATGTCCAAGGCGAACATGAGCGCCGCGTCAGCGGTCTGATCATCAGTGGTGGCGGTGACCGCAGGGGCATAGCCAGGTACCCAGCCCAAGTTGACCGTGGCCCCGGCCGCCGGCTGCCCGTACGTGGCAGCAGAGAGCTGCTGAGGGCTCGGAACCAGGTTCTTCAGGTTCCCGGTGATGCCGGACAGAGCGGGAGCAATGACGCCGAGGACTTCCCAGCGGTTGCCGATCAGTTCACCGGTGGCCGACCACCGCCACTGTGGCGTGGTCCCGGCCCCCATGGTGGGGGCGGTGGTGAACCGGAGGGTGACCTCCTTCCAGCCGTCCACGATCTCGTCCAGGGCGTCAAACGCGATCGGGGTGATCTCGGCGTTGACCCCGGCGCCGGTAATGGTGGTGGAGTCCAGACGCAGGGGGACAGTGGTGTCCCCGAACCGGCGGGCGTAGAACCGGGCCCACGGGTAGGACCGGGCCGCCAGGGCAGCCGAGTCAAGAATCTCCTGGGTGGCGGTGACCGTGCCGTACACCTGAGCAGCGGCCTGGCGCCCGTAGACGTGGACCTCGTTGATCGGGCCACCGGAGGTGTGCAGGCTGAGCTGGGGGAGGATCTGGACTTCCTCCTTGGAGAACTGTTCCCCCACGGTCTGAGTGATGTTGACCTGGACGCCAGGATGTGGGGTCATGGCGTAGAGCTGCCGGAGCCCATTGAGGTCTGGATACAGGCTTAGATCGATCTTCCGGTTGGTGATCGTGTTGGCAGAGTCCCCAAGATTGGCGGATTCAATAACGAGTGTGTAGTTCCCAGCCGTCAGGACCGGAAGCAGGTTATAGGCGAAATCCCGGATTGGAATAAGGTTGGCGCCCATGGTGTAACGAGTGTTGTAAGCAGGGGTGCCGGCTTCGCCAAAGGCTCGTGCGCCACAGTACAGACGATTCTCTTCACAGAAGAGAACCTGAAGGGCGGCGTAGCTCATATAGCCGTCCCAGGTGGCATTTAGGATGTGGTAGTACCGCATCGAGATCCGGCCCAGGGCACTGATCTCAAACTTCTGGAGACCGGTATAGATCCAGGGCATTCGGTCCGGAGAGGTGGGAGAGTTGGCAGTCCAGTAATGGTCAATCTCCCCCAGCTCAGCCTTGAAGATCTCAGAGTTGCCGATGAGCGACCCGGACGCCTGAGCCAGGCCAAAGTTGTAGTCAAACGCTCCCGGCGCAGCTCTTTCGATATACCAGGCCCCCAGGTCCGCTTCAATGGGCGCGGTACCTAAGATACCGGCATTAGCAGCAAGCGTATACAAGAGGTTAACTCCGACGATACGTTTGCCGCTCAACTCGTTCTGATAGGAGTTGGTGGCGAACCCGAGACGGACACCTGCCGCCACGCCACCGCTGCCGGCGCGAGGAAACGTAATATACTGGTTGTCCGAAGGATCCGCTAACGCATCCGGTACAGTGCCTCCGGCGCCACCCGACAACTGCGCCGAGTTGCACGGAATGATGACCGACCTAATCGGCCCGGTCTCCGCCTCCTTGCCAGCCGGGTAAATGGACGCCATGTAGACCTGGCCCAGGGCCCGGCCAGGGGGCCAGTCGTTGATGTAGAACCTGGCGTCCTGCAACGTGTAGGACGCCAGTGTCGTGAACCCGTGCCCAACCTCGACCACGTTGACGGCGGGACTGAAGGTCATGTCCTCTTCGCGGATGCCGACCCATTCCTGGCCCAGGATCTGTGGCGTGTGCGGGTTGTAGACGCCCATCACAAGGTCCTTACGACGAGTCGGGTGTTCCGGGCGGCGATCAGGTCAGCGGCCGAGTTACCCATGGCCGCTCCCACGGTCTTGGCCTGAGCCTGGGTGGGTGGGGCGCCCTGGAAGGTCATCTGAATCGAGTCACGACTGAAGATGATGTTGTTGACCGCGTCCATGGTGGTCTTACGGAGGTCGGGGACCTCCATCTTCATACCCTTGACCAGGTCTTCGATGAGATGCTGGCCCCGGTAGCGGGTCCATCCGCGCCCGGACAAGGGGCCCTCTTTAGCCGGGGAGCCCGGGAAGATGCCACCTATACGAGCAGCAATGGATAGAAGCAGGCTGAATAGACCTGGCAGCTTATCTTTGATTCCTTGGATCAATCCATTAATCAACGACCGTCCCGCGTTGATGAGGAGGCTGCCAAAGTTGCTGAAGGCGCTCTTGACCAGGGGTGGGATCCCCTTGATCCGATTGATCCATTCGATGATCTTTGCGATGATGTCAGAGATCCATTTGGCCGTCGCCTGACCAGCGCTGCGAACAACTCCGAGCATGGACGCGAAGAAGTGGCCTATCCAGCCGACAATTCGTCCTATCCAAACCGCAACAAAGGTACCAAAAGCCGCAACAGCTTCGCCCATGATCTTCAGGTTTTCCAAGAAGCGAGGGACGAGTGTGGTCTTGATCCATTCACCCAGGGTTTCGAAGGCGGCCAGCACCAGGAACACTGCGATGATCAGACCGGTGAGAAGTTTGATGCTGATGATTCCCAGGTCCACGAGACCCTCAAGGGCCTTCTTGCCTACCGGGGAGGCTAGTACAAAGTTGATCCGGTCGATGGCCTCGATGAGCGCCTTAAACAGCTCCTGGCCCCCGGCGGCATCTAACTGGGCCAGGAGGATGAACAGGAACTCGCCGACCTTGAACAGTAGGTCGAAGACCAATTGCAGGGTGGCGGCCATCCGGTCCAACCAAGCCGTGGTTGCCGGGTCGTGAGCGATCCGGAAGAAGAAGCCGGCCACCTCGTCCAGGTTGCGCAGGATGATGTCACCGAACTTGACCATGAACGGCATCAGGGCGGTGGCCATCTCCAGGATGCCGGTGATGAACCCCCGCTTCCCGAACAGGGTCTTAGACAACATGTCCAGCCAGTGAGTGGTGGCCGGGACTAGTGCCTTGAAGAAGTTAATGAAAGCGGGGGAAGCCAGCAGTTTCCCGAAGTCGCGGAAGAACTTACCGAGCTGCCCGGCCACCGACCCTACGCCCTTGACCAGTAGTGGTCCCAGGGCTCTTTGGATCGCGGGGATCACACCCAGGAGCTGCTTGAAGAACTTCTCCTGAGCCGTCTTCTGAAGATCAGAGAACAGCTTGCGGAGCGGAAGAAGCTCCCTGACGAATCTCGCGGCTGGATGGCTAAGGCCCTTGATAGCCTCCCTGAACTCTTTAGCGTTCTTAGCTGCGAAAGCTTTCTGGATCGCCCCTCCGAGGCCATGGAAGGCCAGAAACAGGACTCCGACCTGGAGCCCGATCGAGGCCAGAAGCCCTGGCACGATGAGCAGCACGGCCACGGCCGCGTTGATGGCCTGGGCCAGGGCGGTGAACAAACCGATCAGGGCGCCGATGGCCGGTATCAGGATCAGGATCAGCGGGGACTTGCCGGAGACGTTGAACCCGGCCCCTACCGCATCAGCGATACCTTGCCCGATCTTGGTGAAGGCGGGGGTAGCGGCCTCGAAGGCGTTGGCCGTCTCCTCGGCCAGGGTGTCCCCGATGTCTCGGCGGAAGTGCCGCCGGATACTGTCCCGGAGCCGGTCGAACCGGAAGATGCTCTTGACCCGGATGACCGTGCGAGCAGTGGCCTTCTCGACTTCCTTGCCGAAGTTCTTACTCCGGGAGCGCAGCTTGTTGGTGATGCCATCCGACATCTTGTTCCCGAGAAGCTGACCGGCCTTGTCGAAGTCCTTCTCGGCAGCATGGGCGATACCTTCAACCTCACGGGGTAGCTCACGGTGGAAGGGTCCCGTGTTGGCGTGGACATCGATGTAGGCATCACCGATGCTGTTTAACGCCACGAAGCCACCACCCTCCGACCCGCGAGAGGTAGGCTTCGCGCGCGCTACCAAAGGTCATCATAAGGGTCAGTCGCGCCCGAGGGCCAGGAAGGCTGAGTTGTCCATCTCCGGCTCCGGTTCGCCCTCCTCGTCGGGCGCCCGTTCCAGCCGCATGGTGAACATCTGGGTGTCCTTGGGCTCCATGTTCTCCAGGATGGTGATCAAGGCGATGTCCAGCCAGGCCGACAGGGACAGCTTGCTGGCGTCAACCCCCCGCAAGATCAGGCGAGATCCCAGCACATCCCAGGACGCCTTCATCACGCCCACCAGGCGTAAGGTCACCCACCACCGGCGCGCTGACACTGTCTCCAGGATGGCCAGGGCAGTCTCCCGGAACTCGTCAAAGTCCAGGGCCCCATGGAGTATCTGCTCCTCCACCCAGGTCTCATCGTCTGCGCTCAGGAGCCCGGGGAAGATGTCGTCAAACTGCACCGGTTCAGCCATCAGGACAGCCAGCCAGTCCGTAGCGGGCAAGGCCGGGATCTCCACATCCGCGCCGGCACAATGCACCACAACCGCCCACGGCTGCAGCGATTGGACTGGGTCCCGGTTCAGGGAAGGGACAATGACCTTCGATGTGTCCGGTACCGACAGGTCAGGTGCGCTTGGCTGGGCGACCACGACGCGCCCTCGGCTTCTCGTCCTCCTCCGCGTCCCCGAACACGGAGATGAAGCCGGTCATGTCGGTCAGCGTCAGCGTCCCCTTCACCGTCAGGTCCATGAGGTATTCCTTGTCCGCATCCTGCACGATGGCGTTTTCCAGGATGTCGAAAATCCGGGATACGGCGACCAGGCGACGCTCTGAGGTGGTTTCGGGGCTCTGAGCAAGGCGCGCTTCCCTGGCGATGAGCAGGAGCTGTGCGTCGTTGAGCTGACGGACCACTACATTGCGTCCGTGCACGTCAACGATGCGCGTCTCCTTACCAGGGTCCAGTGGGGCTGTCATGGTCGGGATCATAACTCATGGCTAATGAACAACATGTTGTAGCGACGAGCCGCGATACGAGCAGCATTGAGCAGGAAGTGCTTGCCTCGTTGGCCCGGGTGCCGGACTTTCTCCAGGTAGACGACGTGGCCCACCCGGCGCCAATAGAACTTCATGAACCGGCGCCGAACCGGCCGGATCGGGTACTTGCTGTGGGTCGGGCCGTAGAGCCCTGAACCCCGCTCCACCACCCGCGAGTAGGGCAGATCCGTACCAACGGAGCCATGGATCCGGTTCCCGTCGACGAAGGGACCCTTGTCTTTGATGCTGGCCGCCAGGCGCCCGGTGGTGTACGGGCCGTGGGATACCGTGAGCCTGGCCTGGAAGCGGATCTCCCGGAGCACCTTCCGGATGAAGATGATCGTGTCTTCAGTGCTCTCCCGGTGGGCCTTGAAGTAGGAGATCGTTACCCTAACCACAGCCGCAGTCCTGGTTGGGGATCTGCGCCACGATGTTCACATACCGCTCAGTACAGCCTCCGGACGTGGATCCCTGCACTTGTCGTTCGATGACCAGGGACATGCCCATGAACGTGGTGGACGTGCGGACGAACTCCAGGAAGCAGCACATCGCGTCGTTGATCGACTGCATGTCGTACAGGTTCTGGGTGAAGGCCGCGTTGTTCTCGGTGCACTTGGAGGTGGCGGGGGCACAGCGGACGATGCCGAGCCGGAACGCTACGCCGTAGGTAGGAAACGGGCACCGGGACTCGGCCTGGCGAACGATGTCGTTGTCCGGGAACGACTGGCTGGACGGGTACGTATCACCGAGGAGGACGTAGGCTAAGCCCTCGCAGCACAGGTCGATGTTCGTCTCAAGGTCCACATCGTGTACAGGTTCCGTACCGACCCGGTAGCAGCAGTGCTGCGGCGGGTCAGGGTGCCCGGAGACAGCGGTGCACAGGCAGCCCAGGAGGGCGGCGGACAGCTCGCTGACCAGGGTGAAGCTGCTCACGGGAAGGTCACTGTCCGCTGTATCGGCGGCCAGTCAGGTGACGCGATGCTCATGCGTGATGGCAGCCGGTAAGGGTTGAACTGACGGATCACCTGGTCCACCGTGGTGAGCCCGGTGAGCCCATCCTTCAGTAGCGCGTCTACATCAGCCAGGGTTACGGACACACCCTGCCGGGAGATAGAGGTGACCCGTTGCGGCAGTCGACAGGTCGCCCCGGTACAGCTCCGAGCCCACTCACAGGCCAGCTCACCGGCCGCGTTGGACAGGACACTGGGGACCGGTTGGCCCTTGAAGTAGGTGACCGTGAACGTCCCCGTGTCCACGTTGTAGTCCTGGCAGTCCGGCCAGCAGTCACCGTCGGTACGGACCAGCCACTGTCCGTCATCCACCCGCCAGGCGTCCACCGGGATGATCACATCACTGACGCTGACCCCGGTGGCCGGCAAGGACCAGACAGGTCCGGGCAGCCACACCTGGCACGCTGGCTCACACGAGCAGCAGCCGAACGAGCCGGCGCACCCGGCACAGTTACGCCAGACGCCCTGGAACACGTACGGCAGCCAGTAGCCGTCGGACCAGTAGTAGCCGTTGATCATCGTGTTGACGACGGTCCGGCCACACGGACGAACTGTCCGCTCACACAGCCCGAACCGGCGCCCGGTAGCCGCCCACACCACCAGGGCCGCATAGTCCACGGCGGCCTGCTGAAGTTCAGTTGAGTAGGTGTCCCACTCGTCGCAGCAGACCCCGGTGATATCCCAGCCGCACGGTAGGGAGGGCAGCCCGTCTGGATTGGCCAGAACCATGCCACCCTCCCTAACTCATGACGTCTCTTACAGTGGTCCGGCCGGCGTCAAGCTGGCCAACTGTGCACAGCCACAGAACGCCGTTGGCGGGGGCTTTCGAGTCATGAACTGCCGCATATGCGATGTGGGCTGGACAGGTGTCAACAGTGCGATGTTGTTCGTGGATCCGGCTGGGTTGTCGGAGTAGTCCACGAAGAACGGTCCGGTGCCCCACAAGCTGTTCGACCGGGTCCGGGCGTTGACGGTGTAGCTGACCGCTCCGTTCTCGAAGGTCACGTCACCAATGGTGCCCTCGACGACCCATGGCCAGAGCATGTAGCCGTACTCCACGCCACCGGTGCAAGGAACCGACAGGTTGGTCAGTCGGGTCCAGCCTTCGAGGGCGAAGTTGGAGTTTGCGGCCGAGTTCTCCTGAGTCATCCATCCGGTGTTGACCGGCGAGGCGGCGTCGTCGGCGACCAGGGGTTCAGCCGTCATGATGTTGTACATCTCGGGGTCCACGTTGCACATGGTCAACGTCAGGTTGATCCACTTCAGGACCGGTGGGTTGGTCTCCTTGACGCAGAAGACGCCGTCACCGTTCTTGATGAAGAACTCCTGGCGGTCCTCGTACTCCTTGCTCATTTCCACCGAGATGATGGCGTCGGAAACCACATACGAGCACCCGGTTACCGCCTGCCCACAGGAGTTGAGCTGCGTCACCCGGATCCGTGGCAGTTTGAAGGGGGTATAGCACCGAGAAGCCATGGGTTACTCCCCTTCCGCCGTGAGGCCCTGGTAGGTCTCGTACTTTGTCCACAGCTCATCGGGCACCACGAGCGAGAACGTGGGACCCTGCGTATCTGTTTTCACGACCTTGGGGTTGTCGGCTAGGTCCATGAGGACCCGGGCCACCCCAGGATCAAAGTCCACACGCTTACTCATGTCGCTCCTGTCGTTGCACAGGTGCGGGTGACCTCGACAGCCCACACGCCGCATTCCACAGCGGCTGCGTAGATCTGCTCAGCCACCGTTGTGACCTGGTTCGTTGCCCGGTTCAGGGTCTGCCCCTGGGGCGGGACAAAGATCTCGGGATCCTGCCAGATCAGGACCCGCCCGGAGGCGTAGATCCACTCCGTGGTTGCTGTGACCGCTTGCCCGGTGGGACCCGTCCCGTCGAATCCCTGCCCCAGGCAGATCCTGGTGCCGTTGCAGGTCACCAGGCGCCCGCCGGTCCCGTACTCGTACAGGTGAGACTGAGCCATGTACGGGCCCATGCCGGAGCGGGCGAAGATGGTCCCGCCCATGATCCCGTTGTCGGCTAGCGCCTGCTCCAGGAGGCGGAACCCTTCGGTGATACACAGGGCCGCACCCAGGTTGGTGGCGTTGCGGAACAAGCCCACAATGGGCCCCTGGCCCTGGTTGGGAGCCTGCCCCTGCCACACCCGGCGTTCCACCGCCCGCTGGGCGAACAACTGGGCCCGCAGCCGGACCCGGCGTTCGACCTCATCGAAGCTGTAGCCGATGCTGCCGCAGGTGTAGGACGTGATGACGGCGAACGGGGACCCGGACACCGCTGTATCGATGGGACTGAAAGTCTTGCTGCCGGTGACCGGCGGGCAGGTCAGGTCGTACAGGAAAACGTCTTCCACGCACGAGTCAGGGACGTAGATGACCCCGCCGCCCTGGGCCTCGGTCTGCGGGAACGGCATCGGCCCCAGGGCCACGTTGAAAATGCCATAGGGAGGTGGAGGCGGTGTCGGCGGCTCAATGAGCGTCGGGCCGTTGAACAGGGCCACGCGGTCTCCTTTCCCTACCTCAGTGGCCTAAGGGGGCCGGTTGCCCGGCCCCCGTCAAGCTCACGGGCAGGTCACGTCGCGCTGGAGACCGGTCTTACCGTTCGGGCAAATGCTGACCGTGTACACCCGAGACAGTGGGCACATCCGGACCATTGCCCACCCGGTTTCAGTGAACAGGTGGGTGACCTGGTTGGTGGCCAGCTTCGTGGAGTCGTACACCGAGTTCAGGGTGATGACGTCGCTGACGGCCCGGATCCAGGTGCCGGCCGGGTAGACCAGGAACTGCAGGGATCCCGGCAGCGCGCCCACCGGAGTATCCGAGCCCATGCCGGTGGCTGCACACGTGGCGAAGGCGTCCTGCCAGTCGTAGATGTACTGGACCCGGGCGCCACGGCAGGTGAACGCGGCCGTGATGGCGCTGTCGGCCAGGCACAGGACGTCAGGTCCGCTGCCGGTGCCGTTGCGCCGGATCCAGTCGGCCCGCATCTGGGCGAGGATCCAGAACGGCATGATCACTTCGAGGGTGGCGGACTGCTGCAGCCGCAGCCGGTACTTGATGTCGACGATGGCCATTTCCACGGCACTGAACACCTGGGAGACCACCGACAGGTCCGTGGACCAGGGTGCTCCAGACAGGTTGACAGCGGTGGAGTCGGCGATGACGTCGCCGATCTGCTCCCGGTTGATCTGGTGGGCGGAGGAGGCGATCGCACCCCGGGTGAAGGTGGCCGTGAACTCTGGGTAGCCACGGATCGACAGGATGTTACCGGTCAGACAGAGCCCGGTCACTCCGAGCCGGGTGTCGATGAAGCTGGGGCAAGGAATCTCCAGACACGTCTTCGTGGTACCGGAGGCCACCTGAGCCTCGGTCAGGTCGAAGAACCCGGTCGGCGTGGCACAGTTGCCGCCACCGAAGATCGAGTCGAACTCGATACCGGTGTTGTGCCGGATACCGCCCCGGCGGGCTTGCACCTCGGGGAAGTCGGCCAGGCCGTCGGTGGTGATCTGCAGACAGATGCTGTAGTCGGTCTCCGACGGGGCACACCACCCGGCCGCCGCGACCAGAGCGTCCCGGGTCGGGTCCTCCGCCAGGATCTCCTTGCGCCGGATCTCGGCTGACCGGAGCAGGGAGCCGCCCGGGAGACGCTTCTCGTCAGCAACGGCCAGGAGCTTGGCGTAGTCGGTGGCGTCCCCGTCGACGGAGAACTCGGCCGGGTAGTCCCGGACGAGCTGCGCCACCGGGTACATGATCGGGCCCTGGCCCTGCCGGTTGCCTACGGCGCCGTGGCTGGCGGAGCGGGCCTCGAAGGCTTTGGCCACGTCCAGCATGGTGTCCAGGCGCTGCCCGGCGGAGTAGTTGGGGACACCGGCCGCCGCGACCAGGGTGGAGTAGCGGGGACGTTCGGAGGCAGCGGGCAGGTTCGGTTCAGGGGCCCGGTCGACGATGTCCGACAGGTTGACCTTGATGACCTCGTTGCTGCTGGCGGTGACGGCCGCCGGCTCGTCTTCCTCGCCATCGGGTTCCGGCTCGTCGGGCTGGGTCTGCGGCTCCTCGGTGAGAGCGGAGAAGCGGCTGTTGCGCTTCTTGCGACCTTCCAGCTCCTCGGGCACGGTCACCCGGTGGAAGGTCTGCAGCTCCTCGGCATAGTCCAGGTCTTCGTCGGAGCAGGTGTCCGCCGACAGGGAGGCGATCAGGGTGTCGTATTCGGCCTTGGCCTGCTTACCCAGGTCCTGGAGGCCGGAGAAGGAAAACTGGCTAAGGTCTTCCGGAATCTGGAAAGACATGCGTAGGGCCCTTTCGGGAGCGTCAGCGATTCAACACCCCCGGTGCAGGCCCACAGCATCAGCCACCGGAGTCCGGTTCGTATGAAGGTACGGCCTACAAGCCAGCTACCTGATCTTTGCGTGACTATAACACCAGCTCAGATGCGAGAGAAGGTTCCGCCGCCTGCGCGTGTTACCGCCACCCGTGCTTCATGCTCACTGTTGACGATCTCGGTTTGCCCACTGGGGAGTTTCACCTCGTACCGTTGCACGGACGTGCTGGTGGAGGGGCTGCTGTTCGGATTTCCGCAGTTGCACATGATCAAACTCCTGCCAGTGAGAACTCACCCTTTACCCGGGGAATGAGTTGATCTCTAGTGTCCTTGTCCTCCCACAGTTTCTCAAGTTCCCGAATAGCCTGAGAGATGGCCCGACTAGCTTGGAATCTCCCCTCCTGGCTCTCATGAGGCAAGTTGAGCTGTATGTCCCGAAGCCCAGCGATAAGCCGTAGCCCGCGAAGACGACCACCCTGGAAGTCCTGAGCGATTTTCAGCAGCTTGTCGACCTCGCTGTCCTCCTGGCTTCGATGGAACCCGGGACGATCGACCGCCCCCCGGGCTACCGGGATCTTGAGCAGCTCGTCCATCAGCGTGCGCAGGGGGCCGGGTGTTCCGTCCGGGAGGCTGACACTCCGCTTCGGAGCGTCCAGTTCCCGAACCATCCCAGTAACACCACGACGAGCAGCCGAGCCCTCAGGAAGTCTCTGCTCCAGACGTTTCAATTCTTCGATGAGTTGGTCCTGGGAGATGTCGCCTCGGACGGCACGAGTGGCCAGCTTCCCAACCACGTTGGACAACGGCTCCCCGTTCACGTCCATGAGGCGATCCTGGCCCATGTCTTCCAAGCCGGTGCCGATGACGCCGTCAGAGTGGAACTCCACCGGGCCACCCGTGCCCAACATGCCCCAGTCATTATGGATCTCGGGAGCAGTGGACCGGGCACCGGAGACCACTCCCCTGGCACTAGGCGCCTCGGGTGCACTGGGTGCCGCCTTCTTGGCCGGGGTGCGACCCTTGCCTTCCTGTTGAATGAAGGTGCCGAGGCGGCGCAGGTAGTCGGCGCTGGCCTTGCGCCGTGCGATCAAGGTGTCACGGTCATAGTCGACCTTGTAGCGACGTCCTTCCTCGTTCAGGTCGGCCCGGGACACTTGAGCGGCACGCTCCCGCAGCCACCGGGCCACATCAGTCGGGGACTCCCCACCCTGGAGCCGGCGATTGGCCTCATCGGTGGCGCCAGCGGCTCCGCTGAACATGGGGAAGTCCGGTGCACTGATCCCAGCCTCCTTGGCCCGGACTCCCAGGGACACCCGGACAGGGGTGACGCTTTCACGGATCGCTGCCGAGTTCAGCCGTGGCTGAACATGCCGGTCCAGGATGGCGTCCCGCAGTCCACGCTTAGTCCGTGGTGCCTTGATCCCGGACTGTGTGGCCAGGCGCCGTAGCTCGACCATGGTCAAGCCTTCCAGGGCGTTGTCGCCCTGGTCCCTGGTCTTGGCCCGGCTCATCTCCTCCAGGGCGTTGTCGATGATCCGTTTCTGCAGGTCGTCGATCTGCTGGTCCCTGGTGCGGACCTCCGGGGCCACCTTGGCGGGGGCAGCCTTCCGGGGTGGTGCCACCATCCGCCACTGGCCTCTTGGCTGACGGCTGGTGATGTCCCTGGGCGTGTTGCCGGTCCCGAGCGACGGGTCATCCCGCCATTCACCCGAAGCACGATGCTGTCGCTGGCCGATGTACCCACCGTTCCCGTCGGCCACGACCCGGACGTCTGTGTTGGCGGCCGACAGGTAGCCCTCCGCCCGCACAGTTCCCTTGGGCTCTGGTGCTTTGGCGGGGGCAGTCTTCTTGGCGGACCGGCGTCGGACCCCACGGATCCGCTCAGCGAAGTCACGGAGACCCTGAGCCCTGGATCTACCTTCCTGAAGGTTCCGCTCCCGTAGGGCGTTCTCCTCTGGAGTGCGCCGCTCCCCGCCACCGATCTCCCAGTTGCCGTACAAGATGCCCGTGCTGTCGGCCCGAGCCCTCGCATGCCCATCTACCCGTTCAGCAATCTGTCGAGGTGTCAGTTTGCCCTGGTCAAGATCGCCTTGAACATCGGAGATCGTCTTCGGGTCAACGTCCAGGCCCTGGGCCAGGAGCCCGGCGTCGACCCGCTCCCGTTCACGAGGAACCTCGGGTGCCGCCTTCTTCGCTACCTTGGCTGGGATCGCCTTGGCGGCCTTCTTCGCCGCCCGCCGGTCCACCTCTCGCTGAAGCACCTGACGCAGAAGGTCCTGAAACATTTCGTTCGGGTTGTTACCGTTCGGCGGGTCCAGGCCAGCCTCCTTGGCCGCCGCCCGCATGTCATCAGGGGTGGCGTCCTTGAGGAACTCAAACTCGACCGGGTTGGTGACCTTCGCTTCCTCAAGCGTGGGGACATCCTGCTGCTGGTGGCCACGCAGCCACCGGGCGTGGGCCTCGTGAGCGTTGATGGCGGCCTGAAGGTTGGCCCGGTGCCGCTCCAGCCGGCTCCGCTCGTCAGGGCTCAGGTCGGTCTGGTTCAGGTTGGCGTCAACTTCGATCAGGTCTTCCTTGTTGAACGCCACCTCACTTTCGAACCGACGGACGGCCTCCTCCGGGGTGATGCGCCCGGCCAACAGGTCGCCGGTGATCTCTTCCTGGCTCTTGCGGGCGGAGCCGGGGGGCGCTTGCGGGAGCCCGGCTTCGCTGATGGCCTGGCGTAGTTCCTTGCGGCGGGGGGCGTTGTCGACAGGGGTGTCAGCCCGGGGCCCGGCTACGGACCCTTCAGGGACGAGCCTGGCGCCACGTGCCTCTTTGGCGTCGACCTTCTCCACGGTGGCCTTGCGCAGTTGAACGTCTTCACCGGGACCGACACGGGCCGTGTAGCCGGGTCGGACGATACGGACCGTGTCCCCTTCACGCAGCCCTTTGCCTTCATGGACCCTCGGGTTGAAGGCGATCGTGTCCCCGACGTGGCCAACGTGGAACACGCCTTCACGGTCGGTGAGCCGCTGCGCCTCCAACAGGATCCGGTCGTTGTTGTTGGTGTCCACCGCATCGAGGAGCGGCTGAAGGTCCGCCTCGGGGATCCCTGCCTGCTTGGCCCGATTGCGGATCCGAGACACCAGGGCGGTGGAGGACGCTTCGTCGTGGACCAGTTGCTCGACCTCGGTGCCAAGATCCCCGAAGCCACGGGCCCGGTCGATGTGAGCCTGACGCGTACGGGCACGTTCTTCTGCTGTAGTCGGCAACAGGCCACCCTCACCTGGGCGCCGACCCCTGAAGCCACGGGTGGCAATGGAGTCGCGACGTCGGCCAACGGTAGCTTCAACAATCTCGTGCCGTAGCTCAGGAATCGTTTTACCACTAGCTCCTGGCACATTCAGCTCTTTGGCCATTTCCAGGAGCTGAGCCTTGCGGGTATTGGCGAGGAGAGCTGCCGCCTCCTCGCGACTCATCGGGTTTTCCCAGTTGGCATTCAATTGATCAAGGAGACCTGTTGCGGGAGTCTCGGGGCCCCCGGCGCCTCGGAAATGCTCCCTGATTGCATCGAGCACTTCGCCCTGATGCGTGGACCGGCCCATGGTCTTGATCCCAAGCTCACGGGCCAGGGTGCGACGTTGCGGCTGCGTCAACGGGGCCAGGACCCCGTCGAGATAGTCTCCTCGCTGGTTCTCGGGGGTGGCCAGGATCCGTTGACGAACGGTGGAGGCGTTGGGGACGCCGCCGACGCCACGGCCGCCACTGAACCTGCGTTCACCCTCGTTGCCGCTCAGGATCAGACTGACAAGCTCATCGCGACGCATCCGGCTCAACGGCTTCATGTAGCCCTGTTTGACTACCGCCTCATTGGGCTCCATGCCGTTGATGCGGGCGTACTCGCGAAGCTGGGTGACGGTCGGCTTCTCGCCCTCGAACAGCTCCCGGATCCGCTGCTCGTTGGCCGGTAGCTCAGGGGCAGCCTTCTTGGCCGGGGGTACCTTCCTGGCGGGTGCCGGTGCCTGCTCCCCGCGCAGGTGTGCCTTGATCCGGTCCTTGGTCCAGCTTTGAGGGACCTTGAGGTCGCGCTTCTTGGCCTCGTCCAGAAGCTGCGCCTTGGTCATCTTGTCCAGGGGGTCACCCGGAGCCTCGGGTGCCGCCTTCTTGGCTGCCTTTTTCCCTGGGATCAGGTCGGCGGCGGACTTCATCAGCACCTCATGGGTGCGGCGCAACTCCTCACGGTTGGGTTCCTTCGGGGCACTTGGGACCTCTTTGCGTACTGCCTGACGAACTGCCGCGCGGGAGGCAGTTTCCTCCGGGGTCAGGCCCCCGGGTGCCGCCTTCTTGGCTGCCGGGGCCTTGGCCGCCTTCTTGGCAGGGGCCTCGGGGGCAGAGACCTCCGGCGTTCCCTCCACCCTGTAGAAGGTGTTCTGCCCGTAGTAACCGGCGGTACTTGCCTCTGTCCCGTCAGGCAGGGTGCCATGAAGGATGTAGTTGTTGCCACTCTCCCGTTCGTTACGGGTGACCGTAAGTGGAACCGAGCCAGTCTTCTTCCTGGTGCGTAGCCATGTCGGTTTGCCATCAGCCGTCTTGCCGGGTTCGACCCAGACCACATCTCCCGGTTTGATCCGGGTGGCACTGACGCCCTCTCCGATTTTGAGGCCAGCGGTACTTGGAGCCGCTTCCGGTACAGCCTTCTTGACCGCTGGAGCCTTGGCCACCTTGGCGGGGACGACGGGTACCTCGGGAGCAGGGGGCACTTTACCTTCGCGCTTGTCCCTGATGGCCTGTTGAATGGTGGCCTTGGTGGCTCGTTTGGGCAGGTCGACGTTCTCATCCAGGGCGATCTTGCGCAGTTCACTGACCGTAGTATCAAGATCAGTCTTAGGCTCGGGTGCAGCCTTCTTGACCGCCTTCTTCCTCGGGGTCAGCCCCTCCTGCTTCGGCAGTCCGGCCTGCGTGCGGGGGACAGCCTTCTTGGCTACCTTCTTCTCCGGTGCCGGACTCGGGGCGACCTCCTCCAGGCCGTACTGCTTCGCGATCACATCCCGCAGACCTTGGAACGCCTGAATATCGGCCTCTTTGTTGACCTCTTCCTCGTGCATGCGACGAGGAAGCATCCCCGTCGTGTCACCGACTATCTCGCCTCGCCTCATGCGGGCGATGTCGGCGTCCAGCTCCCGGAGCGCATCGACCGGGTCCTTCCTCCCGTTCTGGACCCCCAGGTATGCCTCGTTCCACGTCCGACGGCGTGGACCGACAGTCGGGGACTGGACCTTGGCGTCGAGGACGGCCCGCTTCAGGTCCACGGTCCGCTGAGGCAAAGGTGCCTGCTCCGGTGCTGTCGGCGCGGGCGCTGGTTGGGCTCCTCCGGCCGGCGCCCCTCCAACCCGCCCTACATGAGGTTCCGTGCGAGGCTCCGGTTGCCCGGTGAGCTGGGCAACGCGTCGCTCCTCGGCAAGCTGAGCCGGGGACCTCTGCACGGGTCCGGCCTGTGCTGCCGCCTCCCGACGTAGCTGCTCAGCCCGCTGCTGCTTCGCCTCGTCCGGCTGACCTTCTCGCTTACCCAGGCTCTGGCTGACGTCACGGATGCGTTGCTCACGCTGCGCAGAGGGCACATGGCCTTCACCAATGGGCCCGCCGATGGGTTCCGGGGTGTCATGGCCACCGTGAGGTTCGGCCATGACGTACATGGTCCAGCCGCCGGTGCCATCCTGACGGATTTTGGTGATCCGTAAGGGCTGGTTGCGGTCGAGCAGGATCGAGCTGTCACTGGGCCCGGCGGCCGGGACAACAACCTTGGTCCCCTTCTTCGCGGCCACCACGATCCGCACACTGCCCTGGGGCGCTCCGGCCGGGGGCTCCCCCATGGTGTGCAGGCTGTAGCCACGGTCAGCGACCAGGCGTCCCGACAGGCCCCGGATGCCCGGGTTGGTGTCGGCGTCGGTACCGGCGGCCGTCTCCGGGCTGAACCCGAACGCATCCACGCCAACGACCCGGGACAGGATGGCGTCGTCGGGCAGCTCGGTCGCCGACCGGTCCATCATGTCGACGAACTTCTTCGTCGACGGCTCGTCGGGGGTGCCGTCGAACAGGTCGGCGTTGGTGTGGATCAGGTCATGGCGTAGCCGGATATGGTCCAGGCGGCCCATGCGTCGGGCGCCCTGGCGGCTGGCGATGTTCTGCAGGTACTGGTTGGCTTGGCCCTGGTTCTGGAAGGTGCGCGGCCGGAAGTTGCGCAGGAAGTCCAGCACTGCGCCCAGGATGCCTTTGGAGATACCAGCCTTGTGGATCCAGCGCCCATTGGGGCCCCGAGGGTGTTCCAGTTCCTCGGCAGCGCCCCAGGCGTCACCAATACCTGCCACAACTCACCCCTGGGGTTGCGCCTGAGCCTGTGGCTGCGGGGGCGGGGCACCGGCTGGCGACCCTCCCTGGTCCGCGCCCTGGACAACATTCTGTTCGCCAGCCGGCTCGTCCAGGATAGAGAAGCGGGCGAACATCATCATTTTCAACATCTCATCCGGGGGCGGTGGCCACGGGTTGTTGGGATCAATGTCGGCCTCGGTGTCCGGGGGCGCCATCGTGGCGCCCGGCTGCGGTGGTGGTTGTTCCGGGGGCGGCACCGCAGCCGGGGCCGGCTGTACGGGAGCGGTCACTGGTTACCGACCAGGGCGGCGAAGCGGGCCTCCCGCTCCCGTTGTGCGTAGATCTCCTCGTCTTCGGCCAGGTCACCCAGGCGTCCGGCCCGTTCGACCCGGTCGGCGGCAGCGTTCAGTTCGACGATGACCTGAGCGGCCACCTGGGAGGCGATGAGACTGGCGTCCATGGGGACGTGGGGGTCGATGCCGGTGGGGATCTCCTCATACGGCTCCAGGGTGCCGGCGGCGACCAGGGCGGTCTGGTCCCCGTTGTCCATCGCGTACACCGGGAACGCGGGGACATTCACCGCCAACGCTGCCGTCAGTTCCAGGCTGCCGTTGACCCGGCGCCAGTCACCGGAGATCGGGGACCGGCGCAGCTTGGCGACCTTGCGGTTATCGGCTTCCGGGACCACAGCCCCGGCCACCCAGACGCCGAACTCTCCGTCGGTGGCCCGGACCACGGCGGCCTCGTCGCCGGTGTGGTCGTAGTGGATGGCGGCGGCAGTGTAGCCGAGGCCGATGTCGGCGTGCCGGGTGTCCATGACGATCTTCCCGACCTTCACATAGTCACCCTCAGCCGTGTAGACGGTGCCCAGGTGGAAGGGCGCGTAGTCCTGGTGCGAGCGGGGGGCCAGGACGCATTCGTTGCGGGAGGCGAAGTCACGGTGGCATTCCCCCCAGGCTGCGATGTGCCCGAACACCTGACCTTCGGGGGTGACGGTGAGCGGGGTCTTCTGCGGCAGCTCGGATTTGAAGAACCACGCCTTCGGGGGCTCGACGGGGTACCCGTCGCTGATGGAGTAGGTGTCCTGGCGCCGTTTCTTGGTGGTCATGCCACCGTCCCCACTACTGGAGTCGGAGATCTCGATCCCGGCCTTCTGAGCGGCGGCCTTGATCTTGGCCTTGATGTTGGCGAGCTGCTTCTCGTCGTAGAACTTCGCGTTCTTTGCTTGATTGATATATGCCCATGCAGCTCTGATGTGCTCCGGGGTGTCGATCGGGTACCGCTTACGACTGTCCCGGTAGCCGGGGTCGGCGTATTTCACATCGCCATAGGGCTGATCGGCGGCAAAGCCGCCCTGCTCCTCGTGCGAAGGAGCACTCCAGCCCCCAGTTGCGTCCGTGGACATTTGCACTCCTTCCTGTGCCGACCGGTCCCAGGGGGCCCGGATAGATGCGTCATTGAACGTCTTGGCCATCTCCGGGTAGATGTCACTGATCACGTTGCGGAGCTGAGCCATGTCGTGGTCCGGAACTCCGGGCAGGCCACCGTGGGCCCCTGAGAGTAGGGCGGCGGCCGCGTAGATGGCGTGGTAGACCATGGTCAGCTCGCCGCTGATGATGTCTCCGACCGGCAGCCGGTAGGAGGTGACAGCAGTGGGGGGCTGGGTGGCGTCGTACCACATGAACGCCTTACGCAGCTTCTCCACGTCGGCACCCTGAGCGTTCACGTTGGCCCAGGCCGCGATCCGTTTCACGGCGTCGTCGTTGTCGAACACAGCATCCCGGGGGGCCAGGGGCAGGCCCCGCCACCCGGCTGTGTTGACCGTGAACGTGTTGTCCGGGTCGTCGTTCATGGTCATCTGGGGGCCGCAGCCGCAGCCCTCCTCCTCCGGTCCCATGATCATGTCCGGGTCGTCATCCGGCCAGTCCGCATCCCCGCTGAAGCTGTACAACCGGGTGCCGGAGAAGGCGGGGATGCTCACCAGGGTGGCCCCACCGATGGTGAAGGACATGACATGCTCCACCCCGGTCTGTGGGTCCACCTGGACCTTCATGTTGCCGCCGGGGTCGATGCTGGCCCCGGCCACTCCCTGCTCGACCAGGTACCGGGCCCGCCCGACTTCCGGGATGATGCTGTCATCGAGCCAGTCCCCCCAGGCGTAGGCGAACGGTTCCCCTTTCTCGTTGGGGCCGTAGCCAATGCCGAGGATCCGGGCCACGGTGATAGCCCCCATGTGGCCGGGGGCGCCACGCTCACGGGAGTCCAGGGGTAGGGGCAGGGCCCGGTGCCGCATGCCGCCGGGGTCGAGGATGCGGATGCGGTTGGGTTCTTCGGTGGGGCGGCCGAGGGCGGCCAGGGGCCCGGCCCACACGGCGCCGAGCTTGGGTTGGCGGTCCATGAGTTCTTGGGCGGCGACCAGGGAATCATGGTCGTAGACGGCCATGGCGCCGGAGTAGCTGATGCTGTGCTCCTGGCCGGGAGGTACGCCCAGGGCCTTAGTGTGCAGGATGTTGCACAGGCCCTTGGGATCCTTGGGGAAGTATTTGCGAAGCTGCCGGACGCATCGGTAGAAGTCTCTGGGCATACCCCAACGGATCTTGGCAGCACCTTTGCCAGCCAGCCAGTAACGCTGAAGCTGTAATGGCATCCCCCTGGCCGGGTTCGGGTCCACCATCACCGTCCCCTTTCGTTCACGATCACCAGGTCGCATCGGCAGTTAATCACGGCCTCCGGGGGGGCGGTGGGATCTCCCGGAAACATGAGCGGGGTGCCATCAACATAGAAGGGCATGCCCAGGTCACGGACCTGACCGTCTACTGCTCGATGGGATATTCGGACTCGTTCATCATGTTCGGTGTCCCAGCGCTTTTGAAGTAGGCGACCGGACACCCTGGATTGCTCCAGACCGCCGGCCAGGGTGCCGGCTCCGTAGGCTCGGGTGACTTCGGTCTGGGCGATGGTACGAGCACGGGCGGGCCATCGCTCAGACCCTGAGTAGTGCAGAACCCTGTCCACCCGGGCTGCGACTCCGTCAAGATCCTCGCCTCCATTCACGGCATCGGTGATCTCTGCGAAGATCAGGTTGTAGACCTCATCCGGGAGCCGGGCGAGGAGGTTCTGCGTCTGGGCGAGCTGGGCCATGACGAAGGCGTGCCGGGATACCGGGAGGACATCCACCGCCTCGGACCAGGCGGCCATGGAGATCTGGCCGATCGTGGTCATTATGGTGTCGACTTCGGCGTTCCAGGCCCCCTGTTCCTGGAACACTGCATTAGGATCCGGCTGGAGCTTGTAGCGACGCCACGGCTCCAACACCCTTTCCCGCACCCTGTCCAGCCACCGGCGTAACGCTGCCCCCACAACCCCGGTGAGCCGGCTCTCGTCACCCTGTCGGCTCATAGGAGTCCTTGACTCGTCAAATATTGACCAAGCAACTTCACGTCGTGAAGCTGCTCCTGCAGGAGAAGGGTCATGCAGTAATGCTTCAGCGAGTCCTGCAAGGGCTGTATCTCTACCCGTTGACCAAGCGCCGCCACAAGGGCTGGGAGGCTGTCCCAGGCCCCGTCCAGCAGCCGGTCGGCATGGTCCGCGTCCCCCACCCGGATCCGTGTGTGCAGCTCATACGCCGGTACGTCTGGCCACCGGTCCCGATTGTGCCGGTTCAGCAAACGATTCCCAGCCCGTTCCAGGGCGCGGAGTACGGCGGCGTTGGACACTACGAACGTGTTCACTGAGGCGGGGACGGTGGCTGAAGCGGTGACCCCGGCGGGAGCTGGTGGCGGTCCGGCCGGATTGTTCTGAGCCACCGACTCCAGCGGCATGGGTCCACCGGGGGTGGCCTGGATACCGGTGGGCGGCGGTGGTGGGGGCGGAGGTCCGGCCCCTGGCTGTCCGGGCTGCTGGGGGGTGACGACGGTCTCCGGTGGGAGGATGTCGTCGGTGTACCCGGCGACCTTCCGGACGGCAGCGATCTGGAAGAGGTTGGGGTCGCGGAGCATCAGTTCCCGGGTGAACCGTCTCAGGTCCTCTTCGTCCTCGGGCAGGTCGCTGATCTTGTAGTCACCGGCGAGAAGCACTGTTTCACGTGAAACAACGTTCTTGTCGTACAGCTCCAGGGTGTCTTTGAGCCGCTCCGGTCGCACAGTCAGCGGCGCGGTGTCGTACCAGAAGACGAACCGGTCCGGGTCCTCTTTGATGGTGTCCAGGGCCGGGCGCAGGTAGGCCACGCTCAGGGCGTCACAGATCCTGGTCATCAACGGCACGATGTGCACGTTGATCTGACCTTCCATGATCTGCCAGGCCCCCCAGTGGTTGGCCTCACCCATGCCCGAGAGGATGCTCGGCTCGATGTCCATGGCCAGGGCGAACCGGCGGATGGCCTCACTGCGCAGGTCCAGGGCCTGTTTGGACAGCTCGCTGGTGAACTGGATCAGGTTGATCTTCCCGAGGGCCTCGATGGGCATCTCAACGATGGTGGGGACCACCCCAGCCGCCGTCCCCTCACCCTGCAGGGAGGCTTGGCCCGTCTTCAGGAGTCGCTGGGTGAGCTGATCCGCGCCGGAGGTCTCCGGGTCCTCGTCCGGGAACGAGACCTCCTTGGGGATGGGCAGGAGCCCGGCCGACACCAACCGGGAGTCGATCTGAGCGAACACATATCGGGTAAGTCGTTCTATTTCCCACAACATCGGCATAGCTGCCTTAGTGGGGGAGTCAGCCCACAGGTTGCGACGAGGGTGCGGCGTCCACACCCTGATCACCAGGTCGGTGGTCGGATCCAGCTCCTCCTTACTCCCATCGGCATTGAGCTGATGGAGTCGGCTACCCCACCGTTTCAGCTCAGAGGTGGAGACCACATACCACTCATCCGACTTAGGGTCGTCGGTTCCGCGGCCGATGATGAAACAGTCCCCGGCAATGGTCAGGTTGATTCCCAGCATGCGCAGAGCCTCAGCCTTTGCTGAAGGGGACCCGAACAAGGTGTCCGCCAGCCCAGCGACCTTCTTGTTCGTCACCTCCTTCTGGACCCGGCCGTTCTCATCCACCTGAGCGACATAGATGCGCACCCGGGAGCAGGCCGCTCCGATCCAGTTGGCCACGAACCGCAGCTCGCCCACGATGTCGTAGAGCCGCCACGCCTCCTGTTGCCAGGTGTCGTCGCCGAACTTGTATGTGCGCCAGCCGATGTTGTCCAGCTTGATCCTGGCCGCTGACGCCACCAGGCTCTGGGTGGCATGGATGGTTGGCTGCGCCTCGGTGGGCGTTCGGACCCTTCGGGATAGACGCACTGGTTACCCCTTATCGCCCTTCTGGTCAATAAGAAGGCCGCTCACCATGGATGCGGCCGGTATCGAGTAGGCCATGACGACCCAGATATTCGGGAACAGTGCGGCGGGTGGCATGACGAGGGCGCCGACCCAGATTGATGTACACCAGGGACAGTGGGCAAGGTAGGAGGGCTTGGATTCCGAGCCCCACCGTTTCACGACCCATCGCCGGTAGGGGTCGGCGAGGAAATCCTCCACCAGGAACCGCGTTACCCGGGCTACACATAACGCGGCCACCACCAGCGATACAACGATCACGCGTATAGGCTAAGCGGAAACGTGTGTCAAGAGGAAGAACACCACGAACCGGGACCAGTCGCCCAGGGGTCCCTGGTAAGCTAACCTGAGGCCGACTGATCCGATCTGCCCGGCCCGATATGACTACTCGAACCTTGTCTCTTCACATCCCACCGACAGCCCAACCCACATCCGGTCGCATCCCATGACCCACCTACCCGCTTCGCATCGCGGCGTGGTCACAACGACAAGGGCACCTGGTGCTGGCTGCCAGGTGCCCTTGCTGGTTGGCGAGGGTTACGGACCAGCGTCCGGGGTGACTTCCTCGGGGGCGCCGGCTACCACGTTCAGACGCTCGGCGAGACCGGCCACGACCACGAGCTGCAGGTCGCCGGTCAGGGTCTGGCCACCGGCTGCAGCCTCTACGTGCACGTTGGCGGTGCCCAGGGTGCCGGTAGCGGCGGCTTCAGCGGTGCCGTCACCGTTGTCCGTCAGGTTGATGATGGTGGGGTCGTCCACGGTGTACGTGACGACGGCACCGGCCGGAGCGTCCGCAGGGTTACCAACCTCGTCGGTGTATTCGACGGATAGGGCAACCTTCTTGTCGGCTTGAAGGTCCATGATCAGGTCAATCCTTCCTGTGGGGGTGTGATAGGGAGGGCCTTTGATCACACGATCGGATTCGTCGGTGTCACGAGGTGCGCCAACCCGCAGAACCAGCCTCAGCGGTTGACAACATTTGACCCGGACCGTCCAGTCAAGTGCCACCTGACCAAGGTCCCAAGTGGGCATCCGGCGCCTCCAGGTTACTGAAATAGGTTGTTCAGATCGTATAGCTGCTGGCTGAGCCGGAAGTCGTACTTCGACGGGTCGCTGACCCGCATCACCTTCCGTTCACCGGCCATCAGGTTGATGGACGCATGGACCATGGCGTCCATCCGGTCTGGACTCTCCCTGGTGGACTGCGGATCGAACAGCACCATCTGATCCTCCAGTTCGGGCCAGTCCCCCACAACGTGCAAACGACCCTGTTCACAGCGCATGGCCACAGGCTCAGCCCGGGTCTTCTTTCCATGGCGCGCATGAACAGGCTTCATAGGGGGGGTGGTCCCCCTGGGGAACATTCCAAGCTCCACGCATTCCTGATACGCATCCTGCAGAACCTCCTGCAGGTAACGCTTACCCAGGTTTTCCTCATATACGACCAGGTCGACCATGAACTCGGCCGCTGCCCGCCAGATAGCCAGAGCCGCCGCGCGCCCTGAGTCCGGGACGGACCGGTCGGCCAGGATGTACTGCTCGTTGTCCCGGGTGCGGCACATGATCACGATGCCGGTCAGGTTCTCCTCACCGGTAAGGTTGGGGTCCACGCCGATGACGGTGACTACCACGTCGGCGGGATCAGGGGGCTCCAGGACACGATGACGAACGATGTCGACGCGTTTGAACAGGCCACCGCTCTGCAGCTCCAGCAGTTTGCCGTACAGCTCCTGCTCGCCGAGGGCGGTGCCGTGGTAGCGCAGCTTCAACTCCCGCAGGGCGTGGGAGCTGAGGTTGACGGAGTTGTCGAATGTGGAGCCGGTGATGACGTGAATGGTGGCGTCCTCGCGGGCCAGCCATTCGATCAGCAGCTTGATCGGCTTCGGGGTGGTGGTGACGAACGCCCGAGGATGGTCACCGATCAGGTCAGCTCGCAGGGACGGCAGCAGACCCTCATACCAGGTCTCATAAGGCTTGACCCATTTGGCCATCTCGTCGCACAGGACCCCGGCCGCGTTGTATCCACGCCCGGTGTTCTCGTCGTCGGCACCCTCCAGGTAGATCTTCGCCCCGTCGGGGAACAACACCATGGGGCGTGGGCTCTGCTTGTAGCGGTGTTCGATCCGACGCCGGATCAGAATGTTCAGGATGCCGCTCGGGCCTTCAGCGTTGATGGTCCGAGCGTCAGCGAGGGTGTCGGCGACCACCAGCCATTCGGTGGGGACCCCGTGCCGGTCGAACGGGTGCCGGACAGCCTGATCCACGATCCATTCGGAGCCGGCTCGCGACTTCCCGGCCCCACGGCCGGCCATGAACAGGTAAATCAGCTCATCGCCTTCGGGTGGGATCTGTTCCGGCCGGGCTACATACCACCATTCCCCCCGGTTCATCTCCAGGAGGACGGCTTCGGGCAGGGTGCGGACATACTCCTCACGCACGCGGGCGGGGAGCTTGGCCATCCGTTGGGCGAGTGACAGGCCCACGGGGGACAGGGTAGATCAAATTGGGCAAAAAGAAAGGCGCCCGCAGAGCGGACGCCTGGTGTGTGTGGTCCTGGTCCCGAGTAACGAAGGCCAAAGATCTTTTTGCCGAAGATAAGCGTGTAGGCACTCGTCGGCTGGAACCTGAACCAGATCCAGGATACCGGATGTCGGACCCCTGGTCTACCGTGTCGGCATGCCTGAGCTTAAACCGGGAGGAGTACCCTCACGAACCGTGCTCACTGACCCCCAAGAAGCCATCACGCTGGGACGTGAGGTAGTAGCTGACGGTCGCCTTAAAGAGCTGAGGGTGAATCTCGGGATCACCAGGAGCGCCATGGCGGAGTTACTCCACACCAACCTGGTCTCCTACGCCGACTGGGAGCGACGGCCCCAGGTTCAGCTTCGACCAACCACCGCTGAACGGGTGGGCCGGTTCTACTCGATCGCCATCGAGGAGCTGACCGTCCTGAAGGAGTTCGGCCTGGATCCAGGGGGGATGTTGCCTTTCCATGTGGTCGCGGGGCAGCTCGGGGTACCACAGGAGGTCCTGCTCGACTGGTACCGGGGGGGTCGCTTCGAGGCCGTTGATGCTGGGATCTTGGGGCTGTGGGTGTCGCGGGGGACGATGCGCCGGCTGCAGAGGCAGCGGTGAACTGCACGATCTGCGGCACGCTACTCGACCCGGTGGTGGAGAACTCCACCACTCATCCGGGTTGCTTCCCGTTCGCTGAGCTGGACGAGGGGGACCCGTTTGTTACGCAGATGAAGACCCTCCTCATCGATGTGATCTTGTGGGCGGAGAAGCAGCATCCCCGCCGGACCCAGGCTCCCATCGGCCCCTCTGAGCTGGGGTCGGGCTGCGACCGGCGGATCGGGTACCGGCTAGCGGGGGTGGAGCCCTGCAACACGGAGTTCGACCCCTGGCCCATGATCATGGGGACCGCCATACATTCCTGGTTGGACAACGCATTCACGAATTGGAATAGACAGAACAAAGAATCCTGGATGACGGAGACGGCCCTCCACCTGGACGACTACGTCCGGGGCCATGCCGACCTGTACAACCGGGAGCTGGAGACGGTGATCGACTGGAAGGGGGTCGGCACCGACGTCATGCGCAAGATCAAACGGGACGGGGTGCCGGTCGGCTACCAGATCCAAACCCACCTCTACGGCTACGGCTTCACCCTCAAAGGTTTACCGGTAAAGAAGGTGTGCCTGGCGTTCCTGCCCCGCTCCGGCTGGCTCAAGGACATGTACGTCTGGTGCGACGACTACAACCAGGACATAGCCATAGGGTCCATCTACCGGTTGTACGACATCGCCGACAAGATCCTTCAGCTTGGGGTCACCACCAACCCGCACCGCTGGGAGCAGGTCGACAACATGCCATCCAACGACTGCGGGTGGTGCCCGTGGTACAACCCCAGCCAGAGCACAGAGCTGGGGGCCAACGACAAGGGATGCCCAGGGAGGTGAAATGACAGCAGAGTGGTATGTGGCCATGGGGGAAGCCGTGGGCCAGCGCAACCGTGCGCTGAGCATGGTGAACCAGTGGCAGAAGAAGGTGAACGCCGCCGAGACCCGGATCCAGAACCTGGCCGAACAGCGACGTGCAGACGACACAGGAAACGTTCCCTTTGAGCAGGTGCAGGTACAGGAGCAACCGTGACCATGCCTCAGTTCTCGGAACCCGGTGAAGACTTTTCGGGCGTCCGCATCAACCCGGCCGACGCGATCGGCCACCTCCTCCTGGTGTGGGTCGTGGAGTACATCGCCCACAGCCCAACCCGGCACACCCGAGCCGACAAGCCCTCCGACGTGATCGTGGTGGACGTTGTCGACCTGGACGTGGAGGACCCCGGCACCGGACAACCCGGCTTCCTGGCCCGGCACTCCTGGTGGCGGCAGTCGAAGTTGATCCAGTCGCTACGACCCCGGGTGGGTGACCCCAACCCGCTCCTGGCCTACATGAGCAAGGGCGGAGCCAACCCTGGCTTCAACGCTCCGTTCATTCTGACCAGCGCGACGAAGGAGCCGGCTGCCCAGCAGCGGGCACTTGAGTGGCTGGGGCGCAACCCTGGGTTCATCCCGAGCGAGCCGTTCAATTCAGCCCAGGTGCAACAGGGTGCCGGTCAGGCGCCCATGGTCCAGGAGCCGGCGGTGGACAAGCCGCCGCCGAGCCTGCTGGAGCGGATGGCCCTGGGTGGACAACGGGGCGCTGATCGGCTGGCCCATCTGCGGCCCCCTCCGCAAGAGGGTCAGGGACCAATTCCGTTCTGATGTGAAAAGTCACCGCTCCCAGGGCCACCCAGATCCTGGGAGCGGTGACATTCCTACCAACCAACTCGACGGTAAGTCTAGGTGACGGTGTGCCCCCTAGACCGGAACAAGACCCTGTGGCAGCATGAGCGTCACCCTAAGAGGCCACGCTGCCGCAAGGGCCTACACCTCCCCCTGAAGGAGGGATGAGATTGAGGCTAGCAGATGTCGCCGCGATCTGGGTTAACAGTGGGGTGTCGGTCACCCCGATCAAGCCTGACCAGACCAAGCGGCCGAGCGTGCGCTGGGGCGAGTTCCAGGTCAAACCCCCGACGATCCCGGTGGTCGAGGAGTGGTGGGGCAACGGGCAGCAGTACGGCCTGGCCCTGATCTGTGGGGCGGTCTCCGGGAACCTGGAGATGGTGGAGCTGGAGGGTCGGGGGTGCACCTCTGCACACTTGACTGAGGTCCAGAACCGGATGGATGAGGCGGGGATCGGGCACATCTGGGACCTGCTCAACAGTCCCAGCGGCTACTCGGAGATGTCCCCGTCGGGCGGCATCCACCTGCTTTATCGGATTACCGATCACAAGGTGCCCGGTAATACGAAAATCGCCAAGGACGATGAGGGTCTGGTCCTGTGCGAGACCCGAGGCGAAGGCGGCTACGTCATCGTGGCCCCCACCTCGGGCCTGTGCCACCCCAGCGGGGAGAGCTGGCTCCTGCTGCAGGGAACTTATGGTGTCCTACCTGAGCTGACCTGGTACGAACGGTGCCAGCTTCATGAGGCGCTTCGCTCCGCGCTGGACTGTTCACCGGAGCCCGCCCCAATTACACTGCCAGCAGTACCCGAGGTTCCCGCCGCGCTCCCCGGTTCCCCCCGAACTGGGTCGAGCGCGGCGGTTCTTACCCCCGGCGATGACTTCGAGCAGCGCACCGACTGGCTGGACATCCTGGGCCCGCATGGCTGGACCCTGGAGTCTGACCGTGGCCGGGAGCGGCAGTGGACTCGCCCTGACAAGGACCCTCGGCTGGGGTCCTCGGCCACGACGGGTCATGCCGGCGACCGGGACCGGTTGTACGTGTTCAGTACCAGCACACTGTTCAGGGCGCAGACGCCGTACACCAAGTTCGGCGCCTACACACTGCTGAACCATGGTGGGGACTTCCATGCCGCTGCGGCCGCTCTCCGGGCGCAGGGTTACGGCAGCAGAGGCCCGTCGGAACTGGAGCCATGGGTCCCCGGTGACAACGATATTCAACAGGTCCTTTTTGACGCGTATGACATGAGCGATGCCGGCAACAGTCAGCATTTGCACAATCGCATAAAAGGGTCATTCCGGTACTTGTTGGAGGAAAAGTCCTATATCTGTTGGGATGGTGTGCAATGGGCGACTGACCAGCGATTCCGGGTGGAGTACGAGTTCACCACCATGGCCCTGGAGCTGTCTCAGGAGGCGTCCCGGGCCGGCAATGAAATGTGGGCCAAGTGGTGGGTCCGGGCCCGTAACCAGGCCCGGACCGAGGCCGCCGTGCGGGGCCTGCGGAAGATCCCGGGCTTCACGGTGACAGCGGCCGACCTGAACCATGATCGTCGGGTGCTGAACCTGAAGAACGGGATCTTCGACCTGATGACGGCCGAGCTGCTTCCGCACGACCCGGAGCGGATGATGACCCGGACGATGGGCGTGTCCTACGACCCGGAGGCGACCTGTCCCCGGTTCGACAGCTTCATGTCGAAGGTGCTGCCGGACGACACGATGCGGGCATACGTACAACGGGCGCTTGGTTACAGCCTGTTGGGAGACGCGGATCAGCGCTCCCTGTTCCTTGTGTGCGGTCCCTCGGGAACGGGCAAGTCCACCCTGATGGCGATCATGGAGATGGTGTTCGGAGGCTACGGGCTCGCGGCACCCTCAGGTACGTTGCGGGCCAACTACAAGGAACAATCCGGTCCATCGTTAGATTTACATATGTTGCGTGGGCGTCGGTTCGTGTCCACCTCCGAGACGAACGAGCACACCGCCTACAACGAGGACCTGATCAAACGGCTGACTGGCCGGGACACGATACAGTCCCGCAGCCTGTACGAGTCGTTCCAAGCCTGGTCCCCGGTGTGCACTCTGTGGCTGGCCACCAACCACCCGCCCAAGTTCAGCTCGGATGACGACGCCCTGTGGCGTCGAGTCAAGATCCTTCCGTTCAACACGGTCCTCCTGGGCGAGGGCGAGGTGTCTGACTACGCTCACAACGTCCTGGCCGATGAGCGGGATGGGATCTTCACCTGGCTGGTGGCCGGGCTACGGGAGTACCTGATCCACGGCCTGGGGGAGCCGGAGGAAGTGCAGCAGGTGGCCCGGGAGACCCGGCTGCAGACCGACTCGGTGGCCCGGTACATCGAAGACCAGGTGGCCGACGGGATCCTGGTCCAGGAGGAGATGTGCCAGATCCGGTCCAGTGAGCTGTACCAGATGTACAGCACATGGGCTCGAACGATGGGGGAGCGCCCGCTGGGCAACCGTCGATTCAGCAACCGGATCCAGGTCGGGTTCCCGGAGCTGGAGCTGGTCCGGTTGCAGGGCAACTACTTCTGGACGGGTCTGGGGCGGGCGGCCACGGCGAGTGTGTTGGGGACGTTCCAGGCCCCCTGACCCGGAAAAACTTGCACCCACCCCTCCCTGTGCTACTCTTGCGGTAGACCCCGACGCAAGAAGGGAGGAAAATGGGACAACGAGTGCCTTTGTCCAGCATTTGGACAAATAGGGCACTGGACCCTGATGACGATATCAGCAAACTTGCTGAGCACATCAATGATTCAGGTCTCCAGGTACCTATCCTAGTCAGCAGCGACTACATACTCATCGATGGTCTCCGTCGCCTGAAGGCTGTTGCCAGTCTCGATCAGACCACTATCGAAGTGGTCGCTGTGAATCTGTTCGATCAGGCAATGGCCTGGATCAAGCGGGCCCGGGAGCATGGTGTCGAGGCTCGCCCACTGGTACCTCGACGGATCGCGGAACTGTATGCAGCTTGTCGCCCGTTGATGAACCTGTCGCGGTCGCTCAAGATGCGCGGAGTCCAGTACGGGACCGGGGTCCGCGTTGGCGGAAGACCAAGTTTCCTCGACGCTATTGGACTGGAGTCAGAGTCATACCTGCAGGCTGTCACCCAGATCTACCGAATGGCCGAACGGGACGATGACAAAGGTCGATGGGCCCGGGACATGTTGCCATTGGTGGACAACGAAACCGTGTCACCGTACATGGCCCTGGACTACGTCCGGAGACGTACCGAGAAGGGCAACGTCGTCAAGCTGGAGGAACAACGACTGGTCGTCATGAACACGAGGGCGGCCTTGACGGGAATCCTGTACAGCCTGCGGCAACTGGGTCCCCTGGACCCGGAACTCAACCGGGACACCGAAGGACTCATCGATGATCTACGAAGGATGCGACGCACCCTCCACCAACTCATCAACCGACTCACCAAGGAGCAAACGCAGTGAGTGAAACCACCTACACCGTGGAGAAGATCCCGGTAAAACTTCTTGAGGTGGATCCTCGCGTACAACGGGATCAGCTCAAGATGAAGAAGGTCATGGAGATCGAAAAGAACTTCAATGACGATGCCGCTGGCGTGCTGTACATCTCCCGGCGCAAGGACTCCGGGCTGTACATCATCGACGGCTGGCACCGTAAGGAAGCCATGTTCCGCAAGAACCCGGACTACGAGGCGACCTGCCACGTGTTCGAGGGCCTGACCCTGGCCCAGGAGGCGCTCATGTTCCTGGACCTGAACTACGCCGACAAGCCGACGCAGCTCGACAAGTACAAGGTGCGGCTGGCGGCCGAAGACGCGGAGTCCATGCTCATCGAGCAGATCACCACATCCCGCGGGTGGAAGGTCCACCCGGTGCCGGCGCCCAGCCACATTCAGGCGGTCAGCGCCCTGTACCGCATCCTTCTCCTGTCGGAGAAGGTGCACGCGGAACCGCACCTGCTCGACGCCACGCTCCTGGTCATCACCCGGGCGTGGGGCAACGATCAGCATGGATCTCAGGCAGTCATCCTGGAGGGCATCGCGGCGGTCATCGCCGAGTACGGGGACAAGCTGAACCTCGGTGTCCTGGTCGAGAAGCTGCGGGACCGTGGTGGAGGGCCCCGGGAGCTGCACACCAACGCAACAGCGTTGGCGGCTACTCGCAACGGTCGAGTGGTCAATGCGGTGTCCGAGCTGGTGGTGGCGACCTACAACCGCAGCCTGCGTGGCCGTGGTGTGACGCCGTGGCGGAAGCAGACCTAGCCGACGTCTCACGTCAGCACAGATCGGATCCATGCTGACATGTCACTCCAGTTGCAACCCATGTCGAATCTGACATGACAAACAAAAAAGGCGCCCTGCCACTGCGGCAGGGCGCCTTTTTTGTGTCTTCGGTTAGCTCAGGTGCACCTCGGTCTGGGTGTGGTACCCGTTCCCGTTGAAAGTCGGAACCGGCTTGTTCTTCAGCTCCGACTTGACGGTGGCGACGTAGCCGGGGCTCGCCTCAGCGAGCCGCGCCAGTTCGTCCACCGTAGCTTCGGGACGCTCCCGGAGCAGGATGTGGATCCGCTCCCGTTTGGTCAGCTTCTTCTCGGTCGGGACCACGTCGACAACACGTTCCCTGGTTGCTCGTGCATCCTTGAGGCCGTCGACTTTGACTTCCAGGTCCCGCATCTGGGACTGGACTTCCATGACCCCCACGGATCCAGTGATCATGAAGGCGTCGATGGCACCAGGGAGCAGGAACGCCTGAGTCTCATCGTGCCCCCAGCGAAGGAACGCGTCCTTCTGGTGGAAGTACGAGACATAGGCGGTCACTCCCGCAATGCACACGGTGGCGCCGATCCTGACCCCGATACCGATCCAGCGTAGGACGCCGGGCTTCTCGGGGATGGGGATCCTGCTTCCGACCTCGAAGGAGATGAGCAGCAGGGACGGGGAGACGATCGCGATGAGGATCGAGAAGAAGTTGAGTTCTGCGTGGAGCACGTTGAACGTGGCTGACACAAGGTAGCCGACAACCACCATGCTCCGGTTGGCCCACAGGAGCCATTGGAGGTGTTTGAGCTTTTTCTGAAGTCGTTCGAGCATGGTTCATCCCTCCCTAAAGGGTTGAATAAGGGTGATTGTTCGGGGCCGACGGGGGCGTAGCCTCATCCGTCCGGTCACCCGGATTACACAACAGTACCCGAGGGAGGGGTGGGTGTCAAGGGGTTAGGGAGTTTTCCTGAACACTCCCCGTGCGAGCCGGCACCAGAAGCACCGGCAGGAACACCGAGGTGGCGGGTAGGTGATGTGCATCCAACAGCCACCTTGTGTCATGCAGTGTGGCCAGGCTCCCCAGTTCTCGTCCCACTCGGTCCTTGCCAGGAGCGGCAGGAACACCCTCGGCTTGCTGTACCAGTAGATGTACTCCCACACGAGCCGGAGCCCGCGTGGCTCTTGCTGTTCCATGATCCCTCCTTCGAGTAACACGGGCGTAGGGTTTCGGCCTACGCCCGTGTTACCTCTTGAGAACTAGTGGTACCGATGGTCAGGATCCGACACCCAGACGTAGCCGGTGTTGTTCGTGATCCTGCCCTTGAGCATCAACTCAAGTTGATCATCGGTGGCCTCGTCCAACGGGACATACTCACCGGTCACGCACTCCGTGCAGCCACAGCCAGGTGGATCTATGGCTATGGGCAGCTTCGGCACCAGGTGCTCTGGCACCAGGGCCAGGTCACCGAGTCGCCGGATGTTGTCCTTGTTCATGATTCCTCCTTGAGGAAAAGGAATCCGGCCCCAGGGCTTCCGTATGCCTGGGGCCGGATCCGTGGTGCTCTTTCTATCTCCTCTACTGTAGCACGGGAGGGGAGGGTGTCAAGAAGACTTGGGCTTCGGTTTCAGGATCACCTTGGCGCAGTCCTCGCACAAGGCCGCTACGCCGTACAACTTGGCTGGCTTGTGGCACTTGATGCCAACCGGCGCCCCGGCCCATGTCTCCCAGTCGATGATCGCCTCGCATCTGTATTCAGCAGCCAACGTCGCAGTCCTCCACGTCGAGTCGTACATCGTGGCGACACCGGGCACCACGAGGTTCGACCTGCATCGCCTTGAGCATGTACTGCAGGAACGAGCAGGCGGTGCAGGTGTGGGGCAGGAACCCCATGACTCCGTGCCCCACGTGCGTGTACAGCTCGGCGTAGAGCAGGCTCCTGGCGGGCTGAGTCTCCCGCCAGGAGTCGTACTCTGCCTCGGTGAGGAACCAGCGGGTGGTGGCCATCAGTGGGAGTAGTGGAACAGGCACCAGCGGTTCTGGTTGTTGATCGCTGGATAGTGTGACCGACATTCGAGGATTTGTGGCTGGTTGAGTATTTCAAACCCATAGATCCGGATTTGGCTGCCGTAGCCGCACACCGTGTCCCAGCCGGTCGGCGGGTCAACGTGATCTGTGTGCCCGTGACTGTTCAGGAACCGCACCCGGACGTCGGCACACTCGTTCCGGTCGCTGCTGAACCCATAGGTGGTGAACGTGCCGGAGTGGTGGCAGGTGACGAAGTTGCCGAACTGGAACCAGTAGTAGGGGGCCGGGAGCCAGGTCCCCCAGTCCGGCAGCATGTTGGGGTCGGTCCAGGAGTGCGAGCACGAGTAGGCGACGGCGGGGCTGCTGGTGGCGGCGTTGACGACGGCAGCGGTTCCCCCGATGAGGGTCAGTGCAGCGAAGATCGTCAATGCCTTGTTGCGGAGTTGGTTGGGGAATCTCACTTTTCCTCCGGTTTGTAGTCCTCCCACGCGGGGATGTGGCGGTGGACGAGGGTCAACCCGGTCCAGGTGAACCAGGTGCCCTCGGGGGTCATGATGGTTTGTCCTTCCATACGTTCCTGGAAGGTGGCGGCCTTGTCCAGGCTGCCGAACTCTCTGATCTTGCCGCCGGGGAGAACAACACCCCAGGCGTCGTAGTCCCCGTCTTCAGCTCGTCTCATCATGCTCCTGGGTCCGGACTCCTGCCTGATGATCGATGACGAATCGTTGATCTTTAACGTGACCCTTGGCCATCCACCCATCGTCCAGGCACACGGCCACCATGTGTTGGTCATCGGCCAGGAGCCGCCCCCGACGGTCTACCCGGACTGTTGGCTGGGATTCCAGCGGGATGTCCTGGTCACAGTTGGGGCAGGTCACCACTCTCATGTCTTGATCACCTTCGCCTTCTCTGCCGCTATCCCGATCCATCGGAAGATGATCGGGACCCAGATGATGGCCGCGAACCTCCACTCGTGGACCTGGTACGCGTACAGGCTCCAGAGCCCGGCCACGATGAGCTTGCTGGTCATCCAGACCATAGTGAGGGAGCACCCTGCCCATCCGTACTGCTTCACGGTGGACTTGATGGCATGGGACACCTCCCTATTGACCATGACCATGGCGGTACTGAGGGCTGAGGACAGGGTCACGAGGGCCAGGATGAGGTTCAGGACCATCCCCCCACCCTACCCCTCCCTATGCCAGGACTCAAGGTGTCCTGTTTCATTGATCAGGCTCCCTGTCCCGGCCCCCCGCTCCATCGATCAGGCTCCCTGTCCCCGCCCCCTGAACCCTTGATCACCGATATATACAGTTGATCATTAGGTGGCGCATGTGGCGCATCGTTTCCTAACCCTGGACCCTTTTTCCTGAACCTGTTACATATGGTATTTTTTTTTTCTGGGGACCTTTTCCGAAACTCACTACGCCACCTACAGATCAACTTACTATTGACAAAAGGGGACATTTTACATGAAACCGGAGTACGGGGAGGTCGTGCGGAGGTTCCTAGCCGATCAAGGCGGCCTGTACCGCTACCTTCAGATGCGCTGGTGGCACCTGGACGATGGATACTGGACCAGGGAATCAGGTAGAGGGGCCCTGGAACGAGACTTGATCAACTGGATGTACGGGTACGCTCCCGGCCCCCTGAAGAACATGACCATCGCCGACATGAACCACATGTGCGCGGCCATGTCTCGCACCCTGACCACCACCAGGCTCCCCGCCCGGTACATCGATGCGGATCAGGACCCCGCGATCATAAACTGGAGATCCTTCACAGCGTCCCCTCGTTCATCCGAGCCTCCAGCTCAGCCAGACCCCGGATCACCAGCTCCGCCTTCGGCACCAGGTCCCCGTCCGGCTGATCCGCACCCGGCTGCGGAAGGTCAAGCCGGTACAGTTTCGCCAGCCGGTCACACACCCTGATCCCGGCTTCGATGAAGCGTGGATCAGGCTTCCCGGCGGCTCCGATGATCCAGGGTTCGCAGGTGCGCCAGATCTTCTCCAGCCGTTCCACGACCAGGGCCCGGACGAGGGGTGCGGATTCACTGATCTGGTCGTCGGCGATGCCTCGGGTGGTCAACTCGTCCATGCCAACAGCATGCAGACCCGGGTTCCTGCATATCAACATGCACCAGGGCAAAGATGCATATCAACATGCACAGAAGGACTGTGTGCTCGTGCCAGGGTCCCTGACACCTCACGGGCACCTGAGCCTGGTCCACTCAACTAAGACATCGAAGAGGAGTCATGGACCATTGCGTCAGGGTTCAGGCACCCTTTTCTTAGCGGGGGCCGGGTGCGATGATCCACTGATTCCTCGGGTGCCTGCTCCCTGTGGGGGGTCAAGGGCGCCATGGATCTTGGCTGCGCAGGGCCCCAGGGGGCTGGCCATGGGGCGGGGCGAGGGGGCAAGATCAAGGATCATGGGGGCCTTGATCAGGGATCATGAGACAGGGTGCCCCTGCCCCCTGGCCCGGGTGCGGGCACAGGGGGCAAGGGGGGAGGGGGCTAGTGGGCTGCCCGCCACTCATCCACGCGAGCCGCGAACCCAGTCAAGGTCCGCGGACACCCGGTCATGTCGATCAGGTCACCGGTGGCCAGGATGAGGAGCTGCCCGGTCTCGGCGTGTAGCTCGTGCCGGTACACGGTGGCGTACGCTCCGCCGTCCCATACGTACGTGTGCCGGTCGCCCGGGCTGTACCGGTAGGCTGGCACCGTCCCATCATCGGGCACGGTCGATGTGACCCTCTCGATCATCTTCCGTCGAGGCATGATCGCCTCCATTCTCCGTCCACGGTGGACGGTCACCGCACCCGGGGTCCTGTGTGGACACCGGGTGCCGTGATCACTCCACAGTGGGCTTCCCGATCTTGTGCTCGATCCGTCCGAGCGTCCGCCTGATCGCACCCAGTGACCAGGCGATGATCTCTAACTGAAACGTGATCAACACCATGATGATCATTATTGCTTTGATCATCAGGCATCCCACTCCACCGACACGGTGATCGAGTCGGGCCGTGGGAGCGGCAGCGCCGCCTTCGGCACGTACAGCGTGCGCAGGGCACCGGTGTCGCTGCCTGGCATGTCGTACCGGTGCGTACCCTTGGTCTCCTTGGTCCACACCAGCGTGACCTTGATCGGCTCCATTGTGGAGCCTCCCTTCATGATCCGTTCACCCGACCATCGGGTGCCACGGTGCCGGGCGCAGGGCTCCCGGCGCCATGGGTGGCGATGGTCAAGCTCACCAGTACCAGCGACCGGTCAGCCGGCCCCACCGGGCTCCCAGCTTGCGCTGGACCCACCGGGGGGCCCGGTAGAACCGGGTGTCGCCGTACTGGTCGGTGCACTGCACTACCATGATCCTTGCTCCGTTCCTCGTCCGACCGTCGGACGTGACCGTACACTGTGGAGTGTCCACAGTGTACGATCATGCTCGGTGGTCGGCTACTCGATCGTGATCTCAAGCCCGGAGGCGGTAGCCTCGCTCTCAGAGATCGTGATCTCATCGGCCTTGATCGTGACCGTCTTCCCGTTCTCGATCGCCTGGTGGAGCACGTCGAGGATCTTGGTCAAGTGCTCGGACTCGGACATGATCACTCCTAACTCGACTGTCCACGCTGGGCAGTCGGCAGGGATCATCGATCACGGGGGGATGCCCCGGGTGCGCGTGCCCGGCCCGAGTTACACGGTTGCCCGCGGCGGGACTCGGCCAACGGCGGCAGGGTGCCTGCCTCGCACGGCCATGATGTTGAGCCTCGATGATCCCTGCTCACTGTCCAGGGTGGACGGCCCCCGGTCGCCCGGGGGCCTGTACCCTAGTCGTACTCGACGCTGACCCACCCGTTCTCCATGAGGTCCCGCAGGACCCCGGAGGTCGTCCGACACACGTCCGCGACGCCCATGCCGGTCGCCCGGAGGTCGATCATTGCCTGCGCCACCCGGGCGCTCATGTACCGACCAAGGTCGTTACGGAGCGCGTTTCGGATAGCTCGCTGCTCGTCCGTGATACGGATCTTGCTTCCCTCGGCCATCGCTGGCCTCCCGTTCGTGCCTGCTGTCCAGGGGGTTCCTGGGCAGTCACGGCGTGGCCATGTTTCACGTGAAACATGACCCACCGTGATGTTGGCTAGATCATGCCGGCCACCATGACCAGCGACGCGCACCCGTACGGGCAGGTGCCATCAGGCTCAACTTCACACCCGTCCACGCAGTAGTACTCGTCTTCGGCCATCATGTCGTACACCTCATCCATGTCCACCTCGACAGGGTTGCCGTTGTGGTCGGTAGTGAACAGTGCGGGCATGGGGCCCTCCCTTCGTTCGAGCCTCAAGTGTACCCCGGGGAGGGGTGGGTGTCTATGACGTAGGTCACACCCTAGTGATCAACTTACCGGGGAGGGGTGGGGTACGCTGGACCCCGGTCGGGCACGGTGCCCGGCCAGGAAGGAAGTGTGCGATGAGCACATCGAGCAGAGACGCGATGGCGCGCGGGGACACCCGGGCGTGGCTCGACAGCATGGGCCCGGATGAGTCCGAGCGTGTGGACGTCGTGACCCCCCTCGGGGAGGCGCACGGCACCTTCGCGCGGGTCGGCCTGGCCGTGGTGATCGTGACCGACAGCGGCGACGTTGACGCGCACGGGCACCCGGACGAGGCTACCGCGCACGAGTGCTACCAGGCACGCGTGGACGAGGCGCAGGGCATGATCAACATGCTGGCCGAGTCCGGTGCGCTGGTCACGTCGGAGGATCTCGACGTGGCCCCGGGTCTGTCGTCCATGCCGGCGTACGTCCCGCTGCACAGGGCCCCGGATGACGGGCCGGGCTTCATGGTCATCTAGCACGGAACGCACCCTGGTCACGGGGGTCAGGGTGCGCGCGGAGGGTTAGCTCAACGGGAGAGCGACCGTGGTCCTGTGAGATCCAGTGACCATCACCCACGGTACACGGCGGTTCGACTCCGCCACCCTCCACGGTAGACAGTCCAATGGGGACAGTCACCAGTCCAGAGAGGACAGTACCATGGTCCAGTTCAACGAGAGCCGCTCGGCCAACGTCACCGTGTCCGGCACCATCACCAACCACGGCGCGACCGTGACCGTGTGGGACGTGGAGCAGGCACTCCAGCGCACCGCCCGGGACAACGGCTTCACGCTCACCGGGCTCACGGTCACCGTGGAGCCGGGGGAGCGCACCGTGACCCTCACCGAGTCGGAGTACAGCGCCCTGACCAGCCCGAGCGAGGCCAGCACCACCGAGGCGTGAGCCTCCGCCCCGGTACCCGTCGAACGGTACCGGGGCCCTAGTCCGATGTGGAGGGTCCACATAGGACGGAAGGGAGATCGGGCCATGTCCGATCAAGCAACGACCGTAGATCAGGAAGTCCTCGCGGTACAGATGGCGATCATCGATCGCGCTGTGCGTGAGGCACGGCGGCGGGGATGGTGTGACGCCTTCAATGGGGCCATGGCTCGGATCTTCCCGGACGGCCCGCCGGACGGCTCCACGACGTTCGTGGACTCGGACGGGTGGTCCTGCCACTGGTACGACCGGGAAGGGTTCCACCGCGACAGTGGGTGCAACCGTGACGGTTACGACCGTGACGGATACGACGCGGCCGGGTACGACCGTCAAGGGCTCAACCGTCAAGGGTTGAACCGGTACGGGCGTGACGCGGACGGGTACGACGCGGACGGGTACGACGCTGGCGGCTGGGGCCGTGACGGCGTGCACCGCGACGGGTACCGGCGCGACAGCGACGAGTACCGGGCCCGGTTCCGGTTCGACCGGTGGGGCTACGACCGTGACGGCTACGACCGCAACGGGCGTGACCGTCAGTCGCTCACCAGGGAGCAGCGTGCCACCCTGGGGGACGCCATCTACCGGTACGACTACGACCCTGCGTATGGGCTCGTGGACGTTGACGGCCGAGACACGGCCGGGTACCCGACGCGTGGCGTTGACGCGCCGCGCGTGGAGCCGGCCGACCGGCAGGCCCTTCGGGCGGCCGGGGTCTACTGATCAACGGTGGTAGAGCATCGTGATCAGTCCCATGTGGACTGATCACGGTGTCCGTCCACCGTGGACGGAGAAAGGCGGTCAGTGATGACCGAGCAAGTATTGGTGACCTTGAATGTGTCACCGGCCGTAGAGGCAGAGCTACGGCGCATCGTGGTCGACACCGAGAGGGTTGTCGGCCCCGGTGGCGACTACCGGTCGTACCGGCCGTGGGTGTACCGGATCATCCGGGACGCCGTGCCCGGCATGACCCGGGCCCTGTGGCGTGAGTGGGCCGGGCGTGAGCCTGACCTGTCACAGGAGCCCGGAGGCGAGCAGCACGCCCGGGAGCAGTACATCCGTGACCATGCGCTGCTGCGACACCATGGGCGCCCTACGTGCTGCCGGGACTGCGACAGGGACAGTGCTGATGTGCTCCGTCTGGAGCTAGCCGGCCGGGGCGAGCCCACCGAGGCACCCGAGTACCAGGCGCCCACAGAGGCGCCCGTGGAGCCTGTGCAGGAGCGCACCTGTGAGTGCGACGACTGCATCGACGACCGGTGCCAGGGTGATTGTGATCATTGCGATGATCACGGGTGCGAGCAGTGCTACGGTGATCACAACATTTACGACTGTTGTGGCTACTGTGAGGATTGCGACACACACCCTGATTCGGCGGATAGTCCGCATTACCACCGATGCGAGTCATGCGACCATTGTTCCGATTGCGATCACTACTGCCGGTGATCGCCGGGCGGGCGTCTATCAAGCGGCGTCCGTCCACGGTGGACAGTCCATAGGGGACTGTCCCGGAAAGGAGAGCACCAATGATCAAAGAAACCATGATCGACACCATCACCGTGGGGCCCTGAACCGGTCCCCCTGAGTCGATCCGTGCGCACCAGGGCGCTCCGCAAGGCCGCCCGGGCATGGGAGGCCGGTCATCCGCACCAGGCATGGGAGATCCTGACCGATGCTGGGATGGGTGAGGCCTGGCCTGTGTTCCGGGACGAGGCATTGCGGCGAGCCCGGCGCCGGTTCGAGACAAGGATGGCGCGATCATGAAGCGTTCTACCCTGGCCTGGTGGTTGGCAGCTCTGGCTCTGCTCCTCGCCACCTTGGCCTGACCCACTAGCCCCCTCCCCCCTTGCCCCCTGTGCCCGCACCCGGGCCAGGGGGCAGGGGCACCCTGTCTCATGATCCCTGATCAAGGCCCCCATGATCCTTGATCTTGCCCC
>Ga0070698_100000150_pt1 | contig 63199 bp, 44 predicted proteins | sample KBSK1502metaG_FD_65477 | JGI IMG/M metagenome (GOLD analysis project Ga0070698, IMG submission 65477) | Corn, switchgrass and miscanthus rhizosphere microbial communities from Kellogg Biological Station, Michigan, USA - KBS K1-50-2 metaG | ecosystem: Host-associated > Plants > Roots >...
GGGAGGGCGTGGACCCTGTGAAAGTCATTCCGAGAACAATACCTGGCATCTCACAGCTACTGTTGCTCATCATGGCCGCTTCGGCACTCTCGGCCCAGGCCCAGACGGTAGCGGGCAGCTCCCGTACTGTTCCCGCCGCGACCGTATCCACAAACCAAACCGCGACGTCGCAGAACTTAGGAAGTGTCCCGAGTGGTACTGCGACCAGCGAAGTTTTGCCGCTCACGCTGCGAGAGGCCATTGCACGGGCCGTGCGTTACAACCTGGGTGTGATCGAGACCGGAGAAAATGCTCGCAATGCGCGTGGGCAAAGGCTAATCGCTTTGAGCGGTCTGCTGCCGCAAGTGAGCGCTAGCGCAACGCAGACTGTGAATCAGATAAGTTTGGTACCCAGCGGCATTTCACACGCGCGGATCCCGGGCGTCTCGTTCCCGGCCATCATCGGACCGTTCAGTTACGTAGAAGCCGGCGGAAATCTGAGCTGGACACTGTTCAGCTACGAATCCATCCAACGTTTCCGTGCCGCGCGCACGGCTGAGCAGGCCGCGAAACTCAGTTACAATGACACGCTCGACGCGATCACGCTCACCGTGGGCAGCATCTACCTTCAGGTGATCGAGGCGACCTCCCGCATTACGGCGCAGGAAGCTCAAGTGCGAAACGCACAGGCCTCGTACGATCAAGCACTCCGTCAATTCGAGGCAGGCACCGCTCCGCGAATCGATGTGACCCGCACGCAAGTGCAGCTTCGTACCGAGCAGTACAACTTAAGTGTGGCCCGCAACAACTTCTCGATTGCCAAACTCACATTGAGCCGTGCGATTGGATTGCCCTTCGGGCAGGCTTTTCAGGTCACAGACGAACTCCCGTACGCCGATATCAGTCCTCCAACCGTCGACGAAGCGCTCAGGTTGGCCTTCAACACCAGAAGCGATTCCCTCGCCGCTCGCGCCGCGCAGAAAGCGGCGGAGCGCGCACTGTCCGCCGCAAAAGCCGAGCGCTATCCGGTCGCGGCCACGAATGGCAACTACAGCGCTGTGGGCTCAACTTTCGGACAGTCACGAGGAACGTTCACCTTCCAGGCAGGGATCAGGATTCCGGTATTCACCGGCGGACAGATCGCGGGCGACATAACCCAGGCGGAGGCTGCATTTCGGCAGCGTAGCGCGGAAGCCGAAAACATCCGTGGACAAATTGATTATGACGTTCGCACTGCACTTCTAAATCTGAATGCCGCCGTCGAACAAGTTGCCGTGACCCGCCAAAACGTGGATCTGGCCAATGAGACTCTCTCTCGCTCCAAGGACCGCTTTGCGGCCGGTGTGACGAACAGCGTGGAAGTGGTGCAGTCCGAGCAATCATTGGCGAGCGCAAATGACCAGTACATCACTGCGCTTTACAACCACAACGTAGCCAAGCTGTCGCTTGCGCGCTCTCTTGGAGTGGCGCGAATCGATTACAGCCAATATCTAGGAGGAAAGTGATGCCCGGTCGCGAGAGCACTTCCAATGCCGCCCCTTCCACCTCGATGCTCAACGAACCAGCGGCTGTTGTGACCGAGCCTGGGCCGCGCCTGATATCAGACGAAGGACCGCCGAGAGGAAATCGAGTTCGGCGTTTATTTCGAGAAAATCCCCGGCGAACTATCGCCGCACTTGTCGTCGCCCTCGCAATCTTGCTCGGCATCGGGTATTTCATTCGCAGTGCGTACCTGTATGAGGACACGGACGACGCCCAGATCGATGGCTACGTCAAGCCGTTGAGCGCCCGCATTACTGGACACGTGTCGGAAGTAAAGGTCATTGAGGGCCAGGCCGTGCATGCGGGTGACATCTTGGTGGTCATCGATCCCAAGGATTACGAGGTTTCGGTCGCTCAAGCCCGGGCTAACCTGGCCGATGCACAAGCGAACGCGGCGAGTTCACGTTTCAATGTGCCGATAACGGCAGCCACAGCCAGAAGTAATTTGGATTCGTCCAGCGCTGCGGTAATCAATGCCGAGGCAGGAGTAAGGGCGGCCCAACAAGACTTCCAAGCGGCGCAAGCAAATGTGGCGCAGGCAGAAGCGAATGTCGCGAAGAGCGCCGCGGACCTGATCCGCTATCAACGGTTGGTTGCCAAGGAAGACATCTCTCGCCAGCAGTACGATCAGGCTGTCGCCGCGGCCAAGGCGGATCAAGCTACTCTGGTCGCCAACGTGGCAACCGCAGAATCCAAGAAGCAGGCGCTGGTCCAGGCGCAAGGAAAACTGACGCAGGCCAGGGCTGATCTCCAGTCGGCAAAGACCGCGCCGCAACAGGTTTCCAATGTCCGTGCCAAAGCGGATTCAGCCACTGCCCAGGTGCTAGCACGCAAGGCTGAACTTGACCAAGCGGAGCTCAACCTGAGTTACACGATCCTCCGCTCTCCAGTGAACGGAATCGTCGGTAAGAGAAGCGCAGAGGCCGGACAAAACGTCAGCGTCGGTCAGCAACTGATTTCGGTCGTCCCTCTGGACGACGTTTTTGTCACTGCCAACTTCAAAGAGACCCAGCTCGCCCACATGCATCCCGGGCAGCCGGTCACAATCAAGATCGATGCTTACGGCCGGAAGTGGAACGGACACGTGACCAACACGGGCGGCGGCACAGGATCGATCTTCAGCGTCCTGCCTCCTGAGAATGCTACCGGGAATTACGTCAAGGTGGTGCAGCGCGTTCCGGTGCGGATCGATTTTGATCGCACTCCCGGGCAGAACTTTAATTCCCAAGGCTTGCTTAAACCCGGCCTTTCAGTCGAGCCTGTTGTGAGAGTGCGATGAGCGCAGGCGCCGGAACTCTCGGCATGGACCAAGCGATCTGGCGGCCGAAGGCAAATCCCTGGATCATCGGCGTCGTCGTATCGTTAGCGGCCTTTATGGAGGTACTCGACACCAGCATCGCCAATGTGGCTCTGCCGCACATCGCTGGAAACTTGGCGGCCAGCAATGACCAAAGCACCTGGGTGCTCACCAGTTACCTGGTGTCCAATGCTATCGTTCTCCCGATCAGCGGCTGGCTGGTAGGATTGTTCGGGCGCAAACGCTTCTTCATAACCTGCATTGTGATTTTCACGATCAGTTCTTTTTTGTGCGGAATCGCACCTAGCCTCGGAACTCTTCTTATTTTTCGGGTTTTGCAAGGCGCCGGCGGAGGAGGCCTGCAGCCCATGGCGCAAGCTATTCTGGCCGACACCTTCCCGCCTGAAAAGCGCGGTCTAGCCTTCGCACTCTACGGAGTCACTGCCGTTTGCGCACCTGCCATTGGTCCGACGCTGGGCGGATGGATTACCGACAGCTATTCGTGGCGCTGGATCTTCTACATCAACATACCCGTGGGGATCCTTGCGCTGGCGCTGGTCTATTCCCTGGTGGAGGATCCGCCTTATATGGCTCGCTTGCGGGCAAAGGGGATCCCCGCCTTTGACTACATCGGATTCTCTCTCCTCACGGTGGGAATCGCAGCCTTGCAGATCATGCTGGACAAGGGGCAGGAGGATGACTGGTTCGGGTCGCATTTCATTACCATCCTCGCCGTGACGGCCGCCGTGTGTTTGATCTCACTGGTCATATGGGAGTGGTTTCACAAACAGCCGATCATCGATGTGCGTTTGTTCAAGAACGTCAACTTCGCGGCTGCAAGCCTGATGTTCTTCATTCTGGGCGTCATCCTGTTCGGCAGTACAGTCATCATGCCTCAGTTTCTACAAACTCTCATGGGCTACACCGCCGAAACTGCAGGATTCGTCCTCTCGGCTGGGGCGGTCGTCATACTATGCACGCTGCCCTTCGTGGGGCGGCTCACAACCAGAGTCCCTGCCCGAAATCTGATCGCCTTTGGCTGGATCGCCCTTACGGTTGGCATGTACGTTTCAACCCGACGCACGGACCTGCAAATCAGCTTCAGCGCCGCCAGTTGGTTGCGGATCATTCAGGCCTTTCCACTAGCTTTCTTGTTCGTGCCCATTACGCTCGCAGCGTACGTGGGAATTCCCCCTGAAAAAAACAATGCCGCGGCCGGCATCGTGAATTTCATGCGTAATATGGGACAAAGCGTCGGAACATCGTTAGTGACAACCGTGGTCGCGCAGCGCTCCCAGTTTCATCAATCAGTACTGGCAGAACATAGCGGCTCTCCCGCATTCCAGAATGCGCTCAATTCGCTTGCTCAGCGGCTGACCCACGCCGGCCTGAGCGTGCACGAGGCCCGGGAGCAAGCCTTGGCCAGACTTTACGCGAGCCTTCGAGCACAGGCTGCAGCCTTGTCCTATATCGATCTTTATTTAATGCTGTCCATTGGGGCAGCAGTGATGTTTTTCCTGACTTTCTTCCTAAAGAAGAACAGTCCAGGTCGAGGAGGCGCCGTCGCAGCCCATTGATGGGAAAATGACCTAGGGAGGAGGCATTCACGATGATTCGAATCATCACCGTCGAGCGCGAATTCGGGAGCGGGGCTGGCGTTATCGCCGAGAAAATTGCGAAACGCCTCGACTGGAAGCTTTGGGACCAGCGGCTGACCGACGAAATCGCTCGCCGGATGGACTGCACCCGCAACGCGGTGGAGGAACATGAAGAGCGAAGGGACCCGGCATACTACCGCCTGGTGAAGTCCTTTATGTTAGGCAGCTTCGAAGGAAGTGTGAACGCGCCCCGGTTCAACACCCTGGATACCGACTGCGTCCGGGAAGTAGCGCAGGAAATCCTGTTGGAGGTCGCGGAAACCGGTAATTGCGTGATCGTCGGCCGAGGCTCCGCCTACTACCTGGCAAACCGTCGCGACACCTTTCACGTCTTCATCTACGCTCCCTTTCAGGACAAGATTCGCCGGCTTCAAGCAATCGGCAAGAGCGAGAAGGAAGCGGTCAGTCTCGTGGAAACCGTGGACGATGATCGCGCAGCTTTCATTAAGCAATATTTCAAACTTAAATGGCCGGAAAGGCATCGCTTCCACTTGATGATCAATTCCAGCATTGGCGATGAAGTAGCGGTAGAGACAATCCTCGAGGCGGCCGCCAAGTTTGCAAAGCGTCCCTGAATGGAGTGTCGAATCAGCTAGTGCTGGCGCTGGGGTCCTTCTAAGTCAATGTTCTGATTGGTGTCATGGCACTGCTCATGAAGAAACCGCGGGCTCAAGGCGGCTCAGCGGCGATGTACTGAAAAGATTCGGCTGCCCTGCAGCAAAAGCCATCATCCGTTTGCCTTGGCGACCAGCAAAATCGCCAGACAATAAAAGACGAACATGAGCGCAAGATATAATTTGGCGCGACTGCCCGCACCTGCGAATTCTTTCCATGCCAACACTCCCCACAATGCCGCCACCATCGGCGCTGACTGGCCAATTGCGTAGGAAATTGCCACGCCAGTGAAGTTTGCCGCAACCAGATTGAAAACCATCCCCGTGCCCCAGATCACACCGCCGAGAAGTCCAAGCATGTGTCCTGATGCCGGCCCTTTGAAAAATCCGCTGAAGTCCACCGGCTCTCCAACCAGAGGTTTCTTCATGAAGTAAATGTTCCAAATGAAGCAGGAGAGCAGCGCGCCGAGCGTCAGGAAAACAGCAATGCTGTACGGGCCAAGGGTGTTGCCCTTGGTCATCGCACTAGCGACGAAAGGCGCCCACAGCCCCATCAAAACGCCAGAGACGATGCAAGTGATAATGCTTTTCTTAGAGACCGGCCGCCCCGCGCTGGCGAGACTCGCATAGGCTTTGCCGTCCATGATCACAGCAATCAGCGCGCAAACCACGCCGGCCGCGAGCAGTTCGCCATTGCCCCTTGGCTGCAGGATATAACTCGAAACCACACCGACCACCAGTGCGATTCCAATCGAGATCGGAAACGCGACCGCCAATCCTGCCATATCAATGGCTGCGACCAGCAAAAGGTTCGCCAGATTGAAAATGGCGCCTCCGATCATGACCGAAACTATGTTCGACGTGTCGGCGGAGTGAACATTATTGAGGAAACTGTTCGCATCATTCGAAGTGCTTCCCAGAGTGAAGGCGAATATCAAAGAAATTAAAAAGATGCCGACGGCATAGTCCCAATAGAACAGCTCAAACCGATAGTTCTTGACGCCCTTATAAGTGTTTGCCCATGATCCCCAGCAGATGGCGCTGGTGATCATCATGAGCAGTGCAATCTCCAAACTATGCGGTGTATACATTCTTTCTCCTTGAGCGGCTCCTGCTCGGGTGGCCGCGCGACAACCCCTTACTTACCGCGAATTCTAGAAACAAAAAGCTGCAAGAAGCGGTCGGCGTCCACATCAACACAAACTTTCGCATTAGGTGATACTTTATCTACGCCCTCGATCACGTAGCGGTCTCCGCGAAGAACGTTGCGCTCTACCATTCCGTGACGATTCCCCACGGTTTCACCTCGAGTGAACTCTCCACGAGTTTCGACGTCGACGTGCATTTCCTGAACTTTCACCAATGTTGGATCAATCGCAACCGCGACTGCGGACGGGTCGTACATCGGCGCTCCAGGAGAACCAAACGTACCAGAGAGATTCACCAGATATTTGGCCACCGCATAAATGAAATCGTTGATCGGACCGTGAGTTTGTCCAAGCTGATCAAGGTATTTCTGTGTAAAAAGCGCTTTGTCCCCGACTTCAAGTCCCACCATAGTTACCGGCCATCCGGCCTGAAAAACGATTTGCGCGGCTTCAGGATCGTTATAAATGTTGGCTTCCGCGGCGGCATTCACATTGCCGCCACTGATCGACCCTCCCATTAGAATGACTTCTTTGACCAGAGGAACGATGGACGGATCCTTTTCCACGGCGAGCGCAATATTGGTAAGCGGACCGACTGGAACCAGAGTAATTTCGTGGGGTGAAGCGTGAACCAGCTGGATGATTAGGTCGGGGCCAAAGCGAGAATCAACCTTGCATTTACTCGGGGCCAATTCAACATTTGCCAATCCGTTTTTGCCATGCCAGAACTCGGCTGTGATCAGCTTCTGGAAAAGAGGATGTTGTGCACCCGCAGCCACCGGAATATCGCATCGGTTGGCCAGTGAAACCATGCGCAGCGCGTTCTCCAGACCCATGGCTGCCGTGACGTTTCCCGGCACCACAGTGATCGCGCGCACATCCAGCTCCGGCGAGTTGAGCGCCAGCATCAGCGCGAGAGCATCGTCACTCCCAGGATCAGTGTCGAAGATAATTTTCTTAGCCGCGAAGGCTGGCAGAGGCAAGGCAGCCAGCAAGCACATCAAAAGAAGGGCAGAAACAGAGGGTTTCAGGCGTCGAAATCTCGAAACTCCGACAAACCGCAGAATTTTCATTTGTGCGTGGAAAGAACAGCGCGTAGCCTAGCGTCGAGATTTGCGATGTGTCAAGACCTAAAGTTTCAGCCAGCGCGGGTTTGGCGCCCAGATCTAGCGACGAGCAACGGCTGGCGCATGTGCACTTTCCTTTTCGAAGCGGTGCCGTACAATTGCTTCACAGACAGCGGTTCCGGCTGATCCTTCGTTTCCAGCCGAGTAAATCGAATCGTACTCGTTTCGGAGAACATCCAAATGTCGGTGGAAAACAACAGACATTATCGTATCGGCGAACAAACCACTGACGCTACCACGGAAGGTCTATTCCAAGATGACAACCAGCCGTTAGCGGTACTGTCCGCTCGCCCACTTCTATCCAACAAAGGCATACCCCTCAACCGAGAATGGATAAATCAGGTTCGAGTTAATACCAGTGCGGTGGAACGCCGGGCGCAAACCCATGTAGCGCGCCGCACCGTAAAAAAAGATTGGCAAGCGGCGTGGTTGCTTCGCGCAATTACTTGCATGGATCTCACGACACTTTCTGGGGACGATACCGATGAGCGAGTCCGCCGCTTATGCGCTAAGGCCAGGCAACCGATTCAGCGAGAGCTGGTAGACCGCCTGGGAATAGCAGATCTCAAGATTCAGGTTGGTGCGGTGTGCGTCTATCACAAGTTTGTGGAGACAGCGCGCGCGGCGTTGCAAGGCGCCACGATCCCTGTTGCGGCGGTTTCCACTGGCTTTCCGGCTGGACTTTCTCCGTTGTCGGAACGAATCGCGGAAATCCGCCGCTCTGTCGAAGATGGAGCTCAAGAGATTGATGTGGTTATAACCCGCGCTCACGTTTTCGGCGCCAGGTGGCAAGAACTTTACGACGAAATTTCTGCCTTCAAACAAGCCAGCGGTCGGGCGCACATGAAAGTTATTCTTGGAGCAGGCGATCTTCTCACTCTTCGCAATGTGGCTCGGGCCAGCTTTGTCGCCATGATGGCCGGCGCGGATTTCATCAAGACCTCAACAGGTAAAGAGCCAACTAATGCCACGCTACCGGTGGGCTTCGTCATGACCCGGGCCATCCGGGAATACGGGCAAGAAACCGGCATGGCGGTTGGGTTCAAAGCTGCAGGCGGCATTCGTACTGCCAAGCAATCGCTTGAATGGTTATCTCTGATGAAAGAGGAACTTGGTCTTTCCTGGATGAAGGCAGAACTCTTCCGCCTTGGTGCCAGCGGACTCTTAGGTGATATTGAGCGACAACTGGAGCATCACGTGACGGGTCGTTACTCGGCGGATTATCGCCACCCCATTGCATAGTTTTTCCAAAAGATAATGAGCATCGCTGAAAAATTCGCCGCCATGGAATACGGTCCAGCGCCGGAAGATGCGAAGGAGGCGCTCACTTGGCTCGACCGCCACTCGCGCCGCTTCGGCCACTTCATCAATGGAGCATGGCGGGAGCCTTTTGCCCGAGAATACTTCGACACTACCGACCCTTCCACTGGCGAGAGGCTAGCCAGTGTGGCGCAAGGATCATCCGCCGACATTGATGCTGCTGTCCAGGCTGCACGCGCCGCGTTTCCAAAGTGGCAATCCATCACTCCCCACGCACGGGCACGTTATATGTACGCTCTGGCGAGGCAGGTACAGAAACACTCCCGGCGCCTGGCCGTGCTCGAAACCATGGACAACGGAAAGCCGATTCGCGAGAGCCGGGACATCGATATCCCGCTGGTGGCCAGGCATTTTTACTATCATGCCGGTTGGGCGCAACTTCTGCCGCAGGAGTTTCCGGACTACACAGCCTGCGGAGTCGTAGGACAAATCATCCCGTGGAACTTCCCGCTGCTCATGCTCGCCTGGAAGATTGCCCCAGCTTTGGCGACGGGAAACACGGTTGTGCTGAAGCCAGCCGAGTTCACTCCGCTGACTGCGCTGGCATTCGCGGAAATCTGCCAAGAAGTCGGACTACCCGCCGGCGTGGTTAACATTGTGACCGGTGATGGTTCCACCGGCGAGGCGCTGGTAAAACATCCTGATGTAGATAAGATCGCGTTCACGGGCTCGACGGAAGTAGGTCGCGCCATCCGTAGTGCGACTGCGCAAAGTCACAAGCGGTTGTCTCTGGAGCTCGGCGGCAAGTCACCTTTCATTGTTTTTGAAGATGCCGATCTCGACAGCGCCGTAGAAGGGCTGGTGGATGGAATCTGGCTCAATCAGGGACAGGTTTGTTGCGCCGGCTCACGGCTTCTCATGCAGGAAAGTATTGCTGAGCCATTGATCGCGAAGATACGCGAACGCATGATAACCCTCCGCGTCGGTCCACCGCTCGACAAAGGAATCGATATTGGTGCCATCGTTGCTCCTGTCCAACTCGAGCGCATTCAGCGCCTGGTGAATCAGGGCGTCGCGGAAGGCGCCACCTGCTGGCAGCCTCAAACGGAAATGCCGTCGCGAGGCCTCTATTTTCCTCCGACCTTACTGAGCAACGTTCATCCCTCTTCGATGGTGGCCCAGCAGGAAATTTTCGGCCCGGTGTTGGCCGCCATGACTTTCCGCACTCCCAGTGAAGCAGTCGAGCTTGCCAACAACACGGCGTACGGTCTTGCCGCGTGCGTGTGGAGCGAAAGCATCAATATTGCGCTCCACGTTTCGGCACAAATAAAAGCCGGTGTAGTGTGGGTGAATTGCACGAACTTATTTGACGCCTCCTGTGGCTTTGGCGGCTATCGTGAAAGCGGATACGGTCGCGAAGGTGGGCGGGAAGGCCTGCTTGAATATCTCGAGCCGGCATGGTTCAAAAGCGCCCCTTCCCTGCCCGCCGCGAAACCTAGCCCAGGAGAAAATGCGGACAGCGACCGACAAACCGCAAACCCCGCTCCCGTTTCTGCTGAGATTGATCGTACCGTGAAACTATATATCGGGGGCAAGCAGGCGAGACCGGATTCTGGTTACAGCATGGAAGTCCGCGGCCGGAATGGACAAATACTCGGTGAAGTCCCGCTCGGCAATCGCAAAGACATTCGGAACGCGGTCGAAGCTGCTCACAAAGCCGCTGGCTGGGCCAAGACCACCGCGCACAATCGCGCTCAAATTCTCTACTACATGGCAGAGAACCTGTCCCAGCGGCGGGACGAAGTTGCTCATCGCTTATCCGCTGCAGTAGGAGAGGCACAAGCATCCGCCGAAGTAAACTCTGGGATTGAGCGCATCTTTTCCTACGCTGCGTGGGCGGATAAATTCGATGGGGCCGTGCACAATCCCCCATTTCGCAACATTGCGATCGCGATGAACGAGCCGATTGGAGCTGTGGGCATCATTTGTCCGCATGAAGTACCGTTGCTTGGCTTTCTCTCTCTTGTCCTGCCCGTTGTCGTTGCCGGCAATACTGCGGTCGTGGTTCCTTCCGAAACGTATCCGCTCATCACCGGAGATCTTTACCAGCTCTTCGATACCAGCGATCTGCCTGGCGGCGTGGTCAACATCGTTACCGGATATTCATCACAACTCCTCAAAGTTCTTGCCGAGCATGATGATGTCGATGCCATCTGGTGTTTCACTGACCTAACCAGCGCATTTGCGGCGAAATCATTCTCAACTGGAAATTTGAAGCAGGTCTTTACCAACGAAGGCCGCGCCATTGACTGGTTCGACGTGAAGCAAGGCGAGGGTCGATGGTTTCTCCAACACGCCACTCAGGTGAAGAATATCTGGGTACCCTACGGCGAGTAATTCGACAACCCCTTGAATACTCAAATCCGTTGACAACAAACGCCGGCGCTGACTAGACTCGGCCTTCTTCAACTTTGAATTCGAAACAGGGTAAATTTTGAAAAGAGCTCTGTGAACCCTATGGCGAAACGTCCCCGCATTGCCGTGGTCGGAAGCGCAAATATTGACCTGACTACCTTTACTGAGAAGTTCCCAAAGGCGGGAGAAACAATTTTCGGCCAGAAGTTTGACCTCGGTTTTGGCGGCAAGGGTGCCAACCAGGCGGTGGCTTCACGACTTTGCGGCGCGGACGTTTTTATGGTCGCCAGGGTGGGCAGCGATCTATTCGGTCCTGCGACCATTCAGAATTTCAAGAAACTTGGAATCGATGCCACCCACGTAAAGCAGATCCAAGGAGTGTCCAGTGGAGTGGCGCCAATTTTTGTGGAGCCTAACGGGCAGAATCGCATCTGGGTGGTCAAAGGCGCGAACGATCTGCTTAAGCCCGCGGACGTGGAGGCCGCCGCCGACCTGCTCAAAACCGTCGATTGCATCGTCCTGCAGTTCGAAATTCCGCTCGAAACCGTCTATTACAGCGTCAGTTTTGCACGCAAGAATGGCATTCGCTGCATCGTCAACCCTGCCCCCGCTCAGCCGGCCGACATGAATGCTCTGGCTGGTCTCGACTATTTCGTGCCCAACGAAAGTGAAGCCGAGACCATCACGGGAATGCCGGTACGAAACGTTAATGAGGCAAAAAAATGTGCAGAAAAACTGCTCTCGGCTGGGGTCAAGCGGGTCATCATTACACTTGGAGCAAACGGCTCGTTGCTGGCTAGTCGCGAAGGCATGGAGCACATCGCGGCATTCAGCGTGAAAAGCGTAGACAGCACCGGCGCGGGCGACGCATTCATCGGCAGCTTTGCCGTGTTCTTGGGAGAAGGCCTGCCGGAACGCGAAGCCGTCCGTCGAGCCAATCTCTATGCCGGACTCTCGACCACCGGAGTCGGAACTCAAAAATCATTTTATGATCGCGCGCGCTACGACGCAGACTGGGCAGCGCGCGCCACATCCTAGCCCTGACTCCAACCTCTGCCGATGGCGCGGCGGAACGGCTGGAGCCTGCAAGTCTCTCGTTGGCGCCACAAAGACCCGTGACGGTTGCGGTTGACAAAGGGGGTGCTGAATGGCTATGGTTCTGCCCGCACATAAATTTTGAATTCTCAATTCCTAATCTGTTCAGCCGTCGCACGACAAAGAAGAGTCGAGAATCATTTGAGCGCGGACCGTCTGAAGCTCTGTTCGAAATGTGTTCTTCGACTTTCCGCGGATATGGCCGGATTGTGACCAGTAGCCTGTAATTCCGAGGAAATGGCGCGTCTCACCATGATGGGTCGCCAACGGGGGATGCTGATGCTGACTAAACGCACGCTGCTCGCAATTTTCTGTTCGCTTGTATTTCCCATCTGTCCACTCCTCTACGGCCAGGCGACCGGGAGCTTGTTTGGGACCGTTTCGGACAAGACCGGGTCCGTCGTCACTGGGGCGAAGGTGACGGTCACTTCCCAAAACACGGGTATTGCCCGCGACGCGAAGACCGACGATACCGGACATTACCTTGTCCCCTTGCTGCCGGTTGCCGAATACACCATTCGCGTCGAGTCGAAAGGCTTTCGACCCTCAGAACAGAAAGACATTCGCCTGCAGGTGGATGAACACCGCGAGGTAGATTTCACGCTCGCGCCTGGTTCGGTCACGGAGACGGTTGAAGTAAGCGCGACCGAAGTGGCGGTGCGGACCTCAGACCCGACGCTGGGTCAAGTAATTACCTCCCAGCAGGTCGCTCAGCTCCCTTTGAATGGTCGCAACTTCGTACAATTGGCGACACTGACGCCGGGCACAACCCAGGAAACTAACCCGCACAGCTTTTTTAACGGCGGCGGCAGCAGCGAAGTCTCAACTCGCGGCTCTTTTTCGCTTTCAGTGGGAGGATCACGAGTCAGCAGCACCGATTGGCTGCTGGACGGTATTGACAATAACGAGCTGACTGCGGGGGGCATAGCGATTTTGCCCTCCATCGATGCCATCCAGGAATTTAAAGTTCTGACGTACAATTACTCGGCGCAATATGGGACCCGCGCCGGCCCGACTGTGCTGTTGATGACGAAATCCGGGTCGAACGATTACCACGGAACGCTGTTCGAATTCTTTCGCAACACCTCCCTGGATGCGCGCAGCTATTTCGCTGCCGAAAGAGAAAAATTTAATCTGAACCAGTTTGGAGGCGCATTCGGGGGTCCCATCAAGAAGGACAAGACTTTCTTCTTCCTCGATTACCAGGCCAGGAGATCCCGGCAGGGGAAAACCTTTTTTGGCGGGTTCGTGCCCACCGCGGCGATGCGCACGGGTGATTTCACCGGGATGAACACACTCTTTAACCCTTACACCACACGTAGCGACGGAAGTCGAGACCAGTTCCAATGCGATGGCTCCGGGAACTCTACTTTTGTAAATCCGGACGGAAGTCAGGTACCCGGTGTCAACTGCAACAAGATTCCCCAAGCACTGATCAACTCGGCCGCTCAGCAAATGATTAACTTTTATCCTCTGCCCAACCTGAGCGCCAATAGTGCCGGAAACTACGTTAACTCACCGGTGAAGAAACTCGACGAAGGAGAATTCGACGTTCGGCTGGACCACAATTTCTCCACTAAGGATTCTTTGTTCGCACGCTTTAGCTACGATCAGGCAACAGTGTTTCTCCCCGGGGGCTCACCGGGATTTGCCGAGCCGGATGCCTTCGGGAGCACTCAAAATATCGACAACCATGGACGTAATGTATCGATTTCCGAAACCCACATTTTTTCCCCCACCAGCATCAACCAAGTAGGCTTCGGCTACAACCGGATTTTCAACCATATCCGGTCCTTCGGCAGTGGTACGTGCATATCGCAGCAACTCGGTATTCAGAACGCAAACCTGGGCTGTACGCCTTCAACTCCGCCGACGTGCACTGGTATCAGTTGCGGATTGACTTCCACCATTGTAGGCGGTGGTTACTGGTCTCTGGGCGATCGCGGATTTGCCCCCTTTACCGGCGGAACCAACATTTTCCACATCTCGGATTCATTCGACATGATTCGCGGTAAACACGACATCAAGGTCGGCGGCGAGGTTCGTGTTAACCAGATGAATGTGAGGACCAACGCTTTCCAGGACGGGTTCTGGGTCTTTACGCCTTTGTGGACTCTTGATAGCGGACCGCCCTTTCTTCCCGGCGGCGATAACATGGCGGATTTCCTGTTGGGCCTTCCTGATCTAGCCTTCCACGACCAGACTTTCAAGGGCGAGACTACCGGCCGGCGCTGGAAGTTGTTTCGCCCGTACATCCAGGATGATTGGCGTGTGACCAGTAACTTGGTGCTAAACCTCGGACTTGCGTGGGCCCTAGTGACACCCATCACAGAAGCGCAAGATCGCCAGTCTAACTTTGACTTTCCGACCGGCAGGTTTCTGATTCCTGGACAGAATTCTGATGGGCGAGTCGGCGTCCAGATGGACAAAACGGCATTCGAGCCGCGTATCGGCCTCGCGTGGAAGCCGCTCGGGAGCAATACGACCGTGGTCCGCGCAGGGTATGCGATCTTTCACGATTCTTCCTGGAACCAGGGCGGGCAGGGGCTGTGGGAGAACCCGCCATTTTTCCAGGAATCGGCCTTTTTTGGATTCGCCTTTGGAGGCTGTCCGACCAAGGCTGCCCCAAGCGGGAAAAACTCCGCCTGTTTTAACAATGGCGTAAAGGTCCCATTTGGAACAGGCAGAACCATGACGGAGGGATTCCCTCTTCTTACGCAGCCGACCAACGATCCCACTACTTTCGGGGGGAACATTTTTTCGCAGAACCTCGATTTTAAACAAGGGATGGTTCAGCAGTACAACCTTAACGTTGAACACCAGATCCCTGGCGATGTAGTGCTAACCGTTGGGTATGCAGGTTCTCGCAGCACGCACATCCTGGTCGACCAGATGAACTTGAACGCGACATCCCCCACCGCGTGCGACCCCACCAAATCCGCCTTCGTTCCTGGATACACTTTTGGCTGCGGGCTTGGTAGCACACCGCCGTATCCCCAGTTCGGAAATATCCAGAACGTTAATGACATCGGTTCGGCTCGATACGATTCCCTTCAGCTCAAGGCTGAGACTAAGAACATTAGGCACGGCCTCTACGCCCTCTTGGGCTATACCTACGCCCGGGCGTTCGACACCGGATTCTCCGATGGCTTGGGTTCTGGCACAGGTGCGACGTATTATCCGCTGCCGGGCACTGCGAGAGCGGATTGGGCTTTATCTCAAATCCAGCTCAATCACAACTTCACCGCCAGCTTGATCTATGACCTGCCATTTGGCAAGGGCAAGCAGTTCGGGGGCAACTGGAGTGGACCAGTCAACGCGGTCTTGGGAGATTGGCAGGTCAATGTGATTCAAAAGATCACTTCAGGATTTCCAATTTTCATTGTGACGAGCAACAACAACTCCGGAGTAAATTTTACGAACAATACCGTCAACTATAACCGCCCCAATCAGGTTTGTAACGGCCGGCTCAGCAACCACACGGTGCAGAACTTTTTTGATAAGAACTGTTTCGTCGACCCGCCAAATGGAGAACTTGGAAACGCGAACCGCGCCCCGCTCTACGGTCCTGGCTTTGTGAACACTGATTTTTCAGTGAACAAGCGGTTCCCGTTATCATTCCGCGAGGGGAGCGATCTGGAATTCCGGGCTGAATTCTTCAATCTGTTTAACCATGCGCAGTTCTACGTGCCGGTCTCGGACCAAGCTAACTCCAATTTTGGGCAGATTACTGAGACGGTGAACAATCCGCGCCTGATTCAGTTTGCCCTCAAGCTTCGTTTCTAGGGCGTCTGGTTTGGGAGACCTAAACTTTGGACAGACTGGGCGGACCGGACGGCTCCGACCAGTTTGTGTCTGTGTCAAGTCCTTCAACCAGTCCGTACGGAAATCTTGATTTTCGAATAGAAAACCTGACCAAGGATCAATGGATATTTCTGTCAATCTAGAAGCTCCATGAGGACAACTGGCAGGTTTTGCTTAGCACTCACCTGTTGGCTGCTGGCGAGCTCTCTCGCTTGGGCTGAGCAGCGGCGCGAGGTCATTATCAACCAGGACTGTTCCGGCCCTGGCGGCAGCAATTTGCAGACCCTACTCCTACTGATTCAGTCTCCTGAAGTCGAGGTTCTGGGGATAACCGTAGTCAGCGGAAACCAATGGCGCGACGAGGAAGTGGCTCATACTCTGCGCCTGCTCGAAAGATGGTCTGCACTTCGACGGATATTTCGGCCAAGACTCGCTTGACACCGGCAATGATTAGTGAGATTCGGGCGGGCGGAACACCTCTAGCACGCTACATCGCGCGCTTCTATCAAACTGGACAGGGCGGCGAGTACATGTGGGACGAACTGGCGGCGGCCTGGATCCGCCCGTCTCTGATTACAAAGCGCGAAACTCGCTACATGAGTGTGAACCTCGACCGGGGCGCGGGATACGGAGACACCCTGACCTGGATTGAGAAAGATCAATCGAAACTCGGAGCACGGCCGGTAGAGATACAACTCGATTTGGATACCGAGAATTTCTATCGAATGTTTATGATCTTGATGAGCGCGCCCACACCCTCTGCCCACTGACTAGATTTCTTTTGTTGCGGTTGCAAAGCAAAGTGTAGAAAGGTTGGCGTGGCAGGAAAGTAGGCATTACAATGCCAGTTCTTTTTGCCTGGCACTAGACCAGAGAACCTCAACAAATCATCAGAAGCAAAACCTAAGAACGTACGAGGACTTCACCATGAAGGCGCGACGCTGGTTGGTTCTGTTGATCGCTGTTCTGGCGCTGGCAACGGCGAGCGCACTGCAGGCACAAAAAATCAAAGTCATTGTTGATCAGGACGCTCGCGGTCCAGCTACCACCGACATGCAATCAATCCTGATTTTTTTGCAGTCGGACAAGTTCGACGTGCTGGGGATCACCACGGTGAGCGGGGATCAGTGGGTGAGGGAAGAAACTCTGCGCACCTTGCGGCTAGTGGAAATCGCCGGCCGCACCGACGTTCCCGTGGTGGCGGGCGCCGAATTTCCTCTACTAAATTCTAAAGAGGAGACCGAGCGCTGGGAGAGCCTTTACGGCAAGATTCGCTACAAAGGATGCTGGAGTGATTTCTCCAAGCTCCCGCCCAATACTCCCGCCGCGTTTCGTGCCCCCTATCACGAGCCTGATGTTGTACCCACGCTGGTTGAGGGAACGCCTCACACTAAACCGCTGAATGAGACCGCCGCAAATTTCATCGTTCGCATGGTGCGTAAGTATCCGGGCGAAGTAGTCATCTGGGCCGGCGGTCCATTAACCAACATCGCGCTCGCCCTGCGACTCGATCCCGAAGTTGCGGCCTTAGCGAAAGGACTCGTCCTGATGGGCAGCGGTATGTACGCAAATCAGGGTGGCATTAACAGCATTGACGGGCGCCGCGAATTTAACTGGTGGTTTGATCCCGAGGCGGTCCGGATCGTGATGCGCTCGCCGTGGAAAAAAATCACAATCACGCCCATCGACATATCGGTCAAAACGACCGTGAATCCCGAACTCAAGGCTGCCATCGCCAAAGCCGATACGCCTGTGGCCCGTTACCTCACCGCATACGCCGCGGAAAGCTTTATGTGGGATGAACTCTCAGCAGCGGCCATGATCGATCCTTCCATCATCACCGGACAGAAAGAACTTTATGTAGATATTGACGTTGACCACGGAGCGAGCTACGGCGAAACGCTCTTCTGGGACGCGGGCGCCGAGCTTCCGCCCTACGAAAGACTGGCTACTGTCCAGTTCGATGTTGACACAAAAAAACTATACGATCTGTACATAAAATTAATGACCCAGCCTCCGCCGCACCCGAAGTAGAGTAGCGTCGGCATTTTGCCGGCTACTGCAGCAGCGCAACAGATTCGGCAGAGGCCGGAGCGCAGCACCTAAGGAAGAAACATGGATTCAGTATCACCTCGCATAACTCGACGCCAGTTTGTGGCATCCTCGTCGGCCGCTTTGGCTGCCGGCAGTTTCGTAAGCCAGGCTTTCGCCGCGAGCTCACCGGTAGCGGGACAAAACCAGATAGCAGGTCGCGGCCCCTTCCGCGTAGTCATTGACACTGATCCCGGCGTAGACGACGCTCTGGCACTCCTCCTTGCTATGCGCTCACCAGAATTAAAGATTGAAGCCATCACTCCGGTAGCGGGAAATGTTCCGCTGGAGCTGTCGCTTCCCAATGCCTTGCGAATGGTCGAGATCGCCGGTCGAACGGATATTCCGGTTGCAGTGGGCGCCAAGGCCCCTCTGCTGCGCCGTCTGGTAACCGCTGCTTATGCACACGGCGAGAACGGGCTGGGAGGAGCCGTCTTTCCCGAGCCGAAGATCAAACCTGTCGCCGAGCCCGCTGCAAAATTCATTTCACAAATAGTTCGAAAGTATCCCGGCGAGGTAACGCTGATCACCATAGGTCCGCTGACGAACATCGCCACCGCGTTAAATATGGACTCCGAATTACCACGCATAGTGAAAAGCCTGGTCATGATGGGTGGCTCGCTGTCGGGAGGAAATATCACGCCCGCCGCCGAGTTCAATGTTTACGTGGATCCGGAGGCGGCCCGCATAGTCTTTCAATCGGCCATTCCTATCACCATGGTCGGTCTGGACGTCACGCGCAAGACCTCACTGACTGACGAACACGTCCGAATCCTAGAAGCTGGTCAGAACCCCGTCAGCCAGGCGGCGGCCAAGATCGCTCGCAATGCTATCAATCACAACCGCGAGCAGGGGTTTCTGGTGGGACCGAACATGCACGATTCACTTGCCGTGGCGGGCTTTCTTGAGCCGTCCCTTCTCAAATTTCAGGATTATTATGTCGACGTGGAAACCACCGGCGAGCTCACTGCGGGAGAAACCTTAGGTTACAGTCCGATGTCCGGCGACTTGCAGCGCCGACCCGAAAGCGAGAAGCAGGCAGCTCTGACCATGCAAATTCGTGGGTCAGCACCTACGCTAGCCCGCACCAAGACGTCTCCAGTCGTGCGCGACAAATTTGTTCCTAACGCAAAAGTTGCCATCAATGTGGATTCGGCAAGGTTCTTCGACTTGCTCATTGGCCGTCTATCCGGAAAGCAGTAGTTGATTCGTAATTTTGAACTTTGAGGTGAGTCATGAAATTTAGCCGGATCTGGTTGACTGCCGTACTCCTGGCGAGCTGTCTCACGTGTTGGGCTCAACAGAAGCGCAAGATCATTATCGATCAGGACGCGGGCGGACCCGCCGGCACCGACCAACAATCCATGCTCCTGTTAATCCAGTCCCCGCAAACGGATGTTCTGGGCATCACGGTCGTGACCGGCGATCAGTGGTTGAACGCAGAGGTCGCGCACACCTTACGAATGCTCGAACTCATCGGAAGAACCGACATTGCGGTTTTTCGCGGAGCAGAGTATCCGTTAGTCCGCCGAAAGGAAGAAACTGAATTGTGGGAGCAGATGTATGGGTCCGTGACCTGGCTGGGAGCGTGGACACCCAAGTTCTACCATCCGCCCGACCAGTTGGGTGAAATGCCGGAAGGGGCACCCACTACCAAAGCCGCCGATGAAGATGCTGCCCACTTCCTGGTGCGCATGGTCCGAAAATATCCCAACGAGATCACAATTTACGCGGGCGGCCCGATGACCAATCTGGCGCTCGCCATCTCCATCGATCCCGAATTTGCGCGCCTGGCCAAAGAGCTGGTGTTCATGGGCGCAAGCCTCAACCCGCGAACCGACAATCCCGAGTTCATCAATGGCCCGCGGCACGAATTCAATATTTGGTTCGATCCGGAGGCATCTCACATTGCCTTGAGGGCACCCTGGAAGAAAATCACATGCACAACAGTCGACATCTCGGTGAAGACGCGCCTGACTACCGAGCTGATCAACCGAGTCAAGGCGGGCGACTCGCTGGCGGCTCGCTACATCGGCAAATATGCGAAACTCTACGGGGAATACAATTATTTGTGGGATGAATTGGCGTCGGCGGCATGGCTCGATCCCAGTGTAATTACCAAGAAAGAAACCCGCTTCATGGATGTCGACTTAGATCGCGGCGCCGGCTATGGAAACATTTTGACCTGGGTCGAATCCGACAAGCCTAAGATCCAGGTGCAGCCGGTGGAAATACAAGTGGATCTGGATGCCGAGAAGTTTTACAACATGTTTGTGGATTTGCTAAAGGCGCCCACGCCAAAAGCTCACTGAGCGGGCGGCTGCCCAGACCTGTGGAATTCTATTGCGGCAGTTGCGCTAACGCCTTCTGCGCCGCCGCATGATCAGGATGCTGTTTAAGAAGCTCGAGTAGGACACTCCGAGCTTTGTCCGCCTTGCCCTCGATTGCGTATACCCGGGCCAGGTTCAGATAAGACTGATCAAAGCCAGCAGCAACCCGAATGCACTCTTCGAAACTTGCAACCGCTTCGTCCCGCCGACGCGTACGCAGGTAAAGTACACCGAGATTATTCAGTGCCTCCGGATACGCGGGACGGAACTTCAGCGCTCTTTGCAAGTATTCAAAGGCCCGCTGACTATCGTCGAGTTGAGCAAACACCATTCCCAGGCTGTAGTTCGCCTCCGGATCCTGTGGGCCGACCTCGACCGCCCGTTGCAGGACTTTGCGCGCCTCTTCCCATTGCTTCTCCTGGCGATACGCGTTTCCTAGGTTTTCCAGCGCAATCAAATGATCGGCATTCAATCGGAGCGCTTCTTGAAAATACGGAATAGCTTCCGCAGTTCGGCCCTCCCGTGTCAAAAGAAGTCCCAGGTTGTTCCATGCATTTGGCAGAGTCTCGGGATAGCTGGCGGGACTTTTGGTCGCGCGTTCAAAGCTCTTCCGGGCTTCAGCATTCTTTTGTTGTTTCAGGTAGACGCTTCCCAGCCCATACCACGCCTCAGCGCTAGGTTCGTCACGCAGAGCAAGCCGGAATGACGCTTCGGCCTGATCGAAGTATTCATGTTGAAAGAAATCCGACCCGTAGGAAAGGTAATTCCGGCGAAACTCGGGGGTCTCCGATACGCCGGAGAACGGTAGGCCTTTCGCCAGTCGCTCCGTAGCCGTTCGCGGAATATGTCGAAAGTCTAGTTCGACGTGCTCTGGATCAATCGGGCCTTGATAGACCTTGACAACGTCACCCTTCTGGTCGATCAAAAATGATGTTGGCAGGCAGAGGTCCCGATGCCGATCAAAAAGGTGGCGATAGAGAATGTTGTAAATGCCAGCCACGTCATCGGATCCGTGAAGGATGGGAAATGAAAGATTGCGCTCGCGTACCAGTGTCCGCAATTTGTTGGGATCCGCAGAATCATCGACGTTGATAGCAAGCACCTGCAGGCCCCGTGCCGACAAGCGAGTATGCAAGCGGTTGAGGACTTCTAAGTCTCCCTCCGACCCCGCGGCACAGAATTTAAGAAGCACCGCCTTCCCCCGGAGTGCAACAAGAGTCCGCGTCTGTCCAGCGACATCAGGAAGAGAGAAATTCGGCGCAGCCACCGGCGCGACCAGCCAGGTTTCTACTGTCGCCGGAAGCGGGTCGTTGCTTTGCTGAAGATTAGTCGCTATTAAGATCGGTCTTGGGTCGGGCATGGCCTCAGAAGCTGTTGATGCCCTTATCTTGAAGCGTTCCATTCGAGACGGCGCCGACCCTTCTTCAACCCACACTCGGTGGTTAACTGGAAGATCGCGAAGTTCCTGCACCGTCCCACTCGGCCAGCGGATCGACGCTCGGACCGGGCCTCCCGCCTTTCCCAAGCCAAAGAATATTTCCTTAGTGTGCTGGGAAAGAAATCCCGAACCGGCTTGAAGCATGCGAGTCTGCCGCCCAGATTCGGCTTCCAGCGTCATCACTGCGCCGATCGCGTCACGATTACTCTTAGTACCACGAAGTCGAAATACGATGGACGGTTCCAACTCCTTCATCACATTTTCTAGTAGACGCAATTGCGGAGCGTTACGGTTTTTCAAGAATACTTCCAGGCGTCCGTCGTGATCGAAATCCGCCAGCGCGAATGACCTGCCGTCCTCGAGAAAGTCCAATCCCACCACGCCCGAGACATCGGAAAAGGTTCCATCCCGATTGTTTGCGTAAAAGACATTGCGCTCGAAGCCACTCCACGTGCCGTCGGAGCGGATGAGTTCGTTGATGGCGTTCCATCCCTGCTCGTAATCGTGCTTAGGCTTGGCTTCCCCAGGTGAATGAGCAACTACCTGGCGCCAAAAGAAACTGTTCAAGTCTGCGCGGGAGGGACCAGAGACCATGCCGTTAGTGATGTATAGGTCCGGAAAGCCATCGTGATCAAAATCCCATGCGTCGCTCGACCAGGACCAGCGACCCATTTCAACTCCGGCCGAGGCGCTTGTATCTTGAAACTTTCCACTGGCGCTATTTTGGAGTAAAGAATTGCCTCTGGCGTGTTTGCGATACTGCGCTCGAACTGCTTCAGATGCGTCCTTTTGAAAGACTTCCTGGGTCGAAACCCTCTGACCCGCTGCCGACCACATGTCCGTCACGTAGAGGTCCTGTGCTCCGTCATGGTCGTAATCAAACCAGCACACACTCATCCCTGCGCCGACATCATCCACGCCAACCTGAGCCGCAACGTCGGTGAACGTCCCATCGCCATTATTGCGGTAGAGGTTCTTCCGGCCGAAGTCGTTTACGACATAAAGGTCGGGCCAGCCGTCCTGGTTGTAATCGCTCCATCCACAGCAAAAACTGTATCGCGTGTTGTTTCGGTCCAAACCCGACTCTGCGGTAACGTCGCGGAAAGTCCCATCGCGGTTGTTACGCATCATGAAATTAGGTGGGCCGTTTTGCGCGTCATAATAAGGAGAGGGATATTTGTACTGGTCCGTGCCCTGATAATAAAGGTAAAGGCAGAAATAAATATCCAGCCAGCCATCGCGGTCATAGTCAGCGATGGCCGCCCCCGTGAAGGTTCCTTGCGGAGGCTTTGCAAACTGAAAAGCATCAGGCTTTTGGCGAAACTTGCCACCGCCTTCGTTGAGAAATAGAAGAGGGCCGTTGGTTCGCACTACGATCAAATCCTGCCGGCCATCATTATCAATATCGGCAAAAAGCGCGCACGCCGTGTTCTCCAGGATCCCGACAGCCGATCCTTCTGTGATGTCCTCGAACGTTCCGTCTCCACGATTTCGATAAAACCGATTAGGAAGACCGGCGGCTTGGCAGACGTACAAATCATCGAAGCCATCATCGTCGATGTCGCCGACTGAAACCCCGTTGTGTCCGTAGATGTCTATGCCGCATGCCCCGTCGAGGACTGTCCGCCAATAATCCGCTCCGTGCAGCAACTGAGAAGAGTAAGAAGAAGTATTGCCCAACGCCTGCCCGGTGATGTCCGCGAAGATAGGAGCAAAGGATCGGCTTTGCGTCTCATCGAGCGCCTGCCATTTCCGCAGACGAAAGGGTCCGGCTTCGGACGAAGCCGTTTCCCACTCCATATCCCAATGCCCCACCCGTTGCTCGCGGTAGAAACCCTGACCCGAGCCAACTAATTCATAGCGCACTCGAGTATGCGGACCTCCCGGTGAATGCGCGCCAATACTGATCACCTGGAATTCAGCGGTCACGATTTTCGAGAAGAAGCTCAGAGCAGATCGCAGTTCCTGAAGAAATGCGCCTCGTCCGAGAGCAGACCCTTCTGTGAACTTATTTTGATGGACTTCGATCGGGGGCCCGGACCGCACAAGTCGCGATTCGATAGGCCGCAAGGCCGATCCCGAAAAGTCTGCAGCAAGCACCTTCTCGAATGTCTGTAATTCGTGGGGAGATTGCACCAAACTCGAACTCCACTTTGCGAGCGTCGCCGCGATCTGGTCGTGATATTTTTCGGTGATGAACTCGTCCGAACCTGCCTGCACTTTCAAGAGCGTCGCATCGAGCGGGGTCTGAGCTCGATAGCGAGGATGCAGGTGGAACTCACAATCTGGTGAGTGTTCGCTCCCAGAATCGAGATGAAAGAAAGGAAAATTGAGGCCGCGACCGGGGACCAACGTCGCGAAGGTTCCCTGGCAGCATCGGATCAGAAAGTTGCGTCGACTGGCGTCTACCGGGCAATGACTAGACGGATAATACTTCTTCGATGCCCGACTCAGGACCATTCCCCCAAATCTACCTGCGGAATCCGCAATCTAACAGCCACGCCGGAACCCGTCAAGATTGAGCGAAATCACGTCCAGGCGCACTGTTGTATGCTTTATCAAATATCTGAATGTACGCGTTTATGAACATTAACTCACCACGCATTCCTAGACTTACTCCACAATTCAAAAGATGCATCGTCGCGTTAGTGGCCGTACTGCCACTGGTCACTCCCGCCGCCCGCAGCTTGGCTTACCAAGACACATCCGCCGTAAAACCAGTCACGAGCGACACTCCAGAAGCCCACCTGGGCAAGGGTTATGACGCCTTAAAGCAAGACAGATACGACGCCGCTGCCAGCGAATTTCGAGCCGCTCTTGAAATCGACCCCAAGCTGACGTTGAGGGCGCGGTTTCCTTTGGCGGTTGCACTTTTCGAATTGCACAAGTCAGATGAAGCGCGCCACGAACTGGAAGTTGTCCGCCGTGAAGTGGGAGATCACCCAAACATCTTGTATTACCTTGGCCGGCTAGACCTGGACGAGCGCAACTTCAAGGGCGCAATCCGGAATTTGACCCAAGCGGCGGCCAAGCCTCCTTTTCCCGACACCGCTTATTATCTTGGATACGCTTACTTCAAACAGGGCGACTTAACCTCTGCTGAAAAGTGGTTAAAGCTTGCCGCGGAGGCGAATCCGCGTGACGCACGGATGCAGTATCAACTCGCCTCCGTGTATCGCAAACAAGGCCGCGAGCAGGAAGCCCAAAAAGCACTAGCGATGTCAGAGGAACTACGCCAGCGAGACACCAATGAGAGCAGGATAAAGCTAGAGTGCGCGCAAAAGCTGGATCAAGGCCCACGTGAAGAGGCGCTCGCCGTCTGCGAGCAATTGTACGATCCCGACAACGCAGAAAAACTTACGGCGCTGGGCACGACTTATGGCCAACACGGGGAGTTGGAAAGAGCGTTGAAGTCTTTGAGCCGGGCGGCGGAGTTGGCTCCGCAATCTCCGCAGATGCAATATAACCTTGCTTACGCTCATTACCAGCTTAATCAGCTTGAAGAGGCGCGCGCGCCTCTAGCAAATGCTATCCAGCGATGGCCGGATTTATTCCCATTGAACGCCCTTTATGGCGCGGTCTTGTTGAAGCTCGGTCAAGATCGTCCAGCTTACGACGCCCTGCGCCACGCCCGGCAACTGAATCCGCAGGATCCCGCGACCGCGGATCTGCTCCACACGGTTACGAGCACTCTTGCCTCTAAAAGTCAGGCAGCCCGCCAATATTCCGATTCGCTTCGCTATTTTGAAGAAGCCGCTACACTTCGGCCTCAGGATCCGGAACCTCACCGTCGCATGGCGGAAATCTACATCGCTTTAGGCCGTCCCGTGCAAGCGAAGGCCGAACAAACAAAAGCTGACGGCTTGAGCAAGGCACCAGGCAAAGTCCAATAACAAGTGTGATTAGGTTAACCCTCACCCAGCAGCCTTTTATGCCATGCGATCAGAAGAGCTGTCCCAATAATCATCAGGCCGGTGCAGAGGCCGATCCAGATTCCCAGCGCTCCCCACCCCAGGCTGAAACAAAGGACGCAACCTAGGGGAAGCCCTATGAACCAATAGGCCACCAGGTTTGCCAGCATTGGCGTTTGCGTGTCGCCCGTGCCGCGCAAAGCTCCGGTCGCGACAGTCTGGACGCCGTCGAACAACTGAAAAGCAGCCGCAACCAGCAAAAGCGAAGCGCCCACTCGAATCACATTCGGATCGGGAGAAAACAGTCGTGCGATAACTCTGGGGATGCTAATAAACACTAGTCCCGAAGATGCCATAAATGCCACGCCCAGCGCGATTGCAGACCATCCAGCGCGCATTGCTCCCGCCCGATCGCCCCTTCCCAGTTGTTGCCCAACTCGAACCGCGGCGGCAGAACTGATTCCTAATGGAACCATGAATGTGAAAGCGGCGCAGTTCAGTGCAATCTCATGTCCGGACAATGGCACGGGACCAAGCTTTGCACACAACGCAGTGGCGGCGGAAAATGCGCCAATCTCAAACAAAATCTGTGTGGCTGCCGGCGTCCCCAGCCTTAGCAGCGCAATCACTCGTTGAAGCTCGATTCGCATGGCGCCTGCCCAGGTCGGCATCGTGCGTTTAGACTCCACATAAACCAGCGTGATCAGAAGGACCAAAGCCATATAAATGCGCGATAGACACGTCGACCAACCCGATCCGGTAATTCCCATGGCTCGAAATCCAAGGTGCCCATAGATCAGCACCCAATCCCCAAAAGCGTTGGCGACGTTTGCGGAAATCAACGCGAACATGATGGGATACACCACGTTGATAGCCTGAAGGTATCGCCGCAATGCGAAATAAGTCAGCAGAGGCAACGTGCCCCAATTGAGCGCACGCAAGAATGGGCGCATGGGCTCAACCAGTTCCAAACTGATTCCGAACAACTGCATCAACGTCGGCCACAGCGAAACGCCCAGCATGAGAATCGGTGTCAGCAGAAAGGCAATGAACAGGCCATTCACCAGCCATTGCCTGGCATCCCGATGATCCTCACGCCCGTAGGCGTGGGAGACCAGAGTGTCCATGCCGAGCAGAAGCCCCCCACCGAAGATCACAACGCTGTGATACAGGCTCTGGCCTAATCCGGTAGCCCCAATCGCAACTGCGCTGTTTGGCAGACGCCCAACCATGATCGTATCCACGATACCCATCGTCATCCAGCCGAGTTCGGCGATGACAAGCGGCAGAGCCAGGCGAATTGTGGGGCGAAACTCTGGGCGAAGGGCCTTCAGGAACGTGAGCATGTGCAGAGACTGTTTTGTAACTTTAGCCCGCTATGGCGCAGAAGTCCGAATTTGGAAACTATCACTCGACCGCTAGAAAGATGTACCGGAGTAGAAATAATCCCGTGAGTATCCAAAGCACGATGCTGACTTCGCGATATTTGCCCGCTCCCAGTTTTACGGTGGAGAACGAAATTACGCCTAGACTCAATCCAGTGGCGATGCTGAACGTCAGCGGCGTCGCCAGCATGGTCATAAATGCGGGAAATGCTTCGGTGAAATCCGCCCATTTGACGTGCGCAATGGATTGCGTCATCAACGCTCCCACAAGGATCAGGGCCGGAGCAGTGGCGAAGCCCGGGATGGCGGTCGCCAATGGAGAAAACAACAAAGCCAGCAGGAACAATACAGCGACAACTATGTTGCTCAGTCCGGTGCGAGCCCCCGCAGCAATTCCCGCAGCGCTCTCAATGTAACTGGTTACTGTGGAGGTTCCGGTCAACGCGCCAAACATGGTGCCCACTCCATCGGCCAGTAGGATTCGTCCAACCCGTGGAATTTTTCCGTTCTTGATGAAGCCCGCTTGCTCACATACACCCACCAGAGTGCCCACATTGTCGAAGAGGTCGACAAACAGGAATGCAAAGATGATCTCCAGCAATCCCAGGTGCATGGCGCCACGGAAATCCAGCTGCAAAAACGTGCTCGAGGGCTGCGGCATGGCGACCAGGCCCGATGGCCAAGAAGCTATTCCACGGACGATCCCGAACAACGTGGTGCCAAGTATTCCGAGCAGGATGGCTCCATTGATTCGCCGTGCCATCAATATCAGCGTGAGCACAATGCCGAAGCAAGCAGCCTGCACTGCGCGATCAGAAAAGTTTCCAATACTCACAAACGTCGCCGGATTTGCCACCACCAGTTTGGCGTTACGCATGCCAACGAATGCTATGAACAGCCCGATGCCGGCGGCGGTCGAGTGTTTCAGGCAGTCCGGAATTCCATCGACTATCTGTTCGCGCACGCGGGTAACAGTTAGAAGAACAAACAGCACTCCGGAGAAGAAAACCACCCCCAGCGCCGTGCGCCACGGAATATGCATGCCAATGCAAACCGAGTAAGTGAAATAGGCATTCAATGACATGCCGGGTGCAAGTGCGATGGGATAGTTGGCGTACAGCCCCATCACCAATGTCGCAACCGCTGCAGAAACACAGGTGGCGAAGACCACCCCTTCCGGCGGCATTCCAGCCTGTGCCAATATTTGTGGATTCACCACCACGATGTAGGCCATCGTCATGAAGGTGGTCGCACCGCCCAGAAGTTCCTGCCTTACAGTTGTCTGATTTTCTGTCAGCTTGAAGTAACGATCGAGCAGTGCCTTCACTCGCGCTCCTTTTGCACTACGGACTCGTGCCAAAAGTCCTACAGAGTACCATTAATCCCTTAGCATCGCGCAGAGACACCAAGGTGCGAATTGTGCGCGCCAAGCGGAAAGTTCTGAGCCTACTTTTCTGAGTTGCGAGCGAGGTTTCGCATCTGGTTCAAGTACTCAACATAGATGGGGATGGGAATATCGGGAGAATCTCCGTCATTAAGGAAATGCTCCAACCGGATCTCGAACGGAATCGAGCTGATCACCTCGCGGAAACGCGGCATCTGCAAATATTTTACCTTCCATATTTCGAACATCAACGATCGGAACTGCTCGCTGATGAATCCCATCTTGCGTTCGTCCAGATAAATGGCGTCAAAATGATGGTCAGCCAGCGTTTTGCGAATGGGGTCGTCGGGTAGCGAGAACGTATATACCAAATGGAACACATCGGCGAGATCGCCCCACAGGTCCTTTTCTTCTCGCGCCGCAAAGCGAAACGCTGTGCCAGTTCGCTGCTGACTAAGTCGGGCGCCATCGCTCATCTGCAGCCCGTGTCGGCTCAGTTCGTCGCGAAACCAGCGCAGTCGTTCTGCCGTCAAATGGTGCCGCAGAAACTCCACCGCATAAGCGTTCGGCAAATACAGTTTGGGATCGGCATCGAGACGTCCCAGCCAGGGATTCCAGTCCTTGCGCTCCAGGACAGCGATCAACTGCGTGAGTTCACCAACCGTCGTGTCCGGGTGATATTTCACTGCCTGCCAGAAATGCTCTGTGGAATCGTAGGTCGCGCCGTAAAGTCGAACGCCTTCCTCGATCGGATACCAGTTTGAGAGCACCCGTCCGGGAATTGATGGCGACGCACTCCAGCAGTTCAGAGAATGCTTCCATTTCTGCTGCACCGCCAGGAATGCCTCGGCGTAGCCGGGCGGGAGCGGTTCCTTGACGGCAGCGATGGCCTGACGAAGTTCTTCACTGGTATGCGTCACGAGCGCTTCCAGCGGACGTTCGTCGACCATCGAAACAACGCGGCCCTCAATTCCCCTGCGCAACAGCTCCTGCCCTATACCCTTGCCTGTGTTGTTCAGCGGGTTATCCACCTTCCAGCGCCGGGTTTGGGCTTCAACGTAAGGAAACAATTCAGCGAGCGACCTGAATTCGATGAAACCGTGAATGGCAAAGGTAACCGGGCGGCTATCCTTCAAAATTGTGGTAGAGGGTGTGACAATGGCTTGCAGTGAAACCTGCTCGGCCCACAAAGGTGAGCCCAGACTCAGCGCAATCAGAGCAAGCTGGATCATGCCTCCAGATGCTGCGTTCCTTTTTCTTGGAAACTCTTTCATGTCAATCCCCAGCCGGTTGGCAGTCTAATAATCCCATCAATTCTTCCAAACTCCAACCGTGATCGTGCGTCCGCTTGCCGGAACCTATAGTTAAAGCCGAGAGCCCCTTCTGCCGATAGACAAAGTGGGAAACCCACGCGAGTTACAAGAGTTTGGCCTGAGGTTCTCGAAGTAAAGCCCCGTTCGCATGGATTTGCAGGTGCCACACGATCGTTCTGTCTTCATTAGCACTCAGTCGCAAGCTCCCATCGCCGGCCCGGCTGTTGCGGCAAACCAGCGGCATTTTAAGATACTGCTAGCGGAAGACAACCTGGTGAACCAAAAGAGTAGCTACGCGATTCCTGGAGAAAAAAGGTCATACCGTGGTCCTGGTCGACTCCGGGAGGGAAGCGCTGGCCGCCTGGCAAGAACAGCCTTGTGATCTTATTCTTATGGACGTACAGATGCCGGACATGGACGGTTTCGAAGCGACCGCAGCCATCCGTGAACAAGAAAAGTCGGGCACGACGCACGTTCCGATCATCGCCATGACCGCTCACGCCATGGTAGGCGATCGTGCTCGCTGTCTTGCTGCCGGCATGGACGACTACATTTCCAAACCTGTTAATGCCCATGACCTGTTCGCGGCGATAGAACGGCTCATGCTTTCCGCCTCGCCAGCCCCGCGTGAACGCTGCCGCTTGAAACAGTGATTACTTATCCCGAAGAGAGGCTTCTTCTGTGTTCCGAAAGAATGTAACCTTTTGCAAGTAAGTGGTGGTCTTCAAAACTGGAAGCCTAGTGTAACGCCGTCAAAACTTTAAGGGTCAAGGAATTTGAGCCGAAGGAACCAATTCATGAGGAGACCGCAGAATTACAAAATGAGATTTGGACTGGTCATGGTGGCTACGCTCACAGTTGTTTGCCAGGGGGCGAAGGCCGATGATAAGCGACCGACGGCGCGGGAAGTGGTCGCGGCTATCCAAAAGAATGTTGGCGTACCGTGGAACTCGGAAACCGTCGATACGTTCAAGGCAGGAAACCCCGACACCACGGTGACCGGCATTGCCGTAACCATGATGGCGACGCTGGATGTGTTGCAGCGGGCCGCGGAAAAAGGGCAAAACTTGATCATCACGCATGAGCCCACTTTTTACAATCATTTGGATATCCCCGAAGACATGGAGCAGAACGATCCGGTTTGGACGGCGAAACGCACAATCATCGAGAAACACGGGCTGGTGGTGTGGAGATTTCATGATCACTGGCATAGGAGAAACCCGGATGGCATCCTCGTCGGCGTGATGCACGCGTTGGGTTGGGAAAAATATCAGAACCCGGCGAACCAATATTTGTTCACGATGCCCGAAACAACGGTGGAAAGGCTCGCAGCAGAAGTGGCGAACCGGTTAGACACGCCTGTCCTGCGCGTGGTCGGAAATCCGGAGATGAAAGTGACCAGAGTCGCGCTCAGTCCGGGCTCTGCCGGCTTCGTACGAGAGACTCGCGCCCTGGCTTCGGACAACGTCGAGTTGCTCCTGGTGGGCGAGACCAGGGAATGGGAAACCGTGGAATATGCGGCCGACGCGGTCAGCGCGGGTAAGGCGAAGGCGCTCATTGTGATCGGACATGTCCCCTCCGAGCAGCCTGGGATGGAGGAGTGTGCGCGTTGGCTGAAGACATTTGTCAAGGAGGTCCCGATAGAATTCGTGCCCACGCGACAACCCTTCTGGACTGTGGAACAGAAACGAGCACATCACTGAAAGAGGTAGGTTTTTGTTTGGCGCCGAAAACCCTCTCGGCGCTGAGTCGCGGAAAGTCAGTTGCTTCTCCCGTCCGGCCATGGCACCGAAGTGCCATTTACAGTTTCGCTGATAGAAATTAACTTCTGTTGTCCCCGATTCTGCAGGAACTCCGCCGGATAACTCTCGGTGTTTTTCCCAGGATAGTATTGCGACAATTACCAGGGGAATGGGGAGGAGAAGACAATGCTGAGTAGACAACACCGTGCGGCCGACACGGATTTGTCCGATGCGGCACGTGAGCGTGCAGTACGTCAGGAAATTGCGGTTTTTCTGAACGCCTTGAGTTCCTATCCCGATCGGTTTGCGCTGGATCCTTACCTTAGTTTCGAAGAGCACCTATTTCTTGTGGGTGTGAACAATCCGTTATCCGCGACCGGTGGTGACCGACGCCGGAGTTGCCAACGCTAATCCTCACGGATCAAAGTGTCACATCCGCCGTCAGGCTAATTTAGTTATCCGACTTGTTTTCCACCCATCGGCATCACGAGCCCCTCGCCCGGTAATCTCGGTAGAAATCAACTCCGCTGCAAGCCCGCACTTGCGAAGGTGAGCCGCGACCCGCGATTTGGCTCGCGCCCAACCTCCTCTGCTATCAAGAAAAATTAAGACCGAAGGGCCAGCTCCACTGAGAGCCACACCAAGTAGGCCGGACTCGAGGGGCAATTTTTTCAATGCCGGCAGCAGCGGGCACAACGATGCGCGATAAGGCTGGTGAAGGCGATCATCGAGTGCCGGAGCCAGCAAATCTGCGCGGCCCTGGGTAAAGGCCGCGAGCAGCAACATGGAATTTTGCACATTCGTGACCGCATCGGCGCGGGAATATTGCGAGGGCAGCACACGGCGGGCTTGCTCAGTGGAAAGGGTTTGCGGTGGAACGGCCAACAGCAGGGGCCAATTTCCTCGGGGAGCGACGCGAGCGATTTGTGCTTCTCCATTGCCTGAGATACGCGCTACCGCGAGGCCACCCATCCAGCAAGCAGCAGCGTTATCGGGATGGTGCTCGCGACGGGATGCTTCGCCAACAATCTGACTGTCGGTCCAGCGCAAACCGCCGAATTCCACAGCCAGCGCGATTCCTGCAAGACGCGCCGCGGCAGAAGAGCCGCATCCCTTGCCGATGGGAATCTGGTTCTCAATCCGGAGGTCGAGTGGGTGAACCGGCTTAGCTTCAGCCTGCAATACTTCCCGGTAAGTTGTAAGGATAAGATGGTTTTCAATCTGACCACATACTTCGGAATCCCTGCCACGAGCCTGCAACGAGAACTCTGCTGCAATCCGGGCACGAACGTTGAGAAACAATTTTAGAGCGAGAGCAGCGGCGTCAAAGGCTGGGCCAAGATTGGCCGACGTCGCAGGCAAAACTAGTTCCAGAGGTTTAGCATCCGATCGATCGCGGCGAGTATGCTTGGACATGGCTCAGAGATCAACTTAGCCTTCGATGATGATGATTATCCTGCACCGAACTCTGACCGGAGCCACCACAATCCCGTGATGGCCAAATGCTAAGTGCTGAATTTCTCCACCGTTCGGATGACGGCGTCTGCGCTGGCCTCCAATACCACTGGTCCACGTTGCTGTTCGGAAAGACTTCGTGCTTCCTTTTCGTGCGCGCTCCCGGAAAACAAATCTCCGCGGTGAAACTTCAGAGTGAACTCCGGATCTTTCAGCAAATGGCCAGTCAGAATCAATATTACGGTTTGATTTGCTCGGACGAAACCTTGCTTGAGCAGTTTCTTGAGACCCGCGAGAGTGACCGCCGAGGCAGGCTCGCAGCCGATGCCATCGGCTCCGATTTCGGCTTTGGCTAGCGCAATCTCTACTTCGCTGACTTGCTCCACCGTTCCATCCGTGGCTTGCAGGACACGTATTGCCTTCTTCCACGATGCAGGATTTCCGATCCGGATGGCTGTGGCCATAGTCTCTGCCCGCACGCGAACCAGTTCTTTCCCGCCAGCCTCACGGAGTGTTCGCACCAGCGGGTTAGCGCCTTCCGCCTGAATTATCGAGATCCTGGGCAGGCGGGAAATCAAACCGAGCTCTTTCATTTCAAGGAACGCCTTGCCCAGCGCTGAAGAATTGGCCAAATTTCCGCCGGGCACGATTACGTGATCCGGAACTTGCCAATCAAGCTGCTCCAACAACTCCAATGCAGCCGTCTTTTGCCCTTCGAGGCGATAGGGGTTGACCGAATTCAGAAGGTAAACCGGCATCCGCTGCACGACTTCATTCAGGACTTGCACACAACCATCGAAATCGGTTTTCAATTGGCAGGTCACCGCGCCGTAGTCCAGTGCTTGCGACAGTTTTCCCCAGGAGATCTGCCCCTCCGGGATCAGCACCAAGCTGCGCATGTCGCCGCGCGCGGCATAAGCGGCCATGGAGGCGGAAGTGTTCCCGGTAGAAGCGCAGGCCACCCAGCGGAATCCCTCCTGCCGGGCGAAAGACGCAGCCACAGTCATGCCCGTGTCCTTGAAAGAACCGGTCGGATTCATGCCCTGATGCTTGCCGTACAACCGCTGCATGCCCGCTCTGCGGGCACAGCCAGGAAGTTCATAGACCGGTGTATTCCCTTCGCGAAGGCTAATCACTGTCTGCGAGTCAGGTAACTCAGGAAGAACTTCGCGAAACCGCCATACGCCGCTTTGGTCGAGGGGAAGATCCGAGGTCTTCCGCTGGCGCCAAAGATTCTTGAGCGGACTGAGGTTCGCTTGGATTCCGTCTGTAGACTTCCATCCCGGGTAGATGATTTCCAGCAAGTCCCCGCAAGTGGGGCAACGAAAACTTTGTGTAGCCTGGCGGCTAAGTGCACCGCAGCCAATGCAATGCATTTGGGACGAGAGCTGCTGCGGCTTGGGCGCGGATGCCGTTCGATCAGTCATGATTCGATTAGCCATGGTTTGATCAGCCATGGGATGGAGCAGGCGACAACTTGAATCTTATCTTCCGCCGCGCAGATATGCGTCGGTCTTGTTGATCCAGTCGGCACGCGGCGGACTGAAGACGTCGAGGTCTACCGTATCCGCCAGCGCTTCGGCCTTATGTGGCATATGTGGAGGGATAGTCAACACCTCACCGCTGTTCACTACGATCACTTTGCCGTCAATCCAGAACTTGAGAGCTCCTTCGAGAACATAAGTGATCTGCTCGTTGTGGTGACTATGTTCAGGCACGATGCAGCCCTTTTTGAGTAGTACTCTCGCGAGCATCATTTCTTGACCAACCACAAATTGGCGCTGTAACAGGGGATTCAAATCTTCCAGTTCGACAGCATTCCAGGGAATATATTTCAGTTCGAGCTTCCTGACGCTGCTTGGGTTTGACTTTCGTGAACGAACTAGGCTCTTTTTTCTCGATATTTTCTTGACCGTACGCTTTGACTTTGCCATGTTAAGCCTTCCAGCATCGTGCTGATTTGTTTTTCAAATCTCAGTTCTGTGAGTTTGCAGTTCTCGGTTCTCAGCTAGATCGCTACAAGCCTTTGTACAGGCCTCCGTCTACCAGTAGGGTTTGCCCCGTGATGTAGGATGCGCGCTCTGAGGCCAGCCACACGATAGCGTCCGCAACCTCTTTCGGATTTCCTAAGCGTTTGAGGGGAGCGTCCGCGGCCCAAGCTTCAAAGATTTCTTTCTCGTTCTTAGCTTGCGCAACGGAACGACTCTTGGCCAGTTCTTTGAGCCGATCCGTTGCTGTGTAACCGGGTCCAACGTTGTTCACCAGAATCCCGTCCTTGCCGAATTCATTGGCCAAGCTTTTGACCAGCCCTACCACCGCAGCCCGGACCGCATTGGAAAGCACCAGATCAGCGACAGGCTGTTTTGTACTAATGGAGGTGAGCGTGATAATGCGTCCCCAGTGCTGGCGCTGCATATGAGGAATGATTTCGCGGGCGAAGAAGACCGTGCTGAGAAAGTTGAGGTCCACAGCCTTGCGCCAATCCTCCACGCTGGCGGCGAGGAAGCTCTTGGCTGGAGGACCGCCCGCGTTGGTGACACAGATATCGACTTTTCCAAATTTGGCGGCGACCGCAGCTACGAAGCGGTGCACCGCGTCGGCATCGGTGACGTCGAGTGCTTCGACAAAGACTTCGGTATTGTATTGTCCGCGCATTTCGTCGGCAGCTTGCTCCAAGGTTTTGGGGTTTCGGGCGCACATTGCGACCCGGCATCCCTCGGCGGCAAATCCCTCCGCGGTAGCACGACCAATGCCTTGGCTGGAAGCAGCCACAATCGCGACCCGTCCCTTGAGCCCTAAATCCATGAAGTTGGGATTATAAAGGCAAGGCATGGCCAATAGCGCGCTGGACCCTCTTGCCGGGTTCGCGTCCGAACGTTACTCTAGGAGGCTCGTCTGCCTTCTGCAAAGGAGCAATCTGATGAAATCCCATAAGCGTCGCCAGGAAACCAAAGCGGTCCGAGGAGGCACCGATCTGAGCAAGAAAAATGGTCCATTGGCGACCCCCATCTATCAGACGTCCACGTTTGAGGTCACTGATAGCGACGAGCAAGTGCGCGCCACGTCCACCGACCGGTTTTACACCCGATATGGAAACCCGACTCACACCGTGGCGGAGTCGTCCGTCGCCGAACTGGAGGGCGCGGATGGCGCTTTGCTATTTGCGTCTGGCATGTCGGCGATTACGACTTCCATTTTGTCCTTGCTGAAGAGTGGGGATCACATCGTGGCGCAGCGCGATATTTATGGCGGCGTTACGAAATTCTTCAGTCAGTGGCTACCGAAGCTTGGCATTGAAACAACGTTTGTGGATACCACGGAATACGATCAGCACGAGCGGGCGCTCCGGCCCAACACTCGATTGCTGTATCTGGAATCGCCGACCAATCCCACATTGAGGGTAGTTGATCTGCGCAAGACGGCTGCGTTGGCAAAGCGGTGCAATCTCATCACCTTGATTGACAGTACGTTTGCCACGCCGATCAATCAACGGCCATTGGAATTTGGCATTGATCTGGTGATGCATTCGGGCACCAAGTATTTCGGCGGGCATGCCGATCTGATCAGCGGCATCGTCGCCGGACGGCGGGATTTGATCCAGAAAATTCATGAAACCCGCACCACGTTGGGTGGAACCATGGATCCGCATGCCGCCTGGCTTCTTCTTCGCGGAATGAAGACGCTCGCCGTCCGAGTACAGCGGCAGAATGAGAACGCTTTGCGGGTAGCTCAGTTTCTGGCCCAACATCCCAAGGTGCGGAGAGTGCATTATCCGTTCCTGGAAGGTCATCCGCAGCGAGCCTTGGCCATCGAGCAGATGGCGGGCGGGGGCGGCGTGCTCAGTTTTGAAGTGGATGGCAGCGGTGAAGATGCTCGTCACTTATCCGAGTCGCTGAACTTGTTTACCCTGGCGCCGAGCCTTGGCGGCGTGGATTCTCTGGTAAGCATCCCGGTGCTCACGTCCCACGCTATGATCTCGGCCGAACAACGGCAAAAGATGGGCGTGACCGAACAATTAATCCGGCTATCGGTGGGAATCGAGAGCGCGGAGGACTTGATCGCCGATCTTGAGCAGGGATTAGCGATGCTGAATCCAGTGCGCCAGCATGCGGAAGTAGGGTGAAAGCAGTCGTTGGTCGTCGGTCCTGGGTCGTTCGCCGACGGCCAACGACTAACGACCACCGACCATTCCAGGAGATCAATGGAGAAGCTAAGAGCAGCAGTCATTGGGCTGGGGTTTGTGGGGAGGGCGCATCTGGAATCGCTCCGGCGGCAGGGCGTCCAGGTAGAAGGACTGTTAAGCAGTTCGCCGGATAGAAGCGCGCAAGCAGCTCGCGAACTCGGCTTGGATCGTGGTTATGAATCCCTCAATGATTTGGTAAAGGACCCGTCCCTGGATGTGGTCCACATCTGCACTCCAAATCATGTCCACTTCGACGAGGCCAAAGCCGCCCTGGAAGCTGGCAAGCACGTCATGTGCGAGAAGCCTCTGGCCATGGATGTGGACCAGAGTTCCGCGCTGGTTGACCTCGCGCAAAAACACAAGCGAGTAGGTGGCGTTACTTACAATCTGCGTTTTTATCCGCTGTGCCAGGAAGCCCATGCGATGGTGCAACGCGGCGTGATCGGCGAGCCACGGCTAGTGCATGGTAGTTTTTTGCAGGATTGGCTGTTCTATCCCAGCGATTGGAATTGGCGACTGGAACCGAAGCTCGGCGGTGAGCTGCGGGCAGTATCCGATATCGGCACACACTGGCTCGATCTGATGATGTGGATTACGGGACGCAAAGTGACCGAGGTATGCGCCGATCTAGCTACAGTGATTCCTGTCCGCCAACGTCCCCGCGGGCGCGTGGAAACATTTCAGAAACAAAGTAGTGGAGCCTTCGACGAAGTGAAGATGACTACCGACGATTATGCGTCCATCCTGTTGCATTTTGAGGGCGCGCTTCGCGGAGTGATGACCGTGTCGCAGGTCAGCGCTGGACGCCGCGCGCGTTTATGGTTTGAGGTGGATGGTTCGGAAGCGTCTCTAGCGTGGCATTCCGAATCACCCAACGCGATGTGGATCGGACACCGCAACCAGCCCAACCAGGACATGATGAAGGATCCCGCGCTGATGAGCCCCGAGGCCCGTGGCTATGCCGCATATCCCGGCGGCCATACTGAGGGTTATCCCGACACCTTCGCTCAACTTTTCAAGGATTTCTACGCCTACATTGCCAAGGGCGACCTAACATCTCGTCGAGACTTCCCCACTTTCCAAACCGGACACGAGGAACTTATTCTCTGCGATGCAATCTCTCTGAGCGCACGCGAACGGCGCTGGGTCCCGGTGTCTTACAAATAACGCCGCCTATAGCAAGGTCCTGGTTGACTCTCGCACCGCCAGTTCTGGCGCCATCTTGCGATGCACTGGGGACGCCTCCCGCTTTTCTAATACTGTCTTGATTCCTTCCACCACAATGCTTGCTGCAGCGGCGCCCATAGCTTCCATGGGTTGACGAACTGTAGTGAGAGGTGGGGTGTAGAGGCTGGAAGCGGCGACATCGTCAAAGCCGACGACGGAACAATTTTCCGGAACCCGGAGACCGGCTTTGGCTAGGGCGCGTATGGCTCCGAAGGCGGTCATGTCATCGAATGCCATCAAAGCGGTAAACGGACGCTTACGCTTGATAAGCTCCTCGGTCAATTTGTAACCAGCCTCAAAACTTGAAGTGGGATCTCGTGACTCGGGAAGGTCCACAACCAACCGATCATCCAACGTCATGCCATTCGCTTTGGCGAAGGCTCGAATTCCCTTCCAGCGTGGAGCGCTGTCAGCAAGGGTTTTGGGGCCGCGGATGAAGGCGATTTTGCGGTGTCCGAGCGAATGCAGATGTTCGACCGCAAGCCGGGATCCCATCTCGTTGTCCACGGTTATCGAACTAGCGAAGTCGGTCTGCAGACTCCGCCCAATCAATACTGTTGGAATGCTGCTCTTCTCCAGGTCGGCTAGAACGTCAATATTCACAAACAGCCAGTTGGCCAGCACGATGAGCGCTTCCACTCGCCGGTCGAGCAGCATTTCCAGATAACGTTCGAAACGGCTGCGCTCATTGTGGACATCAGTGAGGATGGGAAGGTAGGAAGATTGATAGAGAGAATTTTCGATACCGCGCAGAATAAGAGTGCAGTACGGATCCGTCATGTCAAATACCATCACCCCGACGGTGTGAGTGCGCTTGCTACGGAGGGAGCGGGCAAAAAGATTCGGGCGGTAGCCTAGCTTCTTGGCCACTCTCTCAATTTTCTTTTTGGTGGTTTCAGGAATGTAGCGAGCCAGGGGCGCATTATTGAGGACGATGGAAACCGTGGTTGAGGAAAAACCACTCTCCTTCGCTACATCACGAATCGTAACCATCGAGCTTCTTACCTTAGAAGCAGCTAACGCTATCCGCCACTCAGTTTATATGTATCCGAGCCCCGATAATCGATCATGGATGGTCTTTTCTGCATTGCCATCCTGCGACTGTCCGCCAGCGCTTCTTTTTTCCAACCCTGCCACCAGGGAGCGTCCCTGCATGCTTTCTGGAATCTCGTATCCGGCGAGATCGAGTAATGTAGGAGCGATGTCCAACAATCGCGCACCCTCGTATTCGCCATTGATCGGACAGTTTGGCGCCGCCAGTACAAACATTCCAAACTGCGCGTGATTGCAACCGTCAGGACCGGTATCGTTTTCCTGAACATGAATTCTCGAATGGCCCACCGTCCCAATCGATCTCCAGTAGAGACCGCCGAAATGAACGATCAAGTCAGGCGCCACGTTGCGCACATTGCGATAGATTTCTTTGGGTTTGAAAACCAATGACTTGAGCGGCTGACCTTTGTCGTCGGCAAGGCGTTCGAACCGGGCTTTCATTTCGTCCTGGAAAGACTGGTAATCCGCGGCTGCAATCACGCCCTGGGGCTCGCGCCCCTGAACATTGAAAAACACACGCGCATAGTATCCGCCTTCGCTCCATATCCGAGTTTTGGCCCAGTTTACGTTCAACTTATCGAAAGGAGTAAGGGTTTTGGGATATTCATTCACTACCAGCAAGCCTTCGCGAATGAGCCATTCGTTGATAGCGAATCCGCCATCGAGACGTTGCGCGCCGTGATCGGATATGACCAGCACGATGGTCTCATTGTCCAACAATTCGAGGACGCTGCCGATCTGCTCGTCGAGCCACAGATAATATTCCGGGATGGCGTTTTGGTAGGGATTTCCGGGCTCGAATTGAACGTGCTTCTCGTCAAAGTAGTTCCAGAAGCCGTGATGCATGCGGTCAAGGCCGATGTCCACAAAATGAAAGTAGTCCCACTCTTGTTCGGATAGGAGCCAGCGCACCACCTTCCATTGCTTTTCGCTCATGCGGAAAATTTCTTCTTTGAGCCAGTGTTTGCGATCGGTGCGGAAGTTTTTCACGTCGACGGGATATTCACCCACCAGTTCATTGAGCTTGGCCTTGATTCCGGGCGGATACGTAAAGTCGTTTTTGACGGTGTCGGGCGTGAGAAAGCAGCCGATGCTGATGCCATTGATACGGCGCGGGGGATAATTCGGGGGCACTCCGATGATGATCGATTTCTTGCCTTCGCGAGCCAACTGATCCCAGATGGCGATGGCTTTGATGGACGCGGAATTGGCGAACCCGAGTTTGTCGTAGGAATAGTCGGTGCGATTGCGGAATCCATAAACGCCGAGGGATCCCGGGTCCTGACTGGTGCTCATGCACATCCATGCAGGAACGGTGATGGGAGGAACCACGCTTTCGAGGCGGCCGTACATGCCGGCGTCCATCAGACGGCGGAGGTTCACCAGGCGCTCATCGCCGAACACAATCTCAGGCGCGGCGCAATCCAGTCCGAGAACGCAGATTTTCATGTATTCAGAATAAAGAATTGCCTTCCATGGATTGGGGTACGGAGACACCAAGATAATTCAGAATCGTCGGCGCCAAGTCAATGATCTGCGCGTGATTGTGGCGCGCTAGGCTAAAAGCATGATTCGTAAAAAGAATACCGGGCACCGCCTCTGGGTCGACGATGTGATCCCCGCTCCAGCGGCGGATGTTGTCGTCGAGCAGTGTGTGAGAAAACCCGCCCAGCGCCGTGTGCCACGAAACGCGAAAGCCGGGATTAAAGTTCACCAAAAGATCCGGAGAATTCTCCACAAAAGCGCCGGAATAGATATCTTCCCGGCGTGAAACGCTGCGAATTGCCGCACGCTGAGTGGCTGGATCGGGCAGGTCTGCAAGCCCGGTCTGAATGGCGCGGCGCACGCGTTCCGCGTCGCTGCCTTCTTCCAGGATTCCAGCGCTCTCCCGGCCTTTGAAATTCAGATAAATTCCGCCGAGACCGACTGCGTAAGCGTAAGTTCTGGACCAGTCTATCGCAGCGAAGCCTTCCCCCAGATCCTCATTTGGCTTGCGATTGTCTTTCAACTTTAGTAAGCCGCTCTGCCACAACCAGGTGTTGGTGTGGAAGGCGCGGCGAAATGTTCCGAAGCCGTGATCGGAAAGCACGATTAGCAGGGTGTGCTCATCTACCTTGTCGAGAACGCACGAAAGCAGATCGTCACACTGCGCGTAGTGTTCCTCGATTCGTGGAGCGAACTCGGGAGCGAGATCGCGATCGAAACAGGGGTGTGACGGATCGCGGAAACGCCACAGCATGTGCTGTACCCGGTCAGGGGTATCAAACAGCATGAAGAAAAATCCTTCGGTAAAGCGATCTAATTCGAACTGCATCATGCGCTGCCGCTCGCGCAACACTAATTCGCATTGCTGCAAGTAGGCGGATTCGTCCAAGCGTCCATTGTTGAGGCCGTTGTGCTCTTCCGCCATGCCCAAGGTCGAGAAAAGTCCGATTTTCTCAGACAGTTCTTTGGCATAGGTTGTCGGGAACGACACCGGGAATATCGGGGCAGCGGGGTCAAAATTTACCGCCGAGACATAAAACTCCAAATGCGGCTCAAGCTGGCGCACATAAAATCGCGCGATGCCGCTGGCCGATTGCAGCCTGGAGAACTTGAATTTGAACCGGATCCATTCACTCCAAGCCCTTTCCCTCACTTCGATCGTAGCGGGATCGCCGCCGGGTTGAATTACCAGTGTGCGTGCTGGCTTGGCGACGCGGAGACCTATCTCGGAATAGGTATCCGAGGGAGGGGATTGCCTGGTATTGCGAGGGCCGAGCACGCGCGTGGTTAGATCCATGCCTGAATCAAGGTAAATAAGTTGCTCATTTTCTTGCGCGCTAGCTGCTCTATCCTGGGTGTAGAACGTGCCTTTGCTCTGGCTGCCACGCATATCAGGAACACCGACGCCGGAAAGCATCCTCCCGTGCAGAGTCTCGGGCGGGAAGGTGCACGGACATCGCAAAACAGTACTGGCAACACCGGCCTTCATAAGAGGTTCCCACAGGGGGATGCCCTTTCGCCGATTTACCACTCTGGTTTGAGCCAGAATATTTTTCGGAGGCGCAAAGTGGCTCAAAGCGATATCGGGCTGGTAGGTTTCAGGATTGCGACTGATGAAATCGAAAATTCCGTGTCCGCCTGGATTGGTTCCGGTGACGAATGATGACCACGCCACCGGAGTCTGCGCCGGAGAAGTGGTTTTTAGACGCGCATAGCTGCCGGCCTGACGAATCTTTGCCAGATTCGGGAGTTCTCCGAGCCCCAACATGGTTTCCACAATGCTGGGCTCGAGTCCGTCCAAACCGATGACAATTACTTTTTTTGGCAAGAAAGACCTGGACTACCGAGTTTCCTTGGGAGCATTCTTCGAGACTTCGACGCTAGCGGATTTGGCGGGACGAAAAATTCTGACAATGCGGAAAGACATGGCGACTACCTTGTTCCAAAAAATCAGCAAGAGGCCGAGCAGACCAGCCAGACCTGAAGTTACGGTCATTACCTGGTCGGGTCCGCCATACAGCGCTAATAGTTCAACTCGCATCGACTCTCCTCACCGACATTGTCATGCTCACCAATTCGCATTTGTAATTCTACAGTAGACGTATTGCGAAGGTGAGAATCGGGTTGGGGTTAAAGGTTCATTCGGGCGGGACGCCGATCCGTTTCCGGATGTCGTGCCTGCCACCTTTTTAACAGCAAAGATGGGGCGCCCTCAGCTGTTTGAAAAAGACTTGGGGCGAATCTGCAGTGACCGGAGATCGCCCCAATGGGGTTTTACAAACGAACTAGCGAACTGGCTGCGGTTGCTGGTGGTGGAGTGCTGCTTCTCCAGCGTTCGGTGTCCGGAAGCTGAAGATGTGGCTCTCCACTTCTGAACCTGCGGCCTGACCAGTTTCAACCTGAAAGAAGTACGTCGTGCCCGGCTTGAGATTTTTTAGCTGAACTCGATGAGTTAGACCACCGACGCCCCAGGGCGCTTCAGCTAACTGACTGAGGTTTCCCATGTCGGTGCCGTAGGTCACACGAGTACTGCCTTTGATATTCGTGGACCAGGCGATTTGCGCGTGATTGCCGTCCGCTTCTTCAATCACAGGACCATTAGTGATTTTTACCTTTCCACCTTCCACATCACCAGCCTGCCGATCATTTTCGACCAGCTGAGCATTCTGGTTGTGCACGGGGTGGGCGCCCGGAGCAGTGGTCTTGAAACTGCGCACCCCCGCGCTTTCGGCCTCGCCTCGGTTGCCATGGCGCTGGGACGATTCGACCTGGAAGTAATAAGTGGTGTTGGGCTTTAAGTTGGCGATCCGAACCCGGTGGGTTTTGGAGCCATTATCAGGCGCCTCTGCCGAATGGGTGAGATTGTTCTTCTCGGTCCCATACCAGACCTGAGAACTGGAAGGCACATCGGTAGACCAGGCAATTACGGCCGCGTTGCTGGTCGCTTCTTCAATTACGGGGCCGTTGGTGATGCGGATATCCTGTCCTGCCTGGGGTGCAGGCGCGGCCACGGCATAGGCTACGGCCACCGTCAAAACCATCGTGAGCAAAAGCAATCTATTCCTGAACAGCATGTGATGCCTCCTGAAGTTAAGAAAGGACTCGCGACTTGTAATTAAAAACAATGTGAGTGGATGACAACAATACGGGCGCGGCAGTAGTTTTGATTTGGGCTTTCCTGTATCGCAGAAGCGCCCCGCGGGGTGTCGGTAGTGACCGGAAATCAATCACTTACATTTGCGACCGGCGGCGGCTCCATCAGCAGGCTGCATCAGGACGTCCGTGCCAATACATATTCCAGCCCAAGTATCGGGTAGTGGCCTCATACACCGCAGGCGCTACCGTGGACAGGTTGGCCGCGACGTGGTGTTCGAAACCGTTCTCGCAGATGAAATGCAGCAGCTTCTGCATATGGGGAATCTCAACGACACCCGCGCCACCAAAGGTGTTCAGTGGGTCGTCGGTGAACTTGCCTTGGCCGACGTAACCGCGCATCCGGCCGGCTGTGTCATCGGTAGAGAAGCGGGCAAAGCTCATCTTTTCGGGCTTGATCAATCCCACACAGGTACCAAAAGTGTTTTCTTTTCCCACGGTGCCGGCGATAATTTCCTGGAAATCCATTTTCACGGAACGGAAGAAATGCTTGGGAAGATTCGAGCAGTGGAAGCAGACCGCCTTATCGGGATCAGCTCCGTAGTTGTTATTCCAGTCCAGAAGTGCGGATGGAGATTGCGAAGCCAGGCGTAGAGCGTGCATCCCCAGCACGCCGCAGATATCCACTTCGCAAGCACTCGACAATAGACTGTCGCTCATCATGCTCATGACCGTGCATGGGACGACGCCGAGATTTTCCTCGATGGAAGTCCAGCACTGCACGGCGCTGATGCTGACTTCGGTTGCAGCCATCCACTGATCAACCACTGCGCCCAGCTTTGCCATTTTCAGTAACGCCACTTGGGGCACATTGCTGGAATCCACATACTTCTGGATGGCGGCGAGTTTGGCTTGAGCCAGGTCGTCGTTATCTTTCATTCTCTCGATTCGACCGAGAACTTCGGAAAGGTCGAGGGTCTCAATTGATATCCCCTGCGACTCCAGAATCTTTTCGCTGTAACGCACGGTGTTGAAGGCGGCAGGGCGAGCCCCGATTGCGCCAACCCGCAGATTGCGGAAGCCGTTCACCACACGACAGACGGCGGAAAACCACTCAAGATCGTGGGCGAACTCCGGCGAATCTGGACTCTCGGTATGCAGCGTAGTTATCGAGTAGGGGATGCCGTACTGCATGAGATTGTTACAGGCTGACATTTTTCCGCAGAAGCTATCGCGGCGAAACGCGATGGTCATCTTCTTGGGATCGTCGGGAGTGGCCTGGATCAGCACAGGAACATGAAGATCGGCGAATCGCAAGGCGTCGGCAATAGCGCGCTCTTCCCCGAAATTCGGCAGAGTGACAATAATGCCGTTAATCCGTTCACGGTTTTTCTTGAACAGCTCGGCACAGCGGCGGACTTCATCGCGAGTCTCCAAGGCGCCGTACTTGCTTTGCTCCGGAGTCAGCGCCACAACGTCGATGCCAGCGGCCGTGAGTACGCGCAGCATCTCTTCGCGTCCGCTCTTGGCCAGGTGATCAGGAAAGAAGCCACGATTGCCGACGATCAGGCCCATGGTCATTTTTTGATTTGACATAAAAACCCCAAGAAAACGAGCTGCCCTAGGATTGCCGAGCAGGCGCAAAGCGGACACAATAAACGATACCGAGCAGCAACAGCACCGCTCCCCACCACACGTTAGCGTGCAAATGAAACAACACGACGGGATTTGGGGGCGGATGGACTATCTCCCAGATACCCGCGCCAACAATCAAGATCCCATTCACCAGCAGTGAAATGCCGATAAAGAACCAGATCGGAATCTCGCGATCGTGCATGCGCACCAACCTTCTTTACCAGAAGATGATATTTAAAATCACGAACACTACTCCTACAACCGCGGCCCAAAACAGTGGGCGCTGATAAATGGGAACCTCATCCTCGCGTGGAATCGCTGTCACCCCATATACCAAACCAGAGAGTTCAACGTCGGGCTTGGGCTTTGTCATGTAGCTGACCATCACCGTGACGACCACGCAGACAATCCAGGACCACAACGCGCGATACATATTTTCGGCCATGTCTCGAGCGTTTGGCGACAAGGCGACGTAGCGCAATGCACTAGGATCCAACTTCACCCATGCCCACATCCCGATCGAAGAAAGGGTACCAGCTAACAAGCCCCAGAAACCGCCAGGGCCGGTCGCACGTTTCCAGAGCATGCCGAGAATTACGGTGCCATATAGCGGAGCGATGAAGAAACTGAAGAGCGCCTGCACGTAATCCATGATGCTGAGGAACGACATGACCAGATAGGCTGTCCCTACGCTGATCAGAACTCCAACAATCGTACTCCATCGCCCCATGCTGACATAATGCGCGTCGGGAGCATTTTTATTCATCAAGGCGCGATAAATATCGTAAGTCCACACGGTGGTGAAGGCGCTGACGTTTCCCGCCATGCCGGACATGAAACCGGCAATGAGTGCGGTGATGCCCAAGCCAAGCAGGCCAGGACCGCAGTAGCGGGCGAGCATCAGCGGTAAAACTTCGTTATAACTATGCCCGCCACTCCCAACGGCTGCGGCTTCACCTGTCAACTTCACCGGCAGTACGGCCAGGGCCAGCAAACCGGGCAGAATTACAATAAACGGGACGAGCATCTTAAACGCGGCTCCGATGATGGGAGCCATTTTGGCCGAGCGCAGATCTTTGGCGGCCAACACCCGTTGCACTACCAGGAAGTCGGTAGTCCAGTAACCGCACGAAATTACAAATGCCAGGCCGAAGACGATACCTGTCCAGTGAATCCCCATAGGATTGTTGTTGAACGAACCCAGCGTAGACCACAAATGGGTGTACTCGGCAGAAGCGTTGCGGGCGATCTGCAACTTGAGGTTGCTCCATCCGCCGGCTTCAATTAACCCCAGGATGGGTATGAGCAGCGCGCCCGCCCAGATCAGAATGAATTGCAACACTTCGTTGAAGATGGCAGAGCGCAGACCTCCAAGCGCTACATATACCGCGACGGTGAGCGATGACACCCAGATGCTGAAGTTGATATCCCAGCCCAGCACCACCTTCATGACCAAGGCCATGGAATACATATTGATGCCGCTCATCAGCACGGTCATGAAAGCGAATGAAATGGCGGAGAGAGCACGGCTGGATTCACCAAAGCGCAGCTTGAGATAGCCGGGAACGGAATGCGTCCTGGAGATGTAGTAGAACGGCATCATGACGAGGGCAAGGAAGAGCATGGCGGGAATCGCGCCAATCCAATACCAGTGAGTAGCGAGGATTCCGTACTGGTAGGCGGCCGCCGCCCAGCCCATCAGTTCGAGCGAGCCCAGGTTGGCGGAGAGAAAGCTGAGGCCGGCAACCCAGGCGGTCATTTCCCGGCCGGCCATAAAGAAATCTTCACCAGTATTGGCGCGGCCCTTTAGGTAGAAACCAATGGCCAACACGAGCGCGAAATAAAATACGACAATAACTACGTCGACTGGAGACAAATGCACAAGCCTTGTCGGGACAGACAGAGCCATGGCCGGCATCATTTGTTTTCCTCTTATCTCCTCTTGAAAAGTTTGCCCGGTCGTTAATCGAAATCGACTTTCTCGAATCCAAGTCCCGTCAACAAGCTCATGATCGTAGAACGTGCGTTCTGCTGCGCGGTGCGCAGTATGCCATCCTGTAGCGCGGCTTCTTGCAACTGGTGCTCAGCTTCCTGACGTACACGGCTTTCAAGATCTGGATCCACTGGCACCAGCAGTCCAGTTTGTCGGGAGTATACGCGAGTCTTGTCGCTGTCCAGCCGAGTGCTGAAAAGCTGTGGTTGAGGGAGTCGCAGCCGAATATTTTTTCCCTGAATTGACACGTCGCCGGACTTTAGATTTCCGAAATCGATGCCAGCGACAGCCTCACCGTGGACCAGGAGCAGTATGCGATCCCCGGCCAAAAAGTTCGGTAAAAAAGGATTCTCGCGTTCGCCGGTCACAATTTTGTCCATTGTGTAGACAACTGTTTCCAAACGCTGAAGTCGTTGAATGCGGTTGACAACGGTCGGCTGGCTTAAACCGTAATGATCGCCTCTGCTCAGGAGAGCGGACCAGAACTGGCCCCATGGCCCTACACCCGAGTACTTGGAGATGATTGCAATGGCAACTGCACCCAGCAAGACTCCGGCGACTATGGTGGGGAGAAACCTCGAGCGCCTTATTGAGCTGACCTCCGAGGCAGGTTCTTCTGCCATATATTTCAAGTGCCCAACGCGGACGAGCGATCCTGCGAAAAAGACATTAGCACAGAGGGTCTCATTTTTCGGCTGGAAATAGTTGCCGTTCGGCGGTATCCGGCCTTATCGACAGAGAGTCTGGATTTCAGTCATTGTCTTCTTTGACGCGTCCGAGATCAGGAATGGGCCGAGACCCTTGGCAGTAAAAGACAGACTTGAAACCGGGTCGCCGGCGTGGTGAACAGTCTCCTGTGCCACATCGCACTGCCCGTGCTTAGCCAGTGACTTGGCGCGCGCTAGCTTGAGCCCCACATAAATCTGGCGGACGTTCGCTCCGCCTTCTTCGCGTGCGAAGAATCGATTCGCAAGCTGTTGCTCCGCTTGATCGAACTCTCCTGCCTCGCCTAGCAGTTGTACGAGGCGAAACACCAATGCGGCAGGGGCAGATTTCAGTTTTGGAAAACTCTGGAGAACGCGAGCCCTTTCCCCGGGCGGCTTGCCGGCTTTCTCCATGGCCTCTTCCAGCCCTAGATAAAGATCGACGTTATCCGGATCGTACCTCATTCCCTCGCGAAATAGCTCAATGGCGCGGTCCGGAGATTCCGAGGATTGCAACACGGCATATCCCATGTTGCGGTGCAGGGTGGGAATCGATGGTTTTATTCGGCGGGCCGTCTCCCACTCTTGTAGCGCCGGCCCAGTCATTGCTCCCGAAAGGTAGAGGGAGCCTAGCAGGAAATGAGCAGTGGCATCATTGGGATCAATTTCGAGCGCACGATGCAACACTGCGAAAGATTCAGGCCGGTTGGGAAAGACGTAGTTCGTAGGCATGCGGGACGCAGCAGAGAAATCGGCGTGTCCATCCTGGCCCAAGGCATAGCGACAAAAACCACGGTAATAAGCGATCAGAGGATATGAATTCGGATGGAGCACACCAGGTTCCCCGACCACAGCCGGGCCGGACGGATACTGCCGCGAGAGCGTATCGAGCGCATCCTCATAAAGTCCGAAGCGCATGTATTCCGTAGCAATTTCAAGAATGCGCTCAGGATCCGCAGCAAGGTGGGCAAGGAGGCTCGGATCGCTCTGGCCTAAACGCATAGCTTCATAACGAAGAAAAGAGCTCGTCGGATCCTGCTGCTTCCAAAATTCCAAGCGCTTGATCGCTTCTGGTTGATGCCGTAGAGCTCGCAATAGCGCAATCTCGATAGCGCCCCCGCGAGTAAGGTCTGGCCGGTTGTTGACAGCCTGCTGGATCATTTTCAGCGCTCGCTCGCGATCACCAGCGCGCGCTGCGGCCAGCATCATCATGGCAGGCGCATGATAGGTTTCAGACTGCTGGGCGAACTCCCATTGGCTTCGTGCACCCCGCTGGTCTCCGTTGGCCGCAAGCGCCAGTCCCAGGTAATAAGCGGTTTCATGGTCGCTGTTGACCCAGGCGAGGGCCTTGGAAAGATGCTGCGCCGCGGCAGCGAATTGTTTGAGAATCACTTCTAGCCGTCCTGCCGCCCGGTTCAAAGCGATACTGTCCGGAAAACGAGCGAGTCCGCGCTGGCAGGTGGCGAGCGCAACCGGCAACTCTCCGTTACTTTCCTGGTCAGTGCCGAGGGCCAGAAAGTCGTCGGCGCCACGATTTGGCTCTGCAGGATATTCGTGCGCCGGTTGCTTGCCGGTCTGGACTTTGTCGCGACTGACGAAGTCGTACTTCCCTTCCGTTTGTCGGAGAAGTACTTCGCCGACTTCATTCCGTAGTTCGACGGTGTAAGTCGCATCTGCGGGCAGTCCGGGGAAAGTTTTCCGAAATGTTTTCTGAGGAGAGAGCGACTCGCGCACCGAGGCAAAGGTTCGGGCGGCGTTCATCACATTTATGACCGCATTCGGCAGTTCACGCGTCACATTAAGGATGACTTCGATAGAAGCGCGGTCAGCACCTGCTGCTTCACGGGTGAGGTTGAGCACTGCGTCGGGATTTGCCCGTGAGACGCCGCCCAGTTCGCGGATCGGAATCCAATATTCCATGAAAGCGCGAGTCTCCTGCGGCTCCAGGAAACCGTAAGTCTCCTGATCGCGGAATAAGCCTGCCTGGATTTCCACGTACGCGCTGTTGTTGTCGGAGAGAGCGGTACGCCAATCGAGGCCATCTTCGTCGCTGCTCCAGGACCAGATTTTTTTGGCGGGAAGATCCAGCGGCGAAGAGTAATGCACAACGCCGGCACGTGTGTGCGGATGATAGACCGCCATATACGGTTCCCGACTGCCGTAACTGAAGCGCGAGACAGGACCGTATTTTTGATTGCCCACAATGCTCTGGTCGACTCCCGCGACGTTCACCGGCCACGTGTCTATGTCCGCAAATCCGTGGGCGGCGGTAAATTCCATGGGATAAAGGATTCGACTGTCGTCCCAGACTTCGACGCCCGCATTGGTCCACCAATAGAAACGATGACGCGTGTCGCTGCGGTTATAGAGTGTGGTCTTTTGTTCGAGGTAATCACGTCCGGGACGCAATGTGAGTTGGACGCGCCATTGCATGCCATAGGCACGGTCGATATTGCCCATCCATAGCGAAGCTCCACCATCCGCTTCGCGTGTCATAGCAAAATCGACAGGAGAAACCGTCATCCAATTGTGAGAGACCGGAAAGTTGAATTCAACTCCCAGCGCCGCCCACATGCCACGATAAGCTATGCGGGCAAACTTTATGGTGGGATTGGCATAAAACATCGAGGCGCCATTGATCTTGTCGATACAGGTGTAGAGGTGGCCTCCAAGATCGGGCAGAACGGTGCATTTCAAATATTCGTTTTCCAGATTGAGAGTTCGCCATTCTCGCGGTCCACGACGGTCAACCAAGTTGTGGCGCAGCGTGTACGGATAGTTAAATCTGCCGGAAGTCGTAAACAGGTCGAAGGGAGGATTCGGGTCGGGCAATCCCTCTTCGGATGTTGGAATGACTTTCGAATCCTCCCAGAACCGCACCGGCTGCACCGGCGTCGCCCACAACTGGAGGCTGGAAGCTGTAAGCGCCAGAAGTACAAAACAGGCTATGGAAGCGGCTTTTCGTCCCTTCATCGCCATTTGCCCTGGCCCTCGACGATGGTGATGTAACGGTCGATGGGCAGTTCGGTGAAGCGTTCGACAGCGCCTCCGGGCTGTGGCCATTTTATTTCCATCCAGTCGATCTTCGTTCGTTTCCCAATGCCCAGCACTATACGGGGATCATGCGAGGATAAGTAACTTCCTCCTCCCACCTTCGTCCTGCTTCTTTTTAAATCTCCCGCCTGGTAAGCGACTCGAGCACCGATGGCGTCGGGATTCGACTTCTTGCCTGCCAGCTTTATCCCAAGCCAATGGTTTTGATTTCCAATCTTGTTGCGCAGAAGAATCGGGGCAGCATCATTGACGGAGACAAGGACATCCACTGCGCCGTCGTTGTCGAAATCTCCAATGGCCATTCCACGAGCGGAAAGCGGTTTGGCGAACACAGGGCCGCTCTCCGCACTCACATTCTGGAAACTTTTGCCAGTGTTGCGGAACAACATAAGCGGCTCCTGATACTTCACCTGACTGTGCAAACTTTCGATCAGATCATCGGGATTGCCATTGGCCAGGAATAAATCCAGATTGCCATCGTTGTCGTAGTCAAAAAATTTCAGTCCCCAACCACTCATCAGCCGGGTGGCCGCACCGATACCGGTCGGTCCAGCCTGATCGTCAAAGGTTTCGTCGCGAGCGTTCTGATAGATAGAGAACATTTCGCGGTCTATATTGGCTACGAACAGGTCCATCCAGCCATCTTCGTTGAAGTCTGCGGAATCCACTCCCATCCCGGAGCGAGCGCGACCGTCGGCGCTATAAGCCACGCCTGCCTGAGTCGCTATTTCTTCGAAGCGGCCCTGCCCTCGATTCATAAAGAGAAAGTTAGCTATCGTGTCGTTAGCAACGAAAAGATCCAGACGGCCGTCGTTATTGACATCCGTTGCCACCACTCCCCATGCCTTCCCTAAATACTTTCCAATACCCGAAGCCTTGCTGACATCGGTGAACATGCCATCGCCATTATTGTGAAATAGCCAACTTGGCATGGGTTGATAGAGACGCGGAATGCAGTATCCATGCTTCCCTTCCTCGCCCGGACCACAGGATTTGTTCAGGGACTTCGAGAACTCCACAAATTGGCAGACAAACAGGTCGAGCCGGCCATCGTTGTCATAATCGAACCACACCGCGCTGGAAGACCATCCCGGAGCCGCAACCCCGGCTCTCTCGGTAACGTCAGTGAAAGTGCCGTCGCCATTATTGTGATACAGAATACTTCTGCCGTATTGCGTAACGTACAAATCAGGGAAGCCATCCCCATCGTAGTCGCCAACTGCCACGCCCTGGCCGAACCCACCGCCTGAGACTCTGGCTTTCTCCGTGACATCGGTGAACGTGCCATCGCGGTTATTGTGATAGAGCGCGTTGCGTAAAGGCGGATTAGGATCGTAGAAATCGCACTTCCCACTGTTGACCAGGTAGATGTCCATCCAACCGTCGTTGTCGTAATCAAAGAAAGCGCAGCCGGCGCCGGTAGTTTCTGGTAGATATCTCTCGGCAGATTTTCCGCTGGTGTGAACCCAGGTGATGCCGCTGGCTGTCGGCGGGATCTTTTCAAATGGATAAATCGGGTCCGGGAGACCCTGTACAAAACGTGAGAGCCCGTTCAACGCAAGTGTGCCCGCGACTCCGCGCAGAAAGTGACGCCGGGAAAAACCTAGCTTCCTTGACTGTGAAATGAGATTGTTCAACGTAGCGATTGTGTCTCGATAGCAATTGTACGCAGAGGAGTCACGAAGTCGTTTGGGTTAGTTCGGATTCTCTGGTTGAGTAGCCCGCTGGGGTCCGTCCCCGGGCGCGCTCTTCTGCGTCATCTGCCGATGAACGGCGAATTCTCGATCGGCATCTTGTTTGCGTCCGGCGCGGCTGAAAGCCATCGCAAGATTATAGTGTGCGCCCGGATTTTGAGGTTCGAGTTTGACAGCAGTTTCCAGCGGTGGAATTGCTTCGGCAAAGCGTCTGGCGGAAAGCAGCGACGCCCCTAGCCCCAGAAAGGCGTCGCCAAATCCGGCGTCAAGCTGCGTGGCGCGAGAAAAATGTTGAATAGCCACATCCAATTGCTGGGCTTGGCGCGCCAACTCTCCCAAAACGTATTCCGCACCTGCGTTATTGGGATCAAGCTTGAGTTCCCGTTCGAACTCCTTCTTTGCGTCTTCGGCAACTGTTGGTGCAGGGTCCGGCTTGGAGAGCAATAACCGGCCAATACGAAAATGGATACCCGGCCAATCCGGATTCTGCTGCAGGATGAGTTGGTATTCCTTAGCTGCTTGATCCCATTTACCTTGCATTTCCAAGGACTCGGCATTGAGTTCATGCGCCTGGGCGGAGTTGGGAGCTGAAGTTGCCAATTCCTGGGAAGCGCGAGTCGCCAGATCCGAGTAAGTGTGGATGGTTAAGTAGAGGACCTCTGGATCGCGTGGGAAATCAAGGCTCAAGGCGCGAAGAAAGTCTACCGCCACATTCGACTGGTTGGTGAACATGGCGCAGCGTACACCGGCAAAGCCGGCTTGGCGTTTCAAGTCCTTGTTTGTCGTGTGCAAGGCCGACACCTTCTTTAAGAGTGGCAACGCTTCCTTGCAATGGCCGCTCTTCGCCAGGTCTACCGCCCGCTGAAGGGAGGACGTGCTAGCTACAGCCGGAGGCTTTGACGCCTGGCCGACGGACTGTCGACCAAGGAGCCCCAACAGGCAAGGGAGGAAAAGGGCCGTATAGAAAGGTCTGAACATAAAAAAAGGCAGGCGTATAGTGACGCCTGCCCCCATCATACCGCGTCAAAAATAAAGCTTCAGCGCAAACTGGATGTTGCGTGGCTCTTGGGCGCTGCTGATGATACCCATGCCCGAACCAACGGCCGTCATGCAGCAGTCTGTGTTCAAGTTCACGCGATTGAAGGCGTTGAGGAAATCCGCTCGGAACTGGAGCTTCGTCCTCTCCGTAAGCTGAAAGTTCTTTTGCAGGCTCAGATCCACGTCACCATAGCCAGGTCCGCGAACTGGACCTTGTGCGGGACAGTTTCCAAAGCCTTCCGCGCTCGTCGGTAGCGAATACGGAGTTGGGTCGAACCACTGGTATCCGAGGTAAGCGCCGGTGCTTGGGTCGAACGCATTCTTGCGCCCGAAAACCCGTCCCGCTCCCGCCCCACAATCCGGACGTGGTCCGCGCGAGTTCGTGTTAGATGGATCGTTGGTGAAGTTGTAGAGAGCTAACGGGAAACCAGTCCGCAAACTGATGATGGGGTCGATCGACCAGCCTCCGGCAATCGCGTCGACTACACCATTCACATCGTGACCAAACCGCTTGCCGCGGCCGAACGGTATCTCGAAGATGGCGTAGCTGCTGAGCACATGTTTGGCGTCGAAATAGCACGGGGCATAATCAGCTCTCGGATCATAGAGGTTCTGGTAGTAGGGACTTGCCGGCACCCCCTGCGTGTTTCCCCAAGTACCATAATAACCGCTGTTATCAGTCATGCACTTGGAGAAGGTGTAAGCGACCTGGTATTCCAGTCCTTGCGTGTAGCGTTTCTGGAAGACGGTTTGCAGCGCGTTGTATTTCATGCTGCCAGTGGAAGCCGTGCCCGAGATCTGAGAGATATCCGACTGGAAGGCTGGATTTCCTGAGAAGTAGACGCTGGGTACGGTAACACCATTGAAGAACTGCTTTTGCAGGTAAGGCGTAGGAACCATGAGATGTGTTCCGTGCTGACCCACGTAGCCAACCTGCAATGTAGCTGAGGGCGTAATCTGTTGTTGTATGGTCAGATTCCACTGGTCCGTAATAGCCGGCTGAACCTTGGGATCCCACACTCGGAGCGTCGCGCCAGCAAAGGGATCACTCGGAGAGCCGGATGGAACTAACCCTTGATCGGTTGTAGTTAAGGGGAGGGGCTTTCCGTTATAGGTCACGAAGGTTTCAGCCGGCGTAAACGGCGGATTAATGGGAAGGCGCAGGTTAGTACCGGTACCTTCCATGTAGGAGGAGATGCTGAACGCGCTGCGCATGACGGTTTTGCCTCCGAGTGCGGCGGGCGTCCAGGCGAAGCCGATACGTGGCTGGAGATCCTTTAGCCCGTAGGTTCCGTTGTACAGCCCACGATTGCTGACCTGTTTGCAAGTCACCGGAGCCGTCCCTACATTCACCTTCGTGCAATTCGGTGATAGCAATTGGCCCGTGAGTAAATCGAAGTTGTCCTGCAAATCGTGTATCTCCACCCAGGGAGTATGAGCCTCGTAGCGCAGCCCGAGATTAATGGTCAGATTATTCGTGGCTCGCCAATCATCTTGGAGATAGGCTCCAAACACGTTCTGCCTTTGTCCCCATTCCCCGCCGCTAATCCCTCTCCCGTAGGAGAACGGGAGCCCGAGGTAGAAGTCAGCGCCCCCGTAGCCGCCAAGACCGCTGGCCGCTGGATTCGACGACGTGAAAACTCCCGAAAAGGCGATATTGCCCAATGAGCCACTGTTGCCGGTGTAAAAAGTGTTGATGCGATAGCGCCAGAATTCAAACCCGGTGTGGAAAACGTGGCGATTGTGGTTTATGACGACCGCGTCAGAGGCTTGGATAACGGCATCATTGAATTTTTGTTGCACTCCGGAATCGCCGATGCTCCTCAAGACTTGATTGAAGGTAATGGAAAGCAGGCCAGGAATGCCGGGCGGGTTGCCATTCCCGATACCGAGCTGGTCGCCGAGATTACCGACAGAACTGTCGAATTGCGTGCCATTGTGCAGCCGGATGTAATTCACGCCAAATCGCATATCATTCAAAAAAGTCGAACTGAATGTATGGGTCCAATCCACGACCTCGTTTTGAATTGGAGCATCCGAGAATCCCGTACCTAGAAGGGCGAACGATCTGATCGTCGGGTTGTGCTGTTTGGCGTGGGAATAACGCCCGAAAATGCGATCTTTCACCGTGGCATTGAAGTCTATCTTTATGTCGTACTGATTTGTATTGAGTAACGAGGCTTCGGTGTAGGTCGCGTTATTACGTGTGCCCGGCCCGGTTGCGGCGGGGTACAACGAAGAACTAAACAAAGCCTGCGCAACTGGGTCAATCGGATGCGTGATCACATTGTTGAGAAACGCCGGGTTTCCAGTGGTAAAAGGATCATAAAGCTGCTGGCTGGGGGTGTTACAAATACCTCCAGTGAACCCAGCCGGGTGAGTAGCGTCACCGACGCAGATGTCACCAAAGTCTCCAGCACGCTCTGCCGCTGTGAAAACATTAATGGGTTTTGCCGTGGAGGGATGGTCAAAGCGCTGTCCCTGATAGTCAAAGAAGAAAAATAACTTGTTCTTTACTATGGGGCCGCCGACTGCTCCCCCGAACATGTTCCAGCGCAGCAAGGGCCTATCAAGTCCGTTAAATCTATTTTCCCACCGATTCGAGTTCAGCTTGTCATTCCGGAAATACTCCCACAGGTCGCCGTGGAAGCCGTTCGTCCCTGATTTGATCGTGGCGCTGACAATGCCTCCTTGAAAATTGCCGAACTCGGCAGAAGCATTGTTGGTAATGAGGTTGAATTCCTGGATAGCGTCGGGCGCTGGAGTGTATCCCAAAAGGTTATCCGAGACTTGGTTGTTATCCATGCCATCGAGGATAAAGTTGTTGGCCTGCTCGCGGTTTCCATTGATATAAGGCCTACCACCGCTGGCGGTGTTGTCACCATTGTTAAAACTCGCCGGACTTGGCGTTACGGAACCCGGCGCAAGCAAGGTCAGCTGGACATAGTTGCGCGTGGCCAGAGGCAGCGTGTCATTCGTTCTTGAATCGATGATAGTGTCCAACTGGGCGGTTTCCGTCTTAAGAATGGGGGCCGCGCTTGTGACTTCCACAGTTTGCGTGACTTGCCCCATCTTCATCTGCACGTCGATGCGGGCCGTCTGGTTAAGCACCAGCGTCAGCGCTGGATGTACCGCCGTCTGAAACCCCGGCGCAGAAACTTTGACGTCGTAGATCCCGACGGGAACGCGCGTGATGTTGTACGCGCCGGCATCATTGGTGTTCACAGTCCGGACGGTTCCACGTTGGGTATCGGTTGCGGTAACTGTGGCATCCTTGATCGGAGCTTCGCTAGGATCCACCACCGTTCCGACGATGCCTGCAGTCACCTCTTGGCTCCATGCAGGTTCGAGAACGCTAAGGGCTCCGATTACCAGCAGAAGGGAAAACCCAATCTTCATCGATTGTCGTATCACAGAAACCTCCGGGAAGGCGCGTTAGGTACACCACCCCATAGTGGTGTGAATTTCAATGGGTCCATGCTATATAGCACATTGTATGTAACCGTCAAGACAAAAATAGAATGGGAACCATTTTTTTTGTTGAGGTAACGTGGGCTGCTTTAGCACCCCTACGCACCGTAGCTCGAAGTCGGATCCTATGAAAAACGGAAGAGGGAAATATTCAGATATTGGAAGAGGCGTAATTGGACTGCCCCTTCGCATCCGGCAGTTTTGTGGGGAGCTAGCCGGCGGGGACGTTATTCTTGATTGAAGGTCATCTTTTTTAATTCCACAAACTGTATGAGCTCTATAGCACATCGTTGTATACTGCCGCCTCATTGAGAGTAGTTATGTCAGAAAACCGCGGAAACGGGACCCCAGCTTATCGGCGAATACAGGGCGCAATCCTGAAACGCATTGAAACCGGACAGTTGAAAACCGGAGATGCGGTCGATTCCGAGCGAGAGTTGGCGAAAATCCACCACGTGAGTCTGATGACCGCGCGCCACGCGCTGGCTGGTCTTCAACAAGAAGGCATGGTGGAGAGGCGCCGTGGGGCAGGCACTTTCGTGGCTCCTCCGAAAATTCACTTCAACAAACTGGCGAGTTTTAGTGAGCAGATGGCCACTCGCAGTTTGCCGGTGCGCTCGAGGGTCCTGTCTTGCAACGTTATTGGTAAGGAGCAGGACATTGCGGCGCGACTGTCGTTACCCGCCGGCAGTCGGCTGATCAAAGTGGAGAGACTCAGACAAGGAGCAGACGAACCGTTCTGTTTGGAGACTTGCTATTTGTCAGCCACCGAGTTTGCCGGATTGACTCGCGCGCCGCTGGAACGCGGTTCACTGTTTTCCATTCTGAAGCGCGATTACGGTCTTGAACTTGCTTATGCGGACGAAGAGATTGACGCTACAGCCGCGGATCTGCGAACCGCGCAACTTCTGGGTATCGCACGCGGCCTCCCGCTGATCAGGATCCGCCAGGTAATTTATTCCACCAAAGGCAAGCCTGCCATTTACGGCCTCGGTCTGTACCGCTCGGATCGTCACACTCTGTTGATCCGGCGATTCAGGTAGAAGCAAATTTCACCCTCCAAATAATTCCATTGAAGTTTACTTTGCATTTGCTGGAACAGTTCGTTCACCGGCATGTCTTTCTTTTAGGTGCACACGACCTCCGATCCGGAGTGCAGGAACAACAAACTCTGTAAATCCGTCATGCTGTATTGGTGTGAGCGATTCGCAGCAGCCGCGTTCAGGAGTTGCGTAGCGGATCGAGTGAAATGATCCTTTCACTCTCACCTGGACGCGGAGCGGATCTTCGGCATAATTGATGAGCTCCAGCATAGCCACCCCGTCGTGCGGTTTGCGATACGGAACAGCGACCGTGGTCAGGGCATTCCAAAGACTTATCAATACCTTTTGCTTATCGATGAGACGACGAAGGTCCTGAGCAAAAGTCTCCGGATCTGGTACTGGTTCAGAGAGCTCAATGACGCGACCTTTTCCTACAGCGTAGGCGACCCAATGGTCTCCACTCTGGACTCGCCGGCTGGATTGCCACGGATAAGGGCCAGGCAAATCTACAAGAATCGCTGTCCCACCTCGTGCCACAAAATCTGTAATTGATTTGATGTTTTGCGGTGGGGAGGCAAGGACAACCAACATATCGAACTCTTTGAGACGATCTGCGGCCAGGTCGGTGGGGCGGAGAATGCGGAAGGGAATATTGTGGCGAGCAAGCAAATTAATGGGCTCGTAGGATTTTTTGTAGTCGCCAGCCAGTACGCCGACGTTGCCTGCAGGCTCGACGGGTTCCTTGCTGCGTGAATAGAATTCAAGGTAGTCTTGCATCTGCTTCCAGAGGTGCATCCCATCGGCATCGTTCTGCGCCAAGGCTTTCTGCAAATTGTCGTGCAGACTCAAAACCAAATCAGCATGAAAGGCCGCCGCCTCCGCCACCGCTAGCAAGTAATCTTCAACGTGGGGACCCTGCACCTTTTGCAATGAATCAGTTAATTCCCATTCGAAGCTATAAAGAGGAACCTGGCGCGGGTGAAGCGCTTGCTCAATTTTCACCAGGGCAAGGTTGGTATCAAGCCAGGGCTGAGCGGTGGGGCTGGATACTTCCAGAACGCCATTTTTGTTCAGGACAAGCGTCCCTCGCATCTGCGGTTGTTTTCCCAGATGGAGAACCAGAAATGTGAGTTTCGGATAGAGAGACCGCAAAGTTTGCAGGGTTGCGTCCACATCGATCTGCTCGGAAGGAGAAACCCGTAGCAGGACACCGGCGGCGATGTTCTTGCCGGCCTCGGCTGCTGCGGAAGCTTGCTGTGGCGTGACCTCGAGGTACACATGGTAACCCTGCTTGCGAGAAGATTCTAAAAAGGAGGCAGCGTCGCCATTCCACGAGATTACGAGATCATTGAGACCTAGGGTTTTTGCTGGAGGAACGTCGGGATAAGTCCAACGAATAAACACTCTGCTCCAAGCAGACGTAGATGTGAGGACCCAAAGCAGAAGAAAAACTGTTTTTCTGGTGAACATAAGATTTCAACGCCGTCGCGGTGTCCTTCTCCTACATTCCACGTTGCAACAGGATTTGCGGGCCGCTGGACGCTATTTCCGATTGTCCGCTCGGCGAAACCCAGATCGCTGCCGCGCCGGCTCTGGTCTCTACTAGGGCCTTCCCCTTCCCCGGACCCAGCAGTAGCAACGTGGTCGAAAGCGCGTCCGAAGCAGTCGCGGTTTTTGCGATTACGCTGACGGCAAATTCAGTTCTCGAAGGAGCTGCTGTCTCAGGGTCGACGATATGTCCGGCCGAGTTACTCCCTCGCGAACTTGGCGTCTGCTCGGAAGTCGAAACACTGTCGTTGCGCAGCATGACCTGCGGATCAATGCGTTTGGATGGATCTCTCAAATGCACAAGCCAGGCCGTCTGTCCGGGCGGAGAGCTCATAGCATAGATCGTGCTTCCTCCAGCGTTGATCAGAGCGCGCTCAACGCCATACGAGTGCAGGATTTCAACTGCACGATCCACGGCATAACCCTTACCGATGGCACCCAAATCAACTTGCAGGCAAGAGGAACGAAATTCAATTCGATCCGGAGGAAACAACGCGATATTTTGGTAGCCAACGCAGCGTCGAAGCTTTTGTTCCTCGGCGGAAGAAGGCACATGCTCCCCGCGCATCGCTGCTTTCCACAAGTTGACCAGGGGTGCCACCGAGATATCAAACTTACCGCCTGAAAGTTTGGAATACAGCAATGATTCTTCGATCACTCGGTATAAATCACGCGGAACGACTTCAGCGTGGAAATGCGCCGAGCGGTTCAGGCGGCTCAGGGCGCTGTCGGACTTGTAATTGCTCATTACATCATCGAGACGAGCAATCTCTTGAAATGCCTTATCGATTGCATCCGAGGCACGCGCCGGCGATTCGTCATAGGCAACAATCTCAAAAACCGTGCCCATGATGTATTTCTTTTTGTGGACGAAAGAAGTTGCGGATTCTGGATTGGCTGCTGAGACGAGTGTGAATGCGATCAATATGAACCACAGGAGAGCCCCGGTTCCGCGGCGGCCTCCGGTGCGCTGGCGGGGCGTCCGCACCGAAGCCGGGCCGGCGCTACATTTATTCCAGCCCATAGACCTCACCGTTCAGGCTTGCTACGTAGATCGCGTCGCCCGCGAGCACCGGAACCGACTGGACCGCGCCGCCCAACCCTGCCCTCCAGACCTGAGTGCCTGTAGTAATGTCGAAAGCCGCAGTTCCACCAGACTGGATGCAAACAACTCGCTCGCCGAAAACGGGCGGCGAGGTGATCACATCACTGGCTCGAGTTTTCCACCGCAACTGGCCGGTCGGGATATCCAGCGCATACAAGTAGCCCTCTTTGCTCCCGACCACCACAAGATCACTCAACACTGCCGGAGAAGACGCGATTCCCAAGCCGGTTTCATATTTCCAGCGGACAGCTCCGGTATTCGCATCCATGGCATAAACGTAGAAGTCCTCTGATCCGATCACAATCGTATCGCCGACTACGGCAGGCGACGAGTCGATACCGTTACCAGTGGCGGTGCTCCACAGAATTTTGCCGGATGATGCGTCGAGACTGTAGACCCTGCCGTCGCCACAACCGACATATATTTGTTTCTCGGCGGCGTAAGCGGTGGAATAGATTCGGCCGCCGAGTTGCTGCGTCCAGCGCCCGCGGCCGGTTGCTGCTTCCACGGCGTACACCTGCGCGTCGGCGCTGCCGAAAAAAACAACTCCACTGCGGGCCACCGGAGAGGTCCAGACTTCGCCTCCAGTCGAACTCTCCCATATTTTTGCGCCGGAAATGCAATCCACGGCATACACTTTGCCATCGTCGCAGCCGAACAGAACTTTGTCACCGTAAAAAGAAGGAGTGGAATGAACCTGCTGCGCAACCGGAAATTTCCATTTCGCTCTGCCGCTGGTGACATCGATGGCGTGCAGGCAGCCCGCGATGCAAGTGACATACAAAATGCCATTGCGCAGAATGGGAGCCGAACGGATGGAGCTACCGGTGCGAAACTGCCAACGAGTCTTGGAAGGCGCGTGAGTCGGACGAATTCCCTGCCCTCCGGTCCGAGCATTGTCGTTAAGCAGCGTGACCCAGTCAGTTTCAGCTACGGAGGGCTTCGCGTTTTGCGTCATTTTTAGTTACGCGGCGATCCGACGATGATCGATCTGCTTGAGATCCGCGACACCCAAACCTAGCTTCCCCGCTGCGGCGATATGCCCAGGCCGGCGATAGAACAAATTCTTGCTCGGATCATGGAAAAACGCGTCATAGTTTTCTGTGATGCTCTTTGGATCACGATCCCACACTGATGGCGCCCCTTCTTTCCGTCTCTTTTTTTCGATCACCTCTAGTTCCACCGTATCCATCGCCACCGGATCGGTGCCGAGCACAAGAGTTCCTGCCTGATAGATGAAATCCTGGACTTGGGTAAGCGGACCGCCATGCCACACCTGTCGCATGCCGTCCATGATGTGCAACACGGCTTTCGAGCGCAGCGGCTCAATTGAACACATAACTCCAATCAGCGGATCAGTGAACGAGTACGGAGCGCGATGTGAGCGGGCCACATTATTAAACGTCCCATAACCTAGATTCTTCAGGCAGCCAGTCACGCCAGAAGCGGAGTGGTCCTTCATGGTGGGTACGTTAATAATTTTTGTCAGCCTGTGGGCGACAATGCTGGCCATGTAGGAACGGGTTTCCCACTCGCCGAAAAAATTAGCCTCGCAGTAAACATTCGGGTCGTAGCCGGCAGCGTCAACAAATCCGTCCTGAATACCGACGACGAAAACTCCGGGAGGAAGCAACGCCTGATAGCTGCCCACGTCAATTTCGTATCCATATCGGTCATACACAATGATGTTGCGGGCAGGAACTCCGACCGACTGCAGCCCACCGATGATCTCGCGCACGATCTCAGGAGAAGAGCAGCAGGCAGGCGCTCCGGAAGGATTGATCTTGATTCCAACCACGTCGATAGGTTCGATAAACCTGGACCATGCCCCACGCAGCGAGCTTTCGCCTGTCAGTTCTTTCATCCCTTGCTCGATCATGCGGCC
>Ga0070698_100000151_pt1 | contig 62941 bp, 49 predicted proteins | sample KBSK1502metaG_FD_65477 | JGI IMG/M metagenome (GOLD analysis project Ga0070698, IMG submission 65477) | Corn, switchgrass and miscanthus rhizosphere microbial communities from Kellogg Biological Station, Michigan, USA - KBS K1-50-2 metaG | ecosystem: Host-associated > Plants > Roots >...
CGGGTCGATGGCGAGGACATCACCACGGTGCCGCCGGCCAGGCGCGACATCGGCATGGTGTTCCAGAACTACGCGCTGTTCCCGCATCTCACGGTGAAGGCCAATGTGGCGTTTCCCCTGGAGATGCGGAACGTCGGCAAGGCCGAGATCGAGCGGCGGGTCGGCGAGACCTTGGCTCTGGTCGAGCTCAAGGGCTACGAGGCGCGGCTGCCGAAGCAGCTCTCCGGCGGCCAGCAGCAGCGCGTGGCGCTGGCGCGCGCCATCGTCTTCAATCCCAGGCTGCTGCTGCTCGATGAGCCGTTCGGCGCGCTTGACCGCAAGCTGCGCGAGACCATGCAGCTCGAGGTGCGCCGCCTGCAGCGCCGGCTCGGGCTCACCACGATCTTCATCACGCATGACCAGGAGGAGGCGCTGGTGCTGTCCGACCGCATCGCCGTGATGAACCGCGGCGCCATCCAGCAGGTCGCCACCACGACCGAGATCTACGAACGGCCGGCCAACGATTTCGTCGCCGACTTCGTGGGCGAGAGCAACATCTTCCATGGCATCCTGACCGAACCCGGCGTGGTCACGCTGGCCGGCGGCCGCCGGCTTCGGGTCGATGGCGCGGCGGTGATCGGCGCGCGGCTGGGCGTGCTGATGCGGCCCGAACGCTTTGCCATGAGCGGCACGAACTCCTTCGCCGGCGAAGTGCTGGAGGCGGTCTATCTCGGCGCCTCGTTCAAGCTGCGGCTGGCCTGCACCGACGGGCTGGAATTGATCGTCCGCCAGCCCGCGCGCGGCCGCCTCCCGGCCGCCGGCCAGCGCATCGAGGTCGGCATCGAACCGGACGCGATTCATGTTTTTTGAGTCTTTGCTGGGCACGCGCCACTCCAGTGGCGCTTCTTTCATCGCTATGAGCGCCACTGGAGTGGCGCGCTCCCAGCCATGAACAAATCGATCCTTCCGGCGACGCCCGCCCTCGTCCTTCTGCTCGTCTTCTTCCTGTTCCCGGTCGTGCGCATGCTCGGCTTCAGCATCGAGGCCGGCAGCTTCGAATGGTACGCCAAGGCGCTGGGCGAGGGCCTTTATATCGGCGTGTTCTGGAACACCTTCGAGATCGCCCTGCTGGTTACCGGCATCTGCCTGCTGCTGGGCTATCCGCTGGGCTTCCTGATCGCGACCACGACGCCGGCTTGGGCGACGGCCGGCTTCATCTTCGTGCTGCTGCCGCTGTGGACCTCCATCCTGGTGCGCACCTACGCCTGGATGGTGCTTTTGGGCCGCAACGGCGTCTTCAATCGCTGGCTGATCGATGCCGGCATCATCACCGACCCGCTGCCGCTCTTGCACAATTTCACCGGCGTGCTGATCGGCATGGTGCACGTGCTGCTGCCCTACATGGTGCTGCCGATCTACGGCGCGGTGCGACGGCTCGATCCCGCCGTCGTCGCCGCCGCCGAGGGGTTGGGCGCCTCCAATTGGCGCATCTTCTGGCGCATCCATCTGCCGCTGACCCTGAACGGCATCTTTGCCGGCTGCGTGCTGGTGTTCGTGCTGTCGCTCGGCTTCTTCATCACGCCCGCGCTGCTGGGCGGCGGGCGCGTGATCATGATCGCCGTGCTGATCGAGCAGGAGGTGCGGCAGACGCTGAACTGGCCGTTTGCCGCGGCGCTGTCGGCCGTGCTGCTGGCCTTCACGCTCGCGGTCTATACGCTGGCCCAGCGCTTCACGCGCACCGAGGCCCACTCATGAGAAGAGTGGCCCTGAGCCGCCGCGTGCTCGTGCTGGCCGGCGCGGCGATCTATCTTTTCCTGATGCTGCCGCTGCTGGTGGTGTTCCCGATCTCGCTGAGCTCGGCGCCCTACATGCAGTTCCCGCCGCCCGGCCTTTCCTGGCAGTGGTACGAGCGCTTTGTCGACGACCCGCAATGGATCGATGCCACCTGGCGCTCGCTGTACATCGGTGCGGCAACCGCGGTGCTGGCCCTGGCGCTCGGTGTGCCGCTGGCCTTCAGCTTGGTGCGCGGCACGTTCCGCGGACGGACCCTGCTCGACCGTCTGGCGCTCGCACCCATCATCGTGCCCACCATCATCCTGTCGGTTGCCGTCTATGGCCTGTTCGCCAAATTGAAGCTGATCGGCGCGTGGTACGGGCTGGTCGTGGCGCACACCGTGCTGGCGCTGCCTTTCGTCGTGCTGGTGATGACGGCCGGCCTGCGCGATTTCGACCGCAGGCTGGAACAGGCCGCCGAGGGCCTGGGCGCCAGCCGCTGGCGGACGCTCGGCCGCATCACCCTGCCGCTGCTCCGGCCCAGCCTGGTCTCGGCCGGCTTGCTCGCCTTCATCTCCTCGTTCGACGAGCTGGTCGTGGCGCTGTTCCTGGCCGGGCCGAACATGACGCTGCCCAAGAAAATGTTCGACAACATCCTGATGGAAATCGATCCCACCATCGCCGCCGTGTCGGTGATGCAGATCCTGCTGGTGGCGCTGGTGATGGTCCTGATCGGCCGCTTCGGCCGGGGCCTGAGCGGCAGCGCGCGTTGATGGAGCGAGAAATGGCCGAGTCGGTGTTCCACAAGGATTTCAAGGCGATGCCGTGGTGGTGGGAATGGTGGCATCCCTCCAACGAGCTGTCGCAGGACCCGCCGCGCAAGACCGACGTGCTGGTGGTAGGCGCAGGCTACGGCGGGCTGTCGACGGCGCTCGAGCTGGCGCGCTCGGGTGTCGAGGTCACGGTGCTGGAGCGCGGCGATTTCGGCGTCGGCGCCTCGACGCGCAACGGCGGCGCCGTCAGCGGCGGCACCAATCTCGGCAAGGGCTTCTCGGGCAAGGCCGCGGAGCACGACCCCGAGGCCTGGAAGAAGGCCATGGCCCGCATGCTGGCCGATGGCGCGGAGTCGCTGACGCAAGTCCAGACCGTGATCGAGCGCGAGGGCATCGAGTGCTACTGGCGCCTGTGGGGTCGCTTCGTCGGCGCCTATACGCCGCGCCACTATCGCGACTATGAAGCCAAGGTCGGCACCTACAATGCCAGTGCTGGAGCGGGCACGCGCATGGTGCCGCGCGAGCGCCAGCGCGAGGAGATCGCGTCGGACTACTATTACGGTGGCATGGTGGTCGACCGGTCGGGCCAGCTCCATCCGGCGCTCTACTACGGCGGTCTCCTGAAGGCCGCTGAGCGCGCCGGCGCCAGGCTGTGCGCTGAGTGCGACGCCGAGAAGATCGAGCGCAAGCCCAAAGGCTCGGGGGGTGGCTTCCGCGTGCTCACCAGCAAGGGACCGATCGAGGCGCGCGAGGTGGTGATCGCCACCAACGGCTATACCGGCGACGTCACGCCGACGCTGAAACGTCGGCTGGTACCCGTGGCGAGCCACATCATCGCCACCGAGGAGATCGCCGAGGACCTGGCGAAAAGCCTGATCCCCAAGGGCCGCACCATCAGCGATACCAAGCGCGTGCTCTGCTACTACCGGCTTTCGCCCGACAACAAGCGCGTGATCTTCGGCGGTCGCGCCCGTTTCACCCAGGTGCCGCCGGAGGTGAGCGCGCCGGTGCTGCACGGCTACATGGTGGAGCGCTGGCCGCAGCTCAAGGGCACCAAGGTGACCCACGCCTGGACCGGCAACGTCGCCTTCGCCTTCGACTACGTGCCGCACATGGGCACCGAGCAGGGCATGCACTACCTCATGGCCTGCAACGGCTCGGGCGTCGCCATGATGAGCTATCTCGGCTACCAGACGGCGCGCAAGATCGCCGGCGGTTCCAATGCCCCGGCCAACGCCTTCGACGAGCGCCCCTTTCCGACCATGCCGTTCTACTCCGGCAATCCCTGGTTCCTGCCCATGGTCGGCGCCTGGTACAGGACGCGTGACTGGTGGGACCGCCAGACGGCATAGTGCGGTCTCCGGGGGAGTTCCATGAGCCTACGCGTTCTTGTTTCTATGTTGGTCGCGGCGCTGCTGGCCGGCTTGTCGCCCGCTCATGCCCAGATCGCGCCCGTGCCGCCGGGCTGGCAGCCCGAACGGGCAGTGCTCTTGAGCCGCCATGGCGTGCGTGCGCCCACCGAATCGAACGAGGAGCTGAATCAGCACGTCGCCACGCCGTGGCCGACTTGGCCGGTGCCGCCGGGCTTCCTCACGCCGCGCGGCGCCGAGCTGATGCGGCTGATGGGCGCCTACTATCGCGCGCTCTATGGCGGGCGTGGGCTGGTGCAGGCCGACGACTGTCCGCCCCCCGGCACGGTTGCGGCGTGGTCCGACGTCGACCAGCGCACGCGGGTCAGCGGCGTGTCGCTGCTCGCCGGCATGTATCCGCGTTGCGCCAACCTCGCGCTGCGCAATCAGAACGATCCATCGGTGCCCGATCCGTTGTTCCATCCTGGCCCCTCGCCGTCCTGCCAGATGGATGGCGCCGCCGAGCGTGCGGCGATCCTGGCGCGCATCGGCGGGGACTTCAGCTCGGTGATGCGCGAATACGGCCCCCAGCTTGCCGCCATGCAGGCCGTCCTGTGCCCAACCGGCGGGACGACGGCCGGCCGGCGCTGCGGCCTGTCGGCGACGCCGCCTTCGCTGGAGGTGCGCCCCAATGGCGAGATCAAGATGAAAGGGCCGTTCGGCCTGGGCGGGACCGCGGCCGAAACCTTTCTCATGGAAGCGGCCGAGGGCTGGCCCAAGGAGCAGGTGGCCTGGGGCCGCCTGGCCGACGATGCGGCCTTGACCGACCTGCTGTCGATCCATCGCCTGACGGTCGACCTCACGCAGAGGACCGTGATGGTCGCCCGCCAAAAGGGCTCGAACATGTTGGCCCAGATCGTCGCCACCTTACAGGACGGCCACAAATTCCCCGGCCTGCCGGCCGTCGCCGAGCCGGTGCGGTTCGCGCTGCTGGTCGGCCATGACACGAACATTTCCCACATCGAAGGGCTGCTGCGGCTGGGCTGGCAGATCCCGGGCTTCCAGGCCAACGATGCAACGCCCGGCGGCGCGCTCGCCTTCGAGCTGTTCCGCGAGGTCAGCACGGGCCAGCGCTACGTGCGGCTGGCCTACTACGCCCAGACCCTGCAGCAGATGCGCCAGGCGACTCCGCTGAGTTTCGACGACCCGCCCGGCCTGCAGGCCGTCGACCTGCCGGGCTGCGAGGCCTATGCCCGCGACAAGGCCTGTCCGCTCGACCGCTTCCTCGAGATCGCCCGGGCGGCGATCGATCCCGGCTGCGTGTCGATCAAGCCGTAATGCTGGGGGCGATGGCGCGTTGGGCGAGGCTGGTGTCGATGCAGGCCTCGTAGGGAATGTCGCGCTTGAGCGCGCCGGCCGCGCGCATGGCGGCGTGCAGGCGGTCATAGCCCTCGCGGCGGATCACCGGGTCAGGCCCCCACAGGCCAAGCCCGCGATAGCGCTCGATGGCGTTGGCAAAGATCGTCTCGTCCACGCCGGGGAAGTAGCTTTTTAGCGTGCGTGCGATCTCGCGCGCCGGCGTGGCGGCGAACCAGCGCAAGGTGCGGTGCATGCCGCGGGTCATCTTGAGAAGCTCATCGGCGCGCCGCGCCAGCGTGTCGCACCGCGTCACCAGCGTGGTGTAGGCGGTGAGCCCGCGCGATGCCGCCGCGTACCAGACGTGGCCGGCGCCCGAAGCGATCAGCTCCTCGGCATAAGGCTGGAAGAGTTGCGCGGCGTCGAGCCGGCCGGCGCCGAGGGCGGCGGCATTCTCCGCCATGGTCGGGCCGCACACGCGGTCGAGGCGGTCGATGTCGAGGCCGGCGCGCCGCAGGTCGTCGGCCAGGCAGATCCAGGGCGTGGGTACCTCGGAAACCGAGGCGAATCTCACGTCGGCGAGGTCGGCCAGCCGGAAATCCGGCCGCGGCCTGGCGCCGACCACGAAGAACGGATCGCGCGCCACGACGTCGGCGAAGCAGACGAGATCGGCGTCGGGTTCGCTGTCGTGGACGATCATCACCCGGAGCGGCCCGCCCCACATCACATCGACCTCGCCGGCACGCAGCGCGCGGACGGTGGCGACGGGGTCGGGCGAGGGTTTCAGCGTCACCTCGACGCCTGCCTCGGCGAACGCACCAGTCGCCTGCGCGGCGTAAAACGGCGCGTAGAAGAGGGCGCGGAAATTTTCCGAAAGAACGATCAAGGGGCGTCAGTCGCCATCGGCGACGCGCAGCACCGGTTCGTTGCCCAGCAGGGTGAGCAGCACGCTTTCGAGGGCGGCCGCATCGATCGGCTTTTGCAGGATGGGGACATTGGCATACCGGCGATCCAGGCTGTCGCGCTGATAGCCGGTGATGAACACAAACGGCACGCCACGGGCCAGCAGCAGGTCGGCCAATGGATCGGCGTGCTCGCCCGCCAGGTTGAGATCGAGAATGGCGCCGTCGAAGCGCTCGACTTTGGCCGCCGCCAATCCGTCGGCCAGCCGGCCGTAGGGGCCGGCCACGGTGGCGCCGAGCTCGCCCAGGATTTCCTCGACCAGCATGCTCACGAGCAGCTCGTCCTCGACCACGAGCAGGCGCATGCCGGCGAGGCTGGGCCGTTCCCTGTCGTTGTCCGGCACTGGCGCGGGCGTCTCGGCGGCCGGTGGGGAGGCAACGATCTGCGCGGCCGGAATGCTGAGCGTGCAGCGCAATCCCTGGGGCCGCCATTCGTAGCTGACACCGCCGCGGAACTGCGCCTCGATGCTCGATCGTACGATGGTGAGGCCGAAGCCCAGCCGGGCCGGTTCGGCCGCCGCTGGACCGCCGGTCTCCTCCCACTCGAGCACCAACGCGTCGGCGCCGATGCGCCAGGTGACGGCCAGCGTGCCGGTCTCGGTCGACAGCGCGCCGTACTTCGCGGCGTTGGTGGCAAGCTCATGCAGCGCCAGCGCCATGGCCTGGGCGGTCGCCGGCAGCAGCACGACGGCCGGGCCCCTGGCGATGACGCGCTGGCGGTGGTTGGCGTGATAGGGCGCCATCTCCTCCTCGACGATCTTGCGCAGATCGGCGCCTTCCCAGCGCGTCGAGGAAAGCAGATTGTGCGTGGCCGCCAGCGCATGGACACGGCCTTCGACGACGTTGATGAAATCCTTGGTCGTGGGCGCGCGCGTCAGCCGCAGCACCGACAGCACGACGGCCAGCGTGTTCTTGGCGCGGTGGTCGACCTCGCGCGCCAGCAGCACCAGCCGCTCCTCGGCGCGCTTGCGGTCGGTGATGTCGACGGTGACGCCATTCATGCGCACCGGCTGGCCGGTCGCATCGCGCGAGATGATGCCGGCGCCGTAGCACCAGCGCACCTCGCCGCTCGGCCGCACGATCCTGAATTCGGTCTGGAAGCGGGACCCCGAGGCGGCAATGCCGGCGGCAAGCGAGCTGTTTCCGCGATCGTCGGGATGGATCATTGCCTCGAGGCGCTCGACCGTCGGCTCGAACTCGGCGGGATCGACGCCGAAAATCCGATAGGGGCCGTCGTCCCACTCGATGTGGCCGGTCGTGAGGTCGACCTCCCACGAGCCCATGTCGCCGGCCGACAGGGCGATGGAGCGGCGTTCCTCGCTCTGGCGCAGGCGCTCGGTCTGGGCCTCGAGCTCGGCGGTGCGGGCGGCGACCCGTTCCTCGAGCTCGGCGTTCAGCGCCTCGAGCTGGCGGGTCTTGCGATAGAGATCGACGAACACCCGCACCTTGGCGCGCAGCACCTTGGGGATCACCGGCACCGACACGTAGTCGACGGCGCCGATCTCGTAGCCGCGCAGGTGATCCATCTCCCCGACCTGGACGGCCGAGACGAAGATGATGGCGAGCTTCTGGAAACGCGGATGCTCGCGGATCATGGCGGCGAGCTGGAAGCCGTCGACGCCCGGCATGACGACGTCGATCAGCACGACGGCCACGTCGTCGGTCTTGAGCAGGATACCCAAGGCCTCGTGCGGCGAGTTGGCCTTGATCAGGTTCTCGCCCAGCTCGGCGAGGATGACCTCGTAGCTCAAAAGCTTCGCCGGCTGATCGTCGATCAGCAGGATGTTGACTTTGTCCATCGAGGCCGGTCCGCGGGCGTTTTCAACGATGCAGCCAGAGCCGCAGCGCCGAGAACAGCTGCTCCGTATTGACCGGCTTGGCAAGGTAGTCGGAGGCGCCGGCTTCCAGGCACTTCTCGCGGTCGCCCTTCATCGCCTTGGCGGTCAGCGCCACGATCGGCAAGCGGCGCAGCGCCGGATTGCCGCGGATCAGCGCGATCGTCTCGTAGCCGTCCATCTCCGGCATCATGATGTCCATCAGCACGATCGCCACCTCGGGCTCGCGCTCGAGGATGGAGATCGCCTCGCGGCCGGTGGTCGCCGTCAGCACCCGCATGCCGCGGCGCTCCAGCGCGCTCGACAGCGCGAAGATGTTGCGGGTGTCGTCGTCGACGACCAGCACGGTACGGCCGGCCAGCATCTCGTCGGAGCTGTGCAGGCGCTCGAGCATGCGCTTCTTGTCCTCCGACAGGTCGGCCGCGACCTGGTGCAGGAACAGCGCCGTCTCGTCGAACAGCCGCTCGGGCGAGGCCGCGCCCTTGACCACGATGCTGCGCGCCATGGTGTGCAGCCGGGCGTCCTCCTCCGCGGTGAGGTCGCGGCCGGTGAACACCACCACCGGCAGGTCGGTCAACGCCTCGTCGTTCCGGATCTCCTCCAGCACCTCGAAGCCCGAGATGTCGGGCAGGCGCAGGTCAAGCACCATGCAGTCGAAGCGCTGCTCGCGCAGCCGCTCGAGCGCGCTGCGGCCCGAGTCGGCGGCGACGATCTCGATGTCGGGATGGGCCAGCAGCTCGCTGACGCTCAACCGCTCGGCCTCGTTGTCCTCGGCGATCAGCAGGCGCTTCTTGCGCGGGCGTACGTAGTCGTTGATGCGGGCAAGAGCGGCGCTCAGCCCCTCGCTGGTGGTCGGCTTGTTCAAATAGGAGAAGGCGCCGCGGGCCAGGCCCTGCTGGCGGTCCTCGTCCATGCTCAGGATCTGCACCGGGATGTGGCGCGTCTCGAGCGTGCGCTTGAACTGGCTGAGCACGTTCCAACCCAGCATGTCGGGCAGGAAGATGTCGAGCGACATGGCCACCGGCCGGTATTGCAGCGCGAGGTCGAGGGCGTCCGCGCCGCGCGCCGTCACGACGGCCTTGAGCCCCGCGGTGTGCGCGGCGTCGACCAGGATGCCGGCGTAGTTGGGGTCGTCCTCGACGATCAGGAGCGCGCGCTCGCCGGGCTGGATGTTATGGCGATCGTCCGGGAACTGGTCGGCGAGATGCTCCGGCAGGGTGACCTGCGGCAGCGGCAGCGAGCCCGGCTGCGGCGCGCGCAACGCCGTGCGCGGGCCGGTGTACATCGTCGGCAGGAAGAGGGTGAATGTGCTGCCGATGCCCGGCGTGCTGCGCAAGGTCAGCTCGCCGCCCAGCAGCAGGGCGAGTTCGCGGCTGATGGCGAGACCGAGACCCGTGCCGCCGTACTTGCGGCTGGTGCTGGCGTCGGCCTGCTGGAAGGCCTCGAACACGATCTTCTGCTTCTCGACCGGAATGCCCACGCCGGTATCGGTGACCTCGAAGGCGACCACCGAGCTTGCCTGGTTGAGCGCAACGTTGTCCGAACGCCAGCCGGTGAGCGCCGGCACGACGCGCAGCCTGACGCTGCCCTGGGCGGTGAACTTGAGCGCGTTGGACAGCAGGTTCTTCAGGATCTGCTGCAGGCGCTTGGAGTCGGTGACGACGCTGCGGCCGAGATTGCCGTCGATCAGGACGTCGAACGACAGGCCCTGCGATTCGGCCTGGTGGCGGAACGGCCGCGCCACCGTTTCCAGCACGTTGGAGAAGAAGATCTCTTCGGCATCGACCGTCACCGTGCCCGATTCGATCTTGCTGAGGTCGAGAATGTCGCTGATCAGGTTCAGCAGGTCGGTGCCGGCGCCGTGGATGGTGCGGGCGAACTCGATCTGCTTGGGCTTGAGGTTGCCCTCGGGATTGTCGGCAAGCTGCTGGCCCAGGATCAGGATCGAGTTCAAGGGCGTGCGCAGCTCGTGGCTCATATTGGCCAGGAACTCCGACTTGTAGCGCGAGGTGAGCGCCAGCTCCGAGGCCTTCTCTTCGACCGCGCGCCGGGCCTGCTCGATCTCCTGGTTCTTGCGCTCGACCTCGAAGTTGCGCTCGGCGAGCTGGGCAGCCTTTTGCTCGAGCTGCTCGTTGGTCTGCTGCAGCTCGCCCTGCTGGGTTTGCAGCTCGCTGGCGAGCTTCTGCGACTGCTCGAGCAGGCCTTCGGTCTGCATCGTGGCTTCGATCGAGTTCAGCACGATGCCGATCGAGGCGGTGAGCTGCTCGAGGAAGGCGATCTGCAGTTCGGTGAAGTCGCTGAGCGAGGCCAGCTCGATCACTGCCTTGACCTGGCCCTCGAACAGGACCGGCAGCACGATGATGCTCTTGGGCGACGCCTCGAACAGGCCCGAGCTGATCGGATGCAGCGTCGAGGGCATGTCGGAGATCAGGATCTGACGCTTGTCGGACGCGCACTGGCCGATCAGGCCTTCGCCGAGCCGGACCGTCTCCGGATGACCCATCCGGGAGTCGGCGTAGATCGACAGCAGGCGCAGCGCGACGTCGCTCTCGTTGGCGTTCTCGGTCTGATAGATCACCGCCTGATGCGCGCCAACCAGCGGCGTCAGCTCGCTCAGCATCAGCCGGCCGACCGTGCTGAGCTCGCGCTGGCCCTGCAGCATGTTGGTGAACCGGGCAAGGTTGGTCTTCAGCCAATCCTGTTCGGTGTTGCGATCCGTCGTCAGACGGAGGTTGTCGATCATGGTGTTGAGCTTGTCCTTGAGCTCGGACAGCTCGCCCAGCGCGTCGACCTGGATCGACCGCGTCAGGTCACCCTTGGTCACCGCGGTCGCCACCTCGGCGATGGCGCGCACCTGGGCGGTAAGGTTGGTCGCCATCGAGTTGACGTTGTCGGTGAGGTCCTTCCAGGTGCCGGCGACGCCGGGCACCTGCGCCTGGCCGCCCAGCTTGCCTTCGGTGCCGACCTCGCGGGCCACGCGCGTCACCTCGCCGGCGAAACCGTTCAGCTGATCGACCATGGTGTTGATGGTTTCTTTCAGCTGCAGGATCTCGCCGCGCACGTCGACGGTGATCTTCTTGGAGAGGTCGCCGCCGGCCACGGCGGTCGTCACCTCGGCGATGTTGCGGACCTGGGTTGTCAGGTTCGCCGCCAGCATGTTGACGTTGTCGGTGAGGTCCTTCCAGGTGCCGCCCACGCCCGGCACTTGCGCCTGGCCACCGAGCTTGCCTTCGGTGCCGACCTCGCGCGCCACGCGCGTCACCTCGCCGGCGAAGGATCGCAGCTGATCGACCATGGTGTTGATGGTCTCTTTCAGCTGCAGAATCTCGCCGCGCACGTCGACGGTGATCTTCTTGGACAAGTCGCCCGTCGCCACTGCCGTGGTCACCTCGGCGATGTTGCGGACCTGGGTCGTGAGGTTCGCCGCCAGGAGGTTGACGTTGTCGGTGAGGTCCTTCCACACGCCGGCGACGCCGGGCACCTGCGCCTGACCGCCGAGCTTGCCTTCGGTGCCGACCTCGCGCGCCACGCGCGTCACCTCGCCGGCGAAGCCGTTCAGCTGATCGACCATGGTGTTGATGGTCTCTTTCAGCTGCAAGATCTCGCCGCGCACGTCGACGGTGATCTTCTTCGACAAGTCGCCGTTGGCGACCGCCGTCGTCACCTCGGCGATGTTGCGCACCTGGCCGGTTAGATTGGTGGCCATGAAATTGACGTTGTCGGTCAAGTCCTTCCAGGTGCCGGCGATGCCGGGCACCTGCGCCTGGCCGCCCAGCTTGCCTTCGGTGCCGACTTCGCGCGCCACGCGCGTCACTTCGCCGGCGAAACCATTCAGCTGATCGACCATCGTGTTGATGGTCTCCTTCAGTCGCAGGATCTCGCCCGAGGCATCGACGGTGATCTTCTTGGACAAGTCGCCGCCCGCCACGGCGATGGTCACGTCGGCGATGTTGCGCACCTGGGTCGTCAGGTTCGCCGCCAGCAGGTTGACGTTGTCGGTGAGGTCCTTCCAGGTACCGGCGACGCCGGGCACCTGCGCCTGGCCGCCCAGCTTGCCTTCGGTGCCGACCTCGCGGGCCACGCGCGTGACCTCGCCGGCGAAGCCGTTCAGCTGATCGACCATGGTATTGATGGTCTCTTTCAGCTGCAAAATCTCGCCGCGCACGTCGACGGTGATCTTCTTGGAGAGGTCGCCGCCGGCCACGGCGGTCGTCACCTCGGCGATGTTGCGGACCTGGGCGGTGAGGTTGGTCGCCATCGAGTTGACGTTGTCGGTCAAGTCCTTCCAGGTGCCGGCGACGCCAGGCACCTGCGCCTGGCCGCCCAGCTTGCCTTCGGTGCCGACTTCGCGCGCCACGCGGGTGACTTCGCCGGCAAAGCCGTTCAGCTGGTCCACCATGGTGTTGATGGTTTCTTTCAGCTGCAGGATCTCGCCGCGCACGTCGACGGTGATCTTCTTCGACAAGTCGCCGCGCGCCACCGCAGTGGTCACCTCGGCGATGTTGCGGACCTGGTCGGTGAGGTTGCCGCACATGGCGTTCACCGAGTCGGTGAGGTCCTTCCAGGTGCCGGCGACGCCCGGCACGATCGCCTGGCCGCCCAGCTTGCCCTCGGTGCCGACCTCGCGCGCCACGCGCGTGACTTCCGAGGCGAACGACCTGAGCTGGTCGACCATGGTGTTGATGGCTTCCTTGAGCTGCAGGATCTCGCCGCGCACGTCGACGGTGATCTTGCGCGACAGGTCGCCGTTGGCCACCGCGATGGTGACGTCGGAGATGTTGCGCACCTGGGCCGTCAGATTGTTGGCCATCGAGTTGACGCTCTCGGTCAGCTCGCGCCACACGCCGGTGACCTCGCTCACCTTGGCCTGGCCGCCCAGCTTGCCCTCGGTGCCGACCTCGCGCGCCACGCGCGTCACCTCGGAGGTGAACACGCTGAGCTGCTTGATCATGGTATTGACGATGGTCGCGGCGCGTAAAAACTCGCCCTTGAGCGGCCGTCCGTCGACGTCGAGACGCACCGTCTGCAACAGGTCGCCCTGCGCCACCGCGCCGATCACGCGCGTCACCTCGGTGGTCGGCCACACCAGGTCGTCGATCAGGCCGTTGACCGAGCCTTCCATCTCGCCCCAGGCGGCGGTGGAGATGCTGAATTTCACCCTCTGGCGCGTGCGGCCCTGCTCGCCGACCGACTTGCCGATGCGCTCGAGCTGCTGCGCCATGTTCCGGTTGGCGCCGACGATCTCGTTGAACAGGATGGCGATACGGCCCAGCGGGCCGTCACGTCCGGCCGGCAGGCGGACGGAAAAGTCGCCGGCCCGCATGGCCTCCATGGCCTGCTGCAGCTCGTGAAGATCGTGGGGAACAGTGCCGTTGGAGATTTGGCCGCGACGGGAGGATACGGGCGTGGTTCGGCCGTGCGCCGCGCCTGCGGCGGTCTCGATGTCGGCGGTCATGGTGCGCTCACCCTGCCTGCTGTTCAGTCAACAATAGCGGCGGAGGATTCGCGAACCAATATGGCCGATTTCCGTAGCTCGCCCCGGATGCACTGCCCCCCGCAATAGACCATCAACGCCAAATGTTGAGAAAAGTTGCGTCATTTCGGTGACAAAACCCGACAATACTACATCGAGTGTGCAACCTTGGCGGTCGACCCAATTAGGCTATACCGGCGGTGCAACCGACAGGCCCTTGACGTTGTGGCGCTCGATCAGGCGCCCAACCAGGCCGGATTTCTTGGCTTTTTCGACAAAGTCCGCGAGATAGGCCGCACCGGCGAGGTTGGGCTTGGCCGTGCCAACCGCCTGTTGGACGGCGGTGAACTTGCCGTCGAGGATTTTTAGGCCGGGCGCCTTGTCGACGTCCTTCAGCAGGCCGGGACGCAGGCCGGCCAGGACGTCGAGCTTGTCGTCGATGAACTTGTTGAAGGCGGCGTCGAGGCCGCTCACCTGCACCAGGGTGGCGTTCTTGAGGTTGTTCTCCAGCCAGAGGCCGTAGGCCGAACGCGCCGAGACGGCGACGCGCACGCCCTTCTTGTCGACCTCGGCGATGGATTTGATCGGCGAGCCCGGCGGCACCATGTAGGTCGCCTCGATCTCGACATAGGCGGCGGTGAAGGCGATCGTCGCCGCGCGCTGCGGCTCGGCGCCGATCAGGCCGATGTCCCACGCATTCTTGCCGGCTTGGTCGGCGAGCTCGCCTGGCGTCTTGAACGGCACGTAGATCACGGGCACGCCCAGGCTGGCCGCGATCTCGCGCGCCATGTCGGGCGCCACGCCGACCGGCTCGGCGTTCGCACTGCGGCCGGTGACCAGCAGGAAGTTGGAGAGGTTGATGCCGGCGCGCAGGACACCGGTCGGGGCGAGTTCGGCTCGGGCTTGGTCGGACATGGCGGCAGTCTATACTGGGTCGCCATGAAGATCACCGACGTCACGCTCACTCTTTTCGCCTGGGACGACATCCCGCCCACCCAATACGGCCAGCACAGCAAGTTCGCGGGCTCGAGCGCGCTCGGGCTGTTGCGCATCGCCACCGACGACGGCGTCGAGGGCAACGCCTTCCTGGGCTCGGCGTCGAACGGCGCGACCACCGACGGGCAGGGGTTGATCAGCCATCTGAAGTCCGTGCTGATGGGGCGGAACGCCAACCATCGCGAGGCGATCGTGGCCGACCTCTGGAAGCGGCAGCGCGTCGCGGGCGTGCGGGCGATCGGCGCAGTCGACGTGGCGTTGTGGGACCTTCTGGGCAAGGCGATCGGCCAGCCGATCCATCGCCTGCTTGGCACCTATCGCGAAGCGGTGCCGGCCTATGCCAGCTCCGCGGTACTGACGTCGGCCGCCGCCTACGCCGACGAGGCGGTCAAATTCAAAGAGCATGGCTGGGCGGCCTACAAGATTCATCCGCCGACGCGCTGGCGCGAGGACATCAAGGTCTGCGAGGCGGTGCGCCGTGCTGTTGGCGATTACACCATCATGCTCGATTCGACCTGGTCCTACGACTATCCGACGGCGGTGCGGGTCGGGCGCGCCGTCGAGGAGATGGGCTTCCACTGGTACGAGGATCCGCTGGCCGACCAGGACATCTACAACTACGTGAAGCTGAAGCAGCAGCTCTCCATCCCGATTCTCGCCACCGAATATCCCATCACCGGCCTCGATGCTTACCAGCCCTGGATCATGCTGCAGGCCACCGACTTCCTGCGCGGCGACGTCGCGGTGAAAGGCGGGATTACAACCCTTGTGAAGGGAGCCCATCTCGCCGAGTCGTTTCGCATGAACTATGAAGTGCATCACGGCGGCAATTCGCTGAACAATGTCGCCAACCTGCATGTCATTGCCTCGCTCAGGAACACCGAGTTCTTCGAGGTCCTGCTGCCCGACGCGGCCCAAAAATACGGTTTGGAGCAGGATATCGTGGTTGGGCGCGATGGGCTGGTGCACGTGCCCAACGGTCCCGGCTTGGGGGCGGCCATCGATTTCAAGCTGATCGAGCGCAAGAAGATTGCCGTTTTGACCTGAACGGGCGATTCGCGCGCAACCGTGTCCGACGCTGCAACGTTGGTTAGGTACCGCAGCCTTTCTCAAGGAGGATTTCCCATGCAACGCACGTTGCTTGCGCTCGCTTTGATCGTGACCGCCGGCGCTTCCTATGCCCAGACCATGCCGGGCAATGAGCCGCTTGACCCCTATGGTCGGCCCTTGATCGGTCGCAACGATTGGGTGCGTCAGCCTGGCGATCGGCCCGGCCCCGGCAACGCCGGCGGCAACCCCAACATGGCGGCGGCTCCCATGCCGTCTGCCCCGATGATGACGCGCCAGCAAGACGGCCCGCATCAGGTCGCCTTCAAGGACGAGTATGGCTTCCGCTATGACAGCGAAGGCAACCGTCTGAATGCGCGCGGCTACGTTATCTCGCCGCACACCCGGTAAGGTCGCGCGTTTGAGCGAAAGGCCGGCGGTCCGACACGGGCCGCCGGTTTTCGTTTTCGGCTTCTTGTTCTCGGTGGTGTGCGGTGGTGATCTTGCCGGATGAACCCGGCGACCGCGATCTACATCGATGCCGACGCCTGCCCGGTGAAAGCCGAAATCTATCGGGTCGCCGAACGTTACGGCCTCAAGGTCTATGTCGTGAGCAATTCCTACCTCGGCGTGCCGCGCGACCCGCGCGTCGAACTCGTGGTCGTGAGCGATGGCTTCGACGCCGCCGACGACTGGATCGCCGAGCGCGCCGGACCAGGCGACATCGTCGTCACCGGCGATATCCCGCTCGCCGACCGCAGTTTGAAGGCCGGCGCGGCGGTGATCGGCAATAGCGGCGTGCCGTTCACCACATCCTCGATCGGCATGGCGATGGCCAGCCGCGAACTGATGTCGACCTTGCGCGCCATGGGCGAGACGACCGGCGGCCCCAAGCCGATGAGCCAGCGCGACCGCTCGCGCTTCCTGTCGGTGCTCGACGAGACCGTCCAAAAGCTGCGCCGGCAGCGTGGCTGAATGCCGGCCGATCACACCACGCTGCGGTACCGCTCGATGCAGGTGCTGAGCACCCGGTCCATGGGCTGGGCCCACCAGTAATCGGAGAAGACCTCGGCTTCGATAAAGCCGTTGAAGCCCGCGTCTTCGACGGCGCGGCGGATGCGCCGCAGTTCGATCACGCCATCGCCCATCATGCCGCGGTCGTTCAGCATGTCCTTGGTCGGCACCAGCCAGTCGCTGACATGGTAGGCGAGCACCCGCTCGCGGCCAGCCCGCGCGATCCCGGTATAGAGGTCGGGATCCCACCACAGGTGATAGACGTCGACGGCCACGCCGAGCGCGCCGCCATCGGGGTCGAGCCGGTCGGCGATGTCGAGCGCCTGGGCCAGCGTGTTCACGGCGGCGCGGTCGGCGGCGTACATGGGATGCAGCGGCTCGATGGCCAGCGGCAGCCGGGCCTGGCGCGCATAGACCAGCAACTCGGCGATGCCGTCCTCGATCATTTTGCGCGCGCCAACGAGATCCTTGGAAGGCGTCGAGCCCGGTCGCGCGAATTGCGGCAAGCCGCCCGCTACCAGGATGAGGCAGGGCGCCCCCAGTGCCGCGGCCTCGTCGACGGCGCGGCGGTTGTCGTCGCGCGCCGCGGCGAGGTGTTCGCCGGAGGCGGGAAACAGGCCGCCACGACAGTAGCCCGAGAGCTTTAGGCCGGCGTCCCTGATCGTCCGCGCGGCCCGTTCCAGCCCGACCGCAGCAACCTGGTCGCGCCATGGGCTGACGGCTGCAATGCCGTGGCGCGCGCAGGCTTCGACGATGCCCAAAAGGTCGGCCTGCTTGCGCACCGTGGCCGTGTTGAGTGACAGCAGCTCAGGCCCTGCGCTCAGGTCGCGCATCGCGAGCTCACGTCGCCAGGCCGCGCACCGCCAGCACCGCCTTCATGCGTCGGGCCGCGACTTCGGGGTCGCGGAACAGGCCGGCCTTGTCGGCCAGACGGAACAGCTCGGCCAGATGCAGGGCCGAGCGCGCGCTCTCCTGGCCGCCGACCATGGTGAAATGGTCCTGATGGCCGTTGAGATAGGCCATGAAGACCACGCCGGTTTTGTAGAACTGCGTCGGCGCGCGGAAGATGTGACGCGACAGCGGCACGGTCGGTGCCAGGATGGCGTGGAACTTCTCCAGGTCGCCCTCGGCCAGGGCCGCAAGCGATGCAGCGGCGGCAGGCGCGATGGCATCGAAGATGCCGAGCAGGGCGTGCGAGTAGCCGTGTGCGTCGCCGGCGATCAGTTCGGCGTAGTTGAAGTCGTCGCCGGTGTACATCTTCACGCTCTTGTCGAGCCGGCGGCGCATGGCGATCTCGCGGTCCTTGTCCAAAAGCGAGATTTTTACGCCGTCGATCTTGGCGGCCGAGGCATTGATGATCGCCACAGCGGTATCCATCGCCCGGTCGAGATCGCGCGTGCCCCAATAGCCCGCCAGCGCCGGGTCGAACATGTCGCCCAGCCAGTGGATGATCACCGGCTGGCGCACTTGGGCCAGCACACGCTGATAGACGCGGGCATAATCGTCGGCCGAGCGGGCGGCCCGCACCAGGGCGCGCGACGCCATCAGGATCAGACGCCCGCCCACGCCCTCGATGGCGGCGATCTGCTCCTCGTAGGCGCGGATCACGTCGTCGATGGTGTGCGCCGCGGCCGGATCGAGATGGTCGGTGCCGGCGCCGGAGAAGACCTGGGCGCCGTCGCGGCCGCGCGCTGCGGCGACCGAGCGCTTGATCAGCTCGAGCGCCATCGTCCAGTCGAGGCCCATGCCGCGCTGGGCGGTATCCATGGCTTCGGCGACGCCCAGGCCGAGGTCCCACAGATATTCGCGATAGGCGATGGTGCGCTCCCAGTCGGGCGCCGCCTGCAGCCAGGGATCGATGTCGGCGCGCGGATCGGCCACGACGTGGGCGGCGGCCAGCGCCACCCGGTTGAGCGGCCGCGTCACGCGGTCGGGAAAGTGCGCAGCGTCCGACAAGGTGTAGGGCGCGAGGCGGCCGTCGGCGGCGGGCAGAGGCACGATGATCGACATGCTCGGCTCCTCTCAAATCTGTAGCGCGGGCACGTCGACCCAGCGCCGTTCCTTAAAACTCTGGTGGGCGCATTCGACGAGCTGCACGCCCTTGGCGCCTTCGACCAGGGTGTGCTTGAACGGCGCATCCTCGACGACGTGGCGGATGAACATCTCCCATTCGGCCTTGAAGCCGTTTTCGTAGACGACGTTGTCGGGCATCTTCTGCCAGCTTTCGTAGAAGTCGATGGTCTGCTTCTCGTCGGGATTCCACACCGGCCGCGGCGTGGCGGCGCGCGGCTGGATCATGCAGTCGGTGAGGCCGGCGACCGCCGAGCCCAGCGTGCCGTCGACCTGGAAGGTCACGAGATCGTCGCGATAGACCCGCACCGCCCAGCTCATGTTGATATGGGCGATGATGCCGCCCTCGAGCTGGAAGGAGGCATAGGCCGCGTCGTCGGCGGTCGCGGGATAGCGCTTGCCTGCCTCGTCGACCCGCTCGGGAATATGGGTGGCGGCGATGCACGACACCGACTTCACGCTGCCGAACAGGTTGTCGAGCACGTAGCGCCAGTGGCAGACCATGTCGAGCACGATGCCGCCGCCGTCTTCCGTCCGGTAGTTCCATGATGGCCGCTGCGCGGCCTGCCAGTCGCCCTCGAACACCCAGTAGCCGAACTCGCCGCGCACGGCAAAGATGCGACCGAAGAAACCCGAATCGCGCAGCATCTTGATCTTCTGCAGGCCGGGCAGGAACAGCTTGTCCTGCACCGTGCCGTTCTTGACGCCCTTCTGCTTGGCCAGCCGGCAGATCTTCAGCGCCTCGGCGAGGTTGGTGGCGATCGGCTTCTCGCAATAGACGTGCTTGCCGGCGGCGATCGCCTTTTCGAGCAAGGTCGGCCGCATCTGCGTCGTCGCCGTGTCGAAGAAGATGTGGTTGGCGGGATTGGCGATCTCGGCGTCGAGGTCGGTGGTCCAGCGCAGCCCGCCATGCTGCTCGGCAAGCGCCTTCACTTTGTCCGCCGTGCGCCCGACCAGCACCGGGTCGAGCATGACGCGCGAGCCGTCGGACATCGCCACGCCGCCCTGGGCGCGGATGGCGGCGACCGAGCGGATCAGGTGCTGGTTCACGCCCATGCGTCCGCTGACGCCGTTCATGATCAGGCCGAGGGTACGCTGAGGCATGTATAGGAGCTCCTCATTCACTTTCCTCCCCTGCGCGGAGTCCGCGCAGGGGAGGTGTCGCCGTCTCGCGGCTTGTAACCAAGCAGCTTAGGCGACGGAGGGGTCAGCGATCGAGCCAGACATCCTCGAAGCGAAAGCCGTTGTAGACGCTGTTGACCTGCGGCACGTAGCCCTTGACGTAGGGCTGCATGCAGATTGCCGCGCGGTTCCACATGACGACCGGCCGCGCGCCGTCCTCGAGGAGCTTGCGGTCGATCTCCCAGACGAGCTTGCGCCGCTTGTCGATGTCGGTCTCGGTCGATTGCGCCTCGAACAGCTTCTCGATCTCCGGGTTGCAGTAGCCGGTGTAGTTGCGCTCCGACTTGCAGGAGAAATTCTCGAAGAAATTCTGGTCGGGATCGTCGACGCCGTTGCCGGTGGTGTTGAGTCCCACCGTGTAGTCCTTGCGCGCCACGCGGGTGAACCACTGCGAGGTGTCGATGATCTCGAGCTCGGCGTCGACATAGATTTCCTTGAGATGGCTGAGCAGGATGACGGCGGGGTCCTTGTAGAGCGAGATGCCGCGCGCGCCGACCTTGAGCTTCAGCCGCTTGTCGGGACCGTAGCCCGCCTTCTGCATGATGGCGCGGGCCTCGGCGCGGTTCTTCTCGACGTCCGGGCCATAGCCCGGAATGTCCGCCAACTGGTCGGCCGGCAGGCCCCACACGCCGTCCTTGGGCGGCTGCATGGTGCCGCCGACCTCGGCGTTGCCCTGGTTCAGGATGTCGATGAAGGCCTTGCGGTCGAGCGCCAGCACCAAGGCCTTGCGGAGCTCGGCATTGTCGAATGGCGGCGCCTCGCGATTGAGGATCAGGTTGGTGGTGTTGTTCATCGAGGTGACCTCGCACACCGCGTTGGGCACCTGGCTCTTGATGTCCTTCAGGAGCGGGATCGTCACCTCCCACGGGAAGGTGATGTCGAAGCGGCCCGAGACGAAGCTCAGGATCGCGGTCGAGCGGTTGGGCACGATGGTGAACTCGATGGCGTCGAGATAGGGCCGGCCCTTCTTCCAGTAGTCGGGGTTCTTGGCGATCTTGAAGCCCTCGTTCTGCTTGAACTCGACGAACTTGAAGGGACCGGTGCCGACCGGCCGGGTCCGCATCTGCGCCGCCGGCACGTGACAGGGATAGATCGGCGAATAGCCCGACGCGAGCAGGGCCAGCAACGAGGGCTGTGGGCGCTTGAGGTGGACGGTGGCTTCGAGATCGCTGTCGGCGGTGACGCGATCGACATTGCCGTACCACGACTGGCGGGGATTGCGGCGCAGCTTCTGCTCGCCCTTGCCGGTCAGCAGATCGAAGGTGCAGACGACGTCCTTGGCCGTGAAAGGCTGGCCGTCGTGCCATTTCACGCCGTCCTGCAGCTTGAAGGTGAGGTCCTTACCGTCGGCGCTCCAGCTCCACGACTTGGCGAGATCGGGGACGATGCCTTGCGGGCTGTTCTGCGCCTTGTGCTGATCGTAAAGGACCAGGTTGTTGAACAACGGCATGAACGGGATGACCGTGGAGTTGGTCGCCTCCTCGTGGATCGACGTGCTGGGTGGGTTGTCGCGGTGGTACATCTTCAGCACGCCGCCGCTCTTCTGCGCCAGCGCCACACCACTCGAACACACCAAGGCAGCCACCAAGCCGCCCAGCAGGATCATCGGCCGCATCGTCGTTTCCTCCCTGTCGCGCCGCGTGTCGAGCCGCGCCGTCGCACGCCCAGTTTACATCGGCCAGGGCGGTGCGACAGGCTGAACAGGGCCCGCTCTGCGGCCCCTCGTTCCACGACGAAATGTTCGATCAGGCCGCCTGGGTCGTCCGCATTGCGCGCGAGTAGCGCGGGCACACTTCGCGGGCGAAGCGGGTCATCATGCGCTGGCGCACTTCGATCGGCGTGCCGGGCGTGGCCGACGACACCATGAAATAGTTGAAGCCGAGCGCGGCGAGCTGGTCGATGCGCCGGCAGATCGTCGCCGGGCTGCCGACCAAATTGGAGTCCATGAACGGACCGAGCTCGGCGGGGTCGGTGAGCTTGCGCAGGTTGGCGAACATGCGGCTGAAATCCTGGTACTCGGGAATGTCGGCCCACGGATCGGCGTCGGACTCGTAGTGACTGCACTGCAGGTCGAAGTAGGGCGGGTAGTAGCGGCGGCCGAGCTGGCGCGCCTCCTCGTCGCTGTCGGCGATGAACATTTTTACCGAGATCGGCAGGATCGCATCCTTGGCCGCCGCGCCGGCCCGCGCCCGCCAGCGGTCGAGAATTCGGCTCAGCAGCTTGTCGGGAAAGGTCGACAGGCAGATCGGCGCCACGCCGAGATCGCCCATCACCTCGGCGCTGCCCGGGCTGCCGATGGCGCCGTAGAAGCGCACTTTCTTCGCGATCGGCTCGGGCCTCAGCCGAATCGGCCGCTCGATCTTCCAGAACGATCCGTCGTGGCTGAACGGCTCGCCCGAAAGCCCCTTCTCGACGATGTGGTAGCATTCCGCAAAGCGCGCGCGGGCTTCGTTCATGTCGACGTTGTAGGCGTCGTATTCCATTTTTGCAGTGCCACGGCCGATGCCGAGATGCAGCGTGCCGCGGGTCATGCTGTTCAGCATGGCGATCTCTTCGGCGAGCCGCAGCGGATGGTACCAGGGCAGCACCAGCACCGATGTGCCGAGCGATAGGTCGGGAAACGCCGCTGCGATGTGCGCCATGAAGAGCAGCGGGCTTGGCGTGGGATAGTAGTCGCTGAAATGGTGCTCCAGCAGCCAGGCGGCGTCGTAGCCCAGCCGGTGGCCTAGCGCGCAATCCTCCATGACCTCGCGATAGAGCGACTGGTCGGACTTGTGCACGTCGCTCGCCGGCGCGGCCTGGAAACCGAAGGCTAGGTCGTTCATTTCGTTTCCTCGGGTTCGTTTGTTGCTCTAAGGCTAGCAGGCCGGGCGGTTTGCTGTCGCTCGCTGGATTGGCAGCCTCTCGCTCTGTGATGCGTTTTGCATAGGCCATGGCCATGTCGGTGCGCAGACGGATCGGATGGGCGGCAGCCGCGATTTTCGGCCCGCTGCTGCTCGCCGCGGTGGCGGCGCCCTATCTGGTCGACGTCGAAGCCTACAAGCCCGCCCTAATCCAGGCGGTGAAGGAGGCGACCGGCCGCGAGCTGGTGATCGAAGGACCGATGAGGCTGTCGCTCTTGCCGGTGCCGCAGGTCAGTGCCCAGCAGGTTCATTTCGCCAATGCCGTCGGCGCCGAGGGCGCCCAGATGATCGATGTGCGCTGGATCGGCGCCTCGCCATCCTGGTGGGCGTTGCTCAAGGGCCAGGTCGAGGTCGGCCGGCTGACGCTTTACCAGCCGACCATCGTGCTGGAGACCGACGCCAACGGCGTGCCCAACTGGCAGTTCAAGCCGGGTGCCGGCGCCGCCCAGCCGAAGGGCGCGCCGGCCGCCGGCCTGCATCTCGCGGTGGGCAAGCTGCGCATCGTCCAGGGCACGCTGAGCTACACCAATCCGCAAACCAAACAGACGCTCAAAGCCGAGCAGGTCGAGGCGACGGCCTCGGTCGGCTCCTTGCAGGGGCCGTTGTCGATTGCCGGCTCCGCCACGGTGAACGGCGTACCGCTGTCGCTGGATTTCAGCCTTGGCGAACCGAAGCCCCAGGGCCACGAGACCGCGTTCAGCCTGCAGGTGTCGAGCGGCAAGCTCGACTTCAAGGGCACTGTCAGCGACGTCAGCGCCAACGCCGATGTGAAGGGCCATCTCGCGGTGTCGACCGGCGTGCTGACCAACTTCATCGCCACCGTGGTTCGAGCGACCGGACAGGCTGAGCCCAAGTTCGACGCTCCGGTGGTTGGCACCTTCACCTTCGACGGCGGTGTCGAATATTCGCCGACGCGGCTTGCCATCACCGACTTCAAGATGTCGCTGGCCGGCGAGACCGCGTCGGGCTCTTTGGCGCTCGAGGAGGCGAAAACGCCATCGCTCAGGGGCCGCGTCACCTTGCCCAAGGTCGATGTCGAGAAGTGGCTGGCGCTGCTGGCCACGCCGGGCGCCTTCCAGCCGCCACCGCCGGCGTCCAAGCCTGCCACGGTCGCCAAGCCCGGATCGCTCTCGCCGTTCCCCGTCGAGATGGATATTTCGCTGTCGCTCGATATCGCCGAGGTGCTCTATCGCAAGGGCACGGTGCGCGACCTGGCGCTGGCGGTCGAGATCCACAAGGGCGTCATCACCGTGCCGCAGCTCAAAGCCGTGCTGCCCGGCGGCATGGTCCTGCAGGCCCACGCAGCCGCTGCGGCGGCGCCGGCAACGGCGCCCGCCAAGGCCGCGACGCCAACCGCCAAGCCCGCGGCCAATCCGGTGCAAGCCAGCGGCGAGATCAGCCTCGCCGGGCCGAAGCTGCGCGATACGTTGGCCTGGCTGGACATCGATACGTCAGGCGTGCCGGCCGACAAGCTGCAGACGCTCGACCTCAAGGGCACGCTCGCCTCGACGGCAAACGGCCTGCAGATCGGCGATCTCGCGGTCGATCTCGATGGCCAGCACGCCACCGGCAGCGGCGCCGTCACCTTCTCGGCGCCGGTGACGGCGACGGCGACGCTGCAACTCGACCGCTTCGACCTCGATACCTATCTCCCGCCCGAACCGGCCCCGCCGATCGTCCCGACCGCTGGCGCCGCCACGGCGGCGACCGACGCGCCGAAGGCGCCTGCGAGCACCCCGGCGACGATCGTGCCGCCGGCGCCGCCGCTGCCCGACAAGACCGTGCCGGTGTTCGGCCTCAAGGTGAAGCTGGCCAAGCTGGTGTTCCGCAAGCAGACGCTGAGCGGCGTCGAGACCGACGCGTCGGTCCAGGGCAATCTCCTGAAGCTGAATTCGGTCAAGGTCGCCGACCTGTTGGGCGCCAAGATCGACCTCCATGGCTCGATGACCGATTTCGCCACGGCGCCGCGCTACGACCTCACCTTCAATGCCACCATGCCGGATGCCGACAAGGTGATCGACTATGCCGGCTTGCCGAAATTCATCAACGGCAAGATCGGCGCTGTGTCGGCCGGCGGCGGCGTGGTTGGCACCGGGGACGCCATCGCCCTGCGCAACGCGACCGCGACTCTGCTGGGCAGCACCCTGCGGGCCACCGGCGCGCTGTCGTTGGGGCAGAACTTCCGCTTCGACTTCCCGAGCTTCACGCTGCAGACCCAGGATGGGAGCCGGCTGCTCGCGGTGGCGACGGGTCAAGGACAGAACGGCATTGGCGCGATTTCGGCCGCTGGTGCCTTCAAGGGCGACGACAAGCGCGCGAGCTTCGACGGCAACCTAACGGCGGTCGGTACCGCGATGTCGGGCCACATCGACGCTACCCTCGGCAAGCGGCCGAACATCACGGCCAATCTCAGGGTCCCCGGCACGCTCGACTTCGACCATTGGCTGGGCGTTTCAGAGCGCCCGCCGTCGGCCGCGCCGGCGTCGGCAGTCGCCACAGCCCCACCGGCGGCAGGTGCTCCCGCCGCGGCGCCTGTGCTGCCGGTGCCCGTCGGTCCGCCGCGTGTGGCGACCGGCAAGCCGGTCGATCTCTCGGCGCTGCGCGCCTTCGACGCCACGCTGAACCTCGAAACCAGCGCCATCGCCGTCGCCTCGCTCAAGGTGACCTACGCCGACATGCAGGCGAGCCTGCGGAACGGCCTCTTCAAGATCGCCAAGCTCACCGGCCAGTTCTATGGCGGCGCCGTCGATTTCAACGGCACGATCGATGCCGGCAAGGATACCCTGGCGCTCGACCTCAAGGGCAGCCTGCAGGGCATCTATCTCTCCGAGATGCTGCGCGGCACCGCCGGCACCAACAACTTCGGCAACCAGCACCTGATGATCTCGGTCGACGGCAAGATCACCGTCATGAACATCGAGCTCAAGGGCAGCGGCACGACGCCCGAGCAGATCCGCAACACGCTGAGCGGCAGCGGTCAGGTGAGCGGCTATCTCTACCCGGCGGTCGCCGGCGGCTCGCTGGGCTTCGCTTCGTTCGCCACCGGCCTGGGCAGCGTCTTCAGCACCGAGATGGGCTTCAACTCGGCGGTGCTGGCGGGTTTCATCAACCATCAGAGCCCGATCACGGGCGAGCTGCTGCTTTCGGGCAATACGGTGACCCTGCAGAACCACAAGGTGCAGGGCCAGAACGCCATCGCCCTGATCACCAGCCGCACGAGCCTGACGCAAGCGATTACCGACACAACGATCGCGCTCGACACCGGCCGCCGCGGCCAGGCCGACTATGTCATGACGGTGAAGGGCCCGATCTCCTCGCCGACCATGAGCACGCGCGGCGGCGGCAACTAGGACGCGGCGCTACGCCGCGCGGGCCTTCAGGATGTCCCAGGCCTGGCGGAAGGCCTGCGCCATTTCCGCCGCCGGCACGGCGCCCGAGAACAGCACATGACCCTGCAGGGCGAAGCTCGGCACGCCCTGGATGCCGCAGCTGTGCGCCTTGCGGTCGGCCGCCAGCACTTCGGTGCGGCCGCTATCGCCCGACAGCATCGCCGCCACGTCATCGCGGTCCAGCCCGCCCTCGGCGCCGAGCGCCGCCAGCACCTTGTCGTCGCCGATGTCGGCGCCGTTGCCGAAATAGCCCTCGAACAGCGCCTCGACGACGCCATCCTGCACGCCCTTCTGGCCGGCCAGCCGGATCAGGCGGTGGGCGTTCAAGGTATTGGGCGTGCGGCTCAGCCGCTCGAGATGGAAGTCCAGTCCGACCGTGGCGGCGGTCTCGGTGATGCGCTCATCGAGCTGGCGGGAGCGCTCGGCGCTGCCGAACTTGGCGATGCGGTACTGCGCGCGATCGACGCCTTCGCTCGGCATGTCGGGATTGAGCTGAAAGGGATGCCAGGCGACGGTGAAGTGCAGACGCTGGTGCTCCAGGAGATCGAGCGCGCGCTCGAGCTGGCGCTTGCCGATGTAACACCACGGGCAGATCACGTCGGAGATGACGTCGATGCGGCCAACAGGCTGAGCCTGGTCCATGGCGGTTTCCTTTCCCTATTGCAGAGAAGCCTATACCCGCGTCGAATCCCCGGCAACGAGGAGACCCTTATGGAAAAGCCCGAATACCGTTCTGCGCTGATCGTCGGCACCGGCCCGGGGCTGAGCGCCTCGCTCGCCCGCCTGTTTGCCAAAAACGGCCTCGCCGTTTCAGTGGCTGCCCGCCAGACCGACAAGCTCGCTGCACTTGCGAAGGAGACCGGCGCCGAGGTTCATGCCTGCAACGCCGCCGATCCGAAGGAAGTTGCGGGCCTGTTCGCGGCCCTCGACGCCGGAGGGCGCACCGCGGACGTCGTGGTCTACAACGCCAGCGGCCGGGTGCGCGGTGCGCTGGTCGACCTGCCGCCGGACGATGTCAGGCGCGCGATCGAGGTCAGCGCCTTCGGCGGCTTCCTGGTGTCCCAGCAGGCGGCTCAGCGCATGGTGCCCAAAGCGCATGGCGCCATCTTCCTGACCGGCGCCACCGCGGGCGTGAAGGGCTTCGCGCTGTCGGCCAGCTTCGCCATGGGCAAGTTCGCTCTGCGCGGGCTGGCCCAGTCGATGGCCCGCGAGCTTTCGCCCAAGGGCATTCACGTCGCCCACTTCGTGATCGATGGCGGCATCAGGAGCGCTTCGCGGCCGGTGCCGTCCAACGCGCCCGACAGCCTGCTCGACCCCGACGCCATCGCCGAGACCTACTGGGCGACGCTCCAGCAGCACCGCAGCGCCTGGAGCTGGGAGATCGAGGTCAGGCCGTGGGTCGAGAAATTCTAGGCGTTGTCGTCCTGAGCGAAGCGAAGGACCTCATCGCCCCTTGCCGAGAGCATGAGATCCTTCGCTTCGCTCAGGATGACAGCTACATTCGCTGTTTGGCGGCCAACGCCAAGCGGCAAGTGGGAGGAGATCCATGCGCATCCACAACATTTATGTCGACGACAAGGGCGAGACGCATTTCCGTGACATCCAGGTCGAATGGAAGCACGAGGGCCGCGGCGGCAAGACCTCGGACACGTTCCCGGCGACCGGCATCATCTTTCGCCAGACGCCCGGGACTTACGACTACGAATGGCACCCCGCACCGCGCCGGCAATACATCATCAACCTCGACGGCGGCGTCAGCATCCAGGCGAGCGACGGCGAGACACGCATCATCGGCGCGGGCGAGGTGCTGCTGGTCGAGGACACGTCCGGCAAGGGCCATTTCTCCAAGGCCATCTCGGGCAAGATGCGCCATTCGATTTTCGTGCCGATCGAGTAGGAGTTGCGGTGGCGAGCGCATTGATGGTCGTCGACGTCCAGCAGGGCATGTTCTCCCTGCCCTCGCCGCTGCATCGCGGCGAGGAGGTCGTGCGTCGCATCGCCGACCTGCTGGGCCGCGCCCGTGCCGAAGGCGTGCCGGTCGTCCATATCCAGCACGACGGCGGTCCCGGCCATGTCCTCGCCAAAGGGTCGCCGGGCTGGCCGCACCATCCGATGGTCGCGCCGCGCGCCGGCGAGATGGTCGTCGAGAAGCGCCATAGCAGCGCGTTCCACGACACCGATCTGCATCGACGCCTCGGCGATGCCGGCATCGATCGGCTGGTTATCGCCGGCATGCAGACCGAGATGTGCGTCGATTCCGCCTGCCGCGGCGCGGCGGCGCTGGACTATCGTGTCGTGCTGGTGGCCGACGCTCACACGACGTATGACACACCGGTGCTTGGCGCAGACCTCATCATCGCCCACCACAATCGCCTGCTTGGCCGCGGCTTCGTCGAGTTGGCCGAAGCCCGGCAGGTTCGCTTTCAGGAGTAGCCATGAACGTCCAGACCGTCCTCGACCCTACCAGCGACCTCGTCGAGCAGGCCAAGCGCGTGCTGCCGGGCGGCAGCTTCGGCAACATGCCGGCCGAGGTGATCTTGAAGGAGGGCAAGGGCGGGCGCATCTGGGACGAGGCGAGCCGCGAATACGTCGATTTCCTCCTGGGCTCCGGGCCGATGTTCGTGGGCCACGGCCATCCCGAGGTGACGGCGGCGATCCAGGCGCAGGTGCCGCTCGGCACCACCTTTTTCGGCAACAACCGCCATGGCATTGCGCTGGCCGAGGCGATCTGCGACGCCGTGCCGTGCGCCGACCAGGTGCGCTTCGTCTGCTCCGGCACCGAAGCCGATCTCTACGCCATGCGGGCGGCCCGCGCCTTCCGCAAGCGTGACAAGATCCTCAAGTTCGAGGGCGGCTATCACGGCATGAGCGACTATGCGCTGATGTCGCTGGCGCCCAAGCGGCCCGGCAACTTCCCGCGCCCGACGCCCGATTCGGCCGGCATTCCCAAGTCGGTGCAGGACGAGATGCTGGTGGCCGCCTTCAACGACGTCGGCATGGCCGAAAGCCTGATCGAGGAACACAAGGACGAGCTCGCGGGCGTGATCGTCGAGCCGTTCCAGCGCCTGATCCCACCCAAGCCGGGCTTCCTGCAGGCCTTGCGCGACGTCACCGCCAAGCACGGCATTCCGCTGATCTTCGACGAGGTGGTGACCGGCTTCCGCTTCGCCTACGGCGGGGCGCAGGAATACTACGGCGTCACGCCCGATCTCTGCAGCCTGGGCAAGATCGTGGGCGGCGGCTTCGCACTCGCCGCCGTCGCCGGCCGCGCCGATATCATGAAGCACTTCGACCGGCTGGCGATGGACGACGAGGATTTCATCTTCCAGGTCGGCACCCTCTCGGGCAATCCCGTCGCCGCCGTGGCCGGCCTTGCCACCCTCGAAGTCTTGAGACGACCCGGCGCCTACAAGCAGGTGTTCGCCACCGGCCGCGAACTGATGAGCGCGCTGTCGGAGATCGTGAAGGAGGCCGGCATCAAGGCCCAGGTGATCGGCGAACCGCCGCTGTTCGACATCTACTTCACCGACCAGCCGATCAAGGACTATCGCGATACGCTCAGCGCCGACGCCGCGATGGCCAAGCGCTTCAACCAGCTTTTACGCACCCGCGGCATCATGAAGGGCGAGAGTAAGTATTACGTGAGCCTGGCCCACGACCGCGCCGACATCGACCACACGATCGCGGCGTGGACGGACGCCATTCGCGAGCTCAAGGCCTAGGGCGCAGAGGCCCGGCTCCACACGGAACCGGGCCCGCGCTGCGTCAGAGACAGATCGGCATCAACGCGGGATTTCTCGGCCGACCGCATTCAGGTCACGGTTGAGTTGGGCCTGCTCAACGCGCGTGATGTGACCGCCGTGCAGGCGGGCGTCGGCTCGCTCCTCGGCGCGGATGCCACGCTCCTGCAGGCGCATCGCGTGGGCCTGAGCCCTGGTGATCTCGCCTTCGCGGCGCTCCTGCGTGATGCGGCGTTCCTGACGCGCGATCCGATCGTTCACCTGATCGCGGCGCGGATGGTTGCGGTCCCACGCCGATTCGGCGAAGACCGGCGTCGCGACGGCCGCGACGCATGCGCTGACGATTGTCAGCAACACGGATTTGCGGAAAATTGACATGACGCTCTCCTCGTCCGGTTCGGCGCCGTCTGATCGAGCGGCGCCGTGAAGACTACGCCCCGACACGAGAAACCATCCTTCCCCGCGACCAAGGGGTAAGGGAGGTGTAAGCCGTATTGCTGACAAATCGGGGGAGGATGGTGTGCGGCGGCACCGTATAGGACGTTGGAGGACGTCATGACTTTCGAAGTCGATCCGAGAACGGCGCTGAACAAGCTGGCCTTTGGACCGGGCACCACCGAACGTCACGACATCGCCAAGACCGGCCTCGAAGGCTGGCTGATGCAACAGCTCAGGCCGCCGACCGACGACGATTGCGCGGCCCGCATCGCCGAGGCGCATCTGCGGCTGAAGTACACCAGCAAGACTCCCGAGGCCGAGGTCGACGAAGAGCGGCCGGTCGGCGTCATCGCCGAGCCGATCGACCAGCACTGGAAGACCGTCGAGAAGAACACGCCGGGCCAGGAGCGGACGTTCCTGCGCACCGCCGTGGCCGCGGCGACCCTAATCCGCGCCGTGCACAGCCGCTGGCAGTTGCGCGAAGTGCTGGTCGACTTCTGGCACAACCATTTCAACGTCAACGCGCTGGGCGACAACCTGGTCGCCGTGGCGTTGCCGGCCTACGACCGCGATGTCATCCGCCGCCACGCCCTCGGCAATTTCCGCGCGATGCTGGAGGCCGTGGCGTCGAGCGCGGCCATGCAGATCTATCTCAACAACCGCTCGTCGCGCGGCGGGGCGGCCAACGAGAACTACGCCCGCGAGCTCTTCGAGCTGCACACGCTCGGCCGGCCAGCCTACCTCAACGCGCTCTACAACAAATGGCGCAAGGTGCCCGGCGCGCTGGACGGCCATCCGCAGGGCTACATCGACCAGGACGTCTACGAGGCGGCGCGCGCCTTCACCGGCTGGACGATCGAGGACGGCGCTGGCATCGGCGCCGGCCGTCGCCTGCCGATGACCGGCAGGTTTACCTACGTCGAGACCTGGCACGACAACTACCAGAAGCGCGTGCTGGCCAGCGAATTCGATCCCTACCAGTCGCCGCTCGCCGACGGCCGGCGCGTGCTCGACCTGGTCGCCGACCACCCGGCGACCGCGCGCTTCGTCTGCGACAAGCTCTGCCGCCGCCTGGTGTCCGACACGCCCGACCCGGCGATGGTCTCGGCCGCCGTCAAGGTCTGGACCGAAGAGCGGCGCAAGCCCGACCAGATCGCCCGCACGGTCGAGGCGATCGTGCGCTCCGACTCGTTCGGCCGTTCGGCCGGCGCCAAGGTGAAGCGGCCAATCGAGCTCTACGCGTCCTTCGCTCGCGCCGCCGGCATCGACATCACGCCGACGCCCGGCCTGCTGGGCGAGCTCGATGCCAGCGGCCAGCGGCTCTTCGGCTGGGGCCCGCCGACCGGCCATCCCGACGAGAACGACTACTGGCTGAGCTCCAACATGATGCGACGGCGTTGGTCGCTGCTGCTGGGCTTGGCCGACGATGCCTGGAAGGCGGGCGCCCCGCGGATTGTCCCTGCAATCGCCGAAAAGTCGACGCCAGAGGAGGCCGTGGGCGCCGCGCACCGCCAGCTTCTGGGCGTCGAGCCGCCGGCCAAAATCACGCTCGCCATCGTCGAAGGCATGGGGCTGAAGCGCGGCTTGCCATTCGACACCCGCAAGGATGCGCTTCCGCTCGCGCGACGCCTGCTGGCCTACTGCGCCATGACCCCGGCCTTCCAGACGAGGTGATGCCATGCTGACCCGTCGCCATCTGTTCGCGACTTCGACGGCGCTGGCCCTGGCGCCATCGGTCCGTGCTTTCGCCGGGCCGGAACTGGCACCGGCGGCAGGGCCGCTGCTCGTCTGCGTCTTCCTGCGCGGCGGCATGGATTCGCTGGGCATCGTGGCGCCCGTCGATGACCGCGACTATGTCGCCGACCGCCCGCCTGAGCTGCGCCTGCTGGCCGACGGCGACAAGCCGGCGCTGCGCCTCGAGGGTACGCCGGCCGGCCACGATTTCCGCCTGCATCCCGAGATGGGCGGCTTGCGCGAGCTCTACCAGGACAAGCGCGTGGCGCTGGTCCATGCCTCGGGTCTCGCCAACGGCACGCGCAGCCATTTTGGCGCGCAGGAGCTGATCGAGCGCGGCATCGCCAATCCCGATGAGGCCTCGCAGGTGACGGGTGGCTGGATGGCGCGGTGGCTCGCGGCGACAGGGGCGGCGCAGACGCCGGCTTTCGCTGCTGTCCCTGGCCTACCTGAGGAACTCGCCGACCACGCCGACACGATCTGCGCGGCCGACCTGCGCGGCGGCATGAACGTGCCGGGGGGCAAGCAGGCGGTGGCGGTGTTCAAGCATCTCTATGTCGGCAGCAGCGCCTTCGAGCAGGCGGCCCGGCGCACGCTGCACGGCATCGTCTTGATCGACGGTCGCCTGCGCGAGCCTGACGGCAAGGTGGTGGCCTATCGGCCGGGCGGCGGCGCGGCCTACGACGACACCGAGATCGGCCGCGGACTGCAGTCGGTCGCCCGGGTCATCCGCATGGACCTCGGCATCCGCGCCTTCGCCGTCGACATGGGCGGCTGGGATACCCACGAGAACCAGCCGCCGCGGCTGGCCAACCTGGCAGGCCAGCTGGCGCGCGCGCTGGGCGCCTTCCACGGCGACCTGCACGACCGGCTCGACCGCATCGTGCTTGTGGTCATGAGCGAATTCGGCCGGCGCCTGCGGTCCAACAAGAGCAACGGCACCGATCACGGCCATGCCGGCCTCACCATTGTCTCGGCGCCGCATATCGCGGGCGGCGTGATGCACGGAAGCTGGCCCGGCTTGTCGTCCGCTCGGCTCGACAATGCCGTCGATCTCGCGCTCACCACCGACATCCGCAGCATCCTGGCGGAGCTCATGGCGGGCCCGCTCGGCACGCCTGCCGCACCGGCCGCGGTCTTCCCGCATTTGGAGCCCAAGAAGGTCGGCCTCATTTAGCTAGGGAAGTTCCATTCCCCTCTTCTTGAGCAGCGCTGCCTTGTCCGGCCCGTGCAGGGCGGCGAGCAGGGCATCGGCCGCGCCCTGGTCGCGTGCGGCCGCGCTGACCGCGCCGGCATAGATGATGTAGGTCTGCACCTCGAGCGGGATCGGGCCCACCAGCACCACGCCCGGCACAGCCAAAAGCTCGCTCGCCGGCTGCATGGCGATATCGGCTTCGCCACTCACGATCTTCTCGGCGGCCAGGCCGCCCTTCACCAGCACGCTCTTGGGTTTTAGCTGCTCGGCAATGCCCATCCTCTCGAACAGCTTGGCAAGATAGATGCCGGCGGTGCCGCCTGACGCCGGATCGGTATAGGCGATGGCCCGCGCGGCGAGCAGGGTCTGCTTAAAAGCATCGACGCTGGAGATGTCCGGCACGGGCGCGCCCTGCTTGATGGCGACGCCGATGCCGACGCGGGCGAGCGGTTTCACGCTGCTTTCAACGGCCTTGCTGCCGAGCAATGGCGCCAGCGCCGCCGGAGGCAGCACGACGACGTCGAAATACTCGCCGCCCGCGATGCGCCGCGCGAGTCCGCCCGCGGTGTCGTTTTCGACCGTGACCTTGTGGCCGCTCTTCTTCTCGAACTCCGGCACCAGTTCCAGCGCCACCGACTTGAAGGCGCCGGCGGTCAGCAGTTTCAGGTCGGCGGCCGACGCCGGGGCGATTGCGGCGAGGGCAAACAGGGCGATCAGCAAGACGCGCATGGTTTCTCCTAGGCAGGCGCACCCATGATGTAGGGTTTTAACGCCGCGTACATGAAGGCATGAGTGGGCGTCGGCACGCCGTGCTTTCGGCCCAGCTCGACCACCTTGCCGGAAAGCCACGGCAATTCGATCCGATTGCCGCGCAAAAGATCGACGGCCATCGAGGCCATGAGATGGGATGGGGCGTTGCGGTTGAAGTTCAGCGTCTTGTCGACGGCATCGGCGGGCAGGGCCACGCCCGCCGCGCGGCCGACCGCGGCCACTTCCTCGTAGGCGGCGGTGAACCAGGGTGCGATGTCGGAATCGTCGCGCAGCTTGCCGATCGGCAGCCGGGTCAGCGCCATCATGCTGGCGTTCGATGCGAGCAGGATGAACTTCATCCAGAGGTCGGCCAGGATCGATTGGCTCGGCACGCCCTCGATGCCGGCCTTTTGGCACATCGCGGCGAACGCCTCGGCGCGAGCGCTCTGGGTGCCATCGAGCTCGCCGAACACCATGCGCATCACCGTACCGGTCTGGCGGATCACGCCGGGCTCGGCGATGGTGGCGCTGATATTGGCGACGCCGCCCATCACGGCTTGCTTGCCCACGATCGGCGCCAGCCGCTCCGACGCATCGACGCCGTTCTGCAGGGGAATGACGGCGGTGCCCTTGCCCACCATCGGCTTGATCGCCGCGCCCGCACTCTCGACATCCCAGAGCTTCACGCAGAAAAGCACGACATCGACCGGCCCTACGGACGCAGGCTCGTCGGTCGCCTGTGTGGGCTTGAGATGGGTGTCGCCGCGCGGGCTTTCGACCTTGAGGCCCTTGCTCTTGATCGCCGCGAGATGCGCGCCGCGGGCGATGAAGGTGTCGTCGGCGCCTGCCTTGGCCAGCGCCGCGCCATAGCCCCCGCCGACGCCGCCCGCTCCGACTACCGCGATACGCATGCCACGCTCCCCATTACGATCCGGCCGGCGCTGCAGGTTGCGACCGTGCCTTCCGCATCCTCGATCCTGAGACCGCCGTCCGCCGGCAGCTCGTGTTCCTCGCCCTGCAAATGCAAGACCGCCCGTCGGCTTGGACAATAGGCGATGTGCAAGCCCGCTCCCAAGCGCCGTGTGTCGCCAGCATTGATCACCGCGAGATCGACGCGCACCCGGCTGCGCTCGCCCATCAGGTTCACGACCTCGACCGGCCCCGCCTCCAGTCGGCTCACGATCGGCGTCTCGCCGGCGAAGCGCACCGGCTCGAAGGGCCGGCGCACATCGATGTCGCCGGCAGGTGTTTGCAGCATCAGGCCGGATCCGGCCACCAGCACCTGCATGCGGTCGAAGCCCGTATAGTCGGAGAAGGGTCCGGCAACGGTGATCGGCGTGCGGCTGAAGCGCCAGGTATCGCCCTCGAAGGCGATGTCGGTGGTGACGCCGCCGCCGTTCTTCCACGGCGTGCGGACATACCGGCTGGGATCGAGGCGCGTGACCACCGCGCTCTTCATCCGCTGACGGCGACCGCGCCTTGCGCCAGCAGGGACTCGATCTCGCCGGCGCTATAACCATGCTCGGCGAGAATCGCGGCGGTGTGCTGGCCGGTGACCGGCGCGGTTCCGCGCGGCGTGCCATCGGCCTGCGGCAGCATGCCGGGCAGCGCGGGCACCGGCACCGGCCGGTTGAAGCCTGCCTGGGCGAGCCATTGGATCAGGCCGGTTTCGCGGACCTGCGGCTGCTCCAGGAACTCGGCGTAGCTGTTCAGCCGCTCGTGCATGATGCGCGCTTCAGTGAGCCGCTTGCGCCATACCGCCCACGGCTGGGCCTCGAGCGCCGGCCGAACGACGGCGTGGAGCGCCACGTCGTTGGCGAGGCGCTCCGCCTGCGTGGCGAAGCGCGGATCGTCGGCCACCTCCGGTCTCTCCATCGCCGTGCAGAGGCTCCGCCAATCGCGATCGTTGATCGCCACCATCGACATCCAGCCGTCGGCGATCCTGAACACGCCGACCGCCGCGCCGCCGGGCTTCATCGTGCCGCCTTCGAGATGGCTGGCCATCAGCCGGATCGATTGCAGCGCCGTCGCCGCCTGCATCAGGCTGACATCGATGTAGCGGCCGCGCGGCTCGTCGCGGCGGGCATAGAGCGCGGCCGACAGCGCCTGGAAGGCATAGAGCGCCGTCGACATGTCGACCACGATCACCGGCACGCGGTGCGGGATGCCGTCCTGGCCGCGGTTTTCCATCATCAGGCCGGTATAGGCCTGCAGCACCGGATCCATCGCCGGCCGTTCGGCCAGCGGCCCGCTCTGGCCGAAGCCCGAGATCGAAAGGTAGAGCAGCCGCGGCTCGCGGGCGGCGACACTGTCATAGTCGAAGCCGAGCCGGCGGATGACACCCGGCCTGAAGCCCTCGAGGAATATGTCGGCGCCCTTCAGCAGCCGCCAGACTACCTGCTTGCCGGCCTCGCTCTTGAGATCGACCGCGATGCTGCGCTTGCCGAGATTGCCGACGATGGAAAACGCCGAATGGCTGCCGTAGCGCGTGCCCAGCGTGCGCGCCCAGTCGCCCTCGCCGACACCCTCGACCTTGATCACCTCGGCGCCGTGCTGGGCCAGCAGCATGGCGCAATAGGGGCCGGCGATACCCTGGCTGAGATCGACCACCTTCAGCCCGGCGAAAGGCGCATCGTAACTCATGCGATTGGGCTCATGAGAGCTTGACCAGCATCATGGCGGCCATGGACGTTCGCTCCGACTCAGGTTTGATTGACACCATAGCGCGAGACTTTCTTGTCGTCGCGCGCGGGGTAACCCCCGCGCTGAAGCGTTAGCGAAGGACCTAATCGCCGATTGCTACCGGCATGAGATCCTTCGCTTCGCTTCAGCGCGGAGTTTACGCCGCGCGCGATGACATCTTTGCCGCCGGTTCCTTGATGCGATACCACGCGACGTAAAGCGCCGGCAGGAACAGCAGCGTCAGCAGCGTGCCAACGACGATGCCGCCGATCATGGCAAAGGCCATCGGCCCCCAGAAGACCTCGCGCGCGATCGGGATCATGCCGAGGCTGGCGGCGGCTGCGGTGAGCAGGATCGGCCGCATGCGGTGCAGGGTCGCCTCGACCACGGCATTCCATGGCGCGAGCCCGTCGGCGCGGAAGGCGTCGATCTGGGTGACCAGGATCACCGTGTTGCGGATGATGATGCCGATCAGCGCCAGCACGCCCAGGATGGCGACGAAGCCCAGCGGCTGGCCGGTGACGAGCAGCGCCGCCACCACGCCGATCAGGCCGAGCGGCGCCACGCTCACCACCAGGAACAGCTTCTGCACGCTGTGCAGCTGCATCATCAAGACGGTCGCCATCAGGAACAGCATCAGCGGCACCACGTCGGCGATCGGCCGCTCGCCCTTGCCGCTCTCCTCGACCGTGCCGCCGACGGCGATCGAGTAGGTGGCCGGCAGCTCGGCCGTGAACCTGGCGACGGCGGGCTTGAGCTGGTTCACCACGGTGGCGGGCTGCTCGTCGCCCAGCACGGAAGCCTGCAGGGTGATGGTGGGCTGGCGGTCGCGTCGCCACACGATCGGCTGCTCGATCTGGTATTGCACGGTGGCGATGGCGGGCAGCGGCACCGGCTCGCCGCCGCGGCCGGCGAGCTGCAGGCCCTGGAAGGTCTCTATCGCCACGCGCTCGGCGCGGTCGGCGCGGGCCACGATATTGATCAGGTAGATGCTGTCGTACATCTGGGTGATCGCCGAGCCGCCGACCACGTTGTTCAGCATGGTGGCGATGTCCTGCGAGGAAACGCCGAGCTGGCGCGCGCGATTCTGGTCGACGTCGATGCGCAGCACCAGGCCGGGTTCGTTCCAATCATAGACGATGCCGCCGACACGAGGGTTGGACGCCATGACCTCGGCGAATTTCAGCGCCAGCCCGCGCACGGTCTGGATGTCGGGCCCGCTCAGCCGGTACTGGATCGGCCGGCCGACCGGCGGGCCGAGGTCGAGCGGATGGACGAAGCCGTCGATGCCGACGAACTCCTCGCGCAACAGCTTCTTCAGGCGCGCCGCGACCCGCTGGCGGGCGTCGAAGTCGCGGCTGACGATCACGACCTGGCCGAAGAAGGGATTGGCGAGCTGCTCGTCGAGCGGCAGGTAGAAGCGCACCGCGCCCTGGCCGACATAGGAGCTCCAGCGCACGATGTCCTGGTCGCCGACCAGCGCCTTCTCCAGCCGGTCCATCTCGATCTTGGTCTCGGCGATCGAACTGCTCTGCAGCAGCGTCATGTCGACCAGAAGCTCGGGCCGGTCGGCCGCCGGGAAGAACTGCTTCTGCACAAAGCCCAGCCCGACACACGACAGCGCGAACACGACGAGCGCCAGGCCGATGGTGAGCCAACGCCGACGCAGGGCGCCCAGCAACAACGGCCCCAACCACGTCTTGAGCCGCGATGATCTTTCTTTCTCGGTCTCGACCGTGCGCGGCAGCATGGTGACGCCGAGCAGCGGCGTGAACAGCACGGCGACGACCCAGGAGATCAGCAGCGCCGCCGCGATCACGGCGAACAGGGTGAAGGTGTACTCGCCGGCCGAGCTGCCGTTCAGCCCGATCGGCACGAAGCCCGCCACCGTGACCAGGGTGCCGGTCAGCATGGGAAAGGCCGTCGAGCTGTAGGCGAAGGTCGCCGCGCGCTCGAGCGAATCACCGGCCTCGCGCCGCGACACCATCATCTCGACCGAGATCATGGCGTCATCGACCAGCAAGCCCAGCGCGATGATCAGGGCGCCGAGCGAGATGCGCTGCAGGATGATGCCGGAATAGTCCATGAACACGAAGGTGGCGGCCAGCACCAGCGGGATGGCGATCGCCACCACAAGCCCGGCACGCAGGCCGAGGCTGAGGAAGCTCACCACCAGCACGATCGCCACCGCCTCGAACAGGGCGCGCGTAAAGCCGCCGATCGCTTCGTCGACGACCGCCGGCTGGTTGGAGACCAGGTGCACGCCGACACCGATCGGCAACTGGGAGACGACCTCCTTCATGTGCGCCTGCAGGCGCTTGCCGAACTCGATGAGATTGCTGTTGGGCTTCATGCCGACGGCGATGCCGATCGCCGGCTGGCCGTTGAAGCGGAACATCGGCTGCGGCGGGTCGACATAACCGCGGGTGATGGTGGCGACGTCGCTCAGCCGAAAGAAGCGGTCGTTGACCCGGATGTTGACGGCGCGGAGGCTGTCGATCGAGGTGAACTGGCCGCTCACCCTGAGACTGACGGTCTCGGGGCCGGCCTGAACGATGCCGGACGGCGCCACCGCGTTCTGCTGCTGAAGGCTGGTCAGCACCGACTGCTGGTCGACGCCCAGACCGGCGATGTGGCGGGTCGAGAAGTTGAGATGGACGACCTCGTCCTGCACGCCCAGCAGCTCGACCTTGCCGGCGCCGGGCAGCTTCAGGATCTGCCCCCGCGCCTGCTCGGCATAGTCGCGCAACTGGCGGAACGAAAGTCCGTCTGACGTCAGCGCATAGATGTTGCCGAACACATCGCCGAACTGGTCGTTGAAGAACGGTCCCTGCACGCCCGACGGCATGTCGGGCCTGACGTCGTTCACCTTGTTGCGCACCTGCACCCAGATGCCGGGAATCTCGCGGCTCAGCGTGTCGTCCTTGAGGTTGACGAACACGGTGGTCTGGCCGGAGGTCGTGTAGCTCTTGGTGAAGTCGAGCGAGCCGAGCTCCTGCAGCTTGCGCTCGATGCGGTCGGTGACCTGGTTGGTCATCTCCTCGACCATGGCGCCCGGCCAGCTCGCCTGCACGACCATCGACTTGATGGTGAAGGACGGGTCCTCCTGGCGGCCGAGCCGCGTGTAGGACAGGGCGCCGGCGACCACGATCGCCGCCATCAGGTACCAGACGAAGGAGCGGTGGCGCAGCGCCCATTCCGAAAGGTTGAAGCCACTCACGGCGTCCCCTTCACGACCTGGCCGGGCGCCAGACTGTGGACGCCGGCGATGACGATGCGCTCGCCGGCCGCGATGCCGCTGCCTGCCGCGACCGTGACCGCATCGTCGCGGCGTGAGAGGACGCTCACCTCGCGCAGCGCGACGGTGTTCTTGGCGGGCTCGACCACCCAGACGAACGACTTGCCGTCCTTTTCCAACAGCGCGGCCGGCGGCAGGTCGATCCGGGGCGACACCGCCCGGGTCATGGCGACGGCGATGGTGATGCCCAGCCGGAAGGCGGCCGGCGGGTCGTTCAGGGTGAGGAAGACCTTGCGGGTGCGGGTGTTCGGATCGGCCGTCGGATCGACGCCGCGCACGGCCGCGACCTTCATCGAGACGGTCTGGTCGAGGTCGACCGTCATGGCGAGGTCGTTGGCGTGCGAGAGCGTGTCGGCGAGATCATTGGGTACGGCGATCACCGCCTCGCGGATCTCGGGCCGGGCGAGGGTCAGGACCTTCTCGCCGGCGGTGAGCACCTGCCCCGGCTCGGCGTAGCGTGCAGTGACGACGCCGTCGAAGTCGGCCGTGAGCTGGGTGAAGGAAAGCAAATCCTTGGCCTTGCGCAGCGAGGCGCGTGCCCGGGTGAGGTTGGCGGCGGCGGTCTCGCGGTTGCGCTGGACCAGGTCGAACTGGGCCTGCGGCGTGAAGTTGCGCTGCACGAGGTCGCGCTGGCGGGTCTCCTCGGCCTCGGCGTTGGCGTATTGCGCCTCGGCGCTGGCGAGCGTGGCTTCGGCGCTGCGCACGCCCAGCGCCTGCACGGCGGGATCGAGCGCGGCCAGCTCGTGGCCCTTGCGCACGATCGACCCGACGTCGACGACGCGCGCCACCATGCGGCCGAAGATGCGGAAGCCGAGATCGGTCTTGTAGCGCGGCTCGATGGTGCCGGCGAAGGGACCGAACGTGTCGGTGGTGCGCACGACGGCCACGACCGAGAGCACCGGACGGACCGCGGGCTCGATCGACGTCTGCTGCTCTTCCTTGCAGGCCGCGAGTGCGGCGAGCAACGCCAGCAGCGCCAGCCGGGAATGGGCCGACCTCATCGCCCGGTCTCCGCGGCGATCTCGACCTTCTGCCCCGGGTGCAGCATCTGCACGCCGGCGCTGACCACGATGTCGCCCGACGTGAGCCCGCTCGACACGGCGATACGGTCCCTGGTGTAGCGATAGATGGTGATGGCCTTCAGCGACACGACGTTGCTGCCGGGAGCGACCACGTAGACTGCCGGCTTGCCGTCGATCTCGAACAACGAAGGCCACGGTACCAGGACAACCCTTTTCTGCTTCATCGGGCCGGTGCCGTTGACCAGCGCCCCGAGGCCCATGGCCTGCGGCGTCTCGCGCAGCCCCACCTTCATGGTCACGGTCTCGGTGCTGGGATTGACCGCCGGCGAGATCTCGCGCACGTCGCCCAGCGTCTTCACCGCCGGGTCGGATACCAGCGATACGGCAAGGCCGTTGTCGGTGGCGAGATTGGCCATCGCCCAGTCATGGACGTTGAACACCGCATCGCGCGGGCCGTTGCGCGCCAGGGTGTAGATCGGCTGAGCCTGCGCCACCACTTGGCCGACCTCGGCCTTGAGCGCGGTGATGATGCCGTCGGCGTCGGCGCGCAGCTCGGTATAGGAGAGCTGGTCCTGCGCCAGCTTGAGGTCGGAACGGGCCTGGTCGAGCTGCGCATGGGCCGAGCGCAGCGAGGCGTCGGCCTGGTCGTAGTCGCGGCGCGTGGTGTTGCCGCGGCTGAGCAGCTCCTTCTGGCGCTCGAAGGCGGCCGCCGACTGGCGCACCATCGCCTCGGCCGACGCCACGCTGGCCTCGGCCGACGCCAGCTCGGCCTGCTGCTCGTCGGGATCCAGGTGGGCCAGCAACTGGCCCTTCGCGACGTGCTCGCCGACATTGACCAGCCGCTCGCTGATCTTGCCGCTTAAGCGGAAGGAGAGGTCGGTGCGAATGCGGGCCTCCACCACGCCGGTGAGCGTGACGGGCGGCGCGAAATCGACGATCTCCGCGGTCACCGCCTTGACCCGGGTCAGCGGCACTGGCGCGCCGCCGTCGTCCTTGCATCCCGCCAGAAGGCCGAAGCAGACCAGCCAGATCGTTGAACGAGGAATCCCAAAGCCCCCTTTTGCCCGATGCTATCAGGTGCGGCATCATCGCGCGATGCCCACCATCAAGCGCCTGTCCTTCATCGGTCTGGAATATGCCTTCGCGCCTGCGAAAGCCTACGGCATGTCGCGCGGCGGCGGCTTTCGCCGCCAGGGCGGGCTGGTCGAGGTCGAGACCGATGCCGGCGTGCGCGGCATCGGCGAGGCCTTCGGCAACCCGCTGGTGACCCGCGAATATTTCCGCATGATCGAGCCGCTGTTCGTCGGCAAAAGCGTGTTCGACTTCGACCATGTCGAGGCCCGCGTGCGCAACGCGATGTACCATATGGGCGTCGCCAACCAGCTCACCGCCTGCCTGGCAGCCATCAACGTCGCCCTCTACGACGCGATCGCCCGCGGCTTCGGCGTGCGGGTCTGCGACCTGATCGGAGGCTGCGGCACGACGCGCATCCCGGCCTACGCCTCGACCGGTTTCTTCTCCGACGATCCCGACCGCCAGCTCGACCACATGCTGGCCGAGGCGGCGGGCCATCCCTATGCCGGCGCCAAGATCAAGATCGGCCGCGGCATCCGCAACGACGTGGCGCGCGTGCGCCGCGCGCGCGAGGTGCTGGGGCCGGACAAGCTCCTGATGGTCGACATCAACGGCGCCTATACCGCCGACGTGGCGCTGGAGTGCGCGCGGGTTCTCTCGCCGTTCGCCATCCACTGGATCGAGGAGCCGCTGCCGCCTGGCGATCTTTTGGGCTATGCCGAGCTGCGCAGCCGCTCGCCGATCCCGATCGCCGCCGGCGAGGCGCATCACACCGTGCGCGATTTCCGTGCCCTGATCGATGGCCGCTGCGTCGACGTCGTGCAGCCCTCGATCCCGGCCACCGGCGGTCTCAGCGAAGCCAAGCGCATCGCCACCCTGGCATATGCCCAGAACCTTCGCGTCGCGCCGCATGTGTGGGGCGGCGCGGTGGGCCTGGCGACCGCCTGTCACTTCATCGCCTCGCTGCCGGCCACCCCGCACACCGACCATCCGCCCTATCCGCTGATGATCGAATACGACATGAGCGACAACGCCTTGCGGACGCAATTGTTGAAGACGCCACTCAAGCTCGAGGCCGGCCATGTGCTGCTGCCCGAGGGGCCGGGCCTGGGCATCGAACTCGATCAGGATGCCGTCGAACGCTATCGGGTTTGCTGACCAGGGCGCGGCGTGCCAATCTTTTGAGCCATCAAGAAAATCCACGATATTCAGGGAGAAACTCGCATGCTCAGGACCACTCGTCGGACGATCGTCGCGGGCGCGACCCTGGCCGCCCTTGGGCTGGCGACAGCCGCGACTGCCCAGGATGCCGTCAAGATCGGCGTCATCTATCCGCTGAGCGGCAATTCGGCGAGCGCCGGCAACTACTCCAAGATGGCCATCGAGGTCGGCGCCGACGTCATCAACAACGGCAACGCCGAGCTCGCCAAGATCATGCCGCTGGCCAAGGGCGGCGGCCTGCCGGGCCTGAAGGGCGCCAAGATCCAGCTCATCTTCGCCGACAACCAGGGCACGCCCGCCGCCGGCCAGAACCAGGCACTGCGCCTGATTTCCGAGGAGAAGGTGGCGGCCCTGATCGGCGCCTACCAGTCGGGCATCACCGTCACCGCCAGCGCCATCGCCGAGCGCCACGGCGTGCCGTTCCTGACCGCCGAGTCGGTGGCCTCCAACCTTACCGAGCGCGGCTTCAAGTGGTTCTTCCGCACCACGCCGGTCGCCATCGATTTCGCCCGCGCCTATTCGACTTTCCTCAGGGAGCAGAAGGCGGCCGGCCAGAAGGTCGGCTCGATCGCCGTGGTGCATGAGAACACCGAGTACGGCAACTCGGTGGCCAGCGTCATCGTCGAGCAGTTCGCCAAGGACAGTCTGCCGGTGACGCAGAAGATCGCCTACTCGGCCAACTCAAGCGACGTGCAGCCCCAGGTGCTGCAGCTCAAGGAGAAGAATCCCGACGTCGTGATCTTCATCTCCTACACGTCGGACGCGATCCTCTACACCAAGATGATGAAGGAGCTCGGCTGGAAGCCCGCGATCATGATCGCCGACAACGCCGGCTTCAACGATCCCGCCTTCGTCAAGAGCATGTCCGCCCTGGTCGAGGGCCTGGTCAACCGCTCGACCTTCGCCGGCGGCAAGCCGGGCAGCGTGCCGGCGCTCTTCAACGAGCTCTACAAGAAGAAGACCGGCGGCGACGATCTGGATGACGTGTCGGCGCGCGGCCTGCAGGGCTTCCTGGTGATGGCCGATGCCATCAACCGCGCGGGCTCGACCGACCCGGCCAAGATCCGCGACGCGCTCAAGGCGACCAACCTGCCGGCTGACCAGATGGTGACGGGCTATGACGGCGTGAAGTTCGACGACAAGGGCCAGAACATCCTCGCCTCGAGCCTGGTCACGCAGATGCGCGGCGGCAAGTACGTCGCGATCTGGCCCAAGGCGCGCGCCACCGACCAGGTCGTCCTGCCTTACAAGGGCTGGTAAGCGGCCGCGGGCGTCGGGAGGCAGGCGAGCGGCGTGTCGATCACGCTGGTCCAGGTGATCGTGAGCGGGCTGCTGCTCGGTGCGGTCTATGCCCTGTTCTCGTCGGGCCTCACCCTGATCTGGGGCATGATGAACGTCGTCAATTTCGCGCACGGCGACTTCGTCATGCTGGGCATGTACGCCGCTGTCATGGTGTGGACGGCGCTGGGCGGCGGGCCGTTCGCGGCCGTGCCCATCGCCGCCATGCTGATCGCGACCTTGGGCGTGCTGAGCTACTTCCTGCTGGTGCGCCACATCATGCGCGGGCCGATGCTGGCGCAGATCCTCGGCACCTTCGGCCTGGCGCTGTTCCTGCGCTACGCCGCCTTCTGGACCTTCGGCGCCGACTTCAAGACCTTGCCGGACACGATGGTCGGCGGCTCCTTCATCCTGGGCGGCATCCGCTTCGAGGGCTCGCGCGTGCTGGCGGGTGTCGTCGGGCTTGCCATCACGCTGTTCCTGCACCTTCTGCTGACACGCACCGCCGTGGGTAGCCGCATGCTGGCGGTCTCCGAGGATGCTACGGCGGCGCAGCTCATGGGCATCCGCCCGCAGCGCATGCAGGCGCTGGCCTGGGCGCTGGCGGGCGCCGCCACCGGCATCGCCGGCGCGCTGATCGCCAACTTCTTCTACACCTCGCCCACGGTCGGCGAGACGCTCGCCATCCTCGCTTTCGTCGTTGTCTCGTTCGGCGGCTTCGGCAGCGTGCTGGGCGCGCTGGTGGCCGGCCTGATCATCGGCGTCGTCGAATCGCTCTCGGCCTACCTCGTTGGTCCGGTCTACAAGGACATCATTGTCTACGTTCTGTTCGTGCTGGTGCTGTGGTTCCGACCGCAGGGCCTGATGGGCAAGGCGTGAGGCGTTTCCTCCTCCCCGGCGCGTTGGCTGTGCTGGCGCTGGTCTATCCGCTGCTCGTCTCGGGCTTGCCTGTCTACGAGCGGTTGGGCGCGCTGGTGCTGCTGGCGGCGATCGGCGCTTCGGCGTGGAACATTGTCGGCGGCTATGCTGGACAGGTGTCGGTCGGCCACGCCGTGTTCTTCGGCTTCGGCGCCTATTCCTCGGTCGTGGTTTACACGCACCTCGGCTGGCCGCCGATCGCCGGTGCGCCGCTCGGCATGCTGCTGAGCGTGGCGGTCGCCGCCGTGATCGGCGTGCCGACGCTCCGACTCTCCGGGCATTATTTCAGCATGGCCACCATCGCCGTCGGCGAGCTGGTGCGCGTGTTGAGCTCGACCTCGGATTTTCTCGGCGGCGCCCAGGGGCTGGGCGGGCCGGCCATGCCGCGCACCGTGTTCGACCTGTCCTTCATCTCGGCGACGCCGTTCTACTGCATCTTCCTCGCTGTGCTGGCGTTCCTGCTCGGGCTCACCTGGTGGATGGAGCGCGGCCGCATGGGCTTCTACCTGCGCGCCATCAAGGACAGTGAGCGGGCGGCGCGCTCGCTCGGCGTCTCGGCCGGCCGCTACAAACTCCAGGCCTACATGCTGAGCGCCGCCTTCACCGCGCTCGCAGGCTCGCTCTATCTCTGCATGTTCGGCTTCGTCGATCCCGAATCGGGCTTCGGCATCCTGATCTCGGTCAAGATGGTGGTGATGGCCGCCTTGGGCGGCGCGGGCCAGCTCTTCGGCCCGCTGGTCGGCGCGCTGATCCTCGTGCCATTGGAGGAACTGTCGAACAGCCTTTTGGGCGGACGCGGCGCGGGCCTGACCTTCGTGGTCTATGGCGCCATCATCGTGATCATCGCCCGCTTCCTGCCGAGCGGGCTGCTGTCGCTGTTCGAGCGGCGGCCGACAGCACGACCCGTCAAGCGTGAACCGGTGAGCGGCCATGCTGATTGAGGCCAAGAACGTCACCAAGGCGTTCGGCGCCTTCAAGGCGGTCGACAATGCCTCGGTGTCGGTCGAGGAGGGCGACATCCTGGGCCTGATCGGACCCAACGGCGCCGGCAAGTCGACCTTCTTCAATTGCCTGACCGGCGACCTGCCGGTCACCTCGGGCACGGTGATGTTTGCCGGTGCCGAGGTGACGCGCTTGCCGCCCGAGGCGCGGGCGGCGCTCGGCCTCGCTCGCACGTTCCAGGTGCCGCTCACCTTCGAATCGATGTCGGTGCTCGACAACGCCACCATCGGCGCCTTGCTGCGCCATCACAAGGCGCGCGAGGCGCGGGCCAAAGCGCGCGACGTCCTGCAGCGGGTCGGCCTCGGTCCCCTGGCCGATGCGCCGGCCAGAAGCCTCGGCACGCCGGGCCGCAAGCGGCTCGAGATCGCCCGCGCGCTCGCGTCGGAGCCCCAGGCGCTCTTGCTCGACGAAGCAATGGCCGGGCTGACGCCGACCGAGGTGCGCGAGGCGATCGAGCTGGTGCGGCGTATCCATGGCGGCGGCATCACCATCGTGATCGTCGAGCACATCATGGAGGTGATCGTCTCGCTGGCGCAGAAGGTCGTGGTGTTCCACCAGGGTCGCGAGATCGCCCGCGGCACGCCGCGCGAGGTGACCAGCAACCAGGCGGTGATCGAGGCCTATCTTGGCCGCCGCAAGGTGCGTCACGGGACGGACCGATGAGCGCCCCGTTGCTCAGCGTGTCCCATCTCGAAGTGCGCTACGGCGACCTGATCGGCGTGGCCGACGTATCCCTGGAAGTGCCGGCGGGCTCGGTTGTGGCGCTGCTCGGCTCCAACGGTGCCGGCAAGACCACGACGCTCAACGCCATCGCCGGCGTTGCGGTCGCGTCCAAGGGCACCGTCGAGTTCGACGGCGAGAACATCGCGGGCCAGCCGGCCTATGCCATCGTGCGCAAGGGCCTGGCGTTATCGCCCGAAGGCTGGCGGCTGTTCACCCAGCAGAGCGTCGAGAACAACCTGATGCTGGGCGCCACGGCGCTGGCCGACCGCAGCCGCGTCGCGCGCCTGCTCGAGCGTGTCTATGCGGTGTTCCCGCGGCTGGCCGAGCGGCGTCGCCAGCGCGCCGGCACCATGTCGGGCGGCGAGCGCCAGATGCTGGCGGTCGGCCGCGCGCTGATGAGCGAACCCAAGCTGCTGCTGCTCGACGAGCCCAGCCTGGGCCTGGCGCCCGCCATCGTCGATGCCATGTACGACGCCTTCGCCGCTCTGCACAAAGACGGCCAGACCATCCTGCTCGCCGAGCAGTCGGTCGACCTCGCGCTGGAGGCGGCCGACCACGCCTATGTGCTGCAGGTCGGCCGCACCGTCCTGCAGGGTCCCGCCCGGGAGATGGCGCACAACCCCGACGTCCAGAAGGTCTATCTCGGCATCGAGCCGTAAAGACTGACGGAGACGCGCCGGCGGGAGTACGATGAGCCACCCATTGGAGGTCGTCATGACCCTTGTCGAGCGCCTTGCCTGCGTTGCCCTTGCGACCTTGCTGCCCGCCGTCGCCGCGGCGCAGGACACATCAGTGGAGTTCCGCCTCGTCGCGGCGCCCAACAACATCACCGGCTGCATCGTGGCCGATCCGCAATTCACCTGGGTGCACAAGTTCACCGTGAAGGGCGGTCAGGCCGAGCTCACCGCGCCGGGCGGCGAGACCACCAGCATGAAGCTCGAGAAGCCCGGCATCTACGCGACCGACTATGAGATGGGCCATTTCGACGTGCATGTCGTCGCCGATGTTGGCGCCAAGACGCTGACCGTCAGCGACCGAAATCTCGGCTGCAAGTGGACGGCCAAGAAAGACTAGACGTTCCGGGGCAATGAACGGCTCGCGACGCTCCGTTCCCTTCAGCATCACGCTTCTGACGTTGATGGCGTTGATCGTCCTGCCGCTGGCCGCAGCGCTGCTGTGGCTGGGCTGGCGGGCGGTCGATCAGTTGGAGGCCCGCAGCGTCGAACAACGCATGGCATCGCTCGAAGCCGCGGTCGAGGGCTTCCTGACGTCCGGACTGCGCGTCATCACGGGGGTTGGCGCCACCCTCGCCGAGGCTCCGAGCTTCGCGTCCGGCGCCGGAGCTGAGGCCGATGCGGAGCGTTTCAGGCAGTTTGTCATCGTGCTCGGACGCTATCCCGCGGTCGCCGCGGTGTTCGTCGGTTACCAGGACGGCCGTTTTCTCTACGCCGGTCGGCCAGAGACCTTCTCGGTGGCCCAGCGCCTCGAATACGATGCGCCTGACGGACCCTCCGTCATTCTGCGCAGGGTGGAGGGTGAAGGTGCGGCGCGCCGCGACACGTGGTGGTTTGAGATGCCGGACGGCAGCCGCACGCCTGTCCAGTCGAGGCCCCTTGACTTCGATCCGCGCACGCGGCCCTGGTACATCGATGCGCTGCGCGCCGGAACGGCGGTGCTGACCGAGCCCTACTGGTTCGCGCAGGCCAACGTCTCCGGCGTTTCGGCCGGCGTACCGCTCGCTCGAGGTGGCGTGATCGGCTTCGATTTCACGCTCAGCACGCTGTCGCGCCTGATCGGCGATTACAAGATCACCCCCAACTCGATCATCATGATCGCCAGCGAAACCGGCGCGGTGTTCATGGAGTCGGAGGCCTGCACGGTCGGGCAATCGCCATGCCTGTCCGGCGAGGACGATGTGCGCGCAGCGATGCGGGCGGCGGTGAGCCAGTTCGCCGCCAGCGGACAGCGGATCGAACACGACCTCATGCTGGGCGGGCGCGATTACAGGCTGCTGGCGCATAATATGCCGCCGAACCTGGGACGGCGGTACGTGATCGCCGCCGCCGTGCCCATCGTCGAGCTGTCCGCCGATTCACAGACCCTGGTGCGGCGCGCCGCGGTGGCTGCCGCCGTCGCAGTCGCGCTGGCGAGCCTGGGCACGCTGCTTGCCGCACTGTTGCTGTCGCGCTCGATCGCGCGCATCGCCGGCAAAACAGAGCGCATCCGCAGCCTCGACTTCTCCGACGATACGCCGGTCGAGAGCCGAATTACCGAGATCGTGCGGCTGTCGGAGGCGATTGAACGCATGCGCGGCGGGCTGGAGGTGTTCGGCCGCTACGTCTCGAAGAACCTCGTGCACCAGATCATGCGCTCGCCGGAGACCGCCGGAGTCGGCGGCACGCGCCGCGAGATCACGGTGATGTTCACCGACATCGAGGGCTTCTCGCGGCTCAGCGAGACCATGGAGCCTGAGCTGCTGACCGACCGGCTGTCGCGCTACTTCGACGCGCTGGGCACGGCGATCTCGGCCAACCGCGGCATGATCGACAAGTATATCGGCGACAGCATCATGGCGTTCTGGAATGCGCCGGAACCCGACCCCGACCACATCGCCAATGCCTGCCGCGCCGCGCTGCAGGCGAGAGCCCTCGGCAATCGGCTGCGGCGCAAGTGGCGCAGCCGCGGCCGGCCGGGCTTTCACACCCGCTTCGGCCTGCATACCGGACCGGCGGTGGTCGGCAATGTCGGCGCGCGCGAGCGCATCAACTACACCCTGGTGGGCGCCGTGGCCAACCAGGCGTCGCGCCTCGAGGGCCTGAACAAGATTTATGGCACCGAGATCCTGGCCAGCGGCGAGGTGGCGCGCGCGACGGCCGACCGCTTCGTCTGGCGCCATGTTGATCGGATCGTCGCCGCGGGCACGACCGAGCAGCACGACATCCACGAGCCGTTGGGCGAGATCGCCGGCGCCGCCGACCACACCGAGCTTCTGGCCAGGTGGCAGGCTGCTTACGACGCCTACAACGAAGGTCGCTTCGAGGTGGCGCTCGCGGGCTTCCGAGCCGCCGCGTCGCTCAGGTCCGACGACGGGCCAAGTCGCGTCTTCATCGAACGCTGCGTAGCCTTCCTCAAGGAGGGGACGCCCGAGGGCTGGGACGGCATCTGGCACTTCGATCGGAAGTAGCTGGGTGCGCGCGACTCCAGTCGCGCGTCATGACTAGCGCTCAGAAGCGGGCCGACAGCCGTCCGCTGAACACGTGGACCGGGCCGCGCACGGCGTTGTAGGCGGGATTGCCGAGGAACTGGTAGTCGGCGCTCACCACGATGCCCTTGGCGATCTGGAAGCCGTAGTAGGTCTCGATGACGTTCTCCGAGGCGTAGGTCAGCGCGCCGTCTCCGACCAAAACGCCGAGGCCGCCGGCCGCGAGGTAGCCGCTATGGTCGGCCGAGATGTTGTTCCAGGCGCCGGCGATGCCGACGCGGTCGCCCGGCCGGCCCCACGCTGTGCCCTTGATCGAGAGGCCGGCCGACAGGCTGGTGTCGATGTCGGTGAAGGCGCTGATCTCGTTGCGCCCGTCGTTCCAGCTGAAGCGCGCGAACAGGCCGACATCGTCGCTGAGCTCCTGCTGCAGGTTGAGGTAGAAGCCGTACTTGGTGCGGCCCTGGCGGGTCTGCGCGATGGTGTCGTTGGCAGTCAGGCCGGGATCGAGAGCCGCAAGCGCGACGGCCTGGTTGTAGGAGCCCGAAAAGGTGCTGGTGAGCCAGCTGCCCAGCCGCAACGTGCCGGGCCGGTCGTAGGGCTTGAAGCGCATCTCCAGCTCGCCGACATAGCCGCCGCGCGAGAACAGGGCCATGTCGAAGGTGTTGGCATTGGGCTGGTTGCCGACCAGGAAGTAGCCCGCACGCACCGCCCAGCGCGGCTGGTTGAGCTCGGCGGTGAGGCCCCAGGTGAGGCCCAGCCGGTCGGCGGGGTAGTCGAAGGCGCCCGCGGCCCAGATCGACCAATTGAGGAAATCGAGCCGCGGATCCTCGGCGTAGTCGTTGCCGTCGAACAGGTCGTGAACCGAGAACTTGCCGACCTGCAGCGTGACCCGCGACACGTCGCGCTCGCCCGAGAGCTGGCCGTACTCGCCCTCGACCGTCTCGCGCTCGCCGCCCAGGCCGATCTCCTGGCGCAGGAACAGCCGCGAGGTGTTGTAGCGCGGATAGGGGAAATTCGACTTCTGCGCTTCGCCGTTGGGAAAGCCGGCGGCGCCCGTGGTGCTGGCGACGCCGAAGCCCTGCAGCGTTTCGGGGTTGTAGTAGAGCTCGCCGCCCTGCCACAGCCGGATGCCGAGGAAGGCCGAGACCGTCCAGGTCTCGCGGCTCTGGCCGAGCGGCGGCAGGCTGTTGGCTCCGCTATAGGGCGCGCTGAAGGCCGGATAGCCCTGGTAGATGAAGGTCGTCTGGCCGTGCAGTTCCCAGGTGCCGGGCCCGCGGTCGTCCGCCTTGTCCTTCTTGTCGTCGATCTCGCCGAATTTGTAGTTCAGGCCGACGCGGAAGCGATGAAGATCATACTGCGAATCGTAACGCGCCGGCGCGGCGTTGAAGAGAAAGCCGGTCAAGCCGAGGTTGGTGTAGAGATACTCGGCCCGCGCCGACCAGCGGGAATCGAGTCTGTAGTCGAGGCCGCCGCCCAGCACGTAGCCCAGCCGCACGTTGCTGGGGTTGGCATCCTCGTTGCCGGTGGTGAGATCGGTGCGCGAGGACCGGGTGCTTGCCCAGGCGATGCCGCCGGTGACGAATGGCGTCCAGCCGCCTATGTCGTAACCGATGCGGCCGCGCAGGCTTGCCAGGTACTCGAGCTGCTCGTTGGCCGTGCCGGCGGCCGTCGCGCGATAGGACAGGACCTGCGCCAGATCGCGATAGTCGGCAAACGACATGTCGAGCTCGATGCCCAGCATCAGGCGCGACAAGTAGTGCTCGTAGCCCGCCTGCACGCCGCCGAAGAACGTGCCGTAGCCGCTGCTGCCGCCGGCCGAGGCGACGCCGATCGGATCACCGAGCGTCGCATTGGCGTTGCCGAACAGGTAGCCGACATGGCCGCCGACATAGAAGCCCGAGCGTGGCGCCGCGGGATCGGCAGCGATCGCCGGCATCGGTGCCATCAATGCGGCGGCCAGCGCCGCCGCCCGCCCAAGCCGCGACCCGGGATACCAGCCCGACTTCCCGCCCATTGCCCAAAACTCCACGATCTTCATTGTCTCTGCATCTTGGATTACCGCATGCGTTCACCGCGTGTCGACCGCGCTTGACGGATTTTCCATGTGGGCGTATTGGCCCGCGCAACGATCATCACAAGGGACTCGATGAACCCGCGATCTAGCAATGTTCCGGCCGACCGCCACAGTCGCCGTGCGACTGCGACCAAGGCCGGATATATCGCCCGGGAGAACGAGATCCCGAGAGTTCGCCTGCCCTAGGCGCCCTCGCTCGCGCTTCCGGATCGGTGCAACCGAACTGACATGAAGGAAGCGCGGATGACGACAATCCGCAACGGCCGCTCGGCCACCGAGCCACTCGGGCTGGGCGGCGAGGGGTTCCGCCCCAACCTCTACGATCTCGCGATCTTCATCCTGATCGCGGGCGCGTTCGTCGTGCTGGCTCACGGCGCGCGTGAAATGACGGCGCCCGCCGCGCGGCTTGTCGCGGAGCCGATCACGCTCGATCCGGCCAACCTGCCGGAATACGCGCTGCGCACGACTTTGCGCATGTTCGCGGCCATCGTGGCCTCGCTGCTGTTCACTTTCGTCGTGGCCACGCTCGCCGCCAAGAGCCGCAAGGCCGAGCTCGTCATCATACCGGCGCTCGATATCCTGCAGTCGGTGCCGGTGCTGGGCTTCCTCACCTTCACGGTAGTCTTCTTCGTCGGGTTGTTTCCAGGCAACGAGTTCGGTGCCGAATGTGCGGCGATCTTTGCCATCTTCACCAGCCAGGCGTGGAACATGGCCTTCAGCTTCTACCAGTCGCTGCGCACCGTGCCGCGCGACCTCGATGAGGTCAGCCGCCATTTCGGCCTCTCGCCGTGGCTGCGCTTCTGGCGGCTCGATGCGCCGTTCGCCGCGCCCGGCCTCATCTGGAACACCATGATGTCGATGTCGGGCGGCTGGTTCTTCGTCGTTGCCTCGGAAGCCATGACGGTCGGTGACACCACGATAAAGCTGCCGGGCATCGGCTCGTGGCTTGCCGTGGCGATCGAGGCCAAGGACATACGTGCCGTGCTGCTCGCGGTCGCGACCATGGCCGTCGTCATTCTCGTCTACGACCAGCTCGTCTTCCGGCCGATCGTGGCCTGGGCCGACAAGTTCCGCTTCGAGCAGACCGCCGCCCAGCAACGGCCACGCTCCTGGGTGTACGATCTGTGGCGGCGCGGGCGGCTGATCCGCCAGCTCTCGCGCGCCACCGCTTGGCTGGGCGGCTGCGTCTCGCGGCTGCCGCTCCGCCTCGCCCGGCCGCCGCGGGCCCCGACGTCGCCGGCCCCTGGTTCGGCTGCCGGCCGGCTGGCCGATCGCCTGTGGCAGCTGGTCGTGCTCTTGCTCGTGGCCTTGGCGTTGTGGCGCATCGTCGTCTTCGTGCGCGGCTCGCTGGGTTGGCACGATCTCGTGACGGCGCTGGGTTTCGGCTTGCTGACGTTCACCCGCGTCGCCGTCCTGATCGCGCTCGCGAGCATGATCTGGGTACCGATCGGCGTGTGGATCGGCCTGCGCCCCGCGGTCGCCACGCGCGCGCAGCCGCTCGCCCAGTTCCTGGCGGCGTTCCCGGCCAACGTGCTGTTCCCCATCGCCGTGGTCGGAATCGTGTCGTTCCATCTCGATCCGGACATCTGGCTGAGCCCGCTGATGGTGCTGGGCACGCAGTGGTACATTCTGTTCAACGTGATTGCCGGCGCCAGCGCCTTTCCCACCGACCTGCGCGAGGCGTCGACGTTGTTCCGTCTGCGGACCTGGCAATGGTGGCGCCAGGTCATCCTGCCGGGGATCCTGCCCTATTACGTCACCGGCGCGCTCACGGCCACGGGCGGTTCGTGGAACGCCAGCATCGTCGCCGAGGTCGCGAGCTGGGGCGACACCAGGCTGGAGGCGGCCGGCCTCGGATCCTACATCGCCGACGCAAGCGCTGCGGGCGACTATCCGCGCGTCGTGCTGGGCATCGCCGTCATGTCGGTCATGGTCGTGGCCTGCAATCGCCTGGTGTGGCGACCGCTCTACCGTCTCGCCGAACGGCGCTTTCGTCTCGAGTAAGGAGATCCGTCATGGAACCGACGACAGTCCCGGTCGACACATCCTCGCTGGTCGTGGTCGACGGCGTGCGCCAGCTCTACCCCAAGGGCAGCGGCGACAACATGCTGGTGCTCGACGACGTCAAGCTCACGCTGCGCAGCAACGAGATCGTCTCGCTGCTCGGCCGCTCAGGTTGCGGCAAGTCTTCGTTGCTGCGCATCGTCGCCGGCCTGATGCCGGCCAGCGCCGGGCAGGTGTCGATTGGCGGCCGCCCGGTGGCGGGACCGGCGCCCGAGGTCGCGATGGTGTTCCAGACCTTCGCCCTCTTCCCCTGGCTGACCGTCCTGGAGAACGTCGAGATCGGACTGGAGGCGCAACGCATCGAGCCGGCCGAGCGCCACAAGCGCGCACTCGCCGCCATCGACCTGATCGGCCTCGACGGCTACGAGAGCGCCTATCCCAAGGAATTGTCGGGCGGCATGCGCCAGCGGGTCGGTCTCGCGCGGGCTCTGGTGGTCCATCCCAAGGTGCTGCTGATGGACGAGCCCTTTTCGGCGCTCGACGTGCTGACCGCCGAGACCTTGCGCACCGACCTTCTCGATCTGTGGAGCGAGGGGCGCATGCCGATCTCGTCCATCCTGCTGGTGACGCACAACATCGAGGAGGCGGTGCTGATGTCGGACCGCATCCTCGTCTTCTCGTCGAATCCCGGTCGCGTCGTGGCGGAAATCGCCGTCGACCTGCCGCAGCCGCGCAACCGTCTCGATCCGAGGTTCCGCCAACTGGTCGACGACATCTACGCGCTCATGACCGCCAGGCCGGCCGGCAAGGCGGCGCCTGGCACTTTTCCCGGCACCGGCATATCGATGCTGCTGCCGCGCGTGTCGCCCAATCTGCTGGCCGGCCTCCTGGAGGCGTTGGCGGCCGAGCCCTATCGCGGCCGGGCCGACCTGCCGGCGCTGGCCGCGGCGTTGCACATGGAAATCGACGACTTGTTCCCGGTCGCCGAAACGCTTCAATTGTTGCGCTTCGCCGAAGTGGCCGAGGGCGACATCAAGCTGACCGCGGCTGGCCAGCGCTTCGTGCTTCTCGATCCCGACGGCCGCAAAAAATTGTTTGCCCAGCACGTGGTGGCGTACGTGCCGCTGGCCGCCCACATTCGTCGCATCCTCGACGAACGCAGCACCCGTCACGCGCCGGCCAGTCGCTTCCGCGACGAGCTGGAGGACCACATGTCCGAACAGTTCGCCGAGCAGACCCTGCGCGCGGTGACCTCGTGGGCCCGCTACGGCGAGGTCTTCGCCTACGACGAGGCAGCCGGCGTCTTCAGCCTCGACAATCCGAGCTGACGGCCGCCATCAGGGTGACCGTCGTCATTTTGCAACATCGGGGCGACGAGGAAAGGCCCATGCACTTCGATCTGACGAGCCTGGGCGACTCCGCCCTGCGACTGACCCTCGCCTTGCTGCTCGGCTGCGCCATCGGCTTCGAGCGGCAATGGCACCAGAAGATGGCGGGCTTGCGGACCAACGCCCTGGTGGCCCTGGGCGCGGCGGGTTTCGTCGTGTTCTCCGGTCTGGTCGGCGCGGGAGATCCGACGCGTGTCGCTGCCCAGGTCGTGACGGGCATCGGCTTCCTGGGCGCGGGGGTCATCCTGCGCGAAGGTATCAACGTGCATGGGCTGAACACGGCGGCGACGCTGTGGTGTTCGGCCATGGTTGGTACCTTGGCGGGCGCCGGCCAAGCCGGCCCGAGCCTGCTCGCGGCCGCCTTCGTGATTGCCACGAATCTCTTCCTGCGGCCGCTGGTGCGGAGCTTGAACAAGCGTTTGCTGACCGCGACCGACGCCGAGACCTACTACACCGTGGAGATCGCCTGCAAAGGCGCCGAGGAGGCGCACATGCGCTCGCTGTTGTTGCATGCGCTTTCCCAGGCCGGCCTCGGTCTGCGCGGCCTCGACAGCGAAGACATTCCCGACACCTCGAAGGTGACGGTGACCGCCCAAGCCGTCGCCGCCAAGCGCAACGACACCGCGCTGGAACAGATCGTCGGCCGCCTCAGCCTCGAGCCCAACGTGTCGGCCGCCACTTGGCAGATCGACCGGACGATTTCGGAGGCGTGACGCGGCGTGCTTCAGCCGCGGTCGCCGGCCCGCATGAGGCTCTGCACATGCGTGGCGGCCGACTCGGCTAGGGCCTCGAGGTCGTAGCCGCCTTCCAGCACGGAGACCAGCCGGCCCCCGGCATGGCGGGCCGCGATCGCCAGCAGTTGCTCGGTCAACCAGATGAAATCCTCGGTCTCGACCTCGAGCTGCGCCAGCGGATCGGCGGCATGGGCATCGAAGCCCGCCGACACCAGGACGAGCTCGGGCGCGAAAGTCTCCAGCGCCGGAAGAATCCGTTCGCTCCAGGCGGCGCGGAACTCGCTGCCGCCGGCGCCGGGCGCGAGCGGCACATTGACGACGTTGTCGGCAATGCCGGTTTCGTCCGCAAAGCCGGTGCCGGGATAGAGCGGATACTGGTGCGTCGAGGCGTAGAACAGGGTGGGATCGGGCTCGACGACGGCTTGCGTTCCCTGGCCGTGATGGACGTCGAAATCGAGGATGGCGACACGCTGCGCGCCGTATTTCGCCTGGGCATGGCGGGCGCCGATGGCGATGTTGTTGAACAGGCAGAAGCCGCCGGGAATGTCGGGCGTGGCATGGTGGCCGGGTGGACGGACCGCGGCGAAGGCCGTTCGCACCTTGCCTTCCATCACGGCCTCGACGCCGGCGACCACGGCGCCCGCGGCGCGTCGCGCGGCCTCGGCGCTGCCCTGGCCCATCACGGTGTCGCCGTCGACATGGACATGCTCACCGGCTCCGGGACGGATGCCGAGGATTGCCTCGACATACTCCTGGGGATGCACGCGCGTCAGTTCTTCCATCGAGGCGGCAGGCGCGGCAACGCGGACCAGGCTGGCAAAGGTCGGATCGTCGAGGGCCGCCAGCACGGCGCGCAGCCGGTCAGGCCGTTCGGGATGATACGGTCCGGTGTCGTGCTCGAGGAACGACGGATGGCTGATCAGCAGCGTCGCCATGCCTTCTCTCTACGCACTCAGAACTTGGCCATCAACCGTCCACTGAACACGTGCACTGGGCCGCGCACGGCGTTGTAGGCGGGATTCGCCAGGAATTGGTAATCGGCGGTGACATATATGCCCTTGGCCAGATGCAAAGAGTAGTAGGTCTCGGCCACGACCTCCGAGCCGTAGGTGAGGGCGCCGTCGCCGATCAGGATGCCGAGCCCACCGTTTGCCAGGTAGTTGGCGAGGTCGGCTGAGATCGAGTTCACCGCGCCGCCGATGCCGATCGTGTCCTTGGGCCGGCCCCACGACCCACCCTTGATCGACAGGCCGGCCGACAGGCTGGTGGTGATGTCGGTGAAGGACATGATCTCGGTGCGGCCGTCGTTCCAGCTGAAGCGGGCGAAGGCACCGACATTGTCGTACAGCTCCTGCTCGAGGTTGAGATAGAAGCCATACTTGGTGCGGCCCTGGTGGGTGAGCGCGATCGTGTCGTTGGCCGTCAGGCCCGGGCTGACGGCGGCCAGCGCTACGGCCTGATTGTAGGAGCCGGCAAAGGCCGAATTGAGCCAGGCGCCCAGCCGCACCGCGCCGGGGCGGCCAAAGGGTGCGTAGCGCAGCTCCAGCTCGCCGACATAGCCGCCGCGCGTAAACAGGTTGAGATCGAAGACGTTGGTGTCGCTGAAGGCCGGCTCCAGGAAGTAGCCCAGCCTCAGCGCCCAGTTCGGCTGGTTGAGCTCGAGGGCGACGCCCCAGGTATAGCCGACGCTGTCGGCGGCGTAGTCGAACGCGCCGGCCGCCCAGATCGACCAGTTGAGGAAGTCGACGCGCGGATCGTTGGCGTAGCTGTTGTTGTCGAAAATGTCCTGGACGGCGTATCGGCCGGCCTGGATCGTGACGCGCGAGACGTCGAGTTCCCCGGACAGCAGGTTGAGGTCGCTCTCCACGTTCTCGCGCTCGCCCCCCAGCCCGATGTTCTGACGCAGGAACAAGCGCGACGTGCTGTAGTGCGGATAGGGAAAGGCGCGCTGGGCCTCGCCATTGGGGAAGCCGCCGGCACCCTGTGTCTGGGCAACGCCGAAACCCTGCAGAAGCTCGGGGTTGTAATAGAATTCGCCGCCCGGCCACAGGCGCACGCCGAGGAAGGCCGACACCGCCCAGGTCTCGCGGCTCTGGCCGCTGGACGGCAGGCTCTGGGCGCCGTCATACGGCGCGTTGAATGGCGCATAGCCCTGGAAGACGAAGGCGGTCTGGCTGTGGAGCTCCCAGCTGCCGGGCCCGCGATCCCCTTTCTTGTCCTCTTTCGCGTCGGCCTCGCCGAACTTGTAATTCAGGCCGACCCGGAAGCGATGCAGGTCGACTTGCGAATCGTAGCGCGCCGGCGCGGAGCCGAACAGGAAGCCGGTCAAGCCGAAGTTGGTGTAGAGATATTCCGCTCGCGCCGACCAGCGCGCGTTGAGCGGATGGTCGAGGCCGCCGCCCACCACGTAACCCACCCGCACATTGCTCGGATTGGCGTCCTCGTTGCCGGTGGTGAGGTCGATGCGCGAAAAGCGGGTGCTCGCCCAGGCGACGCCGCCGGTCAGGAACGGTGTCCATCCGCCCATGTCGTAGCCGACGCGGCCGCGCAGGCTCGCGAGATATTCGAGCTGCTCGGTGGCCGTGCCCGTGCCGGTGGCGCGGTAGGAGAGGACCTGGGCAAGGTCGAGGTAGTCGGGGAACGAGGCGTCGAGCTCGATGCCCAGCATCAGCCGCGAGGCGAAGAAATGCTCGTAGCCCGCCTGCACGCCGCCGAACAAGCTGCCGTAGCCGGTGATGCCGCCGGCTGCGGCGACGCCGGTGGGATCGCCCAGCGTGGCGTTGGCGCTGCCGAACATATAGCCGACATGGCCGCCGACGTAGAAACCGCTGCGCGGTCGCCAATCGTCGGCCTGCGCCGGCGGGGCAACCTGAAGCGCTGTGAACAGCGAGGCGATTGCGAGCCATCGCGGCGCGGTCCGAAGCATCGGCATCACCTTACCTGTACCTTGAGCCGGCGCTTGAAGCGACGATAAGATGCACCATCGCTGCGGGAGAAATGTTCATATGTTGCGTTCATTGGTGGTCGCCGCCCTGTCGCTGGCGGCCGGCGAGGCATTGGCCCAGGAGACCAGCTTCCTGCTGATCAACGGCACGGGCTATCCGATCAGTCAGTTGGCGGTCTCGCCGACCGACCTCAATTTCTGGACGCCCAACGTGCTGCCTCAGCCGCCGATCAAGGCAGGCGAGCGGCGCCAGGTCAGGTTCAATGCCCCGACGACCTACTGCCAGGCCGACATGAAGATCGGATTTGCCGACAACGGCGCGCCCGCGGTCTGGCAAAACCTCAATCTCTGCACCCTGACCAAGATCAAGCTGGTCTACGACCGCGCCAGCGGCATCACGACGGCGAGTTACGACGATTAATATCGTTGCTCTGTCATCCTGAGCGCAGCGAAGGATCTCATGGCGTCGATGACAGGATCTGCGTCGACGGCGATGAGATGCTTCGCTTCGCTCAGCATGACAGAGGCTGGCTCGGGACGGCTGGACAGCCCGTGACATCGTCCAGTTGCGGCAGCTGATGACGACGCCTACATACGTCAAATGGCAAACGACACGGGCCTCTTCCTGCAGGAAACGTCGGCATCGAGCGCCGGTGGCGATATCGCGCTGCCGTTCGACAACAGCTACGCCCGCTTGCCGGAACGCTTCCATGTCCGGCTGGGGCCGACCCCGGTCGCCGCGCCGCGTCTGGTCAAGATCAACACCGCGCTCGCGGCCGAGCTTGGCCTCGATGCCGGTTGGCTGGCCTCGCCGCAGGGCGTGGAGGTGCTGGCGGGCAACCGCGTCGCCTCGGGGTCGCAGCCGATCGCGCTCGCCTATGCCGGCCACCAGTTCGGCAACTTCGTGCCGCAGCTTGGCGACGGCCGCGCCATCCTGCTGGGCGAGGTCTTGGACAAGCACGGCAGGCGTCGCGACGTCCAGCTGAAAGGCTCCGGGCCGACGCCGTTCTCGCGCCGCGGCGATGGGCGTGCGGCCCTAGGTCCCGTGCTGCGCGAATACATCGTCAGCGAGGCCATGGCGGCGCTCGGCATCCCGACCACGCGTTCGCTGGCCGCCGTGACAACCGGCGAGCCGGTGATCCGCGAGACGGCTCTGCCCGGCGCGGTGCTGACGCGCGTGGCGTCGAGCCACATCCGCGTCGGCACCTTCCAGTTCTTCGCCGCGCGCGGCGACGTCGAGGCGTTGCGCCTGCTGGCCGATCACGCCATCGCGCGTCACTATCCGGACGCCAGGAGCGAGGCCGAGCCCTATCGCGCGCTGTTCGATCGCGTCATCGACCGCCAGGCCGAGCTGGTGGCGAAGTGGATGCTGGTGGGCTTCATCCACGGCGTCATGAACACCGACAATTGCTCGATCGCCGGCGAGACCATCGACTACGGCCCCTGCGCCTTCATGGACACCTATAATCCCGAGACGGTGTTCAGCTCGATCGACCACGGTGGGCGCTACGCCTACGCAAACCAGCCGCGCATCGCCCACTGGAACCTGGCGCGTTTCGGCGAGACCCTGCTGCCCTTGCTGGCCGACGACACGGATGCGGCATTGGCCATCGCCAATGAATCGCTCAGCGCCTTCCAGAAGCGTTATGCCGAGGCGCTGATCGCCGGCATGCGGCGCAAGCTCGGCCTGCTGGGCGAAGAGGCTGGCGACGGCGCGCTGGCGCAGGACCTGCTCACTGTTATGGCCGACGGCCAGACCGACTTCACCTTGACCTTCCGCCGGCTCGACCCGGAATCGGATAGCGAGGTCCGGCCGCTGTTCGCCAATCCCGATGCCTACGATGCCTGGGCGGCGCGCTGGCGCGAGCGGCTGGGGCGCGAGCCTCAGGACGCCGCGACCCGGCGGGCAGCGATGCGGTTGGCCAACCCCGCCTACATTCCGCGCAACCACAGGGTCGAGGCGGCTCTGGCCGCGGCGGTCGAGCACCTGGATTTCGCGCCGTTCGAGGAATTGCTGAAGGTTTTGGCGCAGCCCTACGAAGACCGCGCCGAGTTCGCCGCCTACGCCGAGCCGCCGCCGGCCGACCAGCGCGTCTATCGCACCTTCTGCGGTACCTGAATTGTTTCATGGTCCTCTCCGCCGCGAAGCGGGGGAGAGGAAGGGGCCCATTGCGAAGCAATGGGAAGGTGAGGTGGTGTTCGATACCTTCCCTGTCATCCTGAGCGAAGCGAAGGATCTCATGCCCGTGGCAAGCGGCGATGAGGTCCTTCGCTTCGCTCAGGACGACAAGAAACCCACCTCACCCTCCCCGCGCTTACGCGCGGGCCCCCTCCCTCTCCCCCCACTTCGTGGGCGGAGAGGGCTGAAGAGCCGTTGCCAGGCGGCGGAAGCCCTCGTCGTCGGCCGGCAATCCGAACCTCAGCCAGGTCGTCTGGTCCGCGAAGCCGCGGACATGGAGGCCCTGCCGACCCAAAGCGTCGATGAACTCTTGCGCCTGCGGATGGCCGGCCAGCCTGAACAAGGGCGTTCCACCGCGCAGTGTGAATCCCGCCGCGACCAGCACCGCATCGAGTCTCTCCCGATCCGCGGCCAGGCGTTTGGCCGCCGCCGTCAGCCACACCTCGTTCTCGAGGGCCGTCCGGCCAATTTCGAGGGCGGGACCAGAGACAGCCCACGGGCCGAGCTCGTCCCAGAGACGCGCGGCCAGGCGCGCCGGCGCGACGGCAAAGCCCAGCCGCAGGCCGGCCAGGCCATAGGCCTTGCCGAAGGAGCGCAGCACCACGGCATTGGCCGGAAGATCGCCGGCAAGGCTTGCGGTGGCGGGAAGGAAATCGATGAACGCCTCGTCGACGACCAGCAACGCTGCCTTGATTGCGCGTAGCTCCGGCGGCGCGATCAGCCGGCCGGTGGGATTGTCCGGATTGACGACGACGACGATGTCGGCGCCGGCGGCGCCGGCAAGATCGGGCACCACGGCGACGTCGTGACCGCCTCTCTGCCAGCCGCGCTCATGCTCGGCATAGGTCGGTCCGACGATGGCGACCCGCGATCTCGGCACCAGGCGCGGCAGGAGCTGGATCAGCGCCTGCGTGCCGGGGGCCGCGACGATCGTCGCCGGATCGTCGATGCCGTAGCGATGCGCCGCGGCGGCGAGCAAGCGTTGCTCGGCCTCGCGCGTCGGCAGGCGCGACCAGATCTCGGTCGGCAGGCCCGCCACGGGATAGGGAACGGGATTGATGCCCGTCGACAGGTCGATCCAGGGCAGCGGCGCGTTGGGGAAACGGCGGCGGATCGCGCCAAGGTCGCCGCCATGCTCGGCCGGTTTCGGCATCGTGGGGCCCGTGATAGGCACATCTGCCATGTTCGCCGACCTCGCCCTCATTGCCGTCGCGACCGAAGCGATCATCGGCTATCCGGA